>R03__coassemble_46_pt1 | contig 74050 bp, 62 predicted proteins | sample R03__metabat2_low_PE_040 | metagenome-assembled genome bin R03 | reverse complement strand
CTTCGGCTCGGCCCCGTATTTCTGCATCTTATCCCAAGTAAAGTATGAATAGATACCTTTTCCTTCCAGACAAAGATTACTGCTTTTAAGGGCATAGCCTAGCACTTTCTGCTGGATGATCGACTTTTCATAAAATGTGTTGTGGATAATATGGGACGCGTCAATTCCTTTCTCGAGAAGCACTGCTGCTGCGCGGAAGGTAGAGGGGCCTGCGCAAGAATACTGGAAAACACCGGTATCATGCACCAATCCCACAAAAAGTGCCTCCGCCACATCTTTGGTCAATTTTTCCTTATCCAATAAATCAAAAATGAGTTCCGAGGCAGAGCTTGCGTCTGGCTTCACGTAATCAGCTTCCGCAAAATGCTCATTGCTGATATGATGATCCACTACAAAAGTATGGGCTGCACTATGAAACAAAGGCTCAGAAAATCCGAGCCTTTCCACATCGCCGCAGTCTAAGCACAAAAACAGATCGTAGGGACTTCCGTCTGAAATCTCATGACAGATTTCACCTGCCCCTTTCAAAAATTCAAAGCAGGGCGGAATCTTCTCAAGATATAAGTCAATTTTTTTGTCCGTATACTGTTCCTTCAAATAAAGGTATAAGCCAAGACAGGAGCCAACACAATCTCCATCCGGTCTAACATGTCCGCTGATTGCAATAGTCTGAGCCTGGTTTATCATTGAATTAAACATTTTCTTCATCCTCTGTTTTTAGATCTTTTGTCACTTCGTCGATCATTTTTGACATATTAACACCATACTCTATCGACTGATCCATGACAAATGTAATTTCAGGTGTATTGCGCAGATTCAGGTTATGCGCCAATTCTCTACGGATATAGCCCGAAGCGGAATTAAGACCTGCTAAGGTGTCTGCCTGCGCCTTCTCATCTCCCAGGACACTGATATATGCCTTGCAGGTTTTAAGGTCCGGCGCAACTTCCACCGAAACAACAGAGGTCCAGGGTGCAACGCGGGGATCTTTAATACCTCCCCGCAGGATATTGCTCATTTCCTTTTGCACTTCTGTATTGATCCTTGTATTTTTAATACTTCTTTTTCTCAAATTATTTTCCCCTTTTTCTATCTAGGAATCTCTACCATCTTGAAGGATTCAACCATATCGCCTTCCTTGATGTCGTTATAATTTGCAAAGACAAATCCGCACTCATAGCCGGCACGTACTTCTTTCACATCATCCTTAAACCGACGTAATGAAGCAAGCGGTCCTTCAAACACAATGATTCCATCTCTTGTAAGACGTACAGAACAATCTCTCTCAAATGTTCCGTCAAGAACATAAGATCCTGCGATGGTACCAACACCAGAAGCCTTAAATGTCTGTCGTACTTCTGCGTGGCCAAGCACCTTTTCCTCAAAGATCGGATCAAGCATACCTTTCATGGCTGCCTGCACATCTTCAATCGCATTGTAGATAACACGATACAAACGGATATCAACGCCTTCCCGCTCAGCCGACTCTTTTGCCATAGCATCCGGGCGCACATTAAATCCGATGATGATAGCATTGGAAGCAGAAGCAAGAGTGACATCCGACTCATTGACAGCACCAACAGCTCCGTGAATGATCTTTACAACGACTTCATCATTCGACAGTTTAAGAAGAGACTGCTTTACAGCTTCAACAGAACCCTGAACATCCGCTTTAACAACAATATTAAGTTCTTTTAAATTACCTTCCTGAATCTGATTGAACAATTCATCCAAGGAAACTTTGGACTTTGTCTCAGTGAGAAGATCTTCTCTTTGTTTAGCGATAAATGTATCCGCAAAACTTCTGGCATCCTTCTCATTTGCGCATTCAACAAATACTTCTCCGGCATTTGGCACGTCATTCAGTCCAAGGATCTCTACAGGTGTGGATGGACCTGCCTCTTTCACCCGGCGGCCCTTATCATCTACCATAGCACGGACTTTACCAAAAGATGAGCCTGCTGCAACCGGATCACCTACACGGAGCGTACCTTTCTGCACAAGCACTGTTGCGACCGGTCCTCTTCCTTTATCGAGCTGAGCTTCCAGGACAAGACCTCTTGCACGACGATTCTTATTGGCTTTTAATTCAAGCACTTCTGCAGAAAGAAGGATCATCTCCAGCAAATCCTCAATACCCTCGCCGGTTTTAGCGGAAACAGGAACAAAGATCGTGCTGCCGCCCCAGTCTTCCGGAATCAATTCATATTCTGTCATCTCCTGTTTTACACGCTCTACATTGGCAGCCGGCTTATCAATCTTATTGACCGCAACGATGATCTCTACGCCGGCTGCTTTGGCATGGTTGATAGCTTCGATCGTCTGTGGCATGACTCCATCATCCGCCGCAACCACCAAAACCGCAATATCAGTAGAATTAGCGCCCCGCATACGCATTGATGTAAATGCTTCATGTCCAGGTGTATCCAGAAATGTGATTTTCTGTCCATTGATCTCAACTACAGATGCACCGATATGCTGTGTGATTCCGCCGGCTTCTCCTCCGATGACATTTGTGTCACGGATTGCATCAAGGAGAGATGTTTTACCATGGTCAACGTGACCCATGACGCAGACAACCGGTGAACGTTTCACCATCTTGCTTTCATCTTCCTCCTCTTCTTTCAAGAGTTCCTCGATCACATCGACAACTTCTTCTTTTTCGCAAAGAATTTCGTATTCAAGTGCGATTTCCTCGGCAGTAGCATAATCGATTTCCTGATTTACAGTAACCATCATGCCCTGCATAAACAGCTTCTTAACGATCTGAGATGCATTGACTTTCATCTTCTCAGCGAGGTCGGAAATCGTTAAAGTCTCAGGAATCGTGATAGACTTGATCTGCTCTTCTACCTTCGGTTTGGCCTGGGGTTTTGTAAATTCAGCTTTAGGACCGTTTCCTTTACCACGTTTCCCCTTTGGCATTCTATCATCATCCATGTTGTCGCGACGATAATCATTCTTCTTTTTGTAATCATCCTTGCCTTTATTTTTACCACGCTGTGGCTTCTGATTCTCCATCATCGGAGCAGGAGCTGCTCCTCTTCTGTCATTCTTACGTTCCGGTCTGTCAGATGCTCTTCCCTGACGATTCCCCTGACGATCACCATTTGAGAAACGGTCACCTCTGCTATCGTTTCTTGATCCTTGAGCATTCTCTCTTTTCGGTCCGCGCTCACCGGATCTGCCATTGCTTCTGTTATCACCACGGTTATCTCTGCGGTCGTTCTGGTTTCTTCCCTGACCACGATTATCCTGCCCGCGGTTGTCTCCTCCATCGCGTCTACCCTGACGCTCATTTCTTGCAGGTTTTTCTCCACGTTCTTCTCTCTTAACAGGTGCCGCAATTTCCTGTGATGGTGTCTGTCCTTTCTTTTCGCTTGCAGCATTTTCCTGTGAAGCCTTCCCATCCAAAGCTAATTTCTTGGCTTCCTCGGCTGCTTTTGCCTCTGCCAAAGCTCTGGCTTCCGCCTCCGCTCTTTCTAAAGCTTCTCTTTCTTTAAGAGCCTTTGCCTCTTCCTCTCTTCTAAGCGCATCCTGATCTGCTCGCATACGCTGCTCCATCATATTCTGACGGGGTCTGATCGGACGATATGGCTGGTCAGCCTGTTCCTCTCTTCTAGGTGCATTGCTTCTATCCCGGTTTCCGTTCTGATTGCGGGCTGGTCTTCCATTGTTTGCAGCCATAGGTCTGCCTTGTCGGTTGCCTGTGGGCTGTCCCTGCCTTCTTCCACCGTTCCTTGCGCCTGCCTGAGTATTCTGTGGACGGAACACATGCACAATGTTCTTTTTCTTTGGAGCCTCTGCTTTATCAGTTACCTTCTCCTTTAATGCCCCCTGTTTATCAGCAGCCTTATCCTTAGCAAATGCATTTTTCACCATTTGCACCTGCTCATCTTCCAAAGCAGCCATATGACTCTTAACTTCTACATTTTTACTATTCAAAAAGTCGATGATCTCTTTATTGGACTTTTCGACTTCTTTTGCAAGTTCAAAAATCTTCATCTTTGCCATCTATCTCTATTCCTCCTCTATGAATTCAAACCACTTTCTGCTTCTACATGTTTCAGGATTCCGTTTGCAAACCCAAGATCCAAAATTGCAAGTGATGCGCGAAATTCCTTTCCCATTGCATGTCCCAACTCTTTTTTTTCATTTAAAAAAATGATCGGCACTTGATAAAAGCTGCACATATTCGAAAATTTCTTTTTGGTATTGTCTGATGCATCGCCCGCAACGATCACCAAATGTGCCCTTCCTGTTTTAACGGCTTTCTCTGTGCTAAATTCGCCGCTGACGACATTGCCGGAACGAGTAGCCAACCCAATCATTGCCAATGCCTTACTTTGACTCAAGTTCATTCATCTCCTTTTTTAAAAGGTCGTAGACATCCTGCGGAATCTTCTGCTTAAACGATCGCTCCAGTCCTCTGGTTTCGATTGCCTTATTCAGACACTCAGGATTGAAACAAATGTATGCACCACGGCCATTTTTTCGCCCAGTTGCGTCAAGCATGAATTCATCTTCTTTTGTATGGATGACACGGATCATTTCTTTTTTACTTTTCATTTCCCTGCATCCTACACACTGACGCATAGGAACTTTCTTGTTTGCGTTCAATCGATCACCTTATTCCTCTGTATAATCTTCCTCGTAATTCTCATCATAGTCGTCATAGTACTCGTCGTACTCTTCTTCCTCATAGACGCCCTCGGCAAGTTCCATATAGTTCTCCGGAAGTTCACCCGACTCAATTGCCTGGCTCTCACTCTTGATATCAATCTTATAGCCGGTAAGCCTTGCGGCAAGACGTGCATTCTGTCCTTCTTTACCGATTGCAAGAGAAAGCTGGTAATCCGGAACGATAACACTAGCCATGCGGTCATCCGGATCTGCGGCTACCGCGATCACTTTGGCCGGTGAAAGAGCATTCTCGATCAAAATACCCGGGTTATCTGACCAGTTGATGATATCAATTTTTTCGCCGCGCAGCTCATTGACGATTGCATTGACACGAGAGCCGTTCATACCAACACAGGCGCCTACAGGATCCACATCCGGATCGTTTGACCACACTGCAATTTTGGTTCTGCTCCCGGCCTCACGGGCGATACTCTTGATCTCCACAATGCCGTCACGGACCTCTGTAACTTCAGCCTCGAACAAACGCTTTACAAGTTCAGGATGCGTACGTGACACCAAAATCTTCGGTCCTTTTGTTGTATTCTTCACTTCTACAACGTAAAGCTTGATTCTCTCCGTAGGTTTAAATGTCTCGCCCCGAACCTGTTCATTTTCAATGAGAATAGCATCTGCCTTTCCCAGATTGATGCTGATATTCTTTCCTATGTAACGCTGCACTACACCAGTCACAATATCTTTCTCTTTCTCAAAATACTGGTCATAAACTACTTTTCGTTCTTCTTCACGGATTTTCTGCAAAATCAGGTTCTTGGCATTCTGAATCGCAATACGTCCAAATGATTCAGAATGAATCGGAATCTCAACAATATCCCCAAGCTCATACTTGTCATCCAGCTTTCTGGCCTCTTCCAGGCTGATCTCCGTAACCTTATCTGCTACCTCATCCACTACTGTTTTTTCAGAATAAAGCTGATATTCGCAGGTATCCCTGTCCATAACCAACTTCACATTGTCTGTTGTACCAAAGTGATTCTTGCATGCGCTCATCAGCGAATTCTCAATAGCATCAAGCAATGTCTCTTTGCTGATTTCTTTCTCTTTTTCGAGAATAGTCAATGCCTCTAACAACTCTGTATTCATTCTTTATCTCCTCCTACTTAAAAATCAAATGCAAGGCGAATCAGTGCTATATCACCTTTGTCGAATACCTTTGTTTTTTGTGTTTCCGTCTCTATAGTCACCGTGTCTGCATCGTACGCCACAAGCACACCGGTAAACTCCTTTGTCTTATCGATCATCCGATAGGTTCTTATCTCCACTTCCTGTCCCAGGCTTCTTTTGAAATCCTTCTCTTTCTTTAATGGTCTTCCAAGTCCCGGCGAACTCACTTCCAGTACATAAGCTTCATCGATAAAATCCTTTTCATCAAGAATATCCGAAAGTCTTCTGGATACCGCTTCGCAATCATTGACAGTGATACCTCCAGGCTTATCGATGTAAGCCCTCAAATACCAGGTTGTTCCTTCTTTTACATACTCCACATCAACCAGCTCAAATGAAAAATCATCAATGATGGGTATCAGGATTTCCTCTGTTTTTTGTTCATAGCTTTCTCTCTTTGACAAATTCTTCCCTCCTGGCAACCTCAAAGGACGTAGTTTTGCTAAATCCTTTAGGATACTTTACAACAAAGAAGAGTGAACTTTCGTTCACTCTTTTCTGCGGGTTTCTATGTAACTGTAGTGAATTATATCACCCTGTATACTAAAATGCAAGTTTTTTTATTAACCTTCAAAATCCTCACACTTCTCGGTAGCGTAAACAACACCTTCCTTCATGACAAATGCACAGTCAAGAAGAGCGTTTGGATCTGTCATAAGATCTCTCTTCCAAGCAGAGACATCGGCCAGCTTACCAACTTCAATAGTTCCAAGCTTATCATCAAGATGAAGAATTTCTGCATTGACTCTTGAAGCTGCCTCCAGGGTACGGAAAGTGCCCATTCCCGAATTCATCCATGACTGGAACTCATATCCCGACTCACAGTTGTTATGGGTTGCCACCATATCAGTACCATAGCCAAGTTTTACTTTTGACTTGCGGATGACTTCACGTCCTTCCTGCATTCTCTCTTTATAAATTTCAAGTTTGGCTCTGTACTCAGGCTGTTTGGTAGCGATAGAAACAGGATCATAATGAACAGCATCCTCATAAGGTGTAAATGTAGGAACAACATAAACATTATTCTCAACGATCATATCTGCCGCTTCTTCATCCATCAATGAGCAATGCTCCATACCATCGATACCAAGGCTTACACATTTCTTCTGAAGTTCTGCGCTGTAAACATGCGCAGTCACTTCTTTACCCCAGTTGTGTGCTTCATCAAATACGGCAGCCAGTTCACCGTCTGACATCTGCTGCTGAAGCGGATTGTCATATGGTGTAAAGAATCCGCCGGTTGCCATAATCTTGATAAAGTCAGCGCCGGCCTTGATATCTTCACGAACAGCGTTTCTAAAGAAGTCTTCGCCACAGCCGATCGATGGTCGTGTTGTAAGCGCAGTCTTAGAAAAATCAGGGTTATGTGCAAATGCCTGTGTCAGATCTCCATGTCCTCCAACGGTTCCAAGAAGTCTTGGGGCAACTACCATACGAGATCCTGTGAATTTACCGTCATTGATCGCATTTCTGACATCGATAGCGCCAAAGCCGCTTGTAGAGATACCTCCGATATGACGGATTGTTGTGAATCCTCTTGAAAGAGTTTTCTGTGCAGTATGGAGTGTAGCTAAAGCCTTAAACTCCTCCGTTGTTGTATATACGATATCTCGCACCTGATGCCAGTCATAATAATCCATGTGCATATGTGCATCGATAAGTCCCGGAGTCACCTGACAATCCGAAAGATCGATCACCTCAGCTGTCTCAGGCTGAGCAACATTTGGTCCAACTTCTACGATCTTATCATCTTCGATCAGAATCTTCCAACCTTCTTTAAATTCCGGTTCAATACCGTTATATAACTTTCCACAAATAATATACTTTAAGTTTCCCATCGTATTAATTTTCCTTTCTAATTGACACGAAACCCCGAAGCAAATTCCGAGGTTTCAAAAATAATATTCACTTATATCCTATGCATTCTTAGGCTGTGTACAAAGAGAAACAACGATCAAAGCTACCAGAGAAATGATAATAGCCGGAATACATGTTGCGATTCCCCATGGCTGACCCATTGCTTCATAAACGATTACAAATACAGAGCCAAGTACCATAGAAGCAATGCCGCCTGCCTTTGTCACCTTTGGCCAGATCATTGCTGCCAGAAGTGCCGGTGTGATACCTGCGCCTGCGATGGTGTATGCCCAGTACTGAATTGCAAGTACTGTTGGGAAGAACTGAAGTACAATATAAGCAACGATACCTGTTACTAAGATCGTATATTTAACCATACGCATCTTCTGCTTATCCGTTGCCTCCTTGTTGATCCAGGAAGCATAGATATCATATGTAATATTGGTAGCACCTGATAACAGATAAGAGTCACCTGTCGTGATGATAAATGCAGATGCTGCTGCAAGTAAAAGTCCGCCAGCTACAGTTGGAAGAACTGTGGTAGATGCCATGAATGACATACCTGCAATGATATTCTCTCCGAAGATTGCCTTAGAAGAGAATGAAATGATAGCAACCAATGGCATAACTACAAGAATTCCAAGAAGCCATCCGATGAATCCCTTCTTGACTGTATTCTCACCGTTACCTGCTGAAATTCTCTGGTACAGGTTCTGATCACCCATAGTAAGCAAGAACAGTGGAAGGTAACCTGCGATAAATCCTGCCATTGTCTGTCCGCCGTTCCATGTCATACTAGCTGAGTTCATAGCAAGGTTTGTTGCAACTACATTGTCCCAGCCGCCTGCTGCTTTGATAACAAGTGGTGTGGCAATGATAAGACCGATAAGCATAATGAATGCTGAGATAGCATCTGTAACCGCAACTGATTTAAGTCCGCCTGAGAAAGCTAAGAAAATGATCAGTACAGCTGCTAAAATCGTACAAAGATTCACATCCATTCCTGTTGTTACGTTCAATACATAAGCGAGTCCCTTGAACTGATATGCTGTGATCGAGATCATTGATAAAGCCACGATGATACCGGATACAAGTCTTGCGCCCTCTCCGTACTTTGTTGCGATAATACCTGCTACAGTGTACTCATTAGACTGACGGATCTTTCCTGACAAAGCCCATAATACTAAAATAGCCGCAAGAGCCGGAACACCAAAGAAAATACCTGGCCAGAGACCATATGTATAAGCTAATGAGTTACCGCCACCGGATATAGTTCCGTTTCCAGTGTAAGTTGCAAGGAAAGTACCGATCAAAACGATAGAACCAAGTCCACCACCTGCACGTACAAAGTCCTCACTGGATTTCATCTGTCGAGAATAATATGCACCTACTGCCACAAGTACAAGACAGTAAACTGCAACGAATGCCAACAGAATCGGTTTTGCTGTTAATTCCTGCATAAATAAATCCTCCTTCTCACAAGTAATAAAAAAGCAAAGGTAAGCATCAACTTTTATTGCACCTTTGCTGTCCTTACTCGTATTGCATTCTACAGACCTCGGTCTGTTTACATTTATACTATAAGCATTTGTTTAATTTTTGTCAACCTTTATTTAAGAAATTTATAAGAAATTTTCAAAACAAATTAAAAAGAGAGGATTTTCTCCTCTCTTCCACACATAAAAATCAACTAAAATACAGCAAAAATACCAAAAACAAATCAATTCTCTTGTCTAACCTTCATAAAGGAAATATATTTTTCCATGTTGATAACGCCCATCTTTCCTAACGGAAAAGCTCCTTTCTGCGCGCACCAATCATAGAGGATTCCTCTCTCCAACACATTGATATGGTGCGTCAATTCGTCCGCGGTCTGTTCACAAGTGATTTCACCTGCTTTCTGTCCATTTTCAATAATTTCCTTCACCAGGCGCATATAGGAGCGATTAGGGTTAAATGAGATGTCCTGCCTAAGCTCAGACAACTGACCAATGTAAAGCTCGGCCATAAGCTCAGGCGTCACATTTGCTTCAATGTAAAAAAACATATATTGGCTCAATTGCAAAAATTGCTCAATATGATTCTGTGTTTTATCCATATTGGCATAAAATTTCTCATATTCTTTGTCAAACACAACGTACATAGACTCAAGAAGTTCATCTTTTGCTTTAAAATAATAATAAAAACCACCTTTAGAGGTGTTTGCCTCCTTGAGAATATCATTGAGCGTTGTCTTGACGTAACCCTTCTCTTCAAATAACTTCCAGGCTGCATCAAGAATTTTTTGTTTCATTTCCCCAGTGTTTTCATGTTTCATTGTCGGTGCCTCTCATTATTCAATCATCCAAGATCACAGATACAAGAATAAGCATTGCATCTATTCTCGAATAATTTTCTCCTTCCCTTCATAAAAAGACTGCATCATATAGCTTGTCAGAGAAACATCCTCCTTTTTTCTTGGGAGATCTTCTCTTTCAAACCATTCGGCTAAAGCCAGTTCTTTTTCATCTAACTTTACTGCATCATCCCCATCCAGTTCACAGTAAAATCCTAATAATAATGTATCAGAAAATGACCAGGGCTGGCTATCAAAATATGTAATATTTTTTACTTTAAGCCCTACTTCCTCCATCACTTCTCTTCTAACGGTATCCTCAATGGGTTCGCCGATTTCAGCAAATCCTGCGATGAGAGCATAATCTGTATGTGTGCGTCCGGCGTACTTTGTTGTCAGAATACGATTGCCATCCACAACACCGACGATCACAGCAGGACAGATTTTCGGGAATTCCATTAATCCGCAGGACGGGCACTTCATCATCCTCTCATTTGCGTCATGGATCATTTTGTCACCACAGCGCCCACAAAACTTCCTGGAACCATACCAGCGGGAAAGCTGCCAACCCGTAATGGCGGCAAACGCCGCATAGGCAGGCGTACAGCTTCGAAGACGTCTGGCATCAACCATAGAAAAGTCGATTGTATCGAATTCCATATGATCCCCCAAGTAAAAATTCATCTCGTCAATAGAAAACAAATACGTGTAGTCTTCGTATATATGATCATTTCCGGAAATCTGTTCCATTTTTTCAAAGGTTGGAAACTGTATAGTATCGCCATCCATCAAGACAGCCATCTTAGATCCGCTGTAAATTAACAGAAAATCATCTTTTCCCGGTCTTCTTGGTGTGTATTCATTATGATATTCATGCTCTCCGATATTCTGGATCATTGAATTCTCCTATTCTCTAACTTCGCACTTTCGAGCCTTGACCGTCACGTTTTGCCGTTTTTAGCCGATTTAAGGTAAGTTCCCGCTCACCATATGGCACTTTACATTCTTTTCCTTCTTCAAATGTATATACCTTTTCTACTTCGTCACCTTTTCGAAGCTTCATGCCCCTTGCGCCAACAGCTCCCTTTTTCTTTTTCGGAACGTCGCCTGCCGGGAAGCGCAGGAAATATCCATCCTTTGTCTGCATTACTACATGGCGGTTGTCCGTGATAACCTGTACATCGATCAGCTCATCATTCTCCTGTAACTTTGTGGCAAGAATGCTTCGCTTCGCCACCTGGAATTCGTCCCCCGCAACACACTTCACAAAGCCTTGCCTGGTAGTAAACAAAAAAGAAGCATAACGTGTCTGTTCATAATCACAGATGTAAACTACATATTCCTCCGTGCTGTCATAATTGCAGACATTATCGATCGGCACGCCCTTGTCACGGAGCTTTCCTTGCGGCAGATCAAGGACTTTGATCTGATGCATCTTACCAGTATTGGTAAACACACAAAGTTTTCCTGTATTCAAGCAGCTTAGTACATACTTATAATCCCTGTCGGCAGCTTCTTTGTTGCGCTCATAAATCGCTGTATCGATTGTCTTGGCATAACCAAAACGGTCCATTACAAATACGACTTCCTGTTCTTCTATCTTCTTCTCTTCGTATACTGCCTCCTTGGCATTCTCAATAGCGGTGCGTCTTGGTCTGGCATATTCTTTTTTAATATGTTCAAGATCTCCTATGATCACATTTGCCATTGAATCATAATTATTGATAATGTCTTCATATGTCTCGATATTCTGCATGGTCTGCTCATGCTCTTTCATAAGAGCCTCAATTTCCAGACCGATCAGTTTGTAGAGACGCATATCAAGAATCGCCTGCGCCTGACGATCGGTAAACCGAAGCATGGCGGCCATTTTTTGAGAAATTTTTGTTTTAAATTTAATATTGTCTGTAATGCCCTTCGTAAGACAATCTTTTGCATCCTTCACCGACTGGCTGCCTCTTAAGATTTCAATGATCAGATCGATCACATCACAAGCCTTGATAAGACCTTCCTGTATCTCTTTTTTGTCCAGTTCCTTCGCCAAAAGTGTCTTATATTTTCGGGTCGTCAATTCAAACTGGAAATCCACATGGTGCTCAATGATCTTTTTGATTCCCATAGTCTCCGGTCTTCCGTCCGCCACTGCCAGCATATTGACTCCGAAGGTATCTTCAAGTCTTGTCTTTTTATAAAGCATATTGACAAGATTCTCTGCATCAGCTCCCCGCTTTAATTCAATCACAATACGGATGCCTTCCTTTGAAGACATGTTGGAAATATCAACAATATCATTGGTCTTCTTTGTCTCAACAAGACTGGAAACATCGTTTAAGAACTTCCCAATTCCTGAACCGATCATGGTGTAAGGGATTTCAGTTACAACAATCCGTTTCTTACCGCCTTTCATATCCTCAATCTCAACCTTGCCGCGAAGCTTGATCTTGCCTGTTCCGGTCTCGTAGATCTGTAACAGATCATCCTTGTTTACCACAATGCCGCCGGTTGGAAAATCGGGTCCTTTTACAATTTCCATCAATTCACTTGTAGAAATATTTTCATTCAGCATATATGCCTTTACAGCTTCTACGACCTCACCCAGATTGTGGGTCGGAATACTGGTAGCCATACCGACAGCAATTCCTTCTGCGCCATTGATCAAAAGATTGGGAACTCGGACCGGTAAAACGGCCGGTTCTTTTTCCGTCTCATCAAAATTAGGAACAAAATCAACGATGTCCTTATCAAGATCTGCCAGATATGCTTCCTGGGTGATCTTTGCAAGCCTTGCTTCTGTATATCGCATAGCGGCAGCTCCGTCTCCCTCGATGGATCCGAAGTTGCCATGACCGTCAACTAAGATCATTCCTTTTTTAAAGTCCTGAGCCATCACCACCAGAGATTCGTAAATGGAACTATCGCCATGGGGATGATATTTACCCATGGTATCGCCAACGATCCTGGCACATTTTCTATATGGTTTGTCATACTTGATTCCCAGCTCATGCATATCATACAGCGTTCTTCTCTGTACCGGTTTCAATCCGTCCCTGACATCAGGAAGAGCCCTTGAAACTATGACACTCATAGCGTAATCAATATATGATTTTTTCATCAATTCACTGTATTCGGTTCTGACGATCTGTGCATTCTGATTCTGCATCTGTTAATCCTCAATACTTTCTTCGTTTTAAATAAATGAATTTTTTAAGATTCCAAGGGATCAGACATCTAACTCTGCCTCGGTTGCATTTTCATAGATGAAATTCCTTCTTGGCGGTACTTCAGTTCCCATCAGCATCTCTGTGATCGAAGAAGCCATTCTGGCATCCTCGATCTCCACAAGCTTCAAGATTCTGCGCTCCGGGTCAAGTGTTGTCTCCCAAAGCTGTTCAGCGTCCATTTCGCCCAATCCTTTGTACCGCTGTAATGTAAACGGACCATCATGGGTCTTTCGGTACTTTTCTAAGGCTTTGTCATCATAGAGATATTCTTCTTCTCCCTTTTTAGGCATAGCCTTGTAAAGCGGAGGCATAGCAATGTAAACATGTCCTTCGTAGATGAGTTCAGGCATAAAACGGTAAAACAACGTCAGTAAAAGCGTGGAAATATGAGCGCCATCAACATCCGCATCAGCCATGATAATGATTTTGTCATAGCGAAGTTTTGTGATGTCAAAATCATTGCCGTATCCTTCTGAAAATCCACATCCGAAAGCATTGATCATGGTTTTGATCTCCGCATTTGCAAGTACCTTGTCAATGCTGGCCTTCTCTACGTTCAGGATTTTTCCGCGGATAGGAAGAATTGCCTGATACAGTCTGTTTCTGGCGGTTTTAGCAGAACCACCAGCCGAATCTCCTTCCACAATGAAAATCTCACATTTTTTTGCATCTCTGCTCTCGCAGTTAGCAAGCTTTCCATTACTGTCAAAAGAATATTTTTGCTTTGTCAAAAGGTTGGTTTTTGCTTTTTCTTCCGTCTTTCGTATCTTAGCCGCCTTTTCGGCACAGCCAAGCACATTCTTTAAGACTTCAAGGTTGCGGTCAAAATAACGGACGATCTCATCACCTGTCACCTTGCTGACGGCTTTTGCCGCATCCGGATTGTCAAGCTTTGTCTTGGTCTGGCCTTCAAACCGCGGATCCGGATGTTTTACAGAAACAATAGCCGTCATTCCATTTCTCACATCGGCGCCGGTAAAGTTGGCATCCTTCTCTTTCAAAATACCAAGCTCTCTTGCATACTGATTCATGACCGTTGTAAATGTAGTCTTAAAACCAGTCAGATGCGTACCGCCCTCGCTATTATAAATATTATTGCAGAAGCCTAGCACATTCTCATGGAATTCATTGACATATTGAAAAGCCACTTCCACCTCAATGCCATCTGCATCACCTTTGTAATAAATAGGCTCGTGCACTGCCTCTTCTTTTCCATTCAGCTCTCTTATGAATCCAAGGATTCCTTCCGGCTCATGATACACAATATGTTCCGGATTCTCGCCTCTTAGATCATCAAAGTAAATCGTAAGCTCTGGGTTTAGATATGTCGTCTCATGCATGCGGGACTTGACTTCTTCAGCCTTAAATTTTGTCTTTTCGAAAATTATTCCATCCGGCAAAAAATTCACTTTCGTTCCGGTCTTCTTTGTTTTGCCTATCTTTGGCAGCAGTCCGTCAACCAGAGGCTCAACAGGAACTCCCCGTTCGAAACGATCGTGATGAATATAACCTTCTCTTGAAACCTCCACATCCATATAGACAGAAAGGGCATTGACAACGGAAGATCCCACGCCATGAAGGCCTCCACTGGTCTTGTATACAGTATCATCAAATTTACCGCCTGCATGCAATGTTGTATAAACAACACGCTCCGCCGGGACACCGGTCGCATGCATGTCAACGGGCACGCCTCGTCCATTATCTTCGATGGTAGCCGAGCCATCCTTTTCTAATGTGACATGGATTTCTGAACAGAATCCAGCCAGATGCTCATCAACTGCATTGTCCACCAGCTCATATATCAAATGGTTTAATCCCTTAGTAGATACGCTGCCTATATACATACCCGGTCGCATACGGACCGCTTCAAGACCTTCTAAGATAGAAATACTATCTGCATCATATGTGTTTTTCTTCGGCATAAAAGAAACCTCTCATCAAATTTTTTCATACTGGTCATAAATATCCATACTGTAGCAATATTAGCACAAAATATAGTATTTATCAATCTGATTTCTTTTTCATTTCCACATCATCTTGTACACAAATCTAACATATGGTTAATTTAGTTTTTAACAGATTTTATTTGATTTATGTATTGACATTAATAATTACATAGAATAAAATAATTCAGTGTGGTTGTTAGAACGTCCGTGTCCGGATCTAGCAATACATTTTAACAATTGTATGGATATGGAGGTGGATGAATTGGCTAACGTTAAATCTGCAAAGAAAAGAATCTTAGTTAATGAGACAAAAGCTGCTAGAAATAAAGCAATCAAGTCTAAGGTTAAGACTTATGTTAAAAAAGTAGAGACAGCTGTTGAGAATAAAGATGCAGAAGCTGCTAAGGAAGCTCTTAAGGCTGCTACTGTTGAGATCAACAAAGCTGGAAGCAAGGGTGTTTACCATAAAAATACCTGCTCAAGAAAAATCTCTCGTTTAGCTAAAGCTGTCAACAGCATTGCTTAATCAAAGTAGAGAATATAGAAGTGAATGTAAACCAGTCGTACCGTCATGCGGCTGGTTTTTTGATGCTATAATATATGTGAATTTTTTTAAGAGCACTTATCTGCCCTTTCTTTGCATCGTGTTTTCTTTCGAAAAACAATGTCGGCTTCAAAAAGGGCAGATAAGTGCTTTTTAACTTTATATATTATTGCACAAAAAAGGAGCTCATCCATTAAGATGAGCTCCTTTTGTTACTTGAATAAATATTAAAACTTACCAGCTGTTGCTGCTTCTTCGATTGAAACAGCTACTGCTACTGTCATACCAACCATCGGGTTATTACCTGCTCCGATCAGTCCCATCATCTCTACGTGAGCCGGAACTGATGAAGATCCTGCAAACTGTGCATCTGAATGCATACGGCCGAGAGTATCTGTCATACCATAAGAAGCAGGGCCGGCTGCCATGTTATCAGGATGCAGTGTACGTCCTGTACCACCGCCTGAAGCAACTGAGAAATATTTCTTGCCAAGCTCGATACATTCTTTCTTGTATGTACCTGCTACCGGATGCTGGAAACGAGTCGGGTTGGTTGAGTTACCTGTGATAGATACGCCAACGTTCTCATGATGCATGATTGCTACACCTTCCTGAACATCGTCAGCACCATAGCACTTAACAGTTGCACGGAGACCATCTGAATATGCTTTTTCATATACGATATTCAGTTTAGCTTCCTTGTAGTCATACTTAGTTTCAACATAAGTAAATCCGTTGATACGTGAAATGATCTGAGCTGCGTCTTTTCCAAGACCATTCAGGATAACACGAAGAGGTTTCTTACGAACCTTGTTAGCTTTCTCTGCGATACCGATAGCGCCCTCTGCTGCTGCAAATGACTCATGGCCTGCTAAGAATGCGAAACATTCTGTCTCCTCCTCAAGAAGCATTTTGCCAAGATTACCATGTCCAAGACCTACTTTTCTGTGATCAGCAACTGATCCGGGGATACAGAAAGCCTGAAGTCCCTCTCCGATTGCTGCTGCAGCATCAGCAGCTCTTCTGCAGTCCTTTTTGATTGCGATAGCAGCACCTACGGTGTATGCCCAGCAAGCATTCTCGAAACAGATCGGCTGAATCTTCTTGATCTGATCGTAAACATCAAGTCCTGCATCCTTTGTGATTTTTTCAGCTTCTTCGATCGAGCTGATTCCATAACTATTCAACACAGCGTTAATCTGTGGAATTCTTCTTTCATATGATTCAAATAATGCCATCGTTACGTTCTCCTTTCCTATTATTCCTGACGTGGATCAATGATCTTTGCAACACCCTGCTCAGGTTTTACACGACCATAAGAACCGGATGCCTTCTCCCAAGCTGTGTTAGGATCATCACCCTTCTTGATAAAGTCTGTCATCTTTCCAAGAGAAACGAACTGATAACCGATTACTTCGTTATTGTCATCAAGAGCAATACCGGTTACATAACCCTCTGCCATCTCAAGGTAACGAACACCTTTTTCTTTTGTTGCATACATAGTACCAACCTGTGAACGAAGTCCTTTTCCAAGGTCCTCAAGTCCTGCACCAATTGCAAGTCCGTCATCAGAGAAAGCACTCTGTGTACGTCCGTAAACGATCTGAAGGAAAAGTTCTCTCATTGCTGTATTAATAGCATCGCATACAAGGTCTGTGTTAAGCGCCTCAAGGATTGTCTTTCCCTGAAGGATCTCAGCAGCCATAGCTGCAGAATGTGTCATTCCTGAACATCCGATTGTCTCAACCAAAGCCTCTTCAATGATACCGTTCTTAACATTTAAAGACAGCTTACAAGCTCCCTGCTGAGGAGCACACCAGCCAATGCCGTGTGTAAATCCGGAAATGTCTTCAATCTTCTTAGCATGGATCCACTGTCCCTCTTCCGGGATCGGAGCCGGTTCATGCTTCGCACCCTTAGTTACCGGGCACATGTTCTGAACTTCTTTTGTGTAAATCATGTGAAATACTCCTTTCAACTGTGTTTAAACATTTATGGTTAAATTTTATTAACACCATATTCCTAAATATTTTCGCATATCTTAACAGGTTCGTCAATTATTTTCTAGCCTTGCAAATGCTAGATTTCCTTCAGTTTTTCAAAGAGCAGCTGCAATGCCTCCTGTGCGGCTGCTTTCCTGTTTTCATTGCGTGAGCCGTTAAAATGATACTCTTTAACAACAACTTTTCCGCACACACAACAGCCAATATATACAAGTCCTACCGGTTTCTTATCGCTGCCTCCGGTTGGTCCGGCGATACCTGTGACACTTAATGCAGCGTCCGTTCCCGCAGCCCTTGCCGCCCCGATTGCCATTTCACAAGCTGTCTCTTCACTGACAGCACCGAAACGGACCAAGGTATCATGGGAAACGCCGACAAGTTTCTCTTTCGCCACATTTGCATAGGTGATATAACCTTCTCCAAAGACAGCGGATGCTCCGGAAACATTCATGATCTGTCCGGCTAAAAGACCTGCCGTACAGGATTCAGCTGTCGTCACAGTCATGTTCTTTTCTTTCAAAAAACTTACAACCTTATCCTCTATCGTGTCCATTTACATACCGCCTTTAGTGAGCACCTCAATATTCTTTGCAACATAATCGATCAGTGAAACAATCGTGAGAATCAAAGCAATCCAGATCAATACAGTTCCGATCACATCGAAAGCACCGCCAAGATCCATGATCAGCACAATGATCATAGCCATCTGTGAAACAGTCTTAAATTTCCCCCAATAGCTGGCAGCGATCACAATTCCGTTATCGGATGCGACGAGACGAAAGCCACTGATGATAAATTCTCTGGCCACAATAATGATCACAACCCATGGGGCAAGCTTTCCCGAAGGGATCATGCAGATCATAGCCGAACACACTAAAAGCTTATCTGCAAGGGGATCCATAAATTTTCCGAAATTTGTCACCAGATTTCTGGCTCTTGCGATTTTTCCATCCAGCATATCCGTAAGAGATGCCACGCAGAAAATAAGAAGCGCGATCCACTTATTAGCTGCTCCTCCCACATCTGTCAGCATAAAAAATACAAAAAAGGGAACCATGATCACACGTAAACAAGTTAATTTATTCGGTAAATTCATTGCTCAACACTCCTATCAAATCATATTCCAGTGCTCCTGTAACAGTTACAAGGCACATATCTCCTGTCATTAAAGTTTCATCCGTATTGATAAATATCAATCCATCCACATTAGGCGCATCCTTATAGGTGCGTCCCACGTAAGCATTTTCATCAGCCACCTTGCCCTCGATCATCACCAGAAGTTCTCTGCCGATCATCTCCTCTGCAAGATCGAAAGCAATCTCCTGTTGCAATTCCATCAGTTCCGCCTGCCGTTCCAGCTTTATCTCTTCCGGAATCTGGTCATCCATGCGGGCTGCCGCCGTCCCTTCTTCCGGTGAGTAAGTAAATACACCCAGCCGGTCAAATTCCATATAATCGACAAACTCCATCAGTTCTTCATGCTGCGCATCTGTCTCCCCAGGGAAACCTGTGATCAACGTAGTGCGAAGAGAAATATCCGGAAGTTCATTCCGAAGCTTCTCAACAATTTCGATCAGCTGCTGCTTGCTTGTCCTTCTGCCCATACGCTTTAAGATCTGATCAGATGCATGCTGGATTGGAAGATCTAAGTAATGGCATATTTTTTCTTCCTCTTTCATCACTTGGATCAATTCATCATAAATCTCTTCCGGATAGCAGTATAAAATCCGAATCCAGTATATACCATCAATCCTGCACAATTCCTTAAGTAAAGTATGTAAAGATTTTTTTCCGTAGAGGTCCACGCCATAGAGAGTTGTCTCCTGGGCTACCAGGATCAGTTCTTTTACACCTGAAAGCGCCAGCTCTTTCGCTTCTAAAATCAGCCTCTCCATAGGAACCGACCGGTAATCTCCTCTCACTTTAGGGATAATGCAGTAAGAGCAGTGCTTATCGCACCCTTCTGCGATCTTCATATAGGCAAAATGTCCGCCTGTGGTTACAAGACGCTTAGTATCAGGTAATGGCAGCCGGTTCACATCTTCAATAACAAGATCTTTGCTACCGTTAAGGGTGTTTTCGATTGCTTCCACTATCTTATCGTAGGAAGTAGTTCCAAGTACCTGGTCCACTTCAGGTATCTCCGTTTGGATTTCTTCCTGGTATCGCTGTGCCAGGCAGCCTGTCACGATCAAAGCTTTCAGTTTTCCTTCTTTTTTAAGCTCTGCCATTTCAAGGATCGTCTCTACGCTTTCCTCCTTGGCATCATGTATGAAACAGCAGGTATTAATGACGATCACATCCGCCATTTCCTCACTGTCTACGATCTTATATCCTTTCCCATCAAGGAGACCCAGCATTACCTCGGAATCAACCAGATTCTTATCGCATCCCAGAGAAATAAATAAAATATTCATTGTCTCTCCTTCTTTAAGAAAGGCAGATACCTAAATCGGCACCTGCCCTTTCATCATTCATTTTCCAGCTGAATATTATTCCTCTTCTTCATCTTCCGCTACAGTAAGCTTACCGCTGTTCATCTCAGCAACGGCAATTGAAAGAGGCTTTTCTCCTTCCTTTGCATCAACAAGAGGCATAGCTCCATCCACGATTTCCCTCGCTCTCTTTGCTGTTGCCATAACGATCGAATAACGGCTGTTCACTACCTTAGTATCTCCGTCTTCAACCTCCTGATTCACTACTTTCATTAAATCTGTGTAAGATGGATGTAACATAATCTATTCTCCTTTCAACTCTTCCTTGATCTGATTGATAAATGTACGATTTCGTGTGCATTGTAAATGCTCTGCCTGAATGATCTGATGCACTGTATCTACAGCAGTCTCAAGATCGTCATTGACGATCAGATAATCATAACGGTCCATTCCTTCAGCCTCTTCAACTGCTCTTTTCAAACGGTCTTCGATCACCTGTTCCGTTTCAGTGCCTCTTCCGATAAGTCTTTTTTTAAGTTCCTGAACGCTTGGAGCAGTCACAAACAAAAGCAACGTATCCGGATATCTTTCCTTTACCTTCAGAGCGCCCTGGATCTCGATCTCCAATATAACATCCCGGCCTTCGCTAAGCTTGCTCTCAACGTAGGTCTTCGGAGTTCCATAATAATTATCTACGTATCTGGCATATTCGATCAGAGCGTCATCTCTTATCATCTGTTCAAAAGTCTCCGTCTCCACAAAGAAGTAAGAAATACCTTCCTCTTCTCCGGGTCTGGGGCTCCTTGTAGTAGCCGATACAGACAGTGCGTAGTTGTCGTACTTTTCGATCAGCCTCTTCATGATCGTCCCCTTGCCGGCACCGGAAAAACCGGAAACCACAGTCAGAACACCCTTACTGTTCATCTCGCACACCTCTATTCAATATTCTGTATCTGCTCTCTGATTTTCTCGATCTCAGTCTTTAAAGTAATCCCTACATTTGAAATCTCAATATCTTTGGTCTTAGAGAGGATTGTATTGGATTCCCGGTTCATCTCCTGTGCGATAAAATCTAAACGCGGGCCAATACTTGGCTTGCCGGATTCCAATGTCTCTTTCATCATCTTGATATGGCTCTTCAGCCTGACGATCTCTTCATCAGTACAGATCTTATCTGCGTAAATGACTACTTCTGAAGCAATTCGTGATTCCTCGATCTGAGTATCTTCCAAAAGCTCCTTTACCTTTCCTTCCAGCTTCTCCCGGTATTCCCGGATGATGATAGGAGATCTGTCCTCAATAAAATCCACCAATTCTTTTAATCCATCCAGCTTACCGATGATATCTTCTTTCAAATGAGCTCCTTCTTTTGTGCGGGACTCGATCATCTGGTCAACTGCTCCGTTTAAGGCCTTACTAAGACCGATCCAAAGCTCATCTTCATCCACAGCTTGTTCTTCCATGGTGAGCACTTCCGGATATCGGGAAAGTGTTGAAACACGAATATCGTTCTCCAACGAAAATGTCTCGCTCATCTTCTGCAAATATGTAAGATATTCTGCCGCTAAAGTTTCATTATATTTCAGTGATACCTGATTCTCTGACAGATCTTCGTAAGAGATGAAGAGATCTATCTTTCCTCTCTGCAGACGCTGCTTTAAAGTACTTCTCACAGCAGTCTCCAGAAAATTTAGTTTCCTTGGCATACGCGGATTCACATCCAGATAACGGTGGTTTACACTCTTCATTTCAACCGTAAACTTACGTTCTCCCTCGGTAATCTCGCACCTGCCAAAACCAGTCATGCTTTTAACCATTGTTATTAAAACCTCATTTTCACATAGTTGATAGAATTATAATCTATTTGGCAACTTCCGTCAACTGTGGTAAACTTAAATGAATTCTTATTTTTGCAGGTGGATCATGGCATTTGACGGTATTACAGTTGCAGCTTTAAAAACAGAATTAAATAGGGAAATCGGCGGTGGACGCATCTATAAGATTGCCCAACCCGAAACAGATGAATTGATTTTAACCATCAAGACTCCCACCGGTCAGAAACGTTTGTATATTTCCGCAAGCGCTTCTCTTCCGCTTATGTATCTGACAGAGGAAAACAAGCCGTCTCCTATGACTGCCCCCGGATTTTGCATGCTTCTGCGCAAATATATCGGAAACGGACGCATCACTTCCATTACCCAGCCGGGACTTGAGCGTATCATTTGTCTGTCAATTGAACATTTGAATGAATTAGGCGATCTTTGTGTTAAACATCTTTACATTGAGATCATGGGAAAGCATAGCAATATTATTTTCTGCGATGACAAGGGCATGATATTAGACAGTATCAAGCATGTTTCAACTCAAATGAGTTCGGTTCGGGAAGTACTGCCCGGCCGGACCTATTTTATCCCGGATACAATGAACAAGAAAGACCCCTTCTCAGTAAGCGATGAAGACTTCATTGAGATCCTTCGTTCTAAACCCTGCGGGATTGCAAAGGCACTCTACATTTCCTTTACGGGAATAAGCCCTGTGATGGCTGAGTCTGTATGCGCGTTAGCAGGTCTCGACTCCTCCATTCCGGCAGCTTCCTTCGAAAAAGACTACCTGTATCACCTCTCCCATCAGTTTAAAAACGAGATAGATAAGGTTTTGCAATGTGATTTTTCTCCTATCATTTATGAAAGAGACGGTGTTCCCGTTGAGTACAGCGCCATCCGGCTGCATCAGTATGATACATTTGAAGAAAAGTGCTTTACCAGCATCTCTTTTCTTCTTTCCACCTACTATGATACGAAAAATAAGATTACACGCATCCGCCAGAAAAGTGCTGACCTAAGACATGTTGTCCAGACAGCTTTGGAACGGGCAAATAAGAAATACGATCTGCAGTATAAACAGCTTAAAGATACGCAAGGTCGTGAAAAATATCGTATTTACGGTGAACTCCTTCAGGCATACGGTTATGGTCTTGAACCCAAGGCAACCTCACTTACCTGTACGAATTTTTATGACGGTAAGAAAATCACAATTCCTTTGGATATACAGCTTAACGCACAGGAAAATGCTCAGAAATATTTTGCAAGATACAACAAACAGAAACGAACACACGAGGCTCTAAGCGGACTTTTGAAAGAAACCGGCGATGACATCATTTATCTGGAATCTCTTGTCAATGCTCTGGATATTGCATTAACGGAAGCAGACCTTGCCCAGATCAAGGATGAATTGGAACAGGCTGGTTATATCAAAAAACGTTTCACAAAGAAAAAACAGAAAACAATCAATAAACCGTTACATTACATTTCTTCAGACGGTTATCACATGTATGTCGGCAAAAACAACCTGCAAAACGATGAACTTACCTTTAAGTTCGCCACAGGCGGTGACTGGTGGTTTCACGCCAAGGGAGTGCCAGGTTCACATGTGATCGTTAAAACGGAAGGACATGAATTGCCGGACCGTACATTTGAAGAGGCCGCCAGGCTTGCCGCCTACTATTCTAAAAGTCGCGATACAGATAAAGTAGAGATTGACTATATTGAAAAAAAGCATGTCAAAAAGCCAAATGGTGCAAAGCCCGGCTTCGTCGTCTACTATACGAATTATTCCATGGTCATTGATCCGAATATAAAAGAAATTCTGCAATTATAATTTTAGCGGCATCCGCCGACCAAAAAATGGAACGAAAATGACATAAAAAGAACTTATGTTTCCTGTCTGAAACATAAGTTCTTTTCAGTTTAAAACACGCTGGTATTCATAGAATTTTCAAAGATCATCCGGATCTAATAATTGCCCAGGATCTTAAGATTGCGGCTTTCACTTCGCAGCCCCCGGATGGCATTCTTAACGGCCGGTTCTTCCAAGTTACCGTCAAAATCAATAAAAAAGCGATATTCCCAACTCTTTCCGTCCACCGGTCTTGACTCAATCTTTGTCATGTTAAGATCATTGTAAATAAAATGAGAAAGCAAATGATACAAAGAACCGCTTTCATGCAAAAGTTCAAAACAGATGCTGATCTTGGAAGCGCCTTCTAAAAATACTTTCTGATTGGTGATAACTATGAAACGAGTGGAATTGTTCTTTTCGTCATTGATATTATCATCGAACACCTGCAGTCCGTTCAGCCTGGCAGCATATGCACTGCAGACAGCAGCTTTGGTTATATCCTTATCTTTGACAACCTTCTCAGCTGCGATTGCCGTGTTTGCAACTGAAATCTGTTGCCAGGAAGGATGCTGGTCTAAGTAATGTGAAGTCTGCATCAGAGCTTCAGCTTTGGAATAAACAGTTGTGATATCCTCCAATTTTGCTCCCGGGAGACCTGATAATGTATGAGATATAGGAATGATAGTCTCTCCTACGATATAATTTTCAAATTCTACCAGTAGGTCAAAGACTTCGTTGACAGCCCCAGCCGTAGAATTTTCAATCGGCAGAACAGCGTAGTCTGCAGAACCCTCTTCGATTGCTTCCATCGCTTCCCGGAAGGTTTTTACATGAAAACTGTTACACTCTTCACCGAAATACTGATTCATAGCCGCCTGACCGTAAGCACCTTTGACACCCTGGAATACAATACGGGCATTTTCTGCATTCAGCGAAGCAATCTTAATAAAAGGAAGACGGCCAAGAGCTCCTTTCTCTGTCAGCATCTGATAATGGACTTTCCGACTGATGCTTAAAAGCTGATCAAAAACTTCTCCAATGCTTTTTCTGGTAAATTCACAGGAAGCCAGTTCCTTAACAGAGTCAATTTTTTCCTGTTCTCTGATCTTATCATATACTTTTTTCCCTTCTTCGATCTTAACCTGTCCGATTTCTTTCGACAGTTCAAATCTTTTTTCAAGAAGTTCAACCAAATCTTTATCAAGCTCATCAAGAGACATCCGTAACTCTTGCAATTCTGCCATTTTTCCTCTCCTTAAACAAACAGTTTCAGCCACATTTATGCCTAGCATTATAATACATTTTCTATTGAAAATCCACCATGATTGTTATATGATGAAACGAGACTTTGGCAATTGTCAAAGCATAAGAAAAGGAGGACTTTATGAGACACTTACTAAGTCCAATGGATTTCACCGTTGAAGAATTAGACAAGTTGATGGATTTGGCCGGTGACATCGAAACGCATCCGGAAAAATATGCACATGCGTGTGAAGGAAAAAAGTTAGCGACTCTTTTCTTCGAGCCAAGCACCCGCACCCGATTAAGTCATGAAGCTGCCATGTTGAATCTTGGCGGCAATATTTTAGGTTTTTCATCTGCAGATTCAAGTTCTGCAGCAAAAGGCGAAAGCGTTGCCGACACAGTTCGCACCGTCAGTTGTTATTCCGATATAATTGCAATGAGACATCCGAAAGAAGGTGCTGCATTAGTCGCAAGCCAGAACGCAACTGTTCCTGTTATCAATGCCGGTGACGGTGGTCATCAACACCCGACTCAGACATTGACTGATCTGTTAACGATTCGCTCATTAAAAGGCCGCCTCGATAATCTGACCATTGGTCTTTGCGGCGATTTGAAATTCGGACGCACTGTCCACTCTCTTATCAATGCTTTAGTTCGTTATCCGAACGTGACATTTGTACTGATCTCCCCTGAAGAATTACGAGTTCCAAGTTATATCCGTAAGGATGTTCTTGAGAAGAATCATATGAGCTATAAAGAAACTGAGCGTTTGGAGGATGTTCTTCCAGATCTTGACCTGCTTTATATGACCCGTGTACAGCGTGAACGTTTCTTCAATGAAGAGGATTACGTCCGCATGAAAGATTTTTATATTTTGGATGGTGAAAAGATGCAGCTTGCAAAGGATAACATGTATGTCCTCCACCCCCTTCCACGTGTCAATGAGATTTCGGTAGAGGTTGATAAAGATCCCCGGGCTGCTTACTTTAAGCAGGCGCAGTATGGTGTATATATACGAATGGCTTTGATCCTGACTTTGCTTGGGATAGAAGTTTAAAGGAGGTATGGCATGTTTCAGAACACATTGAATGTAGGCAGCATTACAGAAGGTTTTGTGCTAGACCATATCAAAGCCGGTCGCAGCATGGACATTTACAAATATCTTCACCTGGATCAGCTTGATTGTTGTGTTGCCATTATCAAGAATGCAAAGAGCAGACGAATGGGGAAAAAAGATATGATGAAAATTGAATGCCCCATCGATTTCATGGACTTGGAAGTCTTAGGATTTTTAGATCCAAATATAACTATCAATATCATCAAAGATTCACGTGTCGTCGATAAAATGACTTTACGTCTTCCAAAAGAAGTAAAGAATGTGATCCGCTGTAAGAATCCAAGATGTATTACTTCTGTCGAACAGGAATTGGATCAGATTTTTGTCCTTACAGATGTAGACGAACAGATCTATCGCTGCAAATATTGTGAAGAGCGCTATAAGGGACGTTTAAGTTATAAAAGATAATATCAACTATGGTAAAACAAGAGTAAGAACTTAAAAGCCACCGGCAGTAAAACTGTCGGTGGCTTTTAAGTTCTTATCAAACAAGCAAAACGATAAGCCGGGTTATGTCGTGAGTAATCATCTTTCTAGACCTGCTGTCGCCAGCAGGTTCGAGCGACCAACCTTAGACGTGACGGGCCGCCACACTGTCTACATTCGGTCTTGCTTCGAGTGGGGTTTACATCTGCCCCATCTGTTACCAGATGGGCGGTAGTCTCTTAAGCTGCCATTCCACCCTTACGGTAACGATGAGAATATCTCACCGGCACCGCGGTATATTTCTGTTGCACTAGCCTTGGAGTCGCCTCCACCGGACGTTATCCGGCACCCTGCCCTGTGAAGCCCGGACTTTCCTCGCCTGCGGCTTTTCAGCCCTTGCAGCCGCGATTACTTGTCTTACTTGTGAAATTATTTAGTTTAATCCTTCATCAATGATAAGATCTTCAGAATCCGCTGCAGATGTAGCAAGTTCATCGCAACGTTCATTCTGCTTATGTCCATCATGCCCTTTCACCCAGATAAACGTGACCTGATGCTTTTCCTTTGCCATAAGGAGACGTTTCCAAAGGTCCACATTTTTAACCGGCTCATTCTTTCCCCGTTTCCAGTTCTTTTTAAGCCAGCTATCGATCCAGTGCTGATTAAAAGCATCTACAAGGTATTTGGAATCAGAATACAGATTAATCTCGCAGGACCTGTTTAATGCCTCCAGCCCTGCGATAGCTGCCATAAGTTCCATCCGGTTATTGGTAGTCTTCACATAACCCTTGGAAAGTTCCTTAACATGCAACTCCCCCTTGGAATCCACATATTCCAATACTGCACCATAACCACCCGGTCCATCAGGGTTTCCTCTGGCCGCCCCATCTGTATAAATATCAACATGGGTCATAGACTATTCTCCTTTGATCACAGAAACAGCATGTGTGATCTCAGGCAGAATATAACTTAAGCTGGCTTTCACTGCCCCCGGCTTTCCGGGAAGATTGACGATCAGCACCTTACCTCTGATTCCTGCTACACAGCGGTTGAGCATTGCCCTTTTTGTCTTAGTCATAAGATAGGCACGCATTGCCTCCGGAATTCCCATAACATACTTTTCGATCACTGCGTCAGTTGCCTCCGGTGTACAGTCCTCAGGTCCAAGTCCTGCGCCGCCGTTTGTGAGGATCAGATCTACACTGCCACTGTCCGCAAGACGCTGCATCACTGTAGAAATAACAGCTGTATCATTAGGAAGTGCCTTCGTAAACACCACTTCATTTCCGGATTCATCCATCATTTTCTGGATCAGACTTCCGCTTAAGTCTTCCTCCAATCCTCTATAAATTGCTGTTCCGGCTGTCAAAATTGCCACTTTCATCTCCGTACCTCCTGGACATTTTATACTATAACAAAATATATACTTTTCTCACTACCTTATGCCGTTGACTTATCTACTCTTGCCACGGAAGAGCTGTATGCTCGGCTCTGCTGTCACGAAGCATCAGCTCATTGACAGCTTCATGGGGATCTTTTCCCTCAAACAGCACCTCGTTGACTTTGTCAACGATCGGCATTGAAACGCCATATTTTTCACCTAATTTTTTAGCAGCCTTGGCAGAGTACACGCCTTCAACAACCATGTGAACCTCATCCATAGCTTCCTGCATGCTAAGACCCTGTCCCATAAGATATCCTGCCTTGCGGTTTCGGCTGTGAACAGAAGCACAGGTGACGATCAAATCGCCGATACCTGCAAGTCCTGAAAAAGTCTCAATAGCGCCGCCCATCTTAACACCAAGCCTTGCGATCTCTGCGATTCCTCTGGTAATAAGTGCCGCCTTCGTATTATCGCCATATCCCATGCCATCTGCAATGCCGGCTGCAAGTGCAATGACATTTTTAAGAGAACCGCCAAGCTCCATACCTAACATGTCGGGGCTTGTATATACACGGAACACTTCATTGGAAAACATCTGCTGCAGATATTCAGCCGTCTCTTTTGTCCTGGCTCCGACACAGACGGTTGTGGGGAGTCCTCTTCCCACTTCCTCTGCATGACTTGGTCCGGAAAGTACGGCTACATTCGCATGCGGAATCTCCTGCGAAATCTGCTGAGACAATGTCATAAGTGTACTCTCCTCAATTCCTTTGGCTACATCTACAATGATCTGACCATCCTTCACATATGGCGACATGTTTTTTGCTGTCCCTCTTGTAAAAGTGGAAGGTACAGCAAGCACCAGAAAGTCTTTGTCTTTGATGATTTCTTCCATATTGGTTGAAAAATACATATCTTCCGGAATCTTTACTCCCGGAAGTTTCAATTTATGCTCTCTTTCTTCGCTGAGCATCTTTACCTCTGACGCATCAATCGACCATACAGAAACCTGATGACCGTTTCCGTGAAGCAGAAGTGCCAATGCAGTTCCCCAGCTTCCGGCTCCCATTACTCCTACATTTGCCATGATTTTTTCTCCCTATTTTTTTCCTAAACTGATTTTATTTTCATTGCCAGAAAGCAATCTGACAATATTTGCCTTATGTCTTATAAATGCGGAAATCACGAGAAGGATCCCCACAAAATAGATCTCATACAGAGTACTCGCTGAAACCCCAAAGTTTCCGGCCTGTCCATAGACGATCAGCTCTGCGAGATACACCAATACGACCACAAGCGATCCAAGCGAAACATATCTCGTTATCAGTACGATTGAAGCAAAAACGGCCACACATATAAGTGTCATTGGTAAGCTCACCGTACTGATGATCAGTCCAGCAGTAACAGCAATACCCTTGCCGCCTTTAAACTCCAGATAAAACGGATAATTGTGCCCCAAAACCGTACCAAGCGCAGTATACATCTTAAGCGCAGGCAAAATCTCCCCATACATATTTCCAAACAATATTTTTACAAACAGAATGGCGAAAATACATTTAAAGGCATCTCCAAGGAATGTGACAGCTCCTGCTTTCATTCCAAGGACACGTAAAGCATTGGTCGTACCTGCATTACCACTGCCTTTGGATCTTATGTCGATTCCATTTAACTTTCCGTAGATATATCCGGTCTGGAACAAGCCAAAAACATATCCGATCAGAATACAGATCAATCGAATCATCTTAATTCTGTTCCTTTCTTTCTCTGATAATAAATTTAAGAGATGTCCCTCTGAATCCAAACGTCTCTCGGATTTTATTTTCTATGTAACGCTGATACGAGAAATGCATCAGTTCCTTATCATTAACGAAAAGGACAAATGTGGGCGGTTTTACGGCCGGCTGCGTCATATACATGATCTTTAAGCGTTTTCCCTTATCGGAAGGCGGTTGCTGCATCGCTACAGCCTCCGTTAATATTTCGTTTAATACGCCTGTGGAAATTCGCATATTCTGATTCTCAATGACCATATCGATCATGTCATAAAGTTTCGGAAGTCTCTGTCCTGTCACGGCTGACACATACATGATCTCCGCATAAGGCATAAAGGAAAGTACACGTCTTATGTCATTCTCATATTCACGCATGGTCTTGTCATTTTTCTCGATGGCGTCCCACTTGTTGACGACGATAATAACACCTTTGCCTCTTTCATGTGCGATACCGGCGATCTTTGCATCCTGCTCTGTCACGCCTTCCTCCGCGTCGATCACTACAAGGACTACATCCGCTCTTTCTACCGCTGTAACAGTCCGGATAATACTGTATCTTTCAATCTCCTCTTTGATCTTATTCTTTCTGCGTAGTCCCGCTGTATCAATAAATACATATTCTTTTCCATTATGGACCACCGGTGTGTCAATGGCATCCCTGGTCGTTCCCGCTATATCGGAAACGATCAGCCGCTGCTCACCTAAAAGACGGTTGATGATGGACGATTTTCCCACATTTGGTTTACCTACAATGGCAACTCTCGGGCGTTCGTCTTCTTCCTCTGTCCCATCCTGCTTAGGGAAATGCGCCACAACCTCATCGAGCATATCCCCGATCCCAAGTCTTCCTGCTGCGGAAATAGGCATGGGATCACCAATTCCCAGATTATAAAATTCATAAACATCCGGCATCAGCTTTTCATAATTATCTACTTTATTTACAGTCAGGATAACCGGTTTACTGCTTCTTCGCAGCATATCAGCCACCTTCGAATCCGCATCCACCAATCCCTGTCTTACATCCGTAATAAAAATAATGACATCCGCCGTATCAATGGCAATCTGGGCCTGCTCCCGCATCTGGGAAAGAATGATGTCTTTGCTGTCAGGCTCTATACCGCCTGTATCGATCAGGGTAAAGTCATAATCAAGCCAGGAAACATCCGCATAGATGCGGTCTCTTGTCACGCCAGGCGTATCCTTTACAATAGCGATCTTCTCACCGGCAAGTGCATTGAAAAGTGTAGATTTTCCCACATTTGGTCTGCCAACGATCGCAACTACTGGTTTACTCATCTAATCAAACTCCATTTCACTATTTCAATATGGCTTCTACCAAGTCAAGTCCACTCGATTTTACAATATCGATTTCAACTTGTAAAGAAGCTGACAGCTTAGAGACGGTCATATCATCTAAGAAAACGTCTTCCCCGTTTCTAAGCATGTTTATGGGGATTAAAAGCCTCTTTCCAAGATCCTGCCCTTTTAACTGTGCCAATAGATCCGTTCCTGTCAAAAGGCCGGCAACCGTAATGCTATCCCCAAAAAATTCATTGCGGATCGGATATATATGCACCTTGAGATTCGGATATTTCCCCTTAAGCTTCTCTACCATCTGCCGTAAAAAAGGATAGGCAATCTTTCCGGTAGCAATTGAAACTTCTCTTGTCTTGCCATCTCCCGGAAGTGATGCATAAGCTTCTTCAAACTCATCGATCAAAAGCCGCAGCATTCCCACACCGTTTTCCAGTTGCAGATACCCGTCGTACCGATCTTCATTAGGAATTTCTTCTTCTGCTAACACATACCACTCATCTCCTGCATGAATAAAATGGGTGCCATATTCCGCATAAATCTTATCCTGCCACTTATGAATCGTCTGAAGCACCTTCTTTGCATCCTCTTTCCCGAAAGGTTCCAGCGGATACAAACCCTCCCTGTATTTAGTAAGACCCACAGGGACCACCGAAACAGACTGGAGATTTGGCAGATATTTTGTCATATCACGGATACTTCTCTCAAGCTCTTCACCATCATTGATTCCTTTACAAAGGACGATCTGACCATTCATGGTAATGCCGCCTTCATACAAAATATCCACTTTTTTCAATGCATCACCGGCAAATCGGTTGTGAAGCATCTTACACCTAAGGGAAGGGTTGGTGGTATGAAATGAAATATTGATCGGTTCCAAATGATAGCGGACAATCCTTCTAATATCCTTATCACTCATATTAGTTAAGGTAACATAGTTCCCCTGCAAAAATGACAGTCTGGAATCATCATCCTTAAAATATAAGGTGTCGCGCATTCCCCTTGGCATCTGATCGATGAAACAGAACATACATTTGTTGCGGCATGATTTATATTCATCCATCAATCCCTGTTCGAAAACAATTCCCAGATTCTCTTCGAAATCCTTCTCTATCTCAAGCTCCCACTCTTCGCCGTTTACCTTCTCGACAAGGAGGACCAATTCTTCATCATTTACCATGAAATGATAATCAAACACGTCTTCGATTGTCTCATTATTTATCTTAAGAAGTTTATCTCCGGGCTCAATGCCAAGCTCCCAGGCAATACTTCCCTCAAGCACCTCTTTGATCACATGTGTATGTGCCATAAAAACCTCCACGGCATTTTATTACTACATTATCATACAATAAATGAGATATTTCGTCAAAAAGTAATCCTGAAGTTGACCTTCTATTTCAAACGGTGATATAACTATTATGTAATAAAAAATATTATTTTCAGGAGATTACTATGCCAAATATACATTTAAAGGAAAAAGCACTGCCTGTCGCTCCTCTTAAGATCGCAGGATTGGAAAGCTGCAAAGAATTAAGTACAAAGGTAAATGACTATATTGTACAATTTCGTCAGAATACTTTAAAAGAATCCTTAGACTCTCCGCTTCTTACAAGCTATCAGAAAGATAATTATCTGGTAGACTGCCACTGTCCTCGTTTTGGAACAGGTGAAGCTAAGGGCGTGATCCGTGAATCTGTTCGTGGCTCTGATCTTTTTGTAATGGTGGATGTATGCAATTATAGTCTTACATATACGGTAAACGGGCATGTAAATCATATGTCACCGGATGATCATTATCAAGATATGAAGCGTATCATTTCTGCCGCTACAGGTAAAGCACACAGAATCAATGTGATCATGCCGTTTTTATATGAAAGCCGTCAGCACAAGCGCACCAAGCGGGAGTCTTTGGACTGTGCTTTAGCACTTCGTGAGCTTGTTGAGATGGGTGTTACCAATATCATCACCTTTGACGCTCACGATCCCCGTGTACAGAATTCTATTCCACTTCACGGTTTCGACAGCTTCAGCGCTTCTTATCAGTTCATGAAAGCACTCTTGAAAGCGGAGCCGAATTTAAAGGTTGACAAAGATCATCTGATGATCATAAGTCCGGATGAAGGGGCCATGCACAGAGCTGTCTATTTTTCCAACATTCTGGGAGTTGACATGGGCATGTTCTACAAGCGGCGTGACTATTCACGGGTAGTCAATGGCAAGAATCCGATTGTTGCTCATGAATTCCTTGGAACTGATTTGTCAGGCAAGGCAGCTATTATCGTAGACGATATGATTTCTTCAGGTGAAAGTATGCTGGATGTCTGCAAGCAGATTAAAGAACGCGGGGCATCAAAAGTCTTCGTATTCACTACGTTTGGTCTCTTTACGGAAGGAATGGCTCACTTTGACGAATTCTATGAGAAAGGTTATATAGACCGTATCGTCACCACGAATTTGAACTATCTGCCTCCGCATATTCTTGCCAAGCCTTATATGGCAGTTGCAGACCTTTCCAAGTTCATTGCACTGATCATCGACTCATTAAATCATGACATAACCATGGGCAATGTAATGCAGCCGACCGAAAAGATCCATGCACTGATGGAGAAGCATAATCTGATCTATCAAAAATAAAGAATGAGAATGAGCGCAGGTCTATATGTTCTTTGCCTCGTGTTTTTCTTACGAAAAACAATGTCGGCTACAGAACATATAGACCTGCGCTCTTATTATTTTTTTGCTATATTTTTCAATCCGATAAAACAATGTCAACTACAGAACATATAGACCTGCGCTCTTACTTCCTTTACATATTTTCGATCCGATAAAACAATGTCGGCTGCAGAACATATAGACCTGCGCTCAATTAATTCAGGTTGTTTTAACGGATTACACGTACGCGGATAATATTCTCGTTTTTCTTTAAATCATCCACGATATGGTCTACTTTATCTACTACAATATCAAGAAGTGTATAAGCAAATGCACCTCTTGATTTGTTAGTCATATCTTCAATGTTAACTCCATCATTTGCAAGAAGCGATGAAATCTGTCCAATGATATTAGGCACATTCTTGTGAAGAACTGCAATACGTGTCACATCATCAGCCTTGATACCCATGTTACAATTCGGATAATTTACAGAATTTCGGATGTTACCATTCTCCAGATAATCACGGATTTCTTTTACTGCCATAACTGCACAGTTATCCTCAGACTCTTCTGTCGATGCACCAAGATGCGGTAATACAACCGTATTCTTAACCCCAACGATACCCGGAGTTGCAAAATCAGTCACATACTTCTTCACATGACCATTCTCCAAGGCCTCAATGACATCCTTCTCATTTACAAGAGAATCTCTTGCAAAATTTAAAATGATGACGCCTTCCTTCATCATAGAAATAGCTTCTTTATTGATCATTCCCTTCGTTGATTCCATGGCCGGAACATGAATTGTAATATAATCACAATTTCTGTAGAGTTCCTCTACATTCTTCGCATGAATGATAGACCGTGAAAGACTCCAGGCTGCATCTACAGAAAGATACGGATCATATCCATATACATCCATTCCCAGGTTTGTAGCGGTGTTGGCAACCCGGACACCGATTGCTCCAAGTCCGATCACGCCAAGCTTCTTACCGTATACTTCCTGCCCTGCGAAAGCTTTCTTTGCCTTTTCAGCGGATTTTCCTATATTAACATCGTCCTTGTTATCAAGGATCCAATTTGCTCCACCGATAATATCACGTGATGCAAGCATCAATCCTGCCACTACGATTTCTTTAACAGCATTGGCGTTAGCTCCCGGTGTGTTAAAGACCACAATACCTTCCTGCGCGCATCGCTCAAGAGGAATGTTATTCACGCCTGCGCCTGCCCGGCCAATTGCTAAGAGTTTATCTCCAAAGGCTGTGTCATGAAGAGCTGCACTTCTGACTAAAAGTGCGTCCGCCTCATTTATCTCCTTTGTCTCTGTATAATTCTCATCAAATCCTTCCAATCCAACAGAAGAAATTGCATTCATACAATGAAACTGGTACATCTTATAAATTCTCCTCTTCAAACTTCTTCATAAATGCCACAAGGGCTTCGACGCCTTCAACAGGCATTGCATTATAGATACTTGCGCGCATACCGCCTACTGTTCTATGACCTTTCAGATTCTCAAAACCGGCTGCTTTTGACTCTGCAACGAACTTCGCATCAAGTTCAGCATCTCCGGTCACAAAAGGCACATTCATGATCGAACGATCCTTTTTCTCTACCGTTCCCTTGAACATTTTACTTTCATCAAGGAAATCATAAAGAATCTTAGCCTTTTTCTCATTGTGTTCCTTCATTGCCACAAGACCGCCCATATTCTTGATCCATTTGAATACCAGCCCGCAAATATAAATACCCCAGCACGGTGGTGTATTATAAAGCGATCCTTTCTCTGCCTGTAATTTGTAGTCAAGCATCGTGGGAACGTACTCCGGCAGATCATCTCTCAAAAGATCTTCACGTACAATGATGATCTGTACACCTGAAGGTCCGATATTCTTCTGAACACCACCATAGATCACGCCATAATCTGCCACATTGATGGGCTCTGAAAGGAAATTAGAAGATACATCTGCGATCAATATCTTTCCCTTTGTATCAGGAAGAGTATGATACACTGTTCCGTAAATTGTATTATTCTGGCAAATATAAACATAATCTGCATCCTCATGGATCGGAAGATCCGAGCAATCAGGAATATAAGAATAGGTCTTATCTTCAGAAGATGCGATGGCATACGCCTTGCCGTATTTTTTTGCCTCCTGGAAAGCCTTCTTAGCCCACTGACCGGTAATGATATAATCAGCTACACCATTCTTCATGAAATTCATTGCGATTCCGGCAAAATGAAGAGAACAGCCGCCTTGTAAAAACAAAACTTTATAGTTATCAGGAATTCCCATCAACTCTCTTAAGTCAGCTTCTGCCTCATCAATGATCGACTGAAATACTTTCGAACGATGACTCATCTCCATCACTGACATTCCACAGCCTTTGTAATCAAACATTTCCTCTGCAGCCTGCTTCAATACCTCTTCAGGAAGAACGGCAGGACCGGCAGCAAAGTTATACACTCTTGACATACTCTCTCGGTCTCCTTTTCTCAAATCATACTTTCATTAATACTTTTTTAGCAGAAAAGCATCTTAAATGTAACGTTTATTCCATGCGCATAAGATTATGCACTCTCACTCTCTGTCAGCTGCCCTTTGCAATTTATTCCAAAACGCAGGGCCACTTCCTCTTTAGATAGTTAATAATTTATCAACCTCTAAAAAACTCTAATGTTGATAATAACATGTTTATAACAAATAGACAAGGCATAAAACTTTATCAATTTAAAGTGAAAGGACAAAAGGGAAGGCATAGGACACAAAGAGAGGTGACTTCCATCCAGTCACCTCTCTTTGTTACATCTTTAAATTCCAATTAAATCTCTAATGCAATCTTGATCATATCATTCAAGCTTGTCTGTCTCTCCTCCGGAGTCAGATCCTCATGGCGATAAACATGATCTGAAACTGTAAGGATGCAAAGTGCCTTCTTTTTAGCCTTGGCAGCATTCATGTAAAGAGCTGTAGATTCCATCTCAAGTCCTAAGACTCCCATGTCTCTCCACTTATCATTCTCAGTCTGGTCCTCAACATAAAATACATCTGAAGATAAAACGTTACCGACATGTACAGGAATATCCAATTTTCTTGCAGCCGCAACAGCTTTCTCCAAAAGATCAAAGCTGGCGATCGGAGCATAGGTTCCAGGCAAATGGAACGTATGTGCATAGTTAGAATCTGTACAAGCTCCCATAGCGATAATGATATCTTTTGCGTGGATTTCATCCGGAAGAGCTCCGGTTGTACCGATCCGGATGATTTCATCCACATCATACATATTAAAAAGTTCGTAGGTATAGATTGCCGTTGATGGAATACCCATTCCGCCACCCATAACAGAGACTTTCTGGCCTTTGTAGGTTCCAGTATAGCCAAACATGTTGCGGACCGTGTTAAAACAAACCACATCTTCAAGGAAATTATCTGCGATATACTTTGCACGCAGCGGATCTCCCGGCATCAAAACTCTCTTTGCAATGTCACCTTTTTCAGCATTATTATGAGGTGTGCCCATAGTATTAAATCCTCCTTTAAAATAATCACCGTAATCTGTCATACGATCAGGCCGGTGTATATCACTAATAGTCAGAAAAGAGCCCCTCACAAAGGGACTCTCATCAATTCATTATTAATCCAGATTCGGTTTCTCGATCTGCATGATCGCCTTTTTCTGCATTGGAATACGACAATTCTTGTTGTTACCAAATTCTACAATGAGGTCCTCATCTGTAATATCAATGATCGTTCCGTAAAAGCCGCTGGTGGTAAGCACGGTATCACCAATTGCCATCTCTTCGATCATTTCTTTCATTCTCTTCTCTTCTTTCTTCTGCGGTCTCATGAAGAAGAACCAGAAACCACCAAAGATAACTGCATATAAAATGATCAAAATGCCCATATTTGTCTGTGCTGCTAATGCTGCCATAATAATTCCTCCTAAAAATTAACACTATTGGTATCATACAAAATATTGTTTTTTATATCAAGTATTTTTTGTCATTTTGGCCAGTTTTTCGGCTTTGTACTCCTTATATCTCCCATTCTCGATAGCCTCTCTGATCTCTTCCATCATCGTATTGTAAAAATACAGATTGTGCAGAACACATAGACGCATCCCAAGCATTTCCTTGGCTTTCAAAAGGTGTCGGATATACGCTCTTGAATATCTGCGGCATGCAGGACACTGGCATCCCTCTTCTATCGGACGTCTGTCCAGTTCATATTTTGCATTGAATAAATTCAGCTTTCCTGTATTGGTATACACATGCCCGTGACGGCCGTTCCTTGAAGGGTAAACACAATCAAAGAAATCCACACCCCGATCTACTGCCTCCAAAATATTTGCAGGTGTTCCGACACCCATCAGATATGTCGGCTTATCTTCCGGAAGATGCGGAACAACAGCATCAAGAATATGATACATTTCTTCGTGTGTTTCTCCTACTGCGAGGCCGCCGATCGCATAACCATCCAACTCGAGTTTCGCAATTTCATCAGCCTGTGCGATACGGATATCATCAAATACGCCGCCTTGATTAATGCCAAATAACAGCTGATTCTTATTGATCGTATCAGGCAGTGAATTCAATCGTTCCATCTCAACTTTGCAGCGCTTAAGCCATCGGGTTGTCCTTTCAACCGACTGTTGAATATATGTTCTGTCGGCACGGCTCGAAGGGCATTCATCAAAAGCCATGGCAATCGTGGATCCTAAATTGGATTGGATCTGCATGCTTTCTTCCGGTCCCATAAAAATCTTGTGTCCATCGATATGCGAACGGAAATATACGCCCTCTTCCTTAATATTGCGAAGTCCTGCCAGCGAAAATACCTGAAAGCCGCCGGAATCTGTCAGAATCGGCTTCTTCCATGACATGAATTCATGCAATCCACCCATTTGTTTTACCACTTTGTCCCCCGGACGCACATGAAGGTGATATGTATTGGATAGTTCCACCTGCGTTTTGATTTCCTCCAGGTCTTCTGTTGAAACAGCCCCTTTGATCGCTGCCACCGTCCCAACATTCATAAATACAGGCGTCTCGATCACACCATGTACGGTTGTCAAACGGCCTCGCTTGGCGAGACCGTCTTTTTTAATCAATTCATACATTTAAAATGCTCCTTTAATAGTGGCATACCACAGGACATCCTGTGTAGATCAGATCAAACAAGGCTGCTGCTTTCTCCTTAGGCATATTCACGCAGCCATGTGAACCATGAGTTTTGTAACCTTCACCCCCGAAAGATGATTGCCATGTGGCGTCGTGGAATCCGATACCTGCATTAAACGGCATCCAATATGCCACAGGAGTCTCATAGGAATAGCTTCCATCCGCCAGCTTTTCTCCTTTCAGAGTTGCATTTCTTGCGGTGTAAGTCACATCATAGGTTCCCTGAGGCGTTGCATTTCCCTTGTTGGGATTTCCTGTAACAATGTCACTCTCTAATTTGATCTCCCCGTCCTTGATAAAATACATATGCTGTTTGGTGAGATCCACCTCTGCATAAGTACTTCCGATGTCAAGGTCTCCATGGGTCACTCCGCGGGAAGAATATTCCGGTTCGCGGGTCACAACATCTCCGTTTTTAATATTGGCGATCAGAGTCTCATATTCCTTGTCCTGATCGATCTTCCATCCAAAATCTCCGCCCTCAACGGTAACCGTGTCACCAGTTGCAGTTGTAAACTTCCTGTCTTTTCCAAGAGTATCTACGCGGCTTGCCAATTGTTTAATATATTTTTTCACGCGCTTCGTTGAAAATTTCACTTCCAGCGTCTTATTGCTGCATACGATCCATTTTCCGATCTGTTCTGCATCGATCACCTCTGTATCCGGCGAAAGGTCATATGTGATTTCTGCTCCCAGATATTTGTTCATAGCTTCACAGGCTTCCAAAACCTCCGGGTCATCAATTGTATATTCCGGCTGTTCATACACATTGGCATCAGCAAGGATAAGCTCGCTCTGATAGTTCGCCACAGCCTCTCCCACTGCAGTCTTCATAGCTTCTTCATCAATGACAGTTCCAATGGTTGCCTCAGCCGGAACAAACTTGGTGTCCTCAAATTCCGGATGCGCATTCACACTGGCTTCCTGATTCTCCTCCTGCATGCAATACAACTCACTGATCTTTGCATTTAATTTAGATTCATCATAATCCACTTGGATTTCAGCCGTCAGCTCCTGCTGATTCACAAGGCTCATGATCCAAAGAAATGGATTCTGCTGCTTTAACAGCACGTCAAATGATTCACTTCCGGCATAACTCAGGTCAATATCGCTTCCATATATAAAGTCGTTGATTCCGTTAGAGCCACGGATCATCAGCGTGTAATCGGAAGTCCCTGCTTTAATCTCTTCTTCAATCGAAGCGACACTGGCGCAAGAGTAAGATGTTCCGTTTATTGTTGTATTAAAGAAAAAATGAGATGTAAAGAAAATCGAAAGCCCGATATAGGCAATCGCAAGAACACCAAAAATGATACCAAGCGATATGGCGATTTTCTTTTTGGCCTTATGTTTTTTGATCGCTTTATCTGCTTCCTCTTCAATACTGTCATCAGAAATCGCATCGGGTTCTGTTTCCAAGTCGATCACATCCTGTACAATAATTTCTTCTGACACTTTCTGTTTCTTTTCTTTTTTGCTCATAATTACCTATACTCCCTTATACTCGGGTCAAATAGACACCATACAGAATTAATTATAATATGTGACACAATAAAAGTACAGTTAAAAAATGGAATTGCAGGTTGATTTCCCTTCTTATATAATGTAAAGGTAAATGTATATTAAGGAAAATATTTTCACTGTTTTTACAGAAAGGGTTTGTATCTATGGCAGGATCTAGCTTTGGAACTTTATTTAAGATCACAACCTGGGGCGAATCTCACGGTGACGCCCTCGGTGTCATAATAGATGGATGTCCGGCAGGACTTTCCTTATGCGAAGAAGATATTCAGGTTTTTTTAGACCGCAGGAAACCCGGGCAGAGCAAATTTACTACCAGGCGCAGCGAAAGTGATCAGGCCCATATCCTATCCGGTGTGTTTGAGGGAAAGACAACAGGAACGCCTATCTCCATTCTAGTGTATAACAAGGATCATCATTCAAAAGATTACAGCAATATCATGAATTGCTATCGTCCGGGACACGCAGATTTTCCTTTCGATGCGAAGTATGGGATCCGCGACTACCGGGGTGGCGGCCGTTCATCAGGAAGAGAAACAATCGGACGGGTAGCTGCAGGTGCAGTCGCTTCAAAAATGCTAAAAGAATTAGGTGTCACTGTTATGGCCTATACTAAAGGGATCGGACCCGTCTCTGTTCCTGAAAACGCCTACGATTTTAGCGCGGTTCAAAAGAATACCCTTTATATGCCAAGTGAATCTTTCGCCAAGCAGGCAGAGGAATATCTGGCCTCCTGTATGGAACAGGGCGATTCTTCCGGCGGTGTGATCGAATGTCAGATTTTGGGGCTGCCGGCTGGCATTGGAGAAACAGTATTTGATAAACTGGATGCCTCCCTGGCAAAAGCCTTTATGTCCATTGGTGCAGTAAAAGGTGTGGAGATTGGGAAAGGATTTGCTGTCGCTTCCATGAAAGGTTCTGAAAACAACGATCCATTCTATATGGATGAAGGAAAGGTCTGTAAAAAAACCAACCATTCCGGCGGAACACTAGGCGGCTTAAGTGACGGCTCACCTCTTATCATTCGAGCCGCTGTAAAACCAACTCCTTCCATTGGGTCTGTACAGCAAACCGTCACAAAGGATGGTAAGGATACCTCTATCACGATTCATGGACGTCACGATCCGGTGATCGTTCCGAGGGCTGTAGTCGTTGCCGAATCCATGGCTGCCATCACCGTCTTGGATCAAATGATGATAAATATGAGTGCTAAAGCTGCATCTCTGATTAATTTTTACAGCTAATCGCCATTTAAAAAGGAGCTGCCACTTCGGCAGCTCCTTTAGCGTACATGATCATATATCAAAACATCCGCCGCCAATAAATTCCCTGCACAGAGAATTGGCCGGCACATTTTCCGAGTTGATGCCAAGGAAATAATCCAGGAATTTCAAAAGCCGCTTGGCCTCCACATACTCGGGACAATCTTTCGGCACTGCGAACAGATTGGCTTCCACATAGGGCTTCATGACGGAAAATTCGTACAACATAGCTGAGTTAAACATCACATCTGCTTCTTCCTGATACGGGAAAATATTTTTTCCCTCTCCGCTGGTTACTGAATTCCACATGTGTATGGTATCTCTTGCGCTTGCACCTCTGGTTCTTGCATCCCGAACGATACGCCGAAGCAGGCGTCCGTCTGTAGTCGGAATACGGTTATGTTCGTCGATATTAAGCTGTGTCAGGGCGCTGATATAAATCTTGAACTTCGAATCATCCGAAAGCCCCCTTGTCATAATAGGATTCAGACAATGAATGCCTTCTATCACAAGCACATCATTTTCGCCTATTTTTTTCGGCGGACCTGTAAACTTTTTCTTTCCGGCCACAAAATCGAATGTAGACAGTACCACTTCCTCGCCACGAAGAAGTGCCTGCATCTGCTCATTAAACAATTTTACATCCACTGCTTCAATACACTCGAAATCATATTCACCATTTGCAGCCTTAGGTGTATCTTCGCGCTCCACAAAATAATTGTCCACTGCGATTGGATGCGGTTTTAGGCCTAACGCTGCCAATTGAATAGACAGGCGGTGAGAAAATGTAGTTTTTCCTGATGAAGAAGGGCCTGCAATAAGGACAAATTTCACACCCTTTTTCTCTTTGATCATGGATGCGATCTTTGCGATCTTCTGTTCTTGCATAGCCTCCTGCATCAATACCAGATCGATCCAGTTTCCTTCCACGATCTTCCGGTTTAAGTCACCCACTGTCTTGATTCCCTGTGCCACGCCCCACTTAGTGGAATCGTCAAGCACTTGAAACAGTTTGTGCTGCGGTTCAAAAACCGGCACTGTTTCAGGATCCTCTTTCACAGGCATCTGCAATACAAATCCCTCTGCATAAGGGTACAGTTTAAATGCGCCAAGCACAGAAGTATCGTGGACCATGTAGCCATAATAGTAGTCTCTATACTCCCCAAGCCCGTAAACATTTACCCTGGAAACCCGGCGGAAATTGAAAAGCCTGACCTTGTCTTCCATTCCAAGAGCGTCAAACAGTGCAATAGCGTCATCCAGAGCCATGGTTGCCTTTTTAAATGGAATAGCTGCTTCTATATCTTCCCGCATCTTCCTGTCAATAGATTGAAGAAATTCCTCAGAAATCTTGTTTTCGCCGTCCAATGTGCAATATAACCCTTTAGAGATAGAAAACTGAATGCGAAGCCTGCTGGCCATTCCTTTCCCGTATAGATCAAAGATAGCTTTCGCCATCAGAAAAGACATACTTCGTCTGTAGGTCATCATACCCGCTTCATCAGCTGTTGTGATAAATCCGATCTTGGCATCATTTTTAAGCTCAAAGCGAAGTTCCCTAAGCTTTCCATTTACCAAAAGCAAAACAATGTCATTTTCAAAATTTTTCTGATACTGTCCTGCGATCTCAAAGCAAGTAGTTCCCACAGGCACTTCATCATTTCCAAAGGGTGTAGTTATCATAATCTTATTGTCAGTCATAAGCATTCCCCTCACTTTCCGCAAAATGTTCTTGCTACCAATTTTCTTAAACCACAAAAAACGGATGTTTTATCTTAGCAGTTTGAATATGAAGATCCGGACATTTTTCCATCATATACTTTGCCATGTCCTCTATATAAATGTGTTCGATGCCGTAGTGTCCCGCATCGATAATAGCCATTCCTTCAGCAAAAGCATCTATGCCATCGTGATGCCCGATATCTCCGGTGATATAGCAATCGACTCCTTTACCAAGGGCGTCCTTTAACAAGCTCTTTCCGGCGCCCGGGCAAATAGCGATCTTTTGAACCTTCATTTCAGATTCACCAAAAACACGCACATCCGGCAGATCATATTCTTTCTTTACATTTTGGCTTAATTCCTTTAGCGAAACCGGTTTGCGCAGTTCAAAAATCTGCCCGATTCCATACAAATGACCCGCCTCATCATTTCCTGTGACAGAAAGCGGCTCTATTGGCGCTTCTCCTAATATTTGCACGGAAAGCTTTGCCATGCGCAAGGCATCATAGTTGGTATGCATAGCATAATAAGAGATATGATGCTCGACCATGGTGATGATACGCCTCCCGATAAAATCATCTTTCGTCACTCTCTTAATTCCTGAAAAGATCATAGGATGGTGAGTCAGGATCAGCTGCGCACCACTTTCGATGGCAGAATCTATCACCTCATCCGTGTTGTCCAAAGCAATATATACAGAGGAAACCTCCTGTTCCATATCCCCCACAAGCAGTCCCACATTATCCCATTCTTCCGCTGCGCTTTTGGGAATATCTTTTTCAATGACCGCTATGATTTCTTTGACTTTCATAATCTACTCCAATATCCAAGTGCTTTGCCAGAGAGTTCAATCTCTCTTAATAACTCCTGCATTCTCTTTTTTGCAGATAGACTGTCCTGTCCTTTCAACTGACAAACAATAGAATTCTTAATACGTATATCCCGCTTAATGTATTCCAAAAGGATTCCGTTATGTCCCTCCAGAAGAAGCTTCCCGTAGAGAAAATGTATATCCTCATAAGCTTCTGCCATCTCATCCGGACGCCTATGACGTACTTTCATCAGGGGATAATATTTACCATCATCCTTCACCATGTTTTCTTTGCAGATCACGAAATCGTGTTCTAAAAGATATCTCCGCACCAGGTCGATCTCTGATTGCGGCTGCAGGATAAACGAATCAATGGATGCAGTGATATGGGGGTGCGCCGCCAATATCTTCACGACTAGCCCACCGCCCATTCCGGCAATGATAGCTTCGGACACTTCTCCGGTTGAAAGGGATGAAAATCCGTCTGACTGTCTAAGTGTCACTGCCTGTTCTACCTGTTCTTTTTTAATGTGTTCTTTCGCGATCAGAAGCGGGCCTTTGTTGATATCCATAGCTATCACATTTTTACAAATGTTCTGCTTCACCAGATAAATAGGGATATAAGCATGATCTGTGCCTATATCAGCAACAAAGGCGCCCTCTGTCACCAGGTCTGCTACTGCCTGCAGTCTGACTGATAATTCCATAGGCGCCTCGTATAATCATAAATTAATCAAGATAGTCTCTCAATTTTCTGCTTCTGCTTGGATGGCGAAGTTTGCGCAAAGCTTTTGCCTCAATCTGACGGATACGCTCACGGGTAACGTCAAATTCTTTCCCTACTTCTTCCAAAGTTCTTGGGCGACCGTCATCCATACCAAATCTTAAGCGGAGCACTTTCTGTTCCCGGTCTGTCAAGGTATTCAGAACTTCGTTAAGCTGCTCATTTAAGAGAGTCTGTGCGGCCGCCTCTGCCGGAACAGGAACATTGTCATCCTGGATGAAATCACCAAGATGTGAGTCCTCCTCTTCACCGATCGGAGTCTCCAGTGAAACCGGTTCCTGGGAAATCTTTAAAATCTCGCGCACACGCTCTACAGGCATATCCATCTCAACAGCAATTTCTTCCGGCGTGGGTTCTCTTCCCAGCTCCTGCAAAAGCTGTCTGGAAACACGGATCAGCTTATTGATGGTCTCCACCATGTGCACAGGAATACGAATCGTTCTTGCCTGATCAGCGATCGCTCTGGTGATTGCCTGACGGATCCACCATGTCGCATAGGTAGAAAACTTAAATCCTTTCTGATAATCAAATTTTTCAACAGCTTTGATAAGTCCAAGATTGCCTTCCTGGATCAGATCAAGGAAAAGCATACCACGTCCCACGTAACGTTTGGCAATGCTGACGACCAATCGCAGGTTTGCTTCAGCCAGACGCTTTTTGGCCTCTTCATCCCCATCTGCCATTCGTTTTGCAAGCTCCACCTCTTCCTCAGCTGTCAACAGCGGTACTTTACCGATCTCTTTCAAATACATGCGGACCGGATCCTCGATGCTTACACCATCCGGGACAGAAAGGTCGATTTTTTCTACATCTACCTCTTCTTCCTCGTTGATGACAATTTCAGATTCATCAACTTCCATATCATCGCCTTCTCCATTGATCCGAAGCACATCGATGCCAGCTGCTTCCAGACGTTCAAACACCTTCTCCATCTGCTCCGGATTCAGATCCATATCGGCAAAAAGAACCGTGATCTCACCGATTTCAACCACGTTCTTTTTCTTTTTGCCAATGCCTATCAAGGTTTTAACTTTTTCTTCAAACATTTCTTCAAATTTTTCTTCCATCGTGTTCCTCCATATATATCACATTTCTATTGTTGCATAAGACGGGCTCTGCAGTTTTCTCTTCTCCGAAAGCAACTGTTGAAACCTCTTCAGATCATTGGGGTCAAGCGCATCCAGCTGAACCTCCAAGCTGTGTTTTTTTACCCGTATGATATTCTCTTTTAATGCCTTTTCTTCGTCTTTGACCGACTTAAGGTCCCGAATCCTGGTGTGGAAAAAGCTGGCCACTTCCCGATGCTCTTCCGTATTCGTAAAATGATTCATGATCTGGGCCGGATTGGGATTGTCACTCTCATATTGTTTGTATAGAAGTTTCGCAACGTTCCTGTACAATCCCTCATCAAAATCAACAGGTGAGATATACTTAGCGATCTGATGAAAAACATCCGGATCCGATGCCATCCAGGTAAGCAAAATCTTCTGGGCTTTTCTTGTTCCATCTTCCTTTTCTCTTTGTTCACCGCCTAGTTTTCTGGGCCTTGTAACAGGTCTTGCAAGACCTGCTGACACAGCCATTCTGCTGACCAGTTTCTTCAGATCATCGTAGGACACGTGATACGTGTTTGCGACAGCCTCAATATAATTATTGCGTTCAATCTCTTCGTCAAATGCGGTAAGACGCCTGGCGGCTTCTTTCATAAACTCTGTCTTGCCTTCCGGAGAAGTCATGTCATAATTTTTTTCGATCACTTCAAGGCCAAACATAAAGCCGTTTCTCGCTTTTGCAATTCGCTCCTCAAAAGCTTCCGCTCCCAGATTCTTGATAAATTCATCCGGGTCCTTATAAGGCTCCATTCGGATGATCTTGGCCGTGATACCAGCCTCCCGCAAAATGGGAAGAGCACGAAGCGCGGCTCTCGTTCCGGCATCATCGGAATCGTATGTCAAAAACACCTCATCTACATAACGTTTGATCAAAGTCGCATGCCCCGTCGTCAATGATGTTCCAAGAGAAGCCACTGCGTTGGTAAACCCAGCCTGATGAAGTGAGATCACATCCATGTAACCTTCACATAGAAGGAAATAATGCTTTTTAGATGATCTTGCCCGGTTCAGTCCGTACAGATTACGGCTTTTATCAAAAATCAGTGTTTCAGGCGAGTTCAGATATTTCGGTTTTGCATCTCCCATCACACGTCCGCCAAATCCGATCACACGATTGTTGACGTCCATGATCGGAAACATGACCCGGTTCCAAAACTTATCATATACACCGTGTTTTTCATCCACGCTGATAAGGCCTGCTTGAGATATCATATCGTCTGAATATCCTTTGGATTTCAGATAACGATAAAGATCGTCCGCATACTTGTTGGAAAATCCCAATCCGAATGCCTTGATCGTGTCATCCGAAAGCTGCCGGTTCTTTAAATACTTAAGCCCGACCTCACCTTGCTTTGACTTTAGCTGTACATAATAATACTGAGCGGCGGCTTTGTTGATCTCCAGAAGAATGGCTTTTTTGTCGGCACGCTGTCTGGCTTCATCGGAATAATCCTCCTCGGGAAGCTCAACGCCAACACGGTCTGCCAAAAATTTCATTGCCTCCGGGAATGAGTAATTCTCATATTCCATCAGAAATGTAAATACATTACCTCCGGCACCGCAGCCAAAGCAATAATACATCTGTTTTTGCCTGCTCACAGAAAAAGAAGGTGACTTCTCATTGTGGAATGGACACAAACCAAAATAAGAGCTCCCCTTCTTTGTCAGCTTTACAAATCCGGAGATAATGTCCACAATATCATTTCTAGAGCGAACTTCTTCAATTAGATCGTCAGAATAATACATGACAAAACCTCCTTCACTGTTATTATTCGGTAAAGGATTGGAATTTCCTTGTAAATTTTCAAAATTTTCTCACTTAAAATGACCTCAAATTAAATATTCCAAAATATTTTTATCATTTTTTCCATGATTGGGGAACAAAATAGTCCTCAAACTTCTTGACAGCATAAGTATCTGTCATACCTGCGATATAATCGCAGATTACCTGCTCTTTTGAAAATCCGTATCTCTCCATAAGTGCCGGATATTCAGCCGGCAGTTCTTCCATATGACCCAGATAGAAATCATAAAGATTGGTGATCATATTTTCAGCTTTCCACTCTTCCCCTTTAGCCTCAGGATTGGTGTAAACACTCTTAAACAAAAATCCCCTCAGGCCCTGCATTGCATCTTCAAATTCTGAAGACATGGAAATGTGATCCCGATCCATACTGTTAATGATCACGTTATGGATCAGACTGTCAAACCTAAGCTTGACAGAATCTCCAAGGACCTCACGAAATTCCATCGGAATCTCTTCCTCCCGCAGAATGCCTGCACGGATAGCATCGTCAATGTCATGATTGATATATGCTATCTTGTCCGAAAGCCTGACAATCTGACCCTCTAAAGTAGCAGGTTTCGTGTTCATCTGATGATTTAAAATTCCATCCACAACTTCAAAAGTCAGGTTCAAGCCATCACCATCGCGTTCCAAATACTTCACTACCCGAACGCTCTGCTCGTTGTGTTTAAATCCTCCCGGTGTGATCATGTTAAGAGCCCTCTCCCCTGCATGTCCAAAAGGGGTATGTCCCAGGTCATGCCCCAGGGCGATTGCCTCAACCAGATCCTCATTCAGGCGGAGAGCTTTAGCGATCGTGCGGGCTGTCTGAGACACCTCCAATGTGTGTGTCAACCGTGTACGATAATGATCACCGTAAGGAGATAAAAACACCTGTGTTTTCTGCTTCAGCCTGCGAAATGCCTTGCAATGCAGGATACGGTCCCTGTCCCTCTGAAATAAAGGACGCAGATCGCACTCCTCCTCATCTCTTGCTCTTCCTTGACTATTCGTGCTTAACTGCGCATAAGGACTTAAATACTGTTCTTCTCTTAACTCCAACTGTCTGCGGATCAACATAAAACTCACCCTTCCTCAATGAAAGACGTCATAAATTTCTCTTAAAGTATAGCACAATCATTCCCACTGCGGAATTACCGATTCGAAGTCAACGTCATCAATGTTTTTCTTCAAGACTCTGACTCGTCGCCAACAGCGAATCAGCAGAAGTGTCCTCCGGTCACGTTCTGAGATTGTATGCGGTCGTCAACGTAAAAAAAGGTTCAACCGAAATGGTTGAACCTTTTTGATGCGGAAGATGGGACTTGAACCCACACGGCAAAAGCTGCCACAAGATCCTTAGTCTTGCTCGTCTGCCAGTTCCGACACTTCCGCAAGTGGCGATTCATTCAACCGCCGAAGACTATATTACTATAGGGATTTTGAAATGTCAACCCTATTTTTGTATATATTCATTTTCTTTTAAGCATATTTTGCTTCGCAGATTTTGCCTTCTTTCATGACAAAATCACATTCTTTCAATGCCTTTGGATCTGTCAGCAAATCTCTGTGCCACCCGGCGATATCTGCTAATTTTCCAGGCTCAATAGTGCCAATCAGCTTATCCATCTCAAGAATTTTTGCATTTATTGAGGTTGCCGCTTTTAGGGCCCGGAAAGGATCGATCCCTGACAGCATCCAGCTTTCGAACTCTCTCCATCCGTCATAACATTGCCCCGACGCAACAATATCTGTTCCATAGCCAAGCATGATATTACTATCAATGATAATCTTTCTGGATTCTTCCAGCTGCTTTCCGTAAATGCGAAGTTTAGCTCTGAATTCCGGTGATTTCTTTTTCAGGCTCTCTTCATCGCCTGCAATCACATCGTCATAAGGCACAAAAGTTGGCACAAGATAAGTATCGGTTTTTTCAAATAACCGTGCTGTTTCTTCATCCATAAGCGCCCCGTGCTCCATTCCCGTAATTCCATAACGGATCAGTTTCTGCATCAAATGGGGTGCGTATACATGAGCAGTTGTAGGACGTCTCAACGCACGTGCTGTAGTAATGCATGCCTCCATTTCATCATCCATCATCTGCTGATCTTCCGGACCGTCATTTGGCGTAGCAAAGCCTCCTGATATAAATATTTTAATAAAATCAGCTCCGTACTTCACTTCGTTTCGCACTGCTGTCCTGAAAAAGTCCGGTCCGCTTCCGATGTTTGGAGCCTGTATAAGTAATCCGTTTGACGGATTGCCTCTGAAAAATTGTCCATTGTCACTGTGGCTTCCTTCTGTCCCCAGCAAATGACATGCAATATGCATCCTTGAGCCTTCAAAAACACCCATATTGATCATCTTCTTTACATCAGCCACTCCATAATCTGTGGGCGATGCAGAATGACAACGTATCGTTGTAAATCCACGTTCTAAGGAACGTTGTGCTGTATGTAAATGAGATAATGTATAGAAAGCATTAGACCTAAGAGGGATATTCTGCCAGTAATCCGTCGTATCAAGGATATCGGAATGCACATGGGCATCGATCATCCCCGGCGTTACGGTCAGATGTGAAAGATCGATTACTTCCGCATCTCCTCTCTCAAGATTCTTTCCCACTCCTATTATCAGGTTCCCATCAATAAGAATCTCTATATTTTCATACAGATCATCATGAATGCCATCATATAGCTTTCCACATAAAATCCATTTTTTATTCATAAAAACCTCCTAGCCGATAAACAGAAAAATGCTTTGAGGAAGGCATATCCCCAAAGCATCTTTCCTTTTTATTTTATTTTTCCTTTGGCTGAGTTGCTAAGGAAACAACAATCAGAACAATCACTGTAAGGATTATTCCAGGAATTACTGTAGGATAACCTGTTACTGCAGCCAATCCCTTTGCCTCATAGACAATAGTGAAAACAGCACCAAATAACATGGAAGCAATTCCGCCTGCCTTGGTTACCTTCTTCCATGTAAGAGCTGCGATAAGTGCCGGCGTGATACCTACACCATAAATAGTGTATGACCAGTACTGTATTGCAAGAACTGATGGGAAAAACTGTAAAATTACATAAGCAAAGATACCTGTGATCACAATGACCGCACGGATAAAATTCTTCTTAGTCTTATCAGAAGCATTCGGATTGATTCTGTCAACATAAATATCATATGTGATATTGGTAGCTCCTGATAAAAGGTAAGAGTCACCGGTTGTAATAATAAACGCTGTTGCTGCTGCCAACAACAAACCACCTGCAAATGTAGGAATTACAGTTGTTGTAGACATAAATGCCATTGCTGCTTCAATATTGGTTCCGAAGATAGCCTTTGCGCAGAAAGCGATGATAGCAACAAGCGGTACAATAACCAATACTCCGACCAGCCAACCAATCATAGATTTCTTAACTTTGTCATCATCTTTTCCTGCACCGATACGCTGATACATATTCTGATCACCCATTGACAGGAATACTAATGGTAAATATCCGCCCGCAAACCCTGCAAGAGTCTGTCCTCCTGAAAATGACATACTGTTTGGGTTCAAAGCAAGATTGGCCTCTACTGCTGCATTCCATCCGCCAGCCGCTTTGATTACAAGAGGTGTGGCGATCAAAATACCCACCAGCATGATTCCTGCTGAGATTGCATCTGTGATAGCTACAGATGTAAGACCACCTGAAGTGGCCAGGAAAATGATCAGGATAGCAGAAAGGATAGTTGCCAGTTTCACGTCCATACCGGTTGTGATATTAAGAACATAAGCAAGTCCCTTATACTGATAAGCTGCAATAGAGATCATTGAAAGGGCAATGATAACTCCGGAAACAGTCTTGGCAGTTCTGCCATACTTGTTTTCCATGATGCCGGCAACCGTATAGTTGTCTGACGAACGAATCTTCTTGGATAAAGCAAGAAGCACACCGACACCGATGATAGATGGTAAAGCAAAAAAGATTCCAGGCCAAAGACCATAATTGTAAGTTAATGAGTTACCGCCGCCGGAAATTGTTCCGTTTCCGGTGAAGGTTGCAAGAAGTGTTCCCATAAGAACCAAAGTTCCAAGTCCACCGCCTGCACGCACGAATTCGTCCGATGTCTTCGTTTTTCTAGAAGTGTAAGCTCCGACCGCAATCAGCACCAGAACATAGATTACAACGAAGATCAACAGACTCGGTTTTGCTACTAATGTTTGCATAAAAATTTCCTCCACGTCAATAAAAAATCTAGCAACAGGACAAGCAACAACCAGCCCATTTGCTAGGTTAATCAGCAAGAAATAAGATTTTTTCAAACACCTCATCCCGCCGCTATTTGATATCATTATAGTTCCTTCTATTGCATAAGTCAACACTTTTTACAAACTACGGTCTGTTTATTTGTTGCAACTTTCAACAATTGCGTGTATGCTTATAATATAACAAGAAAAGAGGTTTACATATATGGATACATTTTATGAAAAAGTTAAAGAGCGTATGATACGTTACGCTAAGATCAACTCTCAGTCCATGGCAAAATCGCCTACTGCTCCAAGTACAATGATTCAGTTTACGATTGCAGACCATCTTGTGGATGAATTAAAGTCTATTGGCGTAGAAAATGTCTCCCTTAGCAAGGAATGTGTGATTTTCGGAACTATTCCATCCAATCTTCCCAATGACAGAAAATGCCTTTCTCTCGGACTGGTAGCCCACATGGATACAACCCCTGACGTTACAGGAACAGATGTTAAGCCTTGGATCTATGAAAACTATCCCGGTGGTGATGTTGTCCTTAACAAAGAGAAACATATTGTCATGGAGGAATCCGCATATCCAAATCTGAAGCAATTTATAGGACAGGATATCATTTTCTCAGACGGCACTACCCTTCTGGGCGCCGATGACAAAGCGGGGCTTGCAGAAATTATGACGATGGCGGAATACTTAATTGCACATCCCGAAATTTCGCATGGACCTATTCAGATCGGTATTACGCCGGACGAAGAAGTCGGCAGAGGAGCTGAAAATTTTGATGTTGAAAAATTCGGAGCTGATATTGCTTACACTGTAGATGGTGATACCACGGGAATTTACGGCTATGAAACATTCAACGCTGCCGAGGCAGATTTGACTATCCATGGGCTAAACGTTCATCCCGGTTATGCAAAAGATATCATGCTAAATGCCATTGAGATTGGCGGAGAATTCATGGAAATGTTACCGGCTTTCGAACGCCCCCAATATACAAAAGAACGAGAAGGCTATTTTCATCCTTTCACATTTAACGGCACTGTTGAAAAATGCGAGATCCGATGTTTGATCCGTGATCATGACCTGGACCATTATTACCAAAGAAAAGCATATGTGGAAAAATGTGTCGATATGCTAAATCATAAATACGGTGATAACACTGTTGAACTTTCTTACGACAACATATACTTCAGTATGCTTCGTGAGGTAGAAAAAGTCCCATTTATGATCGATTATCTTGTGGAAGCTATTGAAAGTGAAGGAATCGAAGCTAAAGCAGTAGCGTTTAGAGGCGGAACCGATGGATCTGTCCTTTCTCAAAAAGGTCTACCCTGTCCAAATATAAACTCCGGTTTTCAAAACGGACACAGTCGCTTTGAATTTGTGCCCATTCAGCAGATGGTCATCAATACAAAGATTCTTTTAAAGCTTGTAAGCATTTATGCTGAACATGCCGAGTAAAAAATTTATCATGATCGACAAGAGGAGATGCCTTGCATTAGCAAAGCATCTCCTCTTTATTGGTTCATAAAATATTTTTACGTATATAGGAAAACGTTGCCTTCTCGCCCTTTTCAGCCAGCATCCTTAGAAGCTTTTCCAAAAGTGCCGCCGTATTGGGATGAATCATATTGCCCAGCTTCCCTGCGCCCTGCTGATAATACAAAAGTGGCTGCTCGTCCGTGTACGCATCTCCCATATAGGTTTTGGAAGCCGCGATCCTATCCATAAACATCTCTACTACATAGCGTACCGGCATCTCCATGCCAATGATTCCCTGCGAAGGGTCCACACTGTAATCGATCCAGTATTCATAGTGATGCTTATTCCTTCCTTTGTGATGCAGCCAGGAGCTGGAATAACCAATATCTTCCCTCTCTGCATTATTAGGACTTCTGGTTCCCTGGTAATACCGGCAGCCAACCAGAAATTCCGTCGGTGTATATTTTGACAGGTCATGAAGCAAGCCTTGTTTAAATAAACCAACCGCAAAGCACCCTTTCATCACCAGCCATTTGTGATGATTGATCGTTTTAAAATGTTCCCAGGCTTTCATTAGCAAAAACTCCTAAACAAGTATTCTAGCAATAAAATAAATGATCAATAAATGAGCCGGATAAAATACATAGAATACATATTTTATCCTTGGTCCTCTCTCACCGTTGTAGAGTGAAAGCAAAATAGTTGCGAAAGCACCTGCATACTGAATTGGAAATACAGTCAGGCTGGGAACCTGATGGGTATAAAAAACAATATTCCACAAGGCTCCTGCCAGGTGCTTTGCCCATTTCCTCTCAAACAGTAGATAATAGATAAGAATCAGAGCTACACCTCTGTAGCTATAATCAACCTTTAAGAAGTCTGCGCCCCACATAAATGCAATGATCCATACGCCTTTGATCCAAAAAGCCCCTGTATTTTCAAGCAAGTTGATGAGAAAAAGTCCGATGGCCAAAGTAAAAAAAACATTCTGATGAGCTAGCTCAAAAAACACGTTGTGAAAAGCCAGATCATAAGGGATTTCCGAAATCAAGGCAAATGCAAGAAGCCTTCCAAGATATTTTTTCACATCCCGTGTGTGATAATATCCTTCCACGATAAAAAAAGCAAATATCGGGAAAGCCAGCCTGCCTATGTAGCGAAATATGAGATACTGTGGAAACAGAACGGCGCCTATATGATCAATCGTCATTGTAATGATGGCAATTATTTTCAGTTCAAATGCATTAAGACGCATCTATTTTTCTCCCACAAATATACTGATAGAATGCTCCGGAACCGTCACACATTTCTTATAGATTGCATTTTTACGATACATGAAAATGTCCGAAGAAGAAAGCAGCAAATGCCACCCCTTCTTTTTGGTCACATTTGGAAGTGCAAATTCATAAGACGTCTCTGACATATTATAAACCACATAAAGATTCTTAAAGTTGGAGGCATCATGGTAAAGAATGCCGATCTGCCTTCCTTCCGCCACCGTATCATGCCGCCATGCTTCTCTTCCATGGAATGACACATCCGGAATTCCGCAGCCACTCAGGTCCTTAAATCGATGCGGTTCTTTCGTGTGCAGCATCGGATAATCTTCCCTGATCTTCATAAGCTGCATCACGAATTTCTTTTGCTCATTTGCGCGAAAACTTGTATTCCAATTGACCCAGCCAATCGGATTATCCTGACAGTAGGCATTATTATTTCCTTTTTGCGAATTGCACATTTCATCGCCGGAAAGGATACAAGGCACACCGCGGGACAGAAGAAGCAGCATCCAGGCGTTCTTCATCTGTTTCCTGCGAAGATCCCGGACTGTTTTCTTTCTGCTTGCTCCTTCATCCCCGCAATTCCAGCTAAAATTATAATTACTCCCGTCCCGGTTTTTCTCATCATTGGCTTCATTATGCTTCTCGTTGTATGAAACCAGATCATTTAACGTAAAGCCGTTATGAGATGCCAGGTAATGAAAGTTCCTTCTATCAGACTCATTAAACCAATAGCGAAAAGCTTCCATCTTTCCCTCATCACCTCTGAGAAAGCTTCGCATTGTATTTTGGAAATCATCTCTGTAGAAAAGTATCTTCTTTCCGGCAAGAACCGGATCTGACTCTGCAACATCAATAGCCATTCGATATGGATCCACCAGGAATCCGTCCACATGATAAGACAAAACATATTCTCGCAGACAATCTAAAATAAATGCTCCCGGAATGTTCTCAGAGAATGGCATCTCCAGGATGACCTCTATCCCATTTTCATGACATTCTTTCACAAAACATTTTAACGAAAGAGAGCCGTCTCCGCAGGCAGAATATGCGTTTTTAGGAGCAAAATAGTATCCTTCCCCATATCCCCAATAATTTGTCTTTGGCACACGTTCCTTAAAGTCATAGACCGGCATTAGATGGAGACGGTTGATACCCAGATTCTTAAGATATGAGATTTTCTCAAGAACCCCCTCAAAGGTTCCGGGATTTTTAACCGATGGATCATCCATCGTAAATCCCCTGACATGTAATGCATATGCCACGGCATCCTCATCAGGGATCAAGGGACTTTCATCCCTGCCCCAGTCAAAGGATGGAAGCGTCAGACATGCCCGAACCTGATGGGCAGCCTCGCTCCTTTCCTCCAGCCATTCATATCTGCCTGTGATCTTCTTTGCCAAAGGATCCAGTATGACAGTTCCATCCAGCTGGTAATTATATTCATAATTCCATGAGTCTGTTATATCGACAGACAGACAAAACAGCCCCGGAAGCGTTTCCTCCATTGGAAAGAAAGCGCAGGGACTTGTCATACCTGATTCATACAAAAGGAGCGAACACGCTTCCCCTTTTGCGGCAAACGAAAAATTCACTCCTTCTCCTGTTATTGTCACACCGTATGGTAATGGTCTTCCTTTTGTAGTCTTCATGCCCTTTTGCCTCTTAAAAATGCCGTCCGCCGGTACCGGGTATTGCTTTTACTGCCAGCCATCTACGCCATACAACTCAACATTGTCTTTATTGATCATAAATACGTCCAGATAGTATTCTTTTTCATAGGTCTCTCCATTGTGGATTGCAAGAGCTGTCTTAGCTGTCTGCGTGCCCATTTCAATCAGAGATTGCGCTACCGTTCCAGCTACCTGAGTCGTATTTTTTTCAAATTCTTTTTTTATATCAGGCGAGCCATCTACGCCATAGATCAGAACATCTGTTATATTATTAACGTTGACTTGTGTCTGTGCGGCCACTGCCAACTGGTCATTACCGCACATGATGGCAACCAAATCCTGATTTTCAGAAAGGATCTTACCCATTGCATCAAGGGCAGTTTCAAAAGAACCGTTGGTATCCTCCCTGGCAACAACTGTAAACCCACTCTCTGCGGCTGCAATTGTCTCTTCAAACCCGGAGATCCGCTCATTCACGGAATTCTGTGTAGGACTTTCCAAGATTGCCACATTGCCGCCTTCCGGACATTTCTCAATCAGATCTTCACCGCAAAGGACACCGGCTTGATAATTATCTGATCCAATGTAAGCATCCACATATTCCATGTCCTTCACCTGCGTATCTACATTGACAATATGTACACCGGCTTCAGAAAGAGCCAAAAGAGAGGGACTGATTGCTTCCCAGTCTACAGGTGTGAGCACAATAGTCTCAATGCCTTCATCCAAAAGCTCCAGAATCTGTGTCCCCTGCAAAGAAGCATCACCGCCGGGATCTTTGGTGATCAATTCATATTCCTGTCCCGATTGATCCAACTCCTGCTTGATTGCATTCTCCAGCGAAAGGAAATATGGGTTTTCCATATCAATGACAGAAAAACCGATTTTCAAAATATCTTCCTTTTCTTCCTCGTCGGTTTCTTTTTCTTCTTCATCCGTTTCTACCGCATTGTCCTCATAAGTCCCCACAGACTGCTTGCATCCGGAAAGGCAGAATGAAATCAAAAGAATAAACGAGAAAATACATACCAGTTTTTGTCTATTCATGACAAATCCTCCGTTGAATCACCAGGTATACTTAGGAATATTGTATAACATTTTCTTCGATTTGACCACAATATCCTTGCTTTTAGCCATTGGTTTTGTTAGAGTTAATTCTACAGATCAGTAATTGAACTAAAGGAGCAAAAAACATGGCTAAAATTGAAAAAGATGAACTGGTTGAATATACTACTCTCATTCTCAGCTTAGAGGAAGGTGACAGAGAATTTGCTATTATCAAGGAACTCTCTGTGGATGGACAGACTTACGTTGCCCTTTCTCCGTTTGTAGGTGCAGATGAAGTGTCAGATGACATTTATTTTTACCGCTATGATATCGAAGACGGGGAACCGACCCTTGGCGTAATCCCTGATGATGCGGATGACGAATTCGAAGCCGTCGCCGACGCCTATGACGAGTGGCTTGACGAAGTGATGTTTGACCAGATGTCGGAATAGAATTTTTATATCCTTAAGATTTAGGTTGTATTTTCGACTTCGACGGTGTCTTAGAGCCGATCAGTTCGTACACAAAACGGGAAGGGTCTTTACTCTTTCCGTTTTTTTCTTTTACATAAGTGATCACCAATTCTTTTTCCGCTCTTGTCATAGCGACATAGAAAAGTCGTCTTTCCTCTTCTATTTCCTCTTTTGTCTTTGCTTTTTTATAGGGTGTTTGTCCCTCATTTGCCTCAATTACAAATACGTAAGGAAATTCAAGTCCCTTGGCACCGTGCATAGTCAGAAAAGACACCGCATCCATGTCTTTTGGTAATTCCCTCAAGGATTCATGGAACTCCTTTCTTGAAAGGACTACATGTTCTAACCAGGCATCCATAGTTCTAATATGTTTTGCCCTGTCTTCAATCTCTGTCAGTATGTCGTTAAGTTCTTCTTTATCAAGCCCCCGATATGAAGCGTATTCCGCAATGAACTCATCATATCCTATGCTCTTGCGAATATAGGAAATCGCTGCATAAGGTGTCTTTCCCTTTAACATTTTCATGTCCCATTCCATCTGATCAATGCGGTCCTGCATCCATTCTTTTTCAGCATAGAACTTTCTTAAAGACTCAAAACTCACCTCCTCTTCTGTCATCGCATCTCTTGAAACATAACGATTGGGCCGATTGATGACCTGCAATAAATCACTTTTTTTGAAATTCCCGTTTACGATCCGAAAGTAAGCCTCCAGATCTGTGCAAATAAAATGGTCATACAGATGACTCCCTTGCTCTTTCATACGAAACGGCACCTGGTATTCGCGAAAGGTCTGTGCCATCGTTCGTGCGTCCGCCGTGGTCCGATAAAGGATTGCAATATCCGACAAGGAATTCCCCTTCTCCTTAAGCCTTTGGACCTGTTTTAAAATATACATGCTTTCTTCAACCGGTTCTTTCGTCCCTTGGATGTGGATGGTTTTCTTTGCCTCCTGACCTGGCTTTATTTCTTTTTCAAACCGCAGGGAATTGTGGCCGATCACCCGTAATGCGCCCTTGACAATGCAACCGTCTGACCGGTAATTGACATCCAGAAGAATCCGTTTCGCCTGTGGAAAATCCTTCATGAAATCCTGCATGATCTGCGGTTTCGAGCCTCGAAATCCATAGACCGACTGATCATCATCTCCCACTACGAAAAGATTGTTTTCCGGGCCTGCAAGCATTTTTATGACATCATACTGTACCTGATTTATATCCTGAAATTCATCGACAAGGATATATTTATATTTTCTCTGCCAGGCTGTCAAAATGTCTCCATGCTGCAAAAACAGATTCCTGCATAAAAGCAGCATATCTTCAAAATCGATTTTCTTGTAATGTCTTTTATCAGTTTCATACTGCTCATAAATGTGCTTGAAAACATCAGGATCTCTCTTTTTTGATTGGTAGTCTTTTACAGGAACACCTTCATTTTTAACTTTCCCGATTTCTTCGGATAATTCCAATATATATTCTTTTCTCTCGGTTTTATTTAAATCCGCTTCTATCTGCTCTCTTTCTAGGATTCTTCCCAGTATCTGTATGCGTTCTTCATCCTTCAAAAGATTCTCCGGGCCTAAGCGATAGGCCCATTTTAATATTCCATAATAGATTCCGTGAAAAGTTCCGAATGTCACCGGGTAGTTTCCATCTTTCAAAAGAGCCCTGAAACGATCACGCATTTCATTTGCCGCATATTTAGTAAATGTGATCACCAGTATTTCCTGAGGATTAACATTTTTCTCATTTATCAGATATTCAATTCTTTTTGCTATGGTAAGGGTCTTTCCGGAACCGGGACCTGCTAAGACAAGACACGGTCCCTCAAAATGAGAGACCGCCTTTTTCTGTGAATGATTCAAATTCAATGTTTCACCTATTTTTCCAATAATTCTATGCCTTTTCGAATTCTTGCAAGAGACTCTTCTTTTCCGAGAACAGCCATCAGTTCAGTAGCGCCGCCTGGGGTAGACTGTTTTCCTGAGACTGCCGTGCGAAGTGGCCACATTACAAATCCGACTTTCACACCCTTTTCAGCAACATATTCTTTCAACTTGGCAAACAATGCGTCGTTGGAAAAATCATCCTGTGCCTCCAGGATCGGAAGCACATCTTTTAACAGAGCCAGCGAATTTTCTTCGTTGGTTTTCATCTTTTTATGGCAATACATCGTGGTGTCATACTCCGGCAGATTCTCAAAGAAATCAATCTGATCTTTGATATCCGGAAATACCTCGATCCTGGTCTTCACCATGGACGCGATTTTTCTAAGATCATAGCCTTTCGTTATCACTTCCTTGATATATGGAAGGGCTTTCTCATAGAATGTTTCATCATCCATAGCTTTCAGATACTCACCATTCATCCAGCGGAGCTTTACGACATCAAAGACAGCCGGTGATTTGCTCATATGACGGTAATCAAAAGCCTTTACCAGTTCATCTAATGTGAAAATTTCCTGATTGTCAGACGGGCTCCATCCAAGCAAAGCTACATAATTGACAACCGCCTCTGTCACAAATCCCTGATTGATAAGATCCTCGTATGAGGAATGGCCGCAGCGCTTGCTAAGTTTCTTATGGTTCTCATCCGTGATCAGCGGGCAATGTACGTAAGTGGGGATCTCCCAGCCAAAGGCTTCGTAAATCCTATTGTATTTCGGCGCAGATGACAGATACTCATTACCGCGGACAACATGAGTGATACCCATAAGATGATCATCCACAACATTTGCAAAATTATAAGTTGGGTATCCATCCGATTTGATCAGGATCAGATCCTCCATATCTGCATTCGGAACGGTAATATCCCCGTAAATATCATCATTAAATGTTGTCTCGCCTTCTGTCGGCATATTAAAGCGGATAACATAAGGTTTGCCGGCTTTCAGGTTCGCTTCTATTTCCTCTTTACTAAGATGCAGACAATGCTTGTCATACTGAACAATTTCTGTTCCATCCGAAGAAACGGTGCTTCTAAGAGACTCCAGCCTCTCCTTGTCACAGAAACAATAATACGCATCCCCCTGCTCGATCAACTGCTTCGCATATTTCAGATACAGGCCTGACGCGTTTCGTTCACTCTGTACATAAGGTCCATAGCCGCCGTCTTTATCCGGTCCCTCATCATGCTTAAGTCCTGTTTCCTCCAATGTATGATAAATAATCTCCAAAGCGCCTTCCATGAAGCGCTCCTGGTCCGTATCTTCAATACGAAGCATAAAATCACCATTCTCATGCTTGGCGATCAGGTACGCATACAGCGCTGTTCTAAGATTACCCACATGCATTCTTCCTGTCGGACTTGGTGCAAAACGTGTTCTGACTTTACTCATAAAAAATATTCTCCTCGATTCTATCTTATTATACCGGGATACCTTCCCCCCTTAGACATTGATCTCGGCTTTGATTCCGAGAATGTCCGCATTCTTCTCCAAAATTGGATTTACGTGATTCTTCAGGAAGTTCTCAACCTGAAGCGGTGCTCTTCCTACATATTTGGCAGGATCCATAGCCGCCTTTAATTCATCAATACTAAGACCGAAAGCCGGATCTTCTGCGATCAGTTCAAGCAGGTTATTGTCCAGGCCTTTCTCTTTGACATTGCGTCCGGCTTCCATAGAAAGAGTACGTATCCTTTCATGCAGCTCCTGACGGTCACCTCCAGCCTTTACTGCATCCATCATAATATTCTCAGTAGCCATAAATGGCAATTCTGACATAAGGCGTTTTTCAATCACCTTCGGGTAGACAACAAGACCATCTACAACATTTAAGCAAAGATCTAAAATGCCGTCAATAGCAAGAAATCCTTCCGGAATGCTCAAACGTTTATTGGCCGAGTCATCCAATGTGCGCTCAAACCACTGGGTTGCCGAAGTAATTGCAGGATTGAGAGCATCAACCATCACATAACGGGAAAGAGATGCAATACGCTCACTTCTCATTGGATTACGCTTGTAAGCCATAGCTGATGAACCGATCTGTGTTTTTTCAAATGGCTCCTCTACTTCTTTTAAATGCTGCAGAAGACGGATATCATTAGACATCTTATGTGCGCTTGCCGCAATGCCTGCCAGAATATTTAATACTCTGGTGTCAACCTTTCTTGAGTAGGTCTGTCCGGAAACAGGATAACAAGCCTTAAACCCCATCTTCTCAGCGATCATCGGATCGATCTTATCGATAGTCTCCTGATCTCCTTCAAACAGTTCCAGGAAACTTGCCTGGGTACCTGTTGTGCCTTTGGACCCAAGAAGTTTCAAGGTGGACTGTACGTACTCAAGATCCTCTAAATCCATCGTAAATTCCTGAAGCCAAAGGGTCGCTCTCTTACCTACAGTAGTAGGCTGGGCAGGCTGGAAATGCGTAAAAGCCAAAGTCGGCTGGGCTTTATATTCATCTGCAAACTTAGCAAGTTCAGCAATAACATTGACGAGTTTATGACGCACCAGTTCCAATGCCTCTGCCATAATGATCACATCCGTGTTATCGCCCACATAACAAGAGGTTGCGCCCAAATGGATGATTCCCTTTGCCTTAGGGCACTGTACACCATATGCGTAAACATGAGACATGACATCGTGACGGACAATTTTTTCCCTCTCTTTTGCCACATCATAATTGATATCTTCAGCGTGAGCCTTTAACTCATCAATCTGCTCCTGCGTGATTGAAAGCCCCAGTTCTTTTTCTGTCTCAGCCAGCGCGATCCAAAGTTTTCTCCAGGTGCGGAACTTTTTGTCCGGCGAAAAAATATACTGCATCTCCTTGCTGGCATATCTTTCGGAAAGTGGACTGTTGTATCTGTCTGTTGCCATATCTAAATCTCCTTTTCTTAAATTCCTTCCGGTGTCCCCGTTTTTCTGTATTCTTTCTCCCAGTTTTTCAGTAAACTGCGGTCGAAATCTGTATTAATTTCTTTTCTGGCCATGCGGATATCTTCTTTAATGATGGATGCCATTCCAAGATTGATCCGATTGCCGGACAGCATTTTCGTGTACTCTGCTTCCGGTAAATATCTGTAACAACAGTAGAGATAGGCTCTGAGCACATCCGGATCCTCCAGAATTTCATAAGCCTTTTTAAACATAGCTGCCGCTTCTTTGTACAGAAACATGCGGCCATAAGCCACACCTGCATTATTATAAATCTGTCCGTAGAACCCTCGCTCTACCGAATCATCCCAATCCTGATTGATAAGCGTCTGGTAGATCAGATTGGCAGATGCATACTCTTCTGTCTTAAGCAGTGAATCTGCTTTATATTTAGCCTTTTCCACATCCTTCTGATTCTTCAGGTGAGCTAAAAGACTTGATGTCTTTGCTATCTCCGAAGGCGAATATAAATAAGCGCCTCGCAGGATTGCTAACACAAATTCTTCCAGACTTGCATTCTGATCCAGCATAAGACGAAGTTTTTCTGCAAGATCGGTCATAGAAAGTTCATCATCGATCCAATTGCATAATCTTCGATTCATGATCGTATAATCGATCAGATACAGATTATTGGAAATATAATAGCAAAGTTCCTCGATTGTATAGATCCTTATATGAATCCGGGAAATCTCGTAAGGCTGTTTTGCTCTTTTTTTATTACATAGGATTAAACTGCCCATTGGTTCCTCCTAGATGGATTTCCTTTTCAACTTTAAAATCAGATGCCGGGTAAAATTCTCCGAATCCGATATCTTTTACCGTCAGTACACAAGTCCGCTGGTCGATGAACATGATCTCTGCCTGCAAACGAACAGAATAATCTTTCCTGTCCGGCAGCCCTTTGAGAGATATTTCTTCAACCCTGCTCTCATCTCCTTCCAGTGACTCTATCATCACATCCATGGAAGACAGGTCGTTGACAAGCATTTCCCATTGCCCATCCGCTTCATACCAGTGGCTTCCCCAGGAAACGATGGGATACCATCCTTCCTGTCCATCCGCACGCATACGCAGACAGATCCGTTGCAAGAGTTTGCTCTCATCTAAGTAAATCGGACCTTCCTTTTCTCCCACATATGTTCTGGCTGCACAATAGCATGCCCCATTGCTGTATAGGTTATTGCCGATAAATGCCCTTCTTCCGTTAGTAAGGACTTTTAATGACTCGGGATACCAGTTGTTTTCGAAACCATCACCCGAAAGATAAACGGAAGAAATGATCTTTTTATCAAATATATTTTCAATAAGTGATTTGAAATTCTCGTCCGCTGACTTGGCTTTTTCCAAATTCATGACCGGATAGAGTGCTTCCCACTCTTCTACTTTAGCATTAGCCACCTCGTCAACTGTAACAAATGTATTGTCATAACGGGATCTGGTGTTCATCTTCCGGAGCATGTAGGCTTTGATCATACGGTCGTCGCAGTAGAAGGAAGCCGCCTCATACTGCCATAGTTCCTTTGGCTGAAACAGCATATAATTACAGAAGCTTTCCTTGTAATCCTGGACACTTACGGAAGTCTTTGGAATCCCCAAATGCTGCCCGATCCCCTTAAAAAGTTTGGACATATCAACATCTGTGTATGGTGTGGTAAATGTAATATGCTCGATTTCATTAAACCCCCGCAAGGATAGGGCCACATATTTTGCAAGCAGCCAGACGGCGTCATAGCTCCGTTCATTCAGATAACATTTTTCCCTGTGGATTGCCTTGTCAAAAAGATTGGTAACCGTATTGTCATTGCCAAGCACTGACAGGCGCTTTGCTTCTTTTCCGTACACCCATCTGTCATTATAATAACCGATCACAAGAGGAATCTGGTAATTATTGGCAGCCACCTGCAGCGTGACCGGCTCATTTTTATTCTCGTCATAATAGCTGATCTGACAGTATTTATCATTCATGTCATAGCCTAGAATACTGCCTCGTTTCAAAACACATTCCTCCTTTCTTTTTGGTTATCCGTTCTGTATTATTCTATAATCTTAAAGATCTGCTGTGCTAACGCTTCTTCTTCCATATAAGCGCTCATTGCGTTCCGAAGCTCCTTCGGCCGCATAGATTCCATCGCATTCAGGCGACCGTGCTTTCCGGCCTGTATACTTTGATCATTGCTGATGGAGAACTTTGGCGATGTTATCGTTCCTTCTTCATCCTGCTCTTCGATATAATAGGTGATCGACTCATCCGAAAAAAGAACAAACTGACGCACATATAAGTTCTCGAATACCGGAACAAGCATCTCAGAGCGATACCCAAGGGACTCCTTCTTACCCTTTCGATACTTATAAAAAAGTTTTACTTTATTACCGGCTGTTGCACGATATAAAAGCATAGTCTTATCATAAAGCTGCACTTCCCGTAGCCACTCCCTAGGATAAGAAAGAAAGCTTGGCAGCACAAGCTGTTTTTCACACATTTCCCGAAGCACTTTTAAAAGGATTGGCTTCAGCGCCTCCTCATAGGACCGAGAAGAATAATATTCCAAAAGCGCTAATTTGCAGACATCCGCCATCTCTTCATCTTTGCCCGCCTCAATAGCCACAATGCGGAAAATATCTTCCTTTACCTCTCTTCCAAAAAGCAGATACTCTCTCGTAACATAGGCAAGATAAGCCTGCTTTAAACGGAAATAGACAATATTAGATGTATAATAATCTTCAAAGATATCCTCCTCGCCAAACAGATTCTCTGTAAATACGACTTGAGTGACGATTCTTTCACTCAGCTTGTGTGTTTTGATATGATATTCCTGCATCACATACCAAAGCTTCTTCATATTTCTGGTATCGCCACAATAAAACTCCGCCAGATATGTAAGTGTCACCTTATCATACTGTCCTTTGAGGAACATCTCATAACTTAAATACAAAAGAAAATCATCCTCTTTGTAGCCGCTTTCCCGAATAGAATTGGAACAGAGACGAAATACCTCCTTCTCATCATAGGGCTCGATTCCGTTTGTACGGACCAGATCAAGTGTCACTTCTTCGTATTCCACTTCATCTCTGCCGATTCCCAGATCTTCTTCGTATCGCCTGCATACTTCCAGAAAACGAGGCTCATAAAACATACGCTTTGTCTCGTAAGGAATTGAATCAACATAGTGGCGTCCATTGCCGGACTCCCATACAATTCGTGACTCTTTATCGTAAAGACGGATGATCGCCTGTCCATCCTCATAAGGAACCCGCTCTGAGACCGTCCCATCCTTATCGATCACAAGCACATAGCGCACGTGCTCCGCTTTAGTCGTGACCGTGTATGAATAACAAATATCACGAACTGCCTGTATATCTTCATCACGCATCTCTTCCGGGTTTAAAAATCGTTTGTAAATGACGCGGAGAGATTCCGATATATGGCGTTTCTTAAGACTTTCTCTTGCAAATGCAGCAATCTGCCCATGGTATCCTAAAAACAAAGCTTCATCATCCATGTAAGTCAGAAGATTTGCATACAAAAAAGCCAGCTTTTTGTGATCGAGATTATTACCGTGCATAAAATATAAAAAAATAGGTCTCGGAAGAGGTCCTTTGATGGAATCTTCCGGCAAAGTGACCATGTAATATTCATACAATCTGGCAATACGGAAATCAGACTCCACCGCTTTCTGATACCACGGAAAATACTTTCTCTCCGTCTTGTTGCCTCTGATCAAAAGAAGACAAATCGCATTTAATATCGTCGGTTCCGGATAGAGTTTGTAGGTCTTTTCAAGAATACGGAAAACGGAATCTTTAAACTCTCTTTGCTGACTGGCAAAATTGGAAATGTACAAGGCGATTTCCTTAGACATCAAACGATATTTTGCCGCAAAATTCAGCACCTGCAGTTCAAATGTCCCAAGTTTCTTTAATAAAGCCGGCTTTTCCTGATAGCAAAGATATGCCTCGAGATAAAACAGTGCCGAATTAGTCCCAAATGTAAATTGCTGTTCCAATACCTCCAGCCTTTTGGTCGGATTTTTATACCTGCTGTCCAGGCGGAGCAGCATATAAAGCAGAAGCCATGAATCCTGAAATCTAAGGTAGGTCTTGCCAATCTCATCAAGTACACGTCCTGTGTGCGCAGCATTATCCCGGATCAAAGCTGTCAGGAAGAGATAATAACAGTTTGTGAGGGGATCTTTTCCGATGGCAAAACGGTTATAATTATAATTCTCCAGTATCCATTTTGCCTCTTCCGTCTGATGGGCAAGAATATAGATATGCGCCTGCAGCAGCTGATACATCTCATTGGTTTTATCGATCTTGCGGATCTGCATTACCCGGTCCGTTGCAGATTCAGCCCAGGCACTTAAAGAGTTTCTCTGAGCTATATATCCAATATAATCTTTAAAGATCTGCACCATATAGTATTCCGGCAGACGATGATTCTCAATATAGGGAACATTCTGCAGAACTTCTATCTCGTAAGTCAATGTCTCATATGGCGTATAGATCTTGATAGCACCATAATTTCGCCCTGCATGTAAATGCTCTTTCAAGACAAAATATTCCACCGGACATGTGTTGCCGACAAATTCATCCGTCGACAGCTCATTTTTGTTCACCTTCAGGAAATCGCCCTCACACTCGATCTGGATAGGCATATAACCCCATGTATTCTTCATAAGATTCAGGATTCCTTTGGTAGATTCTGTCACGTCTTCAAAAAGCATACCCTCGCCGGGAAGGGTAAGGAAAATACATTCCTTAAGCTTAGTTCCTACCAGGAACTCCTCCAAGGCTTCCTCTTCCAAAGACCACTTACGCATATTGTCATACAAATAGAAAATACGCTCATCCTCATAACGAAGGACTGCATAGAAATCACGGGATCTGAAAAGTCTTACCGCTTCAGAAAAATCCTTCATAGCAAGCTTTTTAAAATCTTCCGTACTCTGCACCTTTCCATAACTGGTCATGATGTACGGTTTCTCGATAATCGCCGTAAAAGACAGCTCGTACTCGCCGCCGGTGCATACAACAGTAAATTTACCTTTTTCAACAAAACCCGGCTTTAAGCCGCGTCCATCATAAGAAAATGTGATTCTGGCAGGATTGCCTTCAAAACCAGGATCTTTAAAATGAACACGAAAAGAAGACGGGTATACCAACCCGCGGATCACATTCTCATTCTCGCTTCGGATCACGAAGGAACCATGGTAGATTTCATCCTCTCCGATTACCAGGATCAGATTGGTCTCATCAAAAACCACTTCCGGTCTGCCAATGCGAAAATTGCCTTTTGAAAACTTCGAAATCTTATTCTTCAAGTCTCACACCTGCTTCTTTCGTTTACATTTCTAAGAAAACATACTATAATTTATTATAGCATTTTAAAAATACACCTTCAATGCTGGAGCCGATAAATTTTGTATTTTAAGAGGAGCACACGTATATGGAAAAGAAACAGGAATTTCATGGAAGCGATCTGGAAAAAGTTGCGGAATATTATCACATTCCCAAAGAAAAAATCATCATGTTCGGAGCTAATATCAATCCCTTAGGCATACCAAAATCAGTCAAGAGGGATTTGGCCGCTAACCTGGATATTTTGTCAAGTTATCCGGATCGTGAATACAGCGCTTTGAAGAAGGCGATCAGCAATTACTGCGGCGCCAAAGAGGAACATATTGTCGTAGGAAATGGTTCAACGGAGATCATCTCTCTTTTAATCCGTGAAAAAAACGCTCGGCACACAGTTGTCATTGGTCCAACCTACTCCGAGTATGCCAGAGAGATTGGGTTAAACGGCGGCAAAGTCACCTATTACAACTTAAAAGAGGAAAATGATTTTCAGTTAGATCCTGCAGATTTTTTGCAGTCATTGGATGAAGATGTTGACTTTGTCATCCTCTGTAATCCTAACAATCCCACTTCATCTGTTGTCAAAAATAATATTTTAAAAGAAATCCTTAAATCATTTAAGGAACGCAATATTTTCTTGATGGTAGATGAAACCTATGTGGAATTTGCTTTGCATGTGGATACAGTCACTGCTATTCCACTTGTAAAGGAATTTGACAATCTCCTTGTCATCCGCGGCGTGTCAAAATTCTTTGCAGCCCCCGGAATCCGCTTAGGATATGGAATTACGAGCGATCAGTCATTCCTTGAGCAGCTTGCAATTCACCAGGATCCGTGGAGTGTGAATTCTGTGGCAGCGTTTGCAGGAGAAAAAATCCTGCAGGATAAAGCTTATTTTAAGCTCACAAGAGATCTGATCATTAAAGAACGGAAGAATGCCTACTTAAAGCTCACCAGCATGAAATATGCCAAGCCATATAGAGCTTATGGCAACTTTATTATGGTCAAAATTTTAAAAGACGGGTTGACTGCGCACGATATTTTTGAAGCTGCCATTAAGCAGGGCATGATGATAAGAGACTGCTCTTCTTTCGAAAGCCTTGACGGAGAATTCATCCGTTTCTGCATCATGAGCCGTGAAGATAACGATAAGCTCTTGAGACTTCTCAAGAAGCTGCTTGGCTAAGCTTTAAGAAATACTTAAGGTGAAAGCCGGTGTAAATATTTGCTTTATTTTCCATTTTATTGTATAATGCAGTCTACAATGTCAAAAAAGAGAGGATTTTTTATGCCTATTTTCAAAAAGAATGGTGTCGCAAAACGTCTTCTCGGTCTGACTCTGGCTATTTCCATTGGTTCTTTGGGAATCATGACCAATGCCAAGGAATATCAATTGAGCACAGATCTGACATCTTTGAATATTCAGTTAAGTGATACAACGGATAAGATTGAAAGTCTTGCCGATGATGTGGAAAAGGCGAAACTTGACTTGGAAGCCGCAAAACTGAACGAAGAGATGCAGTACGACTCAATGAAAGAAAGAATCAAATTTATGTACGAAGGAGGATCCTCCTCTCTTCTGCAGATTCTTTTCTCGTCGGAGAATATGTCTGATTTTCTGAACAAGGCAGAATATGTCAACATGATCACAGACTATGACCGTGAGATGCTTGAGGACTTCATGGAAGCAACCGAGAACGTTGAAGCCAAGAAGGCAGATCTTGAGGCACAGCAGAAAGAAATGGAAGAATTAAAGGAGGCAATTTCAGACCAGATTTCCGCTATGGAGAAAAAGATTGCCGCTGCGAAGGCCGCAGAAAAAGCCCAGTATGAAGAGACTTTAAAGAAAGCCAAAAGTGCTACTTCCGATGCCGATAGTGCTCTGGGTAATGAGAGCCAAACTGTAAAGCAATCCGAAAATTCCACCAAGAAATCAGATGATAGCAGCTCGTCTAGCTCTACATCAGATGACGATTCAAGCGGATCAGGCACAACGCAAGAACAGCCGACACAGAGTTCTGTCAGTGATCTGACCTTGCTTGCAGCCGTATTGGATCTGGAAGCCGCAGGATATGAAGGAAAATTAGCCGTTGCGACTGTTGTTATGAACCGAGTGGCTAGCGGATCATTCCCGAATACAATTTCAGGTGTGATCTATCAGAAGAACCAGTTCTATGCTTCCACCAATTCAAGACTTCTTAACAAGTTGGCCAGCGGACCATCTGCACTTTCATATCAGGTTGCAGGTGATGCAATCGCAGGTAAACGTCTGGAAGCAGTCGCCGGATGTTATTCATACCGTGCAGCATGGGCAACCACAAAAGAAGGCGTCAACGTAGCCGGAAATGTATTCTTCTGATTCTGTCAAAACAAATTCACAAACCAAAAAGACTTGCCGAAAGGCAAGTCTTTTTTGATTTTCTTTACTGAATCGTTGCGATATCGATCAACGATAATTTCTGAATATCCGCATTCTCAAGGCTTGTCGCCAGCGCTTTCGCCGTATCGATAGCAGTCAACACATTTACCCCAGTCTCAATGGCACTTCTTCGAATCGCAAATCCATCCTGGGCATGTTCCGCACCCTGCTGCGGCGTATCGATGACCACATCGATCTTATGGCCTAAAATTAAGTCCATAAGGTTTGGCGAGGTCTGCTCGATCTTATTGACGGTGATTGCCTTAACACCAGCTCCGTTAAGTGCCTTTGCTGTCCCTTCTGTCGCAAAAATACGATATCCGATTTCTGCAAATCTGCGGCCGATTTCTATGGCATCTTCCTTATCTTCATCACGGACAGTCATGATCATATTGCTGAATTTCGGTAATTTAATGCCTGCGCCGATAAATGCCTTATACAACGCCTCATCAAAGGTCTTGGCAATCCCCAAGCACTCTCCTGTAGACTTCATCTCCGGGCCTAAGTTAATGTCCGCATCCCGAATCTTCTCGAAGGAGAATACCGGCATCTTGATAGCAAAGTAATCAGCCTCCGGCTGCAGACCAGGTGTATATCCCATCTCTTTTAATTTGTGGCCGATGATCACTTTCGTTGCAAGGGGTACGATCGGTATTCCTGTCACCTTACTGATGTAAGGGACCGTACGACTGGATCGTGGATTCACCTCGATTACATATACATCTTCACCGCAGACAATAAACTGGATATTGATCATACCGATCACATGCAGGCTTCTTGCCAGGCGTTTGGTATACTCTTCAATAGTTTTCTTCGTTTTTGTGGAAATGCTCTGGGCCGGATATACGGAAATACTGTCCCCGGAATGAATACCGGCTCTCTCAATATGCTCCATGATTCCAGGTATTACTATATCTTCTCCATCGCATACCGCATCTACTTCAATCTCCTTACCTTGCAAATACTTATCTACAAGGATCGGGTGATCCTGTGCAATGCGGTTAATGATGCCGATAAATTCATCGATATCGTCATCGTTGATGGCAATCTGCATGCCTTGTCCGCCAAGCACATAAGAAGGTCGAACCAACACCGGATAACCGAGACGGTTTGCAACTCTTTTAGCCTCTGCGGCTGTGTAGACTGTTCCGCCGGATGGTCTTGGTATCTCACACTTCTCCAGGATCGCGTCAAACAATTCTCTATCCTCAGCCGCATCCACGTCTTCTGCCTTGGTTCCAAGAATCGGAACACCCATTTTCATAAGTGATTCTGTCAGTTTGATCGCGGTCTGTCCGCCGAACTGAACAACTGCTCCGTCCGGTTTTTCAAGGTCAACAATACTCTCTACATCTTCCGGTGTTAACGGTTCAAAGTATAACTTGTCCGCAATATCAAAATCCGTACTTACTGTCTCCGGATTGTTGTTGACGATAATTGTCTCATACCCTTCTTTTGCAAATGCCCAGGTACAATGAACAGAGCAAAAATCAAATTCAATTCCCTGTCCGATACGGATCGGTCCGGAACCAAGGACCAGAACTTTCTTTTTACCTTCGGTTTTGACCACTTCATTTTCACTGCCAAACACGGAATAATAATAAGGTGTCTCTGCCGCAAATTCTGCTGCGCATGTATCAACCATCTTGTATGCGGCCACGATGCCATATTCATGGCGCAGATCGTGGATTTCCCTCTCTGTCTTACATGTAAGTCTCGCGATCACATTGTCCGGGAATTCAATACGTTTTGCCTCTTTTAAAAGCTCTTTTGTAAATGGTTTCTTTTTCGTATATGTTTCGCGAAGTGCCTGTTCCATCTCAACTAAGATCGCAATCTTATCGATAAACCAAATGTCGATCTTCGTTATCTCATGGATTTCATCGTAAGAAATGCCTTTTCGGATTGCCTCTGCTATCTTCCAGATACGCTGGTCATCCACGATCTTCAATTCTTCCAAAAGCTGCTTTTTCGTAAGATCCGAGAAATCATAGGAAAGCAGGCAGTCCACATGCTGTTCCAGGGAGCGGATTGCCTTCATAAGCGCCCCTTCAAAATTGTCGCAGATACTCATAACCTCACCGGTCGCCTTCATCTGTGTAGTAAGGGTACGCTTCGCCGAAATAAATTTATCAAAAGGAAGCCTTGGTATCTTGACAACACAATAGTCCAGCATTGGCTCGAAAGAGGCATACGTCTTCTTGGTAACAGCATTTTTTATCTCATCCAAGGTATAACCTAGCGCGATCTTTGCCGCAACCTTTGCAATCGGATAGCCGGTGGCCTTTGATGCTAAAGCAGACGAACGGCTGACTCGTGGGTTGACCTCAATGACGCAATACTCAAATGTGTCCGGATGCAGTGCATACTGCACATTACACCCGCCTGTAATATTCAGCTCACTGATAATATTAAGCGCAGATGTTCGAAGCATCTGATATTCTTTGTCACCCAGCGTCTGCGATGGCGCAACAACAATGCTGTCGCCGGTATGAACGCCCACAGGGTCGATATTTTCCATATTACATACGGTGATACAATTGCCGGCGCTATCCCGCATCACTTCATACTCAATTTCCTTCCAGCCTGCGATACAGCGCTCAACCAGCACCTGACCCACACGGGAAAGACGCAGTCCGTTCTCCAGGATGTCCATCAGCTGGCGCCTGTTTTCAGCAATTCCGCCGCCGCTTCCGCCTAAGGTATAAGCAGGGCGCAGGACCACCGGATAGCCAATAGATTCCGCAAATTTCACACCATCTTCCACATTTTCTACAACAAGAGACGCTGCGACCGGCTCCCCGATTTTTTCCATCGTAGCTTTAAATTCCAGCCGGTCTTCCGCCTTTTTGATCGTCTCCGCTGTGGTTCCGATCAAACGCACATTGTGGGCTTTTAAAAAGCCTCTTTCTTCCAGCTCCATGGCAAGGTTTAAGCCGGCCTGACCGCCCAGTGTGGGAAGCACGCTGTCCGGTTTCTCTTTTAAGATCAGCTGCTCTACCACTTCAACAGTCAGCGGTTCGATATAAACACGGTCCGCAATATCTTTGTCTGTCATGATCGTTGCCGGATTGGAATTTAACAGAACAACTTCCATTCCTTCTTCTTTAAGTGAACGGCAGGCCTGCGTTCCTGCTTAGTCAAACTCAGCTGCCTGACCGATGACGAGTGGTCCGGAGCCGATCACTAATACCTTTTTTATATCTTTATTCTTTGGCATTATGC
>R03__coassemble_33_pt1 | contig 84369 bp, 80 predicted proteins | sample R03__metabat2_low_PE_040 | metagenome-assembled genome bin R03 | reverse complement strand
GCAAGCACTCCAAAACACAGGGATTTGCCGGTACAGCTTTTGCTCCATTCAGAAGAGCAGCTTAGAGCTATAAAAAAATATGCCGGCAGACTGGATATACTTATCATAGATGGCTCAATTTCACTAAAAAATGAGACGGTTTTGGAAATTGACAATTTACAGAGGATTAACAGTAACTTACAGGTGCTGTATGCCTTGCCATATATTTTCAGGAAAAATGATCAGAAGTTGTTTGCGGCGAAGATTGATATGGTGCGAGAATACTATGATGGATTCCTGGTCAGAAATCTTGAAGAATATGAATATCTGTACGAAGTGCATTATGAAGGATTCCTTTTGTTTGATTATTCCGTTTATTCATTTAATCCGTTAACCAGGAACATATTGCAATCGCTGCCTGCGAGTTCGTATACCATTTCTCCGGAGTTAAATCACAAGGAAATAGAGCGAATGGATGAAACGGGAACACTGATCGTTTACGGCTATCAGCCGGTCATGATAACTGCAAATTGTCTGGTAAAGACTGTAAAAGAATGTAAAAAACATACGGCTTATCATTATTTGACAGACCGCTATCACAAGAAATTAATAGTTAAAAATGAGTGTGAATACTGTTATAATGTGATATATAATACATCGCCGCTTGTTTTGTGTGATCATATGAATCTGATAAAAAACATGAATATAGGTGCGATACGTTTGGATTTCCTGAATGAGACCGGACAAATGACAAATAATATATTGAAAGGTTATCTGAATGCTCTTTCAGATATGGAAGTTCATGCAGATGATCTGCTTGAGGATTTCACGAGAGGGCATTTCAAACGTGGTGTGAAATAAAATAGGAGAAAAAATTTGATTAATATTATTATTGAGCTATCTAAATATCTGATGATAATTTTGATCACAATGTATGCATATTTATGCTTTGGGATTTTCGGCTATCATGATGCAAAAAAGCAAAAAGGAATGCTTCTGCGTCAGAATATACTGATGTTCATGATACATATCATCGCTTATCTTGTTATGTATCTGGAGACGGAAGATCTGAAGTTGATGTATTTTTATGGAATGCAGGTGGTACTTCTTGGGGCTACTATAATCCTATATACATCAATTTACCCAAAAGTATCCAGATTGGTCGTCAACAATATGTGTATGCTTCTGTGCATCGGATTTATCATGCTGACAAGGTTAAATTATAGCGCAGCTTTGAAGCAATTTATCATCGCTTCCGGGACGATTGGAATAAGCCTCCTAGTCCCTGTGATCATTCGCCGTTTTAAGTTTTTGGAAGACTGGAGAAACATTTATGCAATCGTTGGTATTGTTTCCCTGGCGGCTGTTGTTATATGGGGCGGTGTGTCAGGAGGAGCAAAACTTGGATTTTCAACAGAGGTTGTGAACATTCAACCTTCGGAGATCGTGAAGATCATTTTTGTATTTTTTGTTGCAGCCAGCTTTCGTAAATCTTTATTATTTAAGGACATTGTGATCACAACGGCTTTGGCTGCATTTCATGTGTTGATCCTTGTTGTTTCCAAAGATCTTGGAGCGGCACTTATTATTTTTGTTGTGTATCTCGTAATGCTGTATGTTGCCACGAAACAGCCACTGTACGTATTTTCCGGATTATTGGCCGGCGGAGCGGCAAGTGTTGCGGCATATCATTTGTTCAACCATGTACGCGTCCGTGTACAAGCATTTAAAGACCCGTTTGCGGTTTATAATGACGGTGGTTATCAGGTTGCACAATCACTTTTTGCCATAGGGACAGGCAGCTGGTTTGGCATGGGTTTATATCAAGGCGTGCCGGATACCATTCCGGTTGCCACTTCTGATTTTATTTTCTCTGCCATTTCTGAGGAGATGGGTTTGATCTTTGGCATTTGCCTGATTCTGATCTGTGTCAGTTGTTATGTCATGTTTTTGAATATTGCCATGCAGCTGCATGATGGTTTTTATAAACTGGTTGCTCTTGGGCTGGGCACCTGCTATATCTTTCAGGTGTTCCTGAATATAGGAGGTGTGACTAAGTTTATTCCTTCAACAGGTGTTACATTACCTTTGGTAAGCTATGGAGGCAGTTCATTACTCAGTACCTTGATCATGTTTGCAATCATTCAGGGATTATACATCTTAAGAGAAGACGAGGAAGATTATATTGAGAAACGAAAGAGGGAGCAACTACGAGAGAGACAGAGTGCTCCGAGAATCGAAAGAGAAAAAGAAAGAAGGCAAAAGAGCCAGTTACGAACAGAGGGAACTGGATCGAAAGAGACGCCGCGAAGACGAAAAGAAAATGATGTCCAAAAGAGAGCGGAAGGACGAAGAAAAAAGAGACCGGATCCGCGAGAAGAAAAAACGGGCAAGAAACAAAGAATTCGCTAGAGTCACCTATATCTTTGTCACCATTTTTATTGCGATGATCTGTTATATGGCATATTTTGTTGGTTTTGAGAGCCGTGATGTAATACGGAATTCTCACAATGCAAGACAAGATTCTTATGCTGACCGTGTTGTCAGAGGCAAAATTCTTGATTCAGAAGGAAATGTATTGGCAAAGACAGAGGTGGCGGATGATGGAACTGAGACTCGAGTGTATCCTTATGGAAGGGTTTTTGCTCACGTGGTGGGATACGCAACACAGGGAAAGACCGGAATCGAGTCCATCGAAAACTTTGAGCTCCTGACTTCCAATGCCTTTTTCCTTGAAAAATTAAAAACAGAATTTCAGGATGAAAAAAATATTGGTGATGATGTTGTTACAACATTAAATACCAATCTTCAGCAGGCAGCTTATGATGCTCTTGGAAATAACAAAGGTGCGGTGGTTGTAATGGAGCCTAGTACCGGGCAAATTCTGGCAATGGTCTCTAAGCCCGACTATGATCCAAATACGGTGGATGAGAACTGGGAAACCTTATCTAACAGTGAAGACAGTAATTTGTTAAATCGAGCGACTCAGGGACTGTATGCACCTGGTTCTACCTTTAAGGTTGTGACTCTTCTTGAATATATGCGTCAGAACGACAATTATGATTATTACAGCTATAATTGTACAGGTGAGATCAAGGCAGGAGAAAATACGATTCATTGTTACGGCGGAAAAGTGCATGGGGAGCTTAGCCTTAGAGATTCGCTGGCCTATTCCTGCAACACGTCTTTCTCTAATATAGGTTCAACACTTGATGTGGATGATTTCAGAAGTACAGCTAAAAAATTATTGTTTAACAAGTCTTTACCCTGTGAATTTTCATATAGCAAGAGCCGTTTTAATTTAGATGAGAATTCGACAGAAGCCGAGCTTATGATGACATCCATCGGACAGGGAGAAACACAGGTGTCTCCTTATCATATGGCACTTATCACCTGCGCGATCGCAAATGGCGGTGTGTTGATGAAGCCATACATTGTCGATTCGGTACAGAATTATACCGGTTCAGTCATTGACAAGAACAAACCAGAAAAATATGCAACTTTGATGTCTTCTTCAGAAGCATCCCAGCTAAAGGACTACATGACTTCTGTCACTGAATATGGAACAGCTTCTGTTTTGTCAGGTCAAAGTTATACAGCAGCAGGAAAAACAGGAACGGCAGAGTATAGTTCGGACAAGGAGAAAGATCACTCCTGGTTTATTGGAATTTCCAATGTGGATAATCCGGATCTGGTTGTAAGTGTAGTCATTGAATCCGCTGATGGAGCTGCCAGGGCTGTCAATGTTGCAAAAGCTGTATTTGACGCATACTATTAGTTCAAGGGGGAATTTATGCAGTTTGCCAAACATTTGTATATCTCAGAACAATTAAAAGATAGCGAAGAGCGCATCAAGGAATATCTGATAAGCGGAAAACTTCAAATCAATCTGTATGTTCTTGCTATTCCAAAAGCCGGGGCAGGACAGCTGGAAATCTATAATTCCAATCAGTTCCTTCAGCCTCTTTTTCCTGCAGATGGACTGTATGTGGTTGGGTTTGCAAGAGGATATGGCGGAGCAATGGAACTTCTTGATCAGATTGTTACTGAGGTTTATGAAAAGACACAAACCGCTGATATAAAATCTTTTTTGTTAAGTGAGAATGCAAATGAGTAGTGTGTTAACTATCTTTCTTACAATTTTAAAATGGATCGGAATACTGCTCTTAGCATTGGTGGGGATACTGCTGTTGCTGATAATCCTGCTTCTTCTTTGTCCCATTCGTTATGATGTGAAAGGAGCTTGTGATAATTCTATCGACTCTATTAAGGGGAAAGTTAAGGTCACTTGGCTTTTTCATCTGGTCCGAGGAGATGTGTGGGTAAAGAAAGGAAAAGTACGCTGGAAACTTCGTGCGGCTTTTCTTACATTTGGAAACGCTCCTAAGGGGAACTTGGAACAAAAAATTCAGCAAACGAATGAGTCATCCTCCATTTCTGTACCGTCTGAGGATGTAGTGATCGGAAACAAGCCAAATGGAGGTTGCGAACAGCAGAGAGAAGAGAGGGAGAAGAACAATGAAACGGTTGAAAAAGTTGAAAAAAACGATTCCACTGCTGAAAAAAATATTGTTCTTGAAAAAGACCAAGAGCCGGATCGATTATCAGATGAAAAGGAACCCCAAATTCAACAGTTCGATACAAAGTCTGCGAATGCTCCTGAAAAAAAACGTAAAGCAGGGAAAGAGAAAAAGAAATTATCATACCATTTAAAAGCGCTGCGTGTTAAGATAGAGGCAGGCATAGATAAAAAGATTCAACTAGAGGGATTTCTTACAGAAACCTCTCATATACACGCCTTTGAAGTAGTGAAAAAAGAGGCGTTGTGGCTATTTAGAAAAATGACACCCGAAAGGTTGAAGATCGCTTTTGTTTTTGGATTTGAAGACCCCTCAATAACAGGAAAAGTGCTTTCTTATGTGTCAGCCTTGTATCCTTTAATGGGGGCTGATCTTGACCTGACACCGGTCTTTGACCATAAAACTTATGCAGGTGATGTTCAATTAAAGGGAAAGATATATTTATGGCATATTGCGAAGACCGCTTTGCATTTATTGCTAACAAAGGATGTAAGAAGTTCTTATTCTGATATAAAGAATTTTCAATTATAGCCGAAAGGAGACACTATGGCAGACAATAACAACATAAAGGAAACGGTTGAAGCGTTATTCAAAGGATTTGATGGTGTGATTTCTTCTAAAACAGTGGTTGGAGATCCAATCTCAGTTGGTGACACAACAATTTTACCCCTTATTGATGTCTCTTTTGGAATTGGAGCAGGCGCCTTTGATGCGGAAAAGAAAGAAAAAGGAGCAGGCGGCATGGGTGGAAAAATGATTCCAAGTGCTGTTTTGGTCATTCAGAACGGGCATGCGCGTGTAGTGAATGTGAAGAGCCAGGATACAATTTCAAAGATTTTGGATCTGGTACCGGAAGTGGTAGATAAATTTACAGCAGGTAAAGATGATGTTACAACGGAAGAAGATGTGAAAGCTATACTGGATGAGGCTGCCGAAAATAAATAAGTTTTAAAATTGACATTTTTGTGCTTGCAATTCGTTGCCGCATCTGATACAATCAATGATGTTGCGAGTCTGTATAGACTTAATATGTTCGTTAGGAGGTGCAGTCATGGCAAAATGTGCTATTTGTGAAAAGGGTGCTCACTTTGGTAATAATGTAAGTCACTCTAATAGAAAATCACCAAAGATGTGGAAATCAAATGTTAAGTCCGTTCGTGTTAAGACAGAAGACGGTGCTACAAAGAAGATGTATGTTTGTACTTCTTGTTTAAGATCCGGCAAAGTTGAGCGTGCCTAATTTTTTGAAAATGTAATGAACTCAGATTTCTTCGGAAATCTGAGTTTTTTATTTGTTTGGCAGTGGGCAATTGTTTGCGCTCTTGTATTATCAAATGAAAACAGTTATAATACAGTCATTAAGTATGCATTTTTATGAACTTAACTATATTAGGAGGTATTCATTTATGAAAGGTTGCATGAGTACAGAGTATGGAATCATCACTATTGATTCTGATGTTGTTGCAAAATATGCAGGTACGGTTGCAGTTGAGTGCTTCGGCATTGTTGGAATGGCCGCGGTGAATATGAAGGATGGTCTGGTTCATCTTTTGAAGAAAGAGAGCTTGACTAGAGGTATTCATGTTGAAATTACGGAAGATAATCATGTCTCAATTGATTTTCATGTGATCGTTGCTTATGGGGTCAGCATCAAAGCTGTCACAGAGAATCTCATCAGTAATGTTAAGTACCAGGTTGAAGATTTTTCCGGAATGCCGGTTGATAAGATCAATGTTTATATTGAGGGCGTTCGTGTCATCGATTAGTATAGGAGGATTTTAAAGTTGGCTACAAAAGTAATTACTGTGGATATGCTGGCTGAAATGTTTCTTGCCGGCGCACAGAATATTGAAGCAAAAAAGGAATACATCAATGAATTAAATGTATTTCCCGTACCGGATGGTGATACCGGTACTAATATGTCTCTGACTATTATGGCTGCTGCGAAAGAAGTACGATCTCTCAACAATCCGGATATGATGGCTTTGTGCAAAGCGATTTCTTCCGGATCACTGCGCGGTGCCAGAGGTAATTCGGGTGTTATTTTGTCCCAGCTTTTCAGGGGATTTACTAAAGCAATCCGTGAAGAGAAAGAAATTGATTGTACGATCTTAGCAAAGGCTTGCCAGAAGGCAAGAGACACAGCATATAAGGCTGTAATGAAGCCGAAGGAAGGAACGATTCTTACGGTTGCCAATGGAATGGCCGAGAAGGCCTGCGAGATGGCACTTGCCACAGAGGATTTAGAAGAGTTTATCCCGGCTGTGATTGAATACGGTCAGGAAGTTCTGGAAAAAACACCGGAGATGCTGCCGGTTTTGAAAGAAGCGGGGGTCGTAGATTCAGGCGGTCAGGGGCTTATGGAAGTAGTCCGTGGTGCTTATGATGCATTTCTTGGGAAAGAGATAGATTATTCTTCCATTGAAGCTCCTGCTTCAACGGTTGTCACCAAGATCGACACTGAGGCTACAGCTGATATCAAATTCGGATATTGTACCGAGTTTATCATTCTTTCCGAAAAAGAATTTACGGATGAGGATGAAGTTGATTTTAAAGCATATCTTGCATCAATTGGTGACTGTGTCGTCTGCGTGGCAGATGATGAAGTGGTCAAAGTACATGTACATACTAATGATCCGGGTCTTGCGATTCAGAAAGCGCTTACCTATGGTCAGCTTTCTCGTATGAAGATTGATAATATGCGGGAGGAACATCAGGAGAAGCTGATCCGTGATGCTGAAAAGGTTGCTGCACAGCAGGCGGAAGAGCTAAAGGCAAATGAACCACGCAAAGATAAAGGATTTATTGCGGTCTCTATTGGAGAGGGTATGAATTCTATTTTTACGGAATTAGGAGTTGACTATATCATCGAGGGCGGACAGACGATGAATCCGAGCACTGAGGATATGCTGACTGCAATCGATCAGGTAAATGCCGACAATGTGTTCATTTTCCCGAACAATAAGAATATTGTACTGGCCGCTAACCAGGCTAAAGATCTGGTGGAAGATAAGAATATCATTGTCATTCCAACCAAAACTGTCCCTCAGGGTATAACAGCGATTATTAGTTACATGCCGGAAGAGGATGCAAAGACTAATGAGGAAAACATGCTTGAAGAGATCAAGAATGTTAAATCCGGTCAGATCACTTATGCGGTAAGAGATACAAAGATTGATGACAAGGAGATTCATGAAGGTGATATCATGGGTATCGGTGATTCAGGAATTCTTGCTGTAGGGAAAGATATTGCTGATACCACGAAAGAGATGCTGGCAATCATGACTGATGAAGACAGCGAGTTGATCAGCATTTATTATGGTCAGGAAGTGACAGAAGAGGATGCGAACAGTCTGGCAGAGGAAATTGAGGAAATTTATCCCGATGCCGATATTGAGGTACAGTTTGGCGGACAGCCAATCTATTATTACGTTCTTTCTGTAGAGTAAACATGATAAGCCAGTCTCGTTGATGAGACTGGCTTTTAAAATTGGAGTAGAGATAATGATAAAAGAAACTCCGATAAAAGAATTAAAAGGAATAGGCGAGAAAACTGAAAAATTATTTCATAAACTTGGCGTTTATACAGTGGGAGATCTGCTTACTTATTATCCGAGAGCCTATCACGTCTATGAAAAGCCGGTTTTAGTTGCAGAACTGGAGGAGGAAAAGGTCCAATCAGTTGAAGGGATCGTTTATGGTAAAGTCAGTGTCGGCGGCAATCGCAGTATGCAGGTGACAACAGCCTATGTTAAAGATCTTACGGGAACGATTCGTGTTTCCTGGTTTCGCATGCCTTTCTTGCGCAATATTTTGCACAGCGGTGATCGGATTATCATACATGGAAAAGTCCAAAAAAAAGGAAAGAGTCTTTACATGGAACATCCGGAACTGTTTTCGCCGGCAGAAAAGTATGATGATAAAATTGATTCTCTGCAGCCTGTCTATGGATTGACGAATGGATTGTCGAACAATCTGATCATCAATGCTATAAAGCAGGTGACGGAACAGCTGGATCTGACTAGAGATCCTCTTCCGAAGGATATTCGGCTTACGTATCATTTGGCAGAATATAATTATGCAATACGGGGAATCCATTTTCCTGAAGATAAACAGGTTTATTACCATGCCAGAAACCGTCTGGTTTTTGATGAGTTTTTAAATTTTATCCTTGGTCTTCGTAAACTACGAGAAAAAGCGCAGGTTGAAAAGAATCATTTTCCCATAGATCAGAAGGAGCATACAGATGCATTTATCCGGTCATTGCCTTTTTCTTTCACAAAAGCGCAAAGAAAAGTCTGGGATGAAATTTCCAAAGATTTAAGTTCCGCAAATGCAATGTCTCGACTGATCCAGGGAGATGTGGGATCCGGCAAAACAGTGATAGCTGTATGCGCTCTGCTGGCGGCTGTATACGAGGGATATCAGGGCGCTATGATGGCTCCGACTGAAGTTTTGGCAAGGCAGCATTTTGCTTCCGTTTCAAAGATGTTAAAAGGGTTTGATGAAACGATACAGGTGGAACTTCTCACAGGATCTATGACAGCGAAAGAAAAGCGGGACGCTTATAAAAGGATTGCAGACGGTACTTCGTCGGTTATCATTGGAACACATGCTTTGATCCAGGAAAAGGTTGCGTATAAAAATCTGGCACTGGTTATCACAGATGAGCAGCATCGTTTTGGCGTCAGGCAAAGAGAAACTTTGGCAGCTAAAGGAAATATGCCACATGTTCTTGTTATGTCTGCAACACCGATTCCAAGAACTTTGGCCATCATCCTATACGGAGATCTTGACATTTCTGTGATCGATGAACTTCCTGCCAACCGTCTACCGATCAAGAATTGTGTGGTGGACACTTCTTACCGAGAAAATGCCTACCGTTTCATGCGAAAGCAGATAGAAGAAGGTCGACAGGTCTATATCATATGTCCCATGGTTGAAGAGTCTGATAAGATCGAGGCTGAAAATGTTATGGATTATTCCGCAAAAATCGCCGCTTATTTTGATTCCACGGTAAAGATCGATTATTTGCATGGGAAAATGAAACAAAGCGAAAAAGATGCCGTTATGGACCGATTCGCCAAAAATGAAACTCAGATACTTGTGTCAACAACGGTTATTGAGGTTGGGATCGACGTAGCCAATGCCACAGTCATGCTGATCGAAAACGCAGAGCGTTTCGGTCTCGCGCAATTACATCAGCTCAGAGGACGTGTCGGACGTGGCAGTCATCAGTCCTATTGTATATTTATGTCTGGGACAAAGGACCAGGATAAATTAAAGCGCTTAGAGATACTTAACTATTCCAATGACGGATTTGCGATTGCCAATGAAGATTTGAAACTTCGTGGACCGGGTGATCTGTTTGGAATCCGCCAAAGCGGGCTTCTACAATTTAAACTGGCCGATATTTATCAGGATGCAAAGCTTTTATCCATGGCTAATGAAGCTTGTTCCTATTTTATTGACAACAAGATTGATGACTATTATAGTGTATCTGATGAAAACAGGACGCGGGGGATTTTATGAGAGTGATTGCCGGCAAGGCGAAAAGCTTGCGACTTAAAACAATTGAAGGTATGGCCACCAGACCTACTACAGATCGAATCAAAGAGACTTTGTTTAATATGATCACAAATGATGTGGTCAGCGGCCGCTTCCTTGATCTGTTTGCCGGAAGCGGGGGAATCGGAATCGAGGCCTTAAGCCGGGGAGCGACGGAGGCTGTCTTCGTAGAAAAAAGCAGTAAAGCGTGTGCCGTTATCAAAGAAAATTTATCATTTACACATTTGAATACAGAGGCCAAAGTCGTTTGTGCGGATGTATTAAGTTATATGAGTGCTCATTCTGACGATGATCCTTACGATTTGATCTTTATGGATCCGCCTTATGATCAGGAATGGGAAAAAAAGGTTTTAATAACACTTAGAAAAACAAGATTGGCAGACAGCTACACACTTATCATCGTCGAGGCGTCACTTGCCACTGATTTTTCCTATCTTTCCGAGTATGGATATGAGCTGATAAAAGAAAAAAAATATAAGACGAATAAACATATGTTTATCCGTGTGAAGGAGTAGCTATGCGAAGAGCAATTTATCCGGGCAGTTTCGATCCGGTGACGTACGGTCATTTAGACATTATTAAAAGATCCGCAGAACTAGTGGATGAGCTGGTGGTCGGGGTACTTGTCAACAACGCAAAAAGTTCGTTGTTTTCTGTACCCGAACGTGTTAAAATACTAGAGGAAGTTACGAAAACGATCCCAAAAGTAAAAGTGGTTCCTTTTGAGGGGCTGTTGATTGATTTTGCACGAGAAATGGATGCAAAGATGATCATTCGAGGATTGCGTGCCATTACAGATTTTGAGTACGAACTTCAGATGGCGCAGACAAATCATAAGCTTTATGATCAGATTGAGACTGTATTTTTAACTACTAATCTTAAGTATTCTTATCTCAGCTCAACAACGGTAAAGGAAGTTGCTTCTTTTGGAGGAGACATTTCTCAGTTTGTTCCGCCTTATGTGGAGGAGCAGGTTCTTGGGAAGATGAAAAAAGGAGAGTATAAGTAATGAGCAGTCGTATTGAACAGATTATTGATGAAATCGAGGAGTATATTGATTCCTGCAAATTTCAGCCATTATCTACTTCTAAGATTATTGTGAACAAAGATCAGCTGGACGAACTTCTTCGTGAGCTTCGTATGAAGACACCTGAAGAAATCAAACGTTACCAGAAGATCATAGCTAATAAAGATGCTATTTTGGCTGACGCACAGGAAAAAGCAGATGCGCTTCTTGAACAGACAAAGTTGAAGTCGACGGAATTGGTCAGCGAACATGAGATTATGCAGCAGGCATACTCACAGGCGAATCAGATTGTGACTGCTGCCACTGAGCAGGCACAGCAGATCCTTGACAATGCAACAATGGATGCTAATGAGATCCGCGTGGGTGCTATGCAGTATACTGACAGACTTCTTGCAGATGCTGAAAGCATTATTGGACATACCTTGGACAGTTATATGACTAAGTATGATGGTTTAGTGAATTCTTTGCAGGAGTGCTATGACACAGTTCGAAGCAACAGAGCAGAGATTGAAATTCCTGAGATTGCACCACGGACAGCAGTTGCTGAGGATGATGAGGAGTCTGATTCCTACGATTCAGAGTATTAAGAAAGATAAGTGCAGAAACTGGTTGCTGTTTACGGTAACCAGTTTTTTATGTTTAGGAGGATTTTATGAGTATTTTAAAAGGACTGGAGCCGGAAAAGGTATTTTACTATTTTGAACAGATCTGCAACATTCCTCACGGCTCGAGAGATACAAAAGCAATCAGCGATTATCTGGTCTCTTATGCGAAGGAACGGGGATTCTCATACATACAGGACGAACTGAATAATGTGATCATAAAAGCGCCGGGAACAGAAGGCTACGAGAATAGCGAACCGGTTATTTTGCAGGGACACATGGATATGGTCTGTGAGAAAAGACCGGATGTTGACCATGATTTCCAAAAAGATTCCATCCCGATATTCGTGGAAGATGGCTTTATAAAGACGAAGGGAACAACACTTGGAGGAGACGACGGTATAGGTGTTGCATTTGCCCTTGCAATCATGGAGGAAAAGTCACCGCATCCCCCTATTGAAACGCTGATCACAGTCGATGAAGAGCTTGGAATGGAAGGGGCGGAATTTGTTGACCTTTCTGTTTTGAGCGGAAAGAAACTGATCAATCTGGACTCTGAAGAGGAGGGGGTACTGACGGTGGGATGTGCCGGCGGCACAAGACTTACCGGAGAAATTCCCTTTGAAAAAGAACCTGTGAGCGGTCGGATTTATTCTGTGAAAATTTCCGGTCTTTTGGGAGGCCATTCCGGAGATGATATCAAATTCCAAAGAGGAAACGCAAGTAAACTACTGGCCAGATTCTTGTATGAATATGATGCAGTAAGACCCCTGCGGATCATTGAGTTTAACGGCGGTTCCAGAGAAAATGTAATCCCTTCCGAGGCGGATTGCACATTTGTTTCATCGGCTAATGCTGAAGAGGTGCAGTCTTTTGCGATTCATATGAAAGAGACCTTTGATAAAGAGTTCATGGGTGATGAGTCAAATCTTGCCATTGCAACAGAACCTTTAGGGGAGAAAGAGTGTCATGCAATGACTAAAGACTCGATGAAACGTGTGCTTAACTATCTTGTCTGCTGCCCGAATGGGGTGTATGGCTATAATCGTAAACTTAGTGGGCTTGTCGAGCTTTCTACGAACCTAGGCATTGTGAGGACAAGAGAAGATCATCTGTATGTTCTTCATTTGATCAGGAGTTCATCCGATTCTTTGAAAGAGTCATTAAGAGACCAGATCAATGCCTGCATTAAGATGGCTGGCGGCATCGCAAATGTAGGAAGCACATACTCAGCATGGCAGTTTAATCCGGATTCCAATCTTCGCAAAGTTATGGAAGATGCTTATGAGTATCAATATGATGCAAAACCAAAGGTAGAGACTATACATGCAGGTCTTGAGTGCGGCCTTTTCCTTGGTAAGAGACCAGATCTTGACTGTGTGGCTATCGGACCGGATATTTTGGACATTCACTCATACCTTGAGAGACTTGATATTGCGTCCACCCATCGTTCCTATGAATATTTGAAAGAAGTTTTGAAACGTTTAAAATAAAATGATCAATTTACCGGAAAAATTCGAATTAAAAATGAAACGCCTGTTAGGCGAGGAATATGACGATTACATTGCCTGTTATGATGCGCCGAGACATTATGGACTGCGTGTCAATACCGGCAAGATTTCTGTGGAAGAATTTAAAAAAATCTGCCCTTTTGAGTTAGAACCGATACCATGGATCGATAATGGCTTTTACTATGACGGGGAAAAGATAACTCCTTCCAAGCATCCCTACTACTTTGCAGGACTCTATTATCTGCAGGAGCCAAGCGCTATGACGCCGGCCAACCGTTTGCCGATTAGTCCTGGGGATCGTGTGCTGGATGTATGCGCCGCACCCGGTGGAAAAGCCACGGAATTGGGTGCAAAATTAAAAGGGACAGGTGTGCTTGTTGCCAATGATTTAAGCGCTTCCCGGGCCAAGGGACTTTTGAAAAATGTGGAAGTGTTTGGCATTGGAAATGTGCTGGTTTTAAGCGAAGAGCCCGGTAAGCTTTGCGGGTATTTTCCGGAATATTTTGATAAAATTTTGATCGATGCTCCCTGCTCTGGGGAAGGTATGTTTCGAAAAGATAAGAAGATGGTTGCTGCCTGGAAGGAGCACGGACCCGAATTTTTTTCGAATATTCAAAAAAGTATCATCACGCAGGCAGCCAGAATGCTTGCGCCCGGCGGAATGATCTTATATTCAACTTGCACATTTGATGAGCGTGAAAATGAGCAAGTGATCGAGTATTTGCTTTCTGAATTTCCTGAATTTGAGATCATGCAGATTCATCCTTATGACGGGTTTTCAGAAGGAATGCCGAAATTTTCGCTGTCTGGGAACGAACATCTTAAGGATACGGTTCGAATATTTCCCCATAAGATGCGCGGAGAAGGACATTTCCTGGCATTATTAAAGAAAAACGGAGACGCGAAACGGAAAGAAACCGCACCCGGAAAGAAGAAAAAATTGCCGGATGACCTGAAAAGTTTTCTGTCTCTTTTGCATATTGCATTTGATGAAAGCAGATTTGACATCCACGGAGAGAGGGTCTATTACATGCCGGAGGATATCCCGAATCTTACAGGTGTCCGCTTCCTTCGTACCGGTCTTTTGCTAGGCGAGATCAAAAAGAATCGCTTTGAGCCAAGTCAGGCCCTGGCTATGTATTTAGATAAAGAGGATTACACCTATGTATTGGATTTTCCTTCCTCAGATGAGCGTATTACGCGCTATTTAAAGGGTGAAACGCTGGATGTGGATGACATGGTTTCAGAGAAAGAGAAAGGTTGGTATCTGGTCTGTGTCGATGGCTTCCCGTTAGGTTGGGGAAAATTGAACCGAGGTCAGCTGAAGAACAAGTATTTACCTGGTTGGAGGCTGGCAAAATGATGCGGCTGGACAAATTCCTGTGTGAAATGAACATCGGCAGCCGTCAGGATGTCAAAAAAATCATTAGAGCCGGAAAAATTACGGTTAATGGGTTACCGTCGTTGAAACCGGAAATGAAAATTGAGGAAATGACTGATAAAGTAGTCTATAATGATACAGTTCTTGCTTATCAGCCGTTTCAGTATTATATGTTAAACAAACCTTCCGGTGTGATCACTGCTACCAGTGATAAAAAAGAAAAAACAGTCCTTGATCTTATAAAAGAACCAATTAAAAAGGATCTTTTTCCTGTCGGACGTTTGGATAAAGATACAGAAGGATTGCTTTTACTCACAAATGATGGGGCTCTGGCTCACAGATTGCTGTCACCTAGATTCCATGTTGATAAAGTGTATCTGGCTAAGGTACACGGTGAGGCCACCGCTCAAATGATTCAGATTTTTGAAAACGGAATCGACATAGGAACATTTAATGAGCCTGAACTTACAAAACCGGCCGCTTTACAGATTTTGGAGAGCGGAGCAGATTCTTTGGTACGTATTACTATTCGTGAAGGAAAATATCATCAGGTAAAACGGATGTGTCAAAGAGTTGGCTTGGAAGTATACTATCTGAAACGGGAACAGATGGGACCTATCTGCTTAGACAAGACGCTAAAAGGCGGAGAATATCGGGTGCTTTCCGGGAAAGAAGTACAACTGTTAAAAGAGATTTGAGGGTTACAATGGCTGAATTTTTACCGATCAACAGAATAGAGATGCAGGATCGCGGCTGGGATCAGGTGGATTTTGTCTATGTGACGGGGGATGCCTATGTAGATCATCCCTCTTTTGGAACAGCCATCATAGCCCGTTTACTGGAAGCCCATGGATATCGTGTGGGAATTATTTCACAGCCGGATTGGAAACGCAAAGAATCCATCACAGAATTTGGTGAGCCAAAGCTAGCATTTCTTGTTTCTGCAGGAAATATGGATTCCATGGTCAATCATTATACGGTTTCTAAAAAAAGGCGAAAAACAGATGCTTACACACCCGGCGGAGTCATGGGGAAGCGCCCGGATTATGCTGTAGTTGTATATGGAAATCTCATTCGCCAGACATACAAGAAAACGCCGATCATATTGGGTGGTATAGAGGCTAGTTTAAGACGCCTGGCCCACTACGATTACTGGTCTGATAAACTAAAACGTTCTGTACTTTTAGATTCCGGAGCTGATCTGATATCCTACGGTATGGGAGAACATTCAATCGTGGAAATTGCAGACTCCCTGGCAAGTGGTCTTAATGTTTCTGATCTGACTTATATTCCCGGGACTGTGTGCAAAGTAAAAGATTTGAAATCAGTTTATGATCCATTGATCCTGCCCGGATTCGAGGAACTAAAGACGGATAAGTTAAACTATGCAAAAAGCTTTTATACGCAATATTGTAATACAGACCCTTTTGCAGGACGGACTTTAGTGGAACCCTATTCAGATCATTTGTATGTTGTTCAGAACCCTGCGGCTAAACCACTTACCACACAGGAGATGGATGATGTTTATGCACTTCCTTATGCCAGGACGTATCATCCATCTTATGAAAAATCAGGGGGAGTGCCGGCTGTCTCAGAAATCAAATTCAGTCTGATCAGCAATCGCGGCTGCTTTGGTGGCTGTAATTTTTGTGCCCTGACTTTCCATCAGGGCAGGATCTTGCAGACTAGAAGTCATGAGTCGTTGATAGAAGAGGCAAAGCAAATTATAAAAGACCCGGATTTCAAGGGATATATTCATGATGTGGGCGGTCCTACAGCAAACTTCAGACATCCTTCCTGTAAAAAACAGCTTGATAAGGGAGTATGTAAAGAAAAGCAATGTCTTTTTCCCGCACCGTGCAAAAATTTACGGGTGGATCACAAAGATTACGTTTCGCTATTACGGAAACTTAGAAAACTCCCAGGCGTTAAAAAGGTGTTCATCCGCTCCGGTATCCGTTTTGACTATGTAGTTGCAGATAAAGATGACACATTTATGAGGGAATTGTGCAAATATCATGTCAGCGGACAATTAAAAGTTGCCCCGGAACATGTGTCGGATGCAGTGCTCCTTCGAATGGGGAAACCGAGAAATTCCGTATATCAGACCTTTGTGGACAGATATCGGAAGATGAATAAAGAGATGCATATGAACCAGTTCCTGGTTCCATACCTTATGTCATCCCATCCCGGTTCCACCATGAAAGAGGCTATTGAACTGGCGGAATATCTGCGAGACCTTGGCTACATGCCGGAACAGGTGCAGGATTTTTACCCTACTCCTTCCACCATTTCTACATGTATGTATTATACAGGTGTTAACCCAAAGGATCTGACACCTGTCTATGTGCCGAGAAATCCACATGAGAAAGCTATGCAGAGAGCCTTGATACAGTATAGAGATCCAAAAAATTATGATCTGGTCAAGGAAGCGTTGATCAAAGGCGGACGGACAGATCTGATCGGTTTTGGAAAAGAGTGCCTGATAAAACCAAGAAAAGAAATCGGCAGGCGGAAAAATCTTAAAAAGAAACGATAGAAGAGGAAGTTGTATGAAAATCAGTAAGGGAAAACCGGGTTATATTAAATCCAAAAAGACCAGATATCTGCTATATGCGATCATCGAATTTTTAGTGGTGTTTGGTTTGATCGCTATTGGTATCATAACGACAGGGTCAAAAAAGAATCTTTTGACAGTTGTGGCGGTGGTAGGCTGTCTTCCGGCTTGTAAAATGCTGGTGGAATTTATCACCATGCTGCCTTATCATTCTTTGCCCGACGAAAGAGTAAAGGAATTAAAAGATAAAGCTCCTTTGGTCATTAAGGCGTATGATATGATCATTACAAATAAGGAATCAGTCATGCCTTTAGATGTGCTTTTTGTTTGCGGAAATACACTTTGCGGATATACATCCAGTGACAAAACAGATGAGAAGATACTTACAGACTATTTAAAGGAACTGGTTGCAGGGGGCGGTTATGAGAAGATGACAGTAAAGATTTTTAAAGATTACAACTCATTTCTCACCAGAATTGAAGGGATGAACAGCATTGTCTCAGTTGATAAAAAGAGTGGATACAGACGCGAGAAAGATATCATCCGTCTTATTTTAAGCTCTTCCATGTAGAAATATACTATGAAAGAATTTGTTGTTTCAAAAAATGAGGCGAATCAGCGTTTTGATAAATATCTGCAAAAACGGTTAAAAGAAGCGCCTAAAAGCTTTATTTATAAAATGCTTCGAAAAAAGAATATTACTCTTAATGGGAAAAAGGCGCTTGGGGACGAAAAATTAGCTGAGGGGGACATGATCCGCTTTTTTCTGGCGGATGAAACCTTTGAAAAGTTTGCGGGGAACACACCAAGTATTCATTTTCCTGTGTCGCCTTCTCTTAAAGTGATATATGAAGATAATAATGTGATTTTTTTCAATAAGCCTGTAGGGATGCTTTCCCAAAAAGCAAAGCCTGAAGATATTTCTGCCAATGAGTATATGCTGGGATATCTATTGAAAAATGGTGCTATCACAAATGAATCATTGCAGACTTTTAAACCCGCTATCTGTAACCGTCTTGACCGTAATACTTCCGGACTTCTGATCGGAGGAAAGTCACTTGCCGGACTGCAGCAGATGTCATCTGTTTTTCGGGACAGATCCCTTGAAAAATACTACCTTGCTTTGGTGGCCGGAACCATAGAGAAAGCAGCATATCTAAAAGGATATTTAGTGAAGAATGCATCTGAAAATAAAGTGATGATCTATCAAAAACCGGTAGAGGGTGCAGCGTTTGTTGAGACTGCCTATGAACCGCTGGCATACAATGCTGATATCACATTGTTAAAAGTTCACCTGATCTCAGGTAAACCTCATCAGATACGGGCTCATTTATCCAGCATTTCTCATCCTGTCATCGGAGATGTGAAATATGGTTTTGCCGGTTTAAACCGCAGATATAAAGAAAAAATGCATATTACAAGCCAGCAGCTTCATGCATATGAAGTAATATTGCCTAAGATGCAACCTCCCTTGGAAGGACTTTCGGGAAAATGTTATAAGGCCGTACCGCCAAAAAAATTTCTTAAACTATTAGAGGAAACAAAATGGGAACATGGAACTCAAGAGGTCTTCGAGGTTCTACACTTGAAGAATTTGTAAACCAGACAATAGAACAGTTAAAAAATAAGAATCTGGCTCTGGTACAGAAGATTCCCACACCGATTACGCCGGTGCGTATGAGCGAAGACCACTCACAGATCACTCTAGCCTATTTTGAAAAGCGTAGTACCGTTGATTACATCGGTGTTGTGCAGGGAATCCCTATTTGTTTTGATGCAAAGGAAAGTGTGGCCGATACCTTTCCTTTACAGAATATTCATGAGCATCAGGTCCAGTTTATGACGGACTTTGAAAAACAAGACGGTATAACATTTCTTCTGCTGTATTTTTCGGAACGTAACATTTTATATTACATGCGATATGAAGAGATGATGTGCTTCTGGAATCGGGCGAAAGAAGGCGGCAGAAAGAGCTTTCGTTTCGATGAACTTGACCCTGCATTTTTTATGGAATTTAAGCAAGGTTATTTTATTCCGTTCCTGGATGCGATAAACGCAGACCTTGATATCAGGGATGGCTTACTTGACAAAGAGTGACAATCTTTATATAATTCAATGAGATTTTACTGTGGTAGCACACTAAAGTGCCTGGAGGGATTACATGGATAAATTACTGCATACACCGGAAGGTGTACGTGATATTTATAATAGAGAATGTATGAAGAAGACAGCGATTGAGAAGAAGCTGATGGAGACTATCCGTCTTTATGGTTATCAGGAAATTCAGACGCCTACATTTGAGTATTTTGATGTCTTTCGGAAGGAAATCGGAACCACTTCTTCAAAAGATCTGTATCGGTTTTTTGACAAAGAAGGAAATCTCCTGGCGCTCCGTCCGGATATAACACCTTCTATTGCAAGAGCTGCAGCTACATTATATGGAAATGAAATAATGCCTATCCGTCTGTGCTATACAGGCAATACATTTGTCAATCACACAAATTACCAGGGGAGACTGCGGGAGGTGACACAGCTTGGAGCGGAAATGATCGGCGATGATTCCGTTCAGGCAGATGCTGAGATGCTCGCATTGGTCATTGAATCTCTTTTGGCAATCGGATTAAAAGATTTTCAGCTTAGTGTTGGTCATTTGGGATTTTTTAATGGGTTACTGCATGCTGCGGATCTGAACGAAGAGGAAAAAGAGCGGGTGATCGAACTGATCAACAACCGGAATTTTTATGGCGCATCCGAATATTTGAGCAGCATACAGGCTGGTGAGTCTGTAAAAGCTTCGTTTTGGGCATTAAAAGAATTAGTTGGCGGTGAGGAGATTATTCTTAAAGCCAAGACAGTGACTTGCGAAGAAACGGCAATTTTGGCTTTGAAAAAGCTGGAAGAGATGTTTTCACTTTTAAAACTTTATGGCTATGACCGGTATATTTCATTTGACCTTAGTATGACAGGAACCTATGGTTACTATACAGGGATCATTTTCCGCGGATATACTTTTGGGACAGGCGATGCAGTTGTCAAAGGTGGACGATACGATCATTTGCTTGAAAAATTTGGAAAGGATTCACCATCCATCGGCTTCGCCATCGTGATCGATGAATTAATGAAAGCTTTGTCTAGGCAACGGATTGAAATTACTATGCCTACAGCCCGTACGATCATCCTTTATGAGGCGGGCACAGATAGGGAGGCAGTCTCAATTGCAAAGGAGCTTCGAGGCAATGGAATATGCGTGGAGCTTGTGAAAAGAGCGGAAGAGAATTCAATTGATTGCTACAGGGACTTTGCAGGGCGCTATCAGGCCAATAAAATCATTTATATTAAAAAGGATTTGTCAAAAGAAATTTTTGAAATGAATGATGCTGAATAAATAGGGAGAAAATATTAGATGAGATATCTTACCTTTGCCCTTGGAAAGGGCAGACTTGCCAATCAGACGTTGGAACTTTTTGAGAAGATCGGTGTGACTTGTGAAGAAATGAAAGATAAGCACACAAGAAAACTGATTTTTACCAATGAAGAACTGAAATTAAAATTCTTTTTATCAAAAGGTCCCGATGTCCCAACTTATGTAGAATATGGCGCTGCTGATATCGGTGTGGTCGGCAAGGATACCATATTAGAAGAAGGAAGAAAAGTATATGAGGTTTTAGATCTTGGCTACGGGCGCTGCAAAATGTGCATCTGCGGATACCCTCAGTCTAAGTCGCTTTTGGAAAATCATGAGTTGATCCGAGTGGCAACAAAATATCCGAATATAGCAAAAGATTACTTTTACAATACCAAACATCAGACGGTCGAGATCATAAAATTGAACGGATCTATCGAATTAGCGCCGATCGTTGGCTTGTCAGAAGTAATCTGTGATATTGTGGAGACCGGCTCAACGCTCAAAGAAAATGGACTTGGAGTTTTAGAAGAAGTGTGCCCTCTGTCTGCAAGGATGATCGTGAATCCTGTCAGCATGAGGATGGAAAGCGAGCGGATCAATGATTTGATCACGCGGTTAAAATCCGTTTTATAAAAGATATGACAAGAAGGAGTAATCAGACTCATGAGAATTCAGTATTTAGACAATTCCACAAAAAAGAATCTGTTGGAGGATCTGTTAAAACGGAGCCCAAATCAATATGGTGCTTATGAGCAGGGCGTTGCCGAAATCCTTGCTGCTGTGAAGGAAAAAAAGGATGCTGCCTTGTTTGATTATACTGAACGCTTTGACAAGGCAAAGATCAATGCCGATAACATTCGCGTTACTAAGGAGGAGATTGAGGAAGCTTATACACTTGTCCCTGATGAATTGGTGGCTATTATCAGAAAGGCATTGGTCAATATTAAGACGTATCATGAGAAGCAAAAGCAGTATAGTTGGTTTGACAGCAAACCGGATGGCACTATGCTGGGACAAAAGGTGACTCCTCTTGCAAAAGTCGGTGTATATGTACCGGGAGGAAAAGCAGCATATCCGTCCTCCGTTCTTATGAATATCATGCCGGCTAAGGTTGCAGGTGTTGAGGAGATCATCATGGTTACGCCGCCTGGAAAGGACGGGAAAGTTACTCCGACTACTCTTGTGGCAGCCAATGAGGCTGGCGCAGATGCCATCTATAAAGTGGGAGGAGCCCAGGCAATCGGAGCCCTTGCTTTTGGTACAGAGAGTATTCCGAAAGTAGATAAGATCGTAGGACCTGGCAATATTTATGTCGCGCTTGCAAAAAAAGCGGTGTTTGGTTATGTCAGCATTGACGCTATAGCAGGTCCGAGCGAAATTCTTGTATTAGCTGATGAAACAGCTAATCCGCGGTATGTGGCTGCAGATCTTTTGTCTCAGGCTGAGCATGATGAATTAGCATCAGCCATTCTTATCACCACCAGTGCGGAGCTGGCAAACCAGGTGTCAGCAGAAGTGGATGGTTTTATTAAAGAATTATCCCGCGGGGAGATCATTACAAAATCCCTGGAAAATTATGGCTATATTCTCATTGCCCATGATATGGACGAGGCCATTGAAACAGCCAATGAAATTGCATCTGAGCATATGGAGATCCAGACAAAAAATCCGTATGAAGTGATGATGAAGGTTAAGAATGCCGGAGCTATTTTTATAGGTGAGTACGCATCAGAACCCTTAGGCGATTATTTTGCCGGACCGAATCATGTGCTGCCTACAAATGGAACTGCAAAATTTTTCTCACCACTGTCTGTGGATGATTTTATTAAAAAATCCTCGATCATTGCCTACTCAAGAGAAGCTCTTATGGCAGTTCATGAGGATATTGAGGCATTTGCCACTGCAGAGCATTTGACAGCACATGCAAATTCGATCAAAGTACGTTTTGAATAAATGAGGTGAATTATCATGAGCAGAATTGTAACAAAAACCAGAACAACAAAAGAGACGGATATCACGATCACCCTGAATCTGGACGGAAAAGGTAAAACAGATATAGATACAGGAATTGGTTTCTTTGATCATATGCTTGATGGAATGGCAAGGCATGGGCTGTTTGATCTGGCTGTTTCAGTTGATGGAGATCTTAATGTGGATTGCCACCATACAATTGAAGATGTGGGTATTGTTTTCGGACAGTGTATACTGGAAGCTATTGGTGATAAAGCTGGAATCAAACGCTATGGACATATGATTCTACCGATGGATGAAACATTGGTACTTTCTGCTATTGATCTTTCCGGCAGACCGTACTTAAACTACGATGTGACATTTACAGTACCAAATATCGGAACGATGGATACAGAAATGGTCCGCGAATTTTTCTATGCTGTATCTTATTCCGGAATGATGAATATCCATCTGAAAGAACTGGATGGAATCAACAATCATCATATTGCAGAGGCCGTTTTTAAGAGCTTTGGTAAAGCTCTGGATATGGCCACAATGAGAGAGTCGCGTATTGACGAAGCCTGGACAACTAAAGGCAGTTTGTAGGAGTGACATATATGACATATAAAAGATTGATCCCTTGCATTTTTCTATCAAAAGGGACGGCGGTAAAATGGTTTACCGATCAGGAAATATTGGCTGAGGATCCTATTGCTCTGGCAAAATCTTACAGTGATCAAGGCGCTGATGAGTTGATCGTCCTGGATCTTTCCAATACCGATGAGGAGCAGGAAAAGAACTTGGATCTTGTGCGTAAGATCAATCGTGTGATCCGGATTCCCCTTATAGTAGGGGGCAATATCCGCAGGGAAGATGATATCAAAAAAATCATTTATACCGGAGCAAAGAGAGCTATTGTTAACTGTTCGAAACCAGAAAGCGATCAATTGATCCAAAAAGCCGCCGAACGTTTCGGTAAGGAAAAGATTGCAGTATCTTTGAATGATTTTGATGCTTTGTTTAAACATAACAGGGTTGTTAAAGAATATGCTTCAGAAATCGTATTTATGCATCGTTTGGATCTGAATTCTGTCATGAATATTACAGATCTGCCATCGGTGATGATCACAGATACAATGGAAGAATCGGAAATTTTCCGCATCTTGAAATGCCCGGGGATCCGAGGTATTTCAGGAAAATTCATCAGTCGTCCCGGCATTGATTACACGGCTTATAAAGAACTGTGTGAAGAGCAGGGAATTTCTATGGCAACTTTTGAGAGCATGATGGAATTTTCCCAGTTTAAAGTTAATGATCAGGGACTGCTGCCGGTTGTGGTCCAACACTATAAGACTGATGAAGTGCTGATGGTTGCCTATATGAATGAGGAAGCTTTTGAACATACCATCAGAACCGGACGAATGACATATTTCAGCAGATCAAGGCAGAAACTATGGGTTAAAGGAGAGACCAGCGGACATTTTCAATATGTGAAATCGCTGACTATCGATTGTGATTGTGACACATTGCTGGCAAAAGTAGATCAGATCGGAGCCGCCTGTCACACGGGAAACCCAACCTGCTTTTTTACTCCCATTGCAGGTGATGATGCAGACGCAAAGGACACGCGCAGTACTTTTGATACTATGCTTGCCGCAATGAAAGAGCAGATGCTCATTAATTATCCGAATCCTACAGAAAAAGATATTGACAGGATGCTTAAGAAAATGTCAGAAGAAGTGACAGAACTTATCATAGCTACTAAGACCGGAGAAAAATCGGAGATTGCACATGAATTGTCAGATGTGCTACACTATTCCATGCAGCTGATGTCAGTCAAAGCCATTAGTTTGGATGAAATATTTAATGAATTGTTAAAACATTAAGAAAAAGGCGTTGGTTATATCTTAATCAACGCTTTTTGCATGAGGAGTCTTTATGCGCAGATTAGCATTGACAGATGATATTTTAATGGAAGTAGAAAGCCCCGCCAGATATATAGGCAATGAGTGGGGTTCAGTTATGAAGAATAAAGAGGATGTAGACATTCGTTTTGCCATGTGTTTTCCGGATGTATACGAAATCGGTATGTCTCACTTAGGCATTCAGATCCTCTATGATATGTTTAATAAGAGAGAAGATGTATGGTGTGAACGAGTTTATTCTCCATGGATCGACCTTGACCGTATTATGAGAGAAAGACATATCCCCCTTTTTGCGCTTGAATCTCAGGATCCGATTAAGAATTTTGATTTCCTTGGAATTACGATCCAGTATGAAATGTGCTATACCAATATCCTGCAGATCTTAGATTTAAGCGGCATTCCTCTTCATTCTAAGGATCGAACGGAAGAAGATCCGATTGTGATCGGCGGTGGTCCGTGTACCTATAATCCGGAACCCATTTATACATATTTTGATCTGTTTTATATAGGCGAGGGAGAAACGGTTTACGATGAACTCCTGGACATTTATAAAGAAAACAAAAAGAATGGTGGTTCCAGATGGGACTACTTAATAGCTGCGTCAAAAGTTGAAGGGATTTATGTTCCATCCCTTTATTCCGTTACGTACAATGAGGATGGAACGATAGCATCATTTGATCCGCAGTTTGGCGCACCGGCAACGATCAAAAAGCAGATTCTTATGGATATGACACATGCCACTTATCCGGAAAACCCGGTAGTTCCATTTATCAGAGCTACACAGGACAGGGTTGTTCTGGAAATTCAGCGAGGCTGTATCCGCGGTTGCCGTTTCTGTCAGGCCGGCATGCTGTATAGGCCTACCAGAGAAAAAGATGTGGAGGTCCTGAAGGATTATGCCAGGAAAATGCTTGAAAATTCCGGGCATGAAGAAATATCTTTGAGTTCCCTTTCTTCCAGTGATTACAGTTCATTAAAAGAAATTGTTCTGTTTCTGATCGACGAATTTAAAGGGAAAGGAATCAATATATCCCTTCCGTCACTTAGGATTGACGCGTTTTCCTTAGATGTTATGAGCAAGGTGCAGGATGTTAAAAAGAGCAGCCTTACCTTTGCGCCGGAGGCCGGTTCTCAGCGTATGCGGGATGTGATCAATAAGGGACTGACAGAAGATGTTATTCTGGATGGCGCTTCGAAAGCTTTTGAAGGTGGATGGAATAAAGTAAAGCTTTATTTTATGCTGGGTCTTCCCACTGAGACGGAAGAGGATATGAAGGACATTGCCGTTCTTTCTGATAAGATTGCCAGAAAATATTACGAAATACCGAAAGAAAATCGGAATGGAAAGTGTCAGATCACTGCCAGCAGTTCCTTTTTTATACCAAAGCCATTTACACCATTTCAGTGGGTGGCAATGTATACCAATGAAGAGTATATTCGCCGCGCTGCTATTGTAAAACATGCGTTTAATGACCAATTGAATCGAAAAAGCCTGAAATATAACTGGCATGACGCTGAGACAACCGTGTTGGAGGGTGTTTTTGCGAGAGGAGATCGCAAATGTGCCGCAGTGATTGAAGAAGCTTACAAAAATGGCGCTTTATACGACTCTTGGAGTGACTGTTTTCAGTATCAGGTCTGGCTGGATGCTTTTGAAAAATCCGGTGTTGATATCGACTTTTATAATCTGCGGGAACGGTCTGAAGACGAGATTTTCCCTTGGGATTTTATTGATATTGGAGTCACTAAGAAGCATTTGCGCAGAGAATGGGATAAGGCGATGAAAGGAGAAATTACACCGAACTGCAGGGCAAAATGTGTCGGCTGCGGTGCCAAATCATTCGGAGGAGGTGTCTGCTATGAAGGCTAGGATCAGATATCGCAAATACGGTGTCATGAGATTCATCGGCCATTTGGATCTGATGCGCTATTTTCAGAAGGTTATGCGAAGGGCAGAAATTCCCATTGCATTTACGAAAGGTTTCAGCCCTCATATGATCATGTCTTTTGCCCAGCCTCTGGGTGTCGGTGTAACTTCAGACGCAGAGTACATCGATATTGAACTCACGCAATCTATTTCTTCTGCCGAGGCAATCAGGCGGATGAATCTGGCCAATGTGGAAGGCATAGAGGTAACAGGGTTTGTTCAGATATCTGACAGTAAGAAAGACAGTGGAATGACCATTGTAAAATATGCGGATTATCTTGTGACTTTACTTAAATCAAAAGAGAATTCAGAAATTAGCTGCAGGATTCCTGTGGAATGGGAGTCGTTGATCCGTGAGTTTCTTGGTCAGGAAGATATCCTGATCGTTAAAAAAACGAAAAAAAGCGAAAAAGAAGTTAACATAAAACCTATGATTTATGACATGGAATATCGCACTGACGGTATCAATCTGTTTCTGGCAACAGGCAGTGAGCGGAATTTAAAGCCTTCTCTTGTGATGGATGCTTTTTGCCGGTTTGCAGGTCTTAAAGACTTGACGTTTCATTATCATAGACTGGATGTCTATGCAGACAAGCTGCAGCCGGAAGATCCCGATTTCCCATGTGTGATCGTACCGCTTCTGGATTTGGGAGAAGAAATATATGGCTAAAAAGGAAAAAGAGACAAAGACAAATGCAATGCGTATTCTTGACTCTCTGCAGATTTCTTACTCATCTCGAGAATACGAATGCGATGAATTCACAAGTGGAAAAGAGACGGCTGACAAACTGGGATTGCCACACGAAGAAGTATTTAAAACGCTGACCACTATAGGTAAAAGCGGACAATACTATGTATTTGTCATTCCTATTGATGAAGAGATTGATTTAAAAAAAGCAGCAAAGGCAGCCGGCGAGAAATCCATTGAAATGCTTCCTTTAAAAGAGCTCACTAAAATAACCGGTTATGTAAGAGGCGGTTGTACTTCTATCGGTATGAAAAAGGCATTCCCAACTTTTGTGCAGGAGGATGCCATGTTACACGAACAGATTTATGTCAGTGCCGGTAAGCTTGGCATGCAGCTGGCGTTGTCGCCGGATGATCTTATAAAAGCCAACCAAGGCTCTTATGCAGATATAATCCGTTCTGAATAAAGGATTGCAGATAGCTTTTAGTTAGTGTAAAATGGGAAAGATGAGTAATTGTAGAATTGTATTTTGTTTGGAGGCATTTAGAAAATGTTGAAGGTTGTAAAATTTGGCGGAAGTTCTCTTGCCAGTGCAAAACAGTTTAAGAAAGTGGCAGCTATCATCCGCAAAGAAGAGGGAAGAAGATTTGTTGTACCTTCTGCACCCGGTAAACGATTTTCTGAGGATACGAAGGTTACGGATCTTTTATATAAATGTTATAGGCAGGCGATTCTCGATGATGATTCGGAAGAATTTGAGAATGAGAATTTTGAGGATACCCTTGCAGAGATCAAATCCCGCTATCAGGAGATCATTGATGGTTTAAATCTTGAGCTTTCTTTGGAAAAAGAATTTAAGATCATTCATGAAAAGTTCCTAAAAAAGGCCGGCAGAGATTATGCGGCATCCCGGGGAGAGTACTTAAACGGTATTATAATGGCCAACTACCTTGGATATGAATTCATTGATGCGGCTGATGTGATCTTTTTTGACGAGCATGGAAATTTTGATGCTGAGAAGACGGATGTCGTTCTTTCTGCAAGACTGAAAAAGGCAAAGAAAGCGGTTGTTCCCGGATTTTACGGATCTCTTCCAAGTGGTAAGATCAAGACGTTTTCCCGGGGCGGATCTGATATTACCGGATCTATTGTGGCAAAAGCTGCGAATGCTGATATGTATGAGAACTGGACTGATGTTTCCGGCTTTTTGATCGCCGATCCTCGTATTATCGAAAATCCAAAGGCAATCGACGTGATCACTTACAGAGAACTTAGAGAGCTTTCTTACATGGGTGCTTCTGTTCTTCATGAAGATGCGATCTTTCCGGTCAGAAAGCAGGGAATACCTATCAATATCCGTAATACCAATGCACCGGAAGACAAAGGCACATTGATCGTTGAAGCCACCTGTCAAAAACCAAGATTTACCATCACTGGTGTGGCTGGAAAGAAGGATTTTGCTTCGGTATCTATTTACAAAGACCAGATGAACTCACAGATCGGGTTCTGCAGAAAGGTCCTTCAGGTTTTTGAGGAAAATAAGATTTCTATCGAACATATGCCATCAGGCATTGATTCAACCAGTATTATCATACGCCAGGAAGACTTAAAAGAGCGGGAGCAGAAGGTGATCGCAGGTCTTCACAGAGCAGTCGATCCGGATGACCTGGAACTGGAGTCAGATCTTGCACTGATCGCAGTTGTGGGACGCGGTATGAAAGCACAGCGAGGTACATCCGGACGTATTTTCTCTGCCTTGGCTCATGCCAATGTCAATGTACGTATGATCGACCAGGGTTCCAGTGAGATGAATATTATCATCGGAGTCAGAAATCATGACTTCGAGGCAGCAATCAAAGCAATTTACGACATTTTTGTCACATATCATTTATAGGTAATAACAAATGATCATTGATTTTCACACACATATTTTTCCTGATAAGATAGCCGGAAAAACAATTGCACACCTTGCAAAGGTGAGTGGTTTTACACCAGCTTTTGACGGTACTTACAACGGGCTTTTAGGCTCTATAGAGGACGGAAAAATCGATCTTTCGATTGCGCTTCCGGTCGTGACTAAGCCCTCCCAGTTTGATTCCATAAACCGTTTTGCGGCCTCCCATATGGAAGGAAAAGTACTTTCCTTTGGAGGTATCCATCCGGATACGGAGGATTATAAAAAGGATCTTAAACAATTAAAGGAAATGGGATTTAAAGGCGTTAAATTACATCCGGATTATCAGGGAGTATATTTCAACGATATACGTTATAAAAGAATTGTTTCCTATGCGACAGAGCTTGAAATGATCATTTCCGTCCATGCAGGCGTTGACCCGCTTTGTCCGGATGATGTACATACCACGCCATCTATGTCTTTGGAGGTCATTAAAGAATGTGAACCACAAAAACTTGTTTTGGCTCATATGGGAGGAACCGCCCTTTATGATGAAGTGGAAGATAAACTGATCGGTGAAAATGTCTTTTTTGATACGGCGGTAGTTTTAGATAAGATTGACGAAGAACAGTTTGTCCGTATGGTGAGAAATCACGGTGCCGACAAGATCTTATTTGGAACGGATTGTCCTTGGGGAGGGCAAAAGGAGTATGTCCATATTTTAAATGCAATGCCGCTTTCTGAACGTGAAAAACAGTTGATTTTAGAAATAAATGCAAGGAAACTGTTGAATATTTAAAAAATGGCTGATTTTATACTTGCTTTTCAAGATTTGTCGTGTTATATTTTTAGAGTATGCCGCACAATGAGGTTTTGTAAGTTTTGCTTATTACAGGCAAACACCGTAATTGGCGAGTAATGATAATAGGAGGTGCCATATGTACGCGATTATAGCAACAGGTGGTAAACAGTACAAAGTAGCTGAAGGCGATATCATTAAAGTAGAAAAGCTTGGTGTTGAAGCTGGTGAGACTTATACATTTGACCAGGTTCTTGCAGTAAGTGACGATGGATTAAAGATTGGTAATCCGACCGTTGAAGGAGCAACAGTTGAGGCTTCTGTAGTTGAGAACGGTAAGGCTAAGAAAGTCATTGTTTACAAGTACAAGAGAAAAACCGGATACCACAAGAAAAACGGTCACAGACAGCAGTACACAGCAGTTAAGATTGAAAAGATCAACGCTTAATGGAGAACATCCTTGATTCACGTAACGATTTATAAGAATACAGACCAAATGGTCAACGGTTTCCAAGTGGAAGGGCATGCCGGATATGCAGGCGAAGGAGAGTTTGATGTTGTCTGCGCATCTGTTTCTATGCTGACGATCAACACGGTCAATTCAATCGAAGAATTTACAGAGGATGATTTTAGTTGTGTGGAAGATCCTGAAGGTGGACTTTTGGCAGTTCACTTGCAGGGAACTGTTTCACATGATTCCGAAGTTCTTTTAAAATCATTGGTTTTAGGATTTGAAACTTTGGTTAACACAGATAATTATTCGGAATTTATTGATTTAACTTTTGAGGAGGTGTAACACCATGATGACATTAAATCTTCAGTTTTTTGCTCATAAAAAGGGAGTTGGTTCTACTAAGAACGGCAGAGACTCTGAGTCAAAGAGACTTGGAGCAAAGAGAGCAGATGGCCAGTTCGTTAAGGCTGGAAACATTCTTTACAGACAGCGCGGAACAAAGATTCATCCAGGAATCAATGTAGGACGTGGCGGTGACGATACTTTATTTGCACTCGTTGACGGCGTTGTAAGATTTGAAAGAAAAGGAAGAGATAAGAAGCAGGTTTCTATCTATCCTGTAGCTTAATTAAGAATGTATATGAATGCTGCGATGTAACGAAGTTATGTTGCAGCATTTTTTGCTATGAGAGGAATGTTATATGTTTGCAGACAGAGCAAAGATATTTATCAGATCAGGAAAAGGCGGAGATGGGCATGTGAGCTTTCGAAGGGAGTTATACGTGCCGAATGGTGGACCTGATGGCGGTGACGGCGGCCGTGGCGGCGATGTGATATTTGAGGTTGATGAAGGTCTCAATACTTTGCAGGATTTTAGACACAAACGCAAATTTGCCGCAAAAGATGGAGAAGAAGGCGGGAAGAAAAGATGCCATGGAAAAGATGGCGTTGATATCATTTTGAAAGTGCCGGAAGGCACAGTTATAAAAGAGTTTGAATCCGGAAAGGTTATTGCTGATATGTCTGGGGATAACCGCAGACAGGTGATTTTAAAAGGAGGCAAAGGCGGACTTGGCAATCAGCATTTCGCCACATCCACAATGCAGGTTCCCAAATATGCACAGCCGGGTCAGCCGGCCATGGAACTTTGGGTGAGTCTTGAATTAAAGGTTATTGCAGATGTAGGACTCGTTGGTTTTCCCAATGTAGGAAAATCAACTTTACTTTCCCGGGTTTCCAATGCGCAGCCAAAGATAGCTAATTACCACTTTACAACGCTGAATCCCAATCTGGGAGTTGTAGATCTGGATGGCGCTAATGGTTTTGTAATGGCCGATATTCCAGGATTGATCGAAGGCGCTTCAGAAGGAGTAGGACTTGGACATCAATTTCTGCGTCATATTGAGCGGACAAAGATGATGATCCATGTGGTAGATGCGGCTGGTTCTGAAGGAAGAGACCCTATTGATGACATTTATAAGATCAACGCTGAACTTAGAGCTTATAATGAAGACATAGCAAACAGGCCTCAGGTAATCGCCGCGAATAAGACTGATCTGATCTATACAGATGAAGATCCCATTAAACGTCTGAAAGAAGAATTTGAACCGAAAGGCATACCTGTTTTTCCTATTTCAGGTGTGACAGGGGCCGGCATCAAGGAACTCTTATATTATGTTTCGGAAAAACTATCAACGCTAGATGAGAAACCGATCATTTTTGAGCAGGAATATTTTCCAGAGGAAGAAGTTATTACTGCCGATCTTCCTTATACGGTTGAACTTGAAGACGGAATCTATGTTGTTGAAGGTCCAAAGATTGAAAAGATGCTCGGTTACACAAATCTTGATTCCGAAAAGGGATTTGCATTTTTCCAGCGTTTCCTGAAAGAAACTGGAATACTCGAACAGTTGGAGTCAATGGGAATCGAAGAAGGCGACACCGTACGTATGTATGGTCTCCAATTCGATTATTATAAGTAAAATAAGGAGTTAAGCAGATGACTACGAAGCAAAGAGCTTACTTAAAAAGTCTTGCGATGACAATGGATCCGATCTTTCAGGTCGGAAAGAGTAGCATTACACCGGAATTCACAGCGGCAATTTCAGAGGCTTTGGAGAAGCGTGAATTGATAAAGATCAGTGTCCTGAAAAATTGTATGGATGATCCGAAAGAAATCGCTATGGTTTTGGCAGAACACACACGTTCGCAGGTGGTTCAAGTGATCGGTAAAAAGATTGTGCTTTACAAAGAAGGTAAAGATAAGAACAAAAAGATTGAGCTTCCGTAAGGGGATACTATGGAAATCGGAATTATGGGTGGTACCTTTGATCCAATCCACAAAGGTCATTTAAATCTCGCTTCGCATGCGCTTTCGCAGTTTTCACTGGATGAAATATGGTTCATGCCAAATGGCAGACCACCACACAAGGATAATACAAAGATCACTACGACAGCTGCTGACCGGGTTAATATGACCAGGCTTGCGATTGAACACACGGATAAATTTTGTTTAAATACTTATGAAGCATACCGTGAGCAGACTTCCTACACGTTCGAAACATTAACATATTTAAAGGAAAAGTATCCGGAAAACAGGTTCTATTTTATTATTGGAGCTGATTCATTATGTATGATCGATCAATGGGTGAAACCCGAACGTATCTTTCCCAATTGCGTCATACTTGCGGCTTGTCGGGATGATATGGATACACCTGGAGAAATGCTTGAACGTATTGCTATTTTACAATCTGAATATACGGACATAGACATCCGGATTTTGAATGCTCCTTTGATGGATATTTCTTCATCATATATAAGAAAGCAGATAGCAGCGGGAGAGGATGTCAGTGATTATATTCCGCAAAAAGTAGAACAATATATCAGGAGTCATCATTTGTATGAATCAGAAAATTGATAAAATCTCAAAAAAATTAAAGAAAAAGCTTGATGCCGGCAGATATGAGCATACATTGGGTGTGATGTACACAGCAGGAGCTATGGCAATGGCATATGGAATAGATTTGGAAAGTGCACTCCTTGCAGGACTTCTTCATGACTGTGCCAAATGTATTCCGGGACGTGAAAAGATTAAAATCTGCCGCAAAAATGGCATTTCAGTCAGCAAAGTGGAATTGGCTAACCCAAGCCTGTTACACGCCAAATTGGGGGCATTTATTGCGCAGACGGAGTACATGATTGAAGATGATGATATTTTAAATGCCATTAAGAGTCATACGACCGGCAGGCCTAAGATGAGTACCCTTGAAAAGATCGTTTATATTGCTGATTATATTGAACCAAACCGTCAGCCTCTTCCCAATATGAATGAGGCCAGATATTTAGCTTTTCATGATCTTAACGAGTGTTTGTATCTCATTTTAAGAGATTCTGTTGTATACTTAAAGAGTAAGGATATGCCAATCGATGAAATGACTGAGAAGACATTTAATTACTACAAGGATAAGCTTGGGAAATAGGAGGATTAGTTTATGCAGAATTCTTTGGAAATGGCAAGGATCATTTATCAGGCATTAGATGAAAAAAAAGGGGAAGATATACAGGTGATTGACATTTCAGAAATCTCTATTCTGGGTGATTATTTCATTATCACAAATGGTTCGAATCCAAGTCAGGTGACAGCACTTGTTGATAATGTAGAAGAGAAGATGGCCCTTGCCGGCTATCATTTAAATCAGCGTGAAGGCTCTACGTCAGGAAGCTGGGTCCTTTTGGATTATGCTGATGTGATCGTTCATATATTTGATAAAGAAAATCGTCTTTTCTATAATCTTGAACGAATTTGGAATGATGGAAAGAGAATAGAATTATAATCATCAGAAGTGGTCTTCAGCTACGTCCTGAGATTGTAAATGCTCTTCAAGAACATTGTTACAAGCGTTAAAGCTAAGACTCAACGCTGACGAAAAAAAGCTGCCACAGGCAGCTTTTTTATTATAATTATTTACAGATTGAATAGTTTGTGATAAGTCTTACAGGAATCGGAATACACCGATGACTCGGCCTAAAATCCGAAATTCTTCAGTATTAGTAACAATAATCGGCTCCATAGAATCATTCTCGGGCTGCAGACGGATATATCCATTCTCCCTATAAAAAGTCTTGACAGTAGCGCTATCATCAATAAGAGCTACAATTGTGTCACCGTTTCTGGCAGTGTTTTCTTCCTGCACTAAAACATAATCACCATCATAGATTCCCACATTGATCATACTTTCGCCTTTAACCGTAAGCATAAAAGTCTGCTTATTAGGCATAAATTCCATTGGAATAGGAAAGTAGTTGGAAATATTCTGCTCGGCCAAAATCGGCTGCCCTGCAGCTACTTGTCCGACCATAGGAACATTCACCATCTCACGCCGCATCATTGAAAAAGAGTCATCCAGTATCTCGATTGAACGTGATTTTGAAGGATCGCGGCGAATATATCCCAGTTTTTCTAATGTCTCTAAATGCGCATGGACAGAAGAAGTAGATTTTAGATGAACAGCATTACAAATATCTCGGACTGAAGGCGGAAAACCAGATTCCAAAATCTGTTCTTTTATATAATCAAGAATTTCTTGCTGACGGTCTGTAATTGTACCCTTAGCCATAGTAACCTCCAATAAACGCTATATTTCCAGTTGAATTTTCTTCTCAAATCAATTCTATCATAGTGAAAATTAAAAAGCAAACAAATGTTTAGAAAATTTGTTCGATAAAGTGCTTGACAAACGAACATGCGTTCTGATATATTGTAAATACGAACAACAGTTCGGTTCTGAAGATGCTGAAATATTATTAATTAAATTATCAGATGTCTGCAAGGAATTCAGGCTGAGTTTTGAGGGGTGGATGTTATGAGTAGAAAAAGAGCACAAGCAATTAAGAGAAGAAGAATCAAAGCTATGGTCAGACGCTTCAGTGTGTTGACCATGATACTTGTAATGGTATGTCTGACATGCTCATGCGGATCCAAATTATTGGCAAAAGCTAACAACGAAACCAGGTGTGATTCCCTGGAGTCAACTCAAACAAATATTACGCAGAACGAAGTGAGCAGAATGTATAAGAGCATAGAAGTTGATTCCGGAGATTCATTATGGTCAATTGCAGAAAGATATATGAATCCCAATGTTTATGATTCTGTTTACGACTATATTGATGAGATAAAAGAAATTAATGGATTGCAATCTGATGATTTGAATGCAGAAGGTCATATTACGATTGTTTATTATGATGTTTAAATTATCAACAAGGATATTGTGATTACAGTATGATATATAAGATTTATCTTTATATATAACTCACCCATTATTTGAGGCAATGCTATCAAAGCAGCAGTGGTTGGTTTTGTAGTATTGCCTTCTGGAATGGATATATCTATACGACAAATCTCAATTTTTCCAAAAGATATAGACAAATTTAACGTAATATTTTATACTTAGAACATGAATATGTATCAATTTTATTAAAATATAGAAAATTCTAACTAACAAGAGGTTATATTATGGATTCCCCAAAAAATAAAACATACCACGAACAAGTTCAAATCGATCAAACATTGAGGTTGCGTGAAATCCTGAAGACACTTCCTCCATTTGCGAAGGATTATTTTCGAGCAATCGAACCCAGGACATCCTCAAGAACCAGAATTAATTATGCATATGACATTCGTGTTTTTTTTCGATTTTTGATTGAGAATAACCCAGTATATAGAAATTATAATATTGAACAGTTTAAAGTTTCGGATCTTGAGCGAATTGAACCGGTTGATATTGAAGAATATATGGATTATCTTAAAGTTTATCAGCATGATGATGATACAATAACCAACAGTGAACGCGGATTAAAACGTAAAATGTCTGCCCTGCGGAGCTTTTATAATTATTATTATACAAGACAGGCAATCGAAAAAAATCCTACTCTTTTAGTAAAGATGCCAAAACTTCATGATAAGGCGATCATCCGATTGGATACAGACGAAGTGGTTACTTTACTTGACTATGTGGAAAACGCCGGCAATCATTTGAACGGTCAGGCCTTAAATTATTATTTAAAGACCAGAGACCGAGATTTAGCCATTTTAACGTTGCTTCTAGGGACAGGAATCCGTGTTTCTGAATGTGTAGGACTTGATTTGTCTGATGTGGATTTTAAAAATTATGGAATTACTGTTACCAGAAAAGGTGGAAACCAGATGGTTGTATACTTTGGTGATGAGGTCGCAGATGCGCTTGAAACATATATTAATGGTGATCGAAGTTTGATTGAACCGTTGAGCGGTTCGGAAAATGCTTTATTTTTGTCAGCTCAACGTAAACGTATGGGTGTTCAGGCTGTTGAAAATATGGTTAAAAAATATGCAAGACAGGTGACACCTAACAAAAAAATCACACCACATAAACTTCGCAGCACTTACGGAACCGCACTATATAAAGAAACCGGGGATATTTACCTGGTAGCTGACGTTTTAGGACACAAGGATGTTAATACAACAAAAAAACATTATGCAGCAATTGATGAAGATCGAAGAAAATTAGCTGCAAATGCAGTTAAATTAAGGGAAGACTGATAAAGTCTTCCCTTAATATTTATTTGAGGTTGTACTAATAATAGTTAATAAAATCAGATTGTCTTATCACAGTCATTTTCCTTTATTTTGATCATATTTTTGATTAGTTCAACAGAACCGGAAATGCCAAAAACAGAACAATTGATGCAGACATCATAGCTTTCAGATGCAGCCCATTTTTTATTTGTATAATAATTATAGTAACTTGCTCTCTTCTTATCCGCTTTCTGAATCATCTCCTTTGCTTTGGAGTCAGAAAGATCATGTATTCTGGCAATTCTTTGAATGCGATCTTCTAAATCTGCACGAATGAATACTGAAATCACATTATCATATTCTTCCAAAGCATAATCAGCACAACGACCAACCAAAATACAAGGTCCTTCATCAGCTATTTTTTTGATAGCGTCAAATTGAGCAAGAAAAACCTTGTGATTGATAGGCATTTCATTAAAAGTTGAAGCAGAATAACCAAGTGAATAGGTATCCATCACTAAAGAATACAGGAAACTTGTTGTCGGTTTCTCGTCATGTGATTCAAAAATCTCTTCACACAAGCCACTGTCTTTTGCAGCCCGATCCAGTAACTCCTTATCATATACTTTAATGCCTAATTCTTGACCTAAATTTTTGGCAATCTGCATTCCGCCACTTCCAAATTGACGGCCTATTGTAATGATCGTATTATTCATATTACTTCTCTCCTTCTGATAATTATTTTATCGTCTGAGTTGCTTTATTAATTTCATGAAATAATCCGGTAGAGGAGCCTCAAACTCCATATATTCACCGGATGTTGGATGAATGAATCCTATTGTTTTTGCATGTAGTGTTTGACCTTCTAAATGAAAAGGACATTTCTTTGGTCCGTAAATGTCATCTCCAAGGATTGGATGACCAATACTGGCCATATGAACACGAATCTGATGCGTACGACCTGTTTCAAGTTTACAACGGATATGAGTAAATTCTCCAAAACGTTCGATTACTTCATAATGTGTGATCGCCTCTTTTGAATTCTTTGCATGAATACTCATTTTTTTACGATCAGTTGTGCTTCGGCCAATTGGGGCATTCACCGTCCCATTCTCTTCTTTTATATTACCATAGCAAATCGCTTCATACAAACGATTGATGGAATGAACCTGCAGCTGGTCCGAAATCTTTTGATGAGCAATATCATTTTTACATATGATTAAAGAGCCGGTTGTATTCATGTCAATACGATGAACAATTCCAGGTCTTAAAACCCCATTGATACCGGAAAGATCATTTTTACAATGATACAAAAGAGCGTTGACAAGCGTGCCGCTATAGTGGCCAGGCGCAGGGTGGACAACCATACCTTTTGGCTTATTTACAACAATAATATCAGAATCTTCAAAAAGTATGTCCAAAGGAATATTTTCAGGAATAAGATTTAATTCTGCAGGGGCAGGAATATCTACAGAAATTATATCTCCTGTCTTAAGCTTGTAATTAGGCTTGACCAGCAATCCATTAACTAAGATAGACTCCTCTTTTATAAGTTTTTGTAAAAATGAACGTGATGAATCCTCAAGCACTTCCGAAAGAAATGTATCAATTCGTTTTCCTTTTTGTTCAGGATCTACGGAAAAGATTTGCAAGGTCATCCTCCTTATAATAAAAAATCAAAAGAATGATCAAAAGTCCAGCAGCCACAGTAACATAAATGTCAGCAACATTAAAAATAGGAAAATTGATCAATTTAAAATAAAAAAAGTCAACCACATAATTTAATCGAATCCGATCTATACAATTTCCGAAAGCACCCGCAAGGATCAAAATCATACACAAGCGCAACGGAATAAATCTTCGATTTAAAGAAACCTTAATAAAAAAGTAAAATGAAAACAATGTGATCAGGAGTACACACAGAATAAATAAAATCTGTTGTCCCTGTAAAATACCAAAAGCGGCACCTCGATTTTCAAGGTACTCAAGCTGAAAAACATTTTTTATGAGTACAAATGGAGCATTGTCTTTTAAACGCTGTACAGCCAAATGTTTCGTATATTGGTCAAGTAAGACACCTAAAGTGACCAATATAAAAGAAAATAAAAAATGATAAAGGCGTTGTTTCTTCATTGAAAACTCCCATAAATAAAGGCATCAGACAAAATCTGATGCCTAACATTTAAATTAAAATTAAAATCTAGTACGTACAGATGAGGCTTCAAAAGAAGTACTTAAAAGGTCCTGCATATCACCCGAAATAGCTATAAATGTAGGTGTAACTAAGAAAATATAGTTAGAAATCTTCTGAAGATTGCCATCAATCGCATAAGTAGCACCGGAAGTAAAATCAATAATTCTCTGAGCTATCTCTAAATCAAGTCCCTCAAGGTTCAATACAACAGCGCTTCCACCCAAAAGTTTTTCGGTGATTTCTCTTGCATCTTCAATACTATTAGGATTAATCACACATACCTCCATGGCCTGACCACGCTTTGGCTGGCGCATTGGAGTGACTTTATTACGGGAAGATTTAGCCGGAAGATCAGAAACTTCCTCGAAGTCGTCTTCTTCTACAGCTTTTTTTCTCTTTCCACCAAAAAGGCTTCTCTTCGGCTTCTCTTCTTCAAAATCTTCCTCTTCAAATTCTTCATCGAAGAAATCTTCATCATCAAATTCATCGTCATTCAACTTCATGACATCCAAGAACTTATCTAATACACCCATTATTAAATCTCCTATCCTATTAAGTTTAAACGGTATAGTCGCGAGCACCAAAAATTCCGGTGCCAACTCTCACCATTGTTGCCCCCTCTTCAACAGCAACTTGATAGTCATTGGTCATACCCATCGACAGTACACTCATAGTAATATTATGAGTGTTTTTGTTTTCAATGTCAACAGATAATTTCTTCAAAGCGGCAAAAACAGAACGGTTCTCTTCCGGATCGGAAACATTTGGTGCAATTGTCATAAGTCCTTGGATCTTGACATGTTCAAGTGTGGAAATTTCTAAAGCAGCTTCCATCACTTCTTCCGGCATAAAACCGAATTTAGACTCTTCTTTTGCTACATTAACCTCCAGTAAAATCTGACTGATTACATTTTTCTTTGCAGCCTCTTTATCGATTGCTTCAGCTAAGCGGATAGAGTCTACAGAATGAATCAGTTCTACTTTATCAACAATATATTTGATCTTATTTCTTTGCAAATGACCAATCTGATGCCAACGAATGTCTTTGGGCAGATCCTCATATTTCTGAGCAAGCTCCTGCACTTTGTTTTCGCCAAATACACGTGTACCGCATTCGTAAGCTTCCATTACAGCTTCATTTGGCTTGGTTTTGCTGACAGCGATCAAGGTGACTTCATCTGGATTTCTGCCAACTTTCAGGCAGGCTTTAGTAATAAGATCATTCACTTCGTTTAAATTTTCTTTAATGCTCAAATCTATTCTCCTCCACAGTTTTAAAATCAAAAGATTACGTCATCTTCCTTAACGGAGTTTCCGTTTAAAGCAATGTGATCATAATTAGTCAAACTGTAACTATCACCGGATTCAACTATATAATATTCATCGCTCTCGGCTAATATCTGGATCCTTTTAAAGACAGCATATCCTTTATTTATATTATATACACCTTGCAGTGCATCCGTCTGCTTAAGTGTATAAGTTTCTGTTGAATCGGGTTTAACTATTGTTGTGTTTGCCGAAAATGCATTAGGATTTAAATATGCCATTCCGGTTGTTTCATCTCTGTAGTAGACGTCGACAGCAGTAAATTCCGCTGTATCGTCATTCCCTTTTTCTATTAAAATGCCTGTGTTGTTACTGTTTCCGCCTTGCGTCAAATATTCTTCCGGAATCACATAAAAATCTTTTTCAATTACAGAAGTTTTCGGGATTTTAAGCCCTTCTTCATCTTCAAGAATCAACTCGATATCTATAAACCGATCTTGCGCATATCTGATCATGGAAGATGAAAAGGTGAGATCAGCAATATATGTGTCTTTATCAATGCGATTTATTTCCAAACCTGCCCATGCAGATTGCTGATCCTTTTCAAACTGGACTTTTATTCTGGTGCTATCTTTAAGCGATGATGCAGTTTCCTTGTCAAGCAAGATCATAAGATCCCAGGAATCTTTTCTGATCACTTTATAAATAGTATCGCCTGCAGAAACCTGCATATTGTCAAAATAATTAGAAACAGTATAATCGGTGTCTTCAATCATTTCAGCAGTAACTTCATCTGAAGTAATATTTTCAAAACCGTCTGTTGATAAAATAATGATTCCATCCGTCGCTGCTTTCTCAATTGTTATGTCGGAATTTGAAGACGAAAGCGCAAGAATCTGAGCCTCTTTATTTGATCCGGTCTTAGCTTCGATGGAATGCCTTACATTGTCCTTAAGATCATACAAACTTAAATAATTTTCATTGCTGAAGTTTTCACTGAAGGAATGGAGCTGTTCTGCAATATTATTTTTTTCTGTATCGCTTAGTTCATTGGTATTTTCAGATCCAGAAGAAAAACTGATCTCTGATTGGGAAATAGCATAAACATCAGTTTTTGCACCTATTTTACTGGTTTCGCTTACTAGATAATTTATGTAACCGGTTTGCGTAGATGTGATTGTTTCCTCATCACGTATTGCCAGGCCGGTATAAGCATGATCGTTGACAATAGAACCTTCTCTAACCTCATAAGCAGTCACATGTCCATTAGCTAAATACATGATCAAGGTTGCAATCAAATAGATCAAAATAAAAATAAAAATGATAAGACCTATATTAATATTTGATTTTTTTCTAAACTTAGCTATGTTTTCACTACTATTTTTAGCCAAAGCCTAAATCCTCTCGAAAATCAAGTTAAATTCAATTATCATTCGCTGAGTCAATTAAAGAGCTCATTGAAAGATAAAGCTGTTCTTTTGAAGATGCACCCATAACGATGGAAATGAATTGTTTCCCTGATTCATTTTTATCCAGCAAAACAAGACAAGCACCGGCTGCGTTGGTCGTTCCTGTTTTACCTCCAACAACTTCTAGTCCTGAAGGTGTTGTGGCTTCACCGGTGAAATAGTGATTCGTGGACTCCCACTCTTCTGTCCTGGTATTACCATCGGCGCCTGTGATATCTGCTTTATACTTATCATTAGAGACAATATCAACAAATTCATCATGTTTAATGCACTCATTAAAAATAAGATAGAGATCATATGCCGTTGTATAATGCTCTGAGTTATGCAGACCATTGGCATTGACAAAATGCGTATTCGTAGCCCAAAGTTCTTCAGCTTTATCATTCATAAGGGCTGCAAAATCATCCACAGAACCGGCAACATGCTCTGCAACAGCAACAGCGGCATCATTGCCGGAATATACAAGAAGTCCACCTAAAAGGTCGTAAAGAGATAATGAATCTCCCTCGAGAAGACCTAAAGTCTGCTCGTCAGCACTAAAATTTGTTGAAGATGCATTTTTGGAAATGGTGACTGTTTCATCCAGATCACAATTTTCAATAGCAATCAAAGCCGTCATGATTTTTGTGACCGAAGCAGGATATAGTTTTTCATGCAGATTGTTGGCAAAGATGACTTCCGAGTCATCTACATCAAATAAACCGGCAGATTTAAAACTATTGGTATTAATATCTGCCCCATCTTCGACATCTTCGCTTGCAACACAGATATCATGCGTCGATGTATATAAACTGCCTTTAACATAAGACATCTTTAAATTTTCTTGTTCGTAAGATAAGACACGCGGCTCATTTTCTGATTTTCCGGAAGTCCTTTTTTCACTGTTCATAAACAGATATCCGGCAAATAGAACTAATATAACAAGAAGAAAAGACAAACGTCTTACCCATCTGTCTCTTCTACGCTTTGCTTTATAATATTGTTTACTTTTACCTGTATAACTCACGCCAATCAAGGTCCCCTCTGTCAATTGCAAGAATGATCAATTCAGCTGTAGCCAGATTCGTGGCAACAGGAATATTATATACATCACACAATTTAAAAACATCGTTCACATCAGGCTCATGCGGATTGGGAGAAAGCGGCTCTCGAAGACAGATTAATGCATCAATGTCATTCTGCGCAATCTGAGATCCTAATTGCTGCTGACCGCCCAAATGTCCTGCCAGATACTTGTGAATATTCAAATTAGTAACTTCTTCAATCAATCTTCCAGTTGTGCCTGTGGCATATAACTCATGCTTACATAGAATGCCCTTATATGCAATACAAAAGTTCTGCATTAAAGTCTTCTTCGAGTCATGTGCAATTAAACCAATCTTCATAGCTGTCACCTCATCTGATATGTCTTTGGCTGTAAAGCAACATTGAGAACAAGGCCAATGCCTATATACAGACTTACCAACGAAGTAAGTCCGTAACTAACAAACGGTAAAGGAACTCCTGTGTTAGGAAGCATATTGGTTGCCACTCCTATGTTGATGAAACTTTGGAATCCTATTAAACCTCCGACCCCGCAGCAAATGATCTTGCCGGCGAGGTCTTTTGCCCGAATTCCGATACGTATACATTGTATCACAATCAGCAAGATTAAGGCAATAACAATGCATCCTCCCACGAAGCCAAGTTCTTCTCCGATTATTGCAAAAATAAAATCAGTCTGTGGTTCCAGAATATAATTACCGTTTTTGACAGATGTTGTTGTATTATTATTTAATCCCTTGCCTAACAGCTGTCCGGAACCAATTGCCATTTCCGAGTTGTTCTGCTGATATGCCTCATCACTGGCATATTCGTCAGGATTGATAAAAGCCAATATCCTCTTCTGCTGATAATCATGCAAAAAAGGTTGATTAGGCTGGATTGCAATAAAGATAAAGATAGCACCAACCGGAAGTAGAATTGCTAGAACAGTCCCGATAAAACGATAGCTCAAACCTCCTATGTAGATCAGGAAAGCCAAAACCATGGCTGTACATAAAGTTGTAGAAAGATTTGGCTCGATCAGGATAAGACCCAGTGGAATAGCACAAAGGGCGGCATAACGAATTAAAGTCCATCGATCATTGATTTCTTCTTTATGATCCATAATAAATTTTGAGAAAAACAAGATTAAAAGAATCTTAGTCAGCTCAGAAGGCTGAAATGTTGTAAATCCCAAATTGATCCATCTCTTTGCACCATTCACGGATGTTCCAATAACTAAAACTGCCAACAGGCTTCCGATGGAAATAGCATAGATGGGCCATGAAAAGCTTAAAATCCAGGTGTAGTCGATCAGAGAAACAACGACCATAAAAATGATTCCCACAACAACACCGAATACCTGACGGCTTTGCAGGGATTCTTTAGCACTTCCAACGAAAAGAATTCCCAGGATAGACAAGGCGACTACTGTTAAAGCCAATATGAAATTGTAATTTTTCAATCGATATTGATTGTTTACTTTAAGTTTTGGTATTTTCATATATATTTTCACCTGTTAGTCATTAGATGATCCTGTTCCTAAGGTGTTTGCTGTACCTGTTATGATTTCATCTTCCGGCACCACTTCAAAGTAATATTCCATCAGATCACGGCTTACTTCAGCTGCATAAGTAGAACTGTAGCCATTAGCGATTCGCACTGCAAATGCGATCTCGGGGTCTGAACTTGGTGCAAATCCAATGAAAAGTGCATGGTCAGGATGGGTTTTACTCTGCTGCGCAGTACCGGTCTTACCGGAAAGCTCTATGCCTTTTCTCGACATAGCAGAAAATGTTTCTCTATGAGATTTTAAAACCACATTACGCATACCATTATGAACAGCTTCCCATGTCTCATCAGTCACTTCATCCAAAGTATTTGTTACTTCCGGTGTATAATCTTCAATCAAAGTTCCATCAGGAGATGTCACTTTATCCAACAACGAGAGGGAATAAACGGTACCTTTATTTGCTATAGCAGAGCAATATCTAGCCAGCTGAGTCGTAGTGTAGTTGTTGGTCCCCTGTCCAATCGCAGAAGGAACAGAACTGTCGTCAGAAATCTTAGGCTCTGCCTCCGGTATCTCAACTCCCGAAGTTGTATTCAAGCCAAATTCAGTCGCATACTTAGCCAGATTAGACAGACCAAGATCACTGGAATAGTATTTGCTGGAAGTCGTAGTAGCTGTATCCTCTACTCCATAATTGGTCAAACTGAGTTTAAAGCCCACTTCAAAGAAGTAACAGTTGCAGGAATTCTCAATCGCACCCTCAACATTTAAAGCACCGTGGGCACTTGGATAAGCCCAACACTTCGGATTTGGCTCAACTCGTTCATATAAACCTCGGCAGACCAGCAAGGTGTCTGTTGTAATAACACCTTCTGTAAGACCTGCCACTGCCACCAGTGGTTTATAGGTAGAACCGGGTGCTGTTTTTTCCTGTGTTGCATTATTAAATAACGGACTGGCAGAATTGTTGACCAATTCGCTGAAATAAGTGGAATCCATGGAATTGGCAAGCTGGTTATTGTCATATCCGGGGTAAGAAACGCAAGCCAATACTTCTCCCGAATTAGGATCCGTTATTACGCAAGAGCCGGTACACGGTTCCAAACCGATCTGTCCTGGAGTAATCTCTAAAGTTTCAATTTTGCCACGGATAAAATCATATGCAGTTCTTCCACCGGAGGACAAAGCGTTATACTGTGAATCACTCCATTTCAAGAATCCTTGTTCATATAGCATCATACAAATCTGACGTCCTGTTACCGTTCCGGATTTGATCATATACTTAAACAGTAGTTTATTAAAATTAGAGTCATCGCGAATATAGTCAATTATGTAAGATACCAGATCATCATATGTTTCTGTTGCATTCGTATAAATAGCGTTCTCATTTTTCTTAGAACCAATCTTTGAAGTATCGATCCAGTTTTTTGAGATCGCATAGGTCAAAAACTTATTAATGTTGATTTTTTCCGTATCTTTCCAGGCTATATATATAGAATCGTTGGTATCAATCGCACTGCTATCGATAACTCCAAGCGTGGTAGTGAGCAGATCAGTTACAATATAAGACTGATATGCCTGCATTTCTTTTGAAGATTCCTTATATGTTAGACCGCTTTGATCGTTGAGGAGTTCTTCGATATTCTTGATCATCTTTTCTTTATAAGATGAATATGTTTCGTAAACTTCTTTTTCAGCTGTCATAGCATCTTCATCAGAAAGATGATTGATATCAATGATTCCGTTGGCAATAAAAGAATTGTAAACATCGCCAATAGGAATGACAACGTCACTTCCGTCGCTTACTGTAGTACGGTCGTAATCCAGGACGTTTACTAATTTTGCCATTAATATTCCGGCAAGCTCCTGCTCAATAATATCATAAGCTGCTTTTTGCAGATCTGAATCGATCGTAAGGTAAAGATCATTTCCGGCGCCTGCTTCGGAAGAACTTACTTCATCAATTACCTTGCCTACAGAATTGACATAGATTTTTTCTTCACCTTTTGTGCCTTTAAGAACCGTGTCCATTGTCTTTTCGATTCCGGCTTTACCGACCGTATCGTTTAAATCATACTCATCTTTAACCGATTCATCCAATTCATCATACTCTTCCTGCGATATTTTGCCTGTGTAGCCTATAACATTGGCAAAATACTTATCATCCGTATATTTTCTGATCGACTCTTCACTGATGCTGACACCTTGAAGTGTATCTGCATTTTCCATGATCGCAGCGACAGTTTCATCAGATACTTCCTGGGCAATTGTGGTGGCGATATATTTCTGGTAACTATTAAGAGACATATTGTATCGGATGTTCACAAGCTGCAAAACTTTTTGCTTACTCATCTTATCCTGGTCGATCCCATAACCATAAGTTTCATCGGTACAAAGATATGTCATAATATCGGTTGCAGTCTGATTTTGCTGCTCATCCGATAAGTCAGATGCACTTAATTCACCATACACATCCGCGATAAAACGCAACCGCTTGGTATCCGATTCTGCAGTGAACACGTATTCATTGTTTGAATTTAAAATAATGCCAAAGTCATTGATGACTGAATCACCGTTCGATTCGACGATAGAAATCACAGTGTTGATCACATCGTTAAGAATTTCGTTTTTTTCGGCTCTGGTATCATAACTTCCATTATCTTCGATGGTCACAGAGTATGCCAGTTCGTTGTAAGCCAAAAGCTTTCCGTTTCTGTCATAGATATTGCCTCTTGTACCCTCGATTTCTTTTGTTTTTTGAATTTGAAGCTCGTACTGATCAACATAGCTTTCACCATTGATGATCTGCAGATTAAAAATACGAGATACAAGTAAAGAGAATAAGAGACAGAAAGCAATGATAGAAACACTTGTTCTTGACTGAAATAATTCAATTATAAAATGTTTAAACCGATTCCAAATACTAGACAAACCTACTTTTACTCCTTAACTCTTTGTTCTCAAGATGCTGATTGATCCGGAAAATCAACGGATAAATCGGCAATGCAAGAATAACTGTATAGATCAGCTCAGGAATGATGATCTTATAGAAACAAACAAAAAGAGAAAAACTTCCATCCAAAATATAAATACAGAAACATGAGATGATTCCATAGATCAGCTCACTTACAGCAATCATACCAAGCGGAAGTTTAAGATCATCATCATAAAACAAGCGGTGAAAGCTACCGTTTGCATAGCCTAAAACTCCAAAGATCAGCATATAAAGACCCAATGTTTCTCCCCAGAAAAGATCAAAGATAAAACCACTGATAAGTCCCACATAAAGCCCTGCTTTCTGTCCACGCATAAATGCATAAGAGGTGACCAGAATAATAAAAAGATTCGGTTCAACCATGGATATCTTCAAGTGTGAAAAAATATTGCTTTGAAGCAAAAGACAGGAAAGCAGCATCAGAAATACTGTTATTTTACGATTCATCTTCCTCAGTATCTCCCTTCAACATATCTGCTTTAGTTTCAGTTATGACCAATACTTCCTGCAGTTTACTGAAATCTACTGCCGGCGTTATATAACCGGATCTGGTCAAATTGTTTGAGTCTACATTGATCTCGCTGATGTATCCGATAAACAGACCTTGTACATAGCGGTCGCTGATGTGAGACGTTACAACCTGTTCGCCCACTTCGATTTCATTGTCATTATTTGCAAGCTTCTCAAAACGAAGCCGACCGTCATCCATCAAACTTAAATCGCCGGTTACAATACAGGTATCTGAAGTAGATAGAATCATGGCACTTACACTGCTGGAGTCATCGATGATAGAGCGTACTCTGGCATAATTAGGACCAACTTCGGTCACTACGCCAACCAAGCCACTGCCAGCCAAAACATTTGAATCAACCTGTACACCATCCAAACTTCCTTTATCAATAGTAAAATCGCTGAACCAACTACTTCCGCTGTTAGCGATGACATGTGCACCAATCTTATCGTAATCGGAATAATACTCGTCCAGATCATAAAGTGAACGCAATCGATCCAACTCATAGGTTTCCTGGCGGAGGCGTGTATTGTCAGATGTAAGTTCGTCTACCTTTGACTGCAACTCCTCATTCTCTTCTCTGAGTTCATCTAAAGTGTCAAAATTATCGGAAAGATCGCTTAAGTAACTTCCCACGTAACTGATGCCCTTCTGTACAGGAATGACTGTAAATCCAGCAACAAAACGCAAGGGTCCGCCGGAATCCGTAAAGCGCTCGGCCAATAGCAAAAGTACGCATGCTACAATGGCGATCAACAGACGATATCTATTTGGAAATGTAGAATTTTTCTTAACTTTCATAAATTATTTCATCCACCTGTAATTTTCATCTACCATAGAATAAGCAAAACCACTCAACTCCGGTGTGGTGATCATTTTCTTGATTCCGCTAATGGCGCAGATATCAGGATTCTTGGCTGTCATGGTTTTGATACCGATCGTGTGTCCAATATAATGATCCAATCCATTCATGTTGGACACTCCGCCAGTCAGAAAGATACCGTTTCTTAATATCGCTTTGCGCACTTCAGGCGGTGTTCGATCAAGCAAAGATTGGATTGCATTTATACAATCACTTAAAGGTTCCTTCATGGCGGCGCGTACCGTATTTACAGAAATTGCTTTTTGCATAGGAAGACCGGTGATCATATCCCGACCTGCAACCATAAACGCACTATCATTAGATGCATAAAACACATCGAATTTCAAACGGAGCTGTTCTGCGGTGTGCATACCGATCAAAAAGTCCTGACTGTTTTTAACCATCTGAATCGTAGACTGGTCAAACGTAGTTCCACCGGTCTTCTGCAGACGATTCAGTACCATACCGCCTCCTGCCAAAACTGAAATTTCGGTAGTGTGAGCGCCGAAATTGATAAGCATTACACCGTCCGTATTCTTCACATCAATATTTAATCCTATCGCATCTGCAATGGAACGTTCTACTATGCTGACCTCTCTCGCCTTTGCTGCTGAGTAAATAAGCAGGTCAAAATAGGCTTTTTTCTGAACCTCGGGAACATCTGTGGGAACAGCAATCAGATAGCTGCTTCCTCGCGAAAAATGTCGTTCTTTACGAAGAAGATTCTGCATAAGAAATTGCATATGATTAAATTTAGAAATCACACCATTTTCCATAGGAAATTCGATCTCAATTCCTTTTGGCGTGCGTTCATACATTTCATAAGCTTCGTTTCCTATAGCAAAAATCTCCTGGTTGTCACGAAAAGCAATAACATTCTTTTCTTTCCAGATGGTATTTCTTCTTTCGTCATATATTTTGATATCGTAGGAACCCAAGTCCAATCCATATGTATTCTTAGGCATAAAAAACTCCTTTAATTGACAGTCAGTAATCCTTCTGCATGAAAACTGAAAAATTTCTGATCACCGATTATAATATGATCTAAAAGCTCGATGCCGATTAACTTACCGGCCTCTAAAATACGCAAGGTAATAGCTGTGTCTTCTTCGCTTGGTGAAGCATCACCACTAGGATGATTGTGAAGCATTATGACTCCAACAGCATCCTTTTTAAGTGCCTCGGAAAATATTTCTCTTGGGGAAACGATAGCGCTGTTAACACTGCCTTTTGACAGGGTTAATTCACTGATAAGCCCACTCTTAGCATCTAATAAAAGCAGCAGCAAATGCTCTTGCTTTAGATGTCTTAAATCCTCCATATAATACCGGGCGATCGCATCCGGAGATGAAAAAGTAAGACGGTCTTTTGCAATACTTTTTGCCAGGCGTTTTGATAATTCTAAAACAGAAATGATCTGAATTGTTTTTACCTTGCCAATACCGTGAATGGCAAGTAAATCTGTTTGACTCAGATCATAGAGTCCGCAAAGTCCTTGTTTCCCTGTTAATGAAAGCAAATGTCTTGCTAAAGACAATACATTTTCCTTGTTAGTTCCTGTCCTTAAAAGTATGGCTAAAAGCTCACAATCTGATAAAGTTGATGGCCCGTAACGTTCACACTTTTCGTAGGGAAGTTCTGAATCCGGCAAATTCTTCAAAGTATTCTGGGTTTCTTTCATATAAAATTTTGGAACTGGCTATGAATTCTATTCAAAAATTCGAAAGTCATTTTAACACATTTACATAGGTGTGTGAACAAAGCCTGTTGTTAAATTTTTCTTAAGGATAATATTTGCCGGCAATTGCCTGAGCAACTTTTATTCCATCCATGGCGGCTGAAGTGATGCCGCCTGCATAGCCTGCGCCTTCACCGCAGGGGTATATTCCCCTAACACTTCCTTCAAGACTTTTACTGTCTCGCAGGATACGCACTGGTGAAGAAGTGCGGCTCTCTACACCGCTCAACAATGCATCATCACTGTCAAAACCATGAATTTTTTTCCCCATCTCCTTAATTCCCTCTTCTATCGAATCGCCAATAGCGTCTGGGAAAATAGGTCTTAAATTAGCCAATGCATAATTCCCTTTATTTTGTGGTTTGACCTGCCCCAGCTTTTGGCTTGGGATGTTTTTGCAGTAGTCAGAAAATAATTGAACCGGTATCACTCCCTTACCGGCAACGTAAGCTGCCTTTTCCAGTTTTCTTTGAAATTCCATACCGCTAAGCACATCTTTTGTTCCAAAATCATCCGGAGTGATCGTAACGATAACAGCACTGTTGGCATTTTCTCCATCCCGTCCGCTATAACTCATGCCATTGACTGTGATTTTACCTTCTTCAGAAGAAGCATTGACCACGAAGCCCCCCGGGCACATGCAAAAAGTATAAACCCCTCTGCCATTTGACAGCTGTGTTGTAAGTTTATAGGCTGCAGCAGGAAGAGTGCCTGCATATTTTTCACCGTATTGACTTATATCGATCATAGTTTGTGGGTGTTCGATCCTTACACCCACAGCAAAAGATTTTGGCTGCATTGAGACACTGCGATCCTTTAAAAGTTCAAATGTATCTCTGGCGCTGTGACCAATAGCCAGTACTAAAACTGAAGTATCAAAAAAAACATGCTCGTGAGTGATTGTATCTTCTGCCTCCACCTTACATACAGTGCCCTGCAAATCTGTAAAGAAATTTACAAATTTTGTGTGAAAATAAACAGAACCACCAAGTGAAATAATTTCTTCACGCATATTCTTGACAATAGTCTTTAAAATATCTGTTCCGATGTGGGGCTTATTTTCATACAGAATGGAAGGGGAAGCCCCAAATTTAACAAAGGTCTCCAACACTCTTCTGTTTCGACCAAGAGGATCTTTGACCATAGTGTTAAGTTTGCCATCGGAAAAGGTTCCGGCACCACCTTCCCCAAATTGTACATTTGATTCAGGGTTTAATTCATTATTATTCCAGAAAGTTTCAACATCTTTTTGCCGATGATCCACATCTTGTCCACGTTCCAGAAGAATGGGACGAAATCCAAGAAGAGATAGCTCATAAGCGCAGAAAAGACCGGCAGGGCCTGTGCCTATAATGACCGGACGGAAAGCTAAATGCTCTTCTCCCGTTACAGAAATCGAAAAAGCAGTTTCTTTTTTGATTTTTTGAACTTGTGGAGGAAGCTTTTTTTCTAACTTTCGTTCACAAGTTTCTTTTACATTCACATCGACAGCATAGATATAGTTTAAATCCGGCTTTTTTCTTGCATCTAAAGACCGTTTTTTGATCTCTAAAGAAAGGATTGAATCCGGAGAAGTCCGCAAAATTTTTGCCGCACGAATAAGAAGATCTTTCTTTGTATGTTCAATTGGTAATTTTAATTGATTGATTCTGTACAATATTTATTCCTCAAATGTGGCTGCATTACTTCCAGCAATCGCTCCGCTGCTCCAGGCCCATTGCAGGTTATATCCACCACAAATCCCGTCAACATCCATAATCTCTCCTGCAAAATAAAGCCGAGGATTTTTCATGGACTGCATTGTAGTAAGATCGATTTCTGTAATGTCTACGCCTCCGGCTGTAACCTGTGCCTGTTCAAATGTGCCTGCTTTGGTTACAGTAATCGAAAAGTGTTTGACCATATGAAACAACTGTTTAGCCTCTTCATGTGTAGTTGCCCCGAGTGTCTTTCGCTTTTTAAATTTCCCCATACTTGCCAGACATTCACATAATTTTGGTGGGAAGTATCCGTCTAAAAAATGTGTGATAAACAGATCCGGGAAAGATGATTTTCTGACCTCAAAATCATGAAGTAAGGTTTCATCATTGAAATCCGGAAGAAAATCAATGAAAACCGGGCGTGATGATTCGGGAATCAGATCTTTGGACACAAAACGACTGATCTGAAATACAGGTATTCCGGAAATTCCTGATTTAGTCAATTGCAATTCACCTTCATCGGACACTAAATTATTTGATAAGGTTTTGTAGGATATTTTTGCACGTGTCCTAACACCTGCTGCATTTTTTAAAGGGTTTTGTCCTACAGTCAATGGCACCAAAGCAGGAACAACGGGAATGATCCGATGCCCGATTGATGCAGCAAGTGGAAATCCGCTTCCATCAGAGCCTGTGTTCATACCTGCCTTACCGCCGCAGGTCAAAATAACATGATCAGCAAAATATGTATTACTATCCGTACAAATCTGAATCGATTTTTTTTTCGGCGAAATGGATAAGACTTTTTCCTCATTGATCACGCGAATGCCCAATCTTTCAATCTCTAAGGTAAGACATTCTAAAACTGATAAAGCTGTATTGCTCCTTGGGTAAACGTAACCGTTTTTATCAGTTAAACAAAGCCCCATCGATCTGAAAAAACGAAAAGTATCATGAAGCCCGAAAATGTTAAAAATATTCGAAATATTCTCACCGCTGTCTGTACGATAGAACGAAGATTTCAAATCTAAATTAGTCAGATTACACCTTCCATTGCCGGTTGAAAGTATTTTCTTTCCGATCATTTTGTTGCGTTCCAGAATATACACATCAATATATGGATTTTTCCGTTTGGCAAAAATAGCTGCTGTGAGCCCTGCTGCGCCACCGCCGATCACTGCTACTGACTTCATAAAATTCATTCTCCGTTCAGATCAGATTTTTTCGTTTTAAATATTCAACGGACATAAGTATTCCAAGTTTTGCATGAGGATAAGTCAAACCGCCTTGGAAATATACGGCGTAAGGTTCTTTGATAGGTCCATCAGCGCTAAGTTCGATAGATGACCCCTGTACAAATGCTCCTGCAGCCATGATCACATCTGCATCGTATCCAGGCATTGGCCATGGCTCGGGAGTGACGTAGCTTTCAACCGGAGCAGCAGCCTGAATTCCCTGACAGAACGCGATTACTCCTTCAGGACTTCCAAGGGTTACTGCTTGTATTATATCATGTCTGCTCTCCGTTCCGTTTGGAATAACAGGGAAACCTAACTTTTCATACATATTCGCTGCAAATATGGCACCTTTTAATGCTGAAGCTGTAACGGTTGGCGCAAGAAACAATCCTTGATAAAAAGATTGCATAATGCCAAGAGACGCACCCACTTCTTTCCCAAGCCCTGGGGAAGTAAGTCGGATAGCACAGTTTTCTATGCATTCATTGGTCCCGGCAATATACCCGCCAATGGGAGCCAAACCGCCACCGGGATTTTTGATCAAAGAGCCAACGACCATATCAGCACCGACTTCGGAAGGTTCGATCTCCTCGACAAATTCGCCGTAACAGTTGTCAACCATGATGATCAGGTCATGTTTGATTTCACGAATAAAAGAAATCAGTTCACCAATCTGTCTGACGGAAAAACTGGGTCTGGTCTGGTAACCTTTTGATCGTTGGATAGCAATCATTTTTGTGCGATCATTTATGGCTTCTTTTATCTCATTGTAACGAAAGCTTCCATCTTCATTAAGATCTACTTGACGATATGTAATGCCATACTCTTTAAGAGAGCCTTTCGAAGGTCGAATACCGATCACTTCTTCCAAAGTATCATAAGGCTTTCCTGCAGGTGCCAGCAATTCGTCGCCCGGACGTAAGTTTGCAGAAAGAGCCAAGGACAAGGCATGTGTCCCGCAAGTAATCTGCGGGCGCACAAGTGCACTCTCTGTACGAAAAACCTCTGCATAGACCTTTTCCAAGGTGTCTCGACCATAATCATCATATCCATAGCCGCTGACATAATTAAAACAAGTGGAATCTACGCGGTTTTTTTGCATCGCTGCAATGACTTTTAATTGATTCAGTTCCGCGATCCGATCGATTTCATCAAAACGTGTTTTTAATGATGCTTCAATCCCAATCCCTAATTCAATCACTGATGGCCTGATGCCAAGAGATTGATACATTTCTTTTATCTGCATGCTGCATCCTCCAGCTTTTCTAGCATAAAAGCTAATATTTTTTCCTCATCGTAACCGAATTTGTCTTTGTCTACCCAGATAACGTCTGGTTCTCTCCGAAACCAGGTAAGCTGCCTTTTGGCAAATCTTCGGGTATTTCGCTTGATTTTATCAACTGCTTCTGTAAGAGAGTTTTCGCCATTCAGATAGGATAGGATTTCTTTGTAACCCAATCCCTGCATGGAAGTCATCTCGCTGTTGCAGCCCATTTTTTTTAAGCTTTCGACTTCGCTAACCAGGTCCTGTTCCATCATAAGATCCACTCGTCTGTCAATGCGTTGATAGAGTAGGTCCCGTTTGTCATTCAACACAAAATAAACGAAGTTATAAGGAGATTCTTTTTTCCGCTCTCTTTCGTTGTGCACTGAAATCAATTCGCCGGTATCGTAAAAATATTCCAGCGCCCTGATAACCCTTTTCGTATTATTGGGGTGTATAGCTTCTGCTGATTTGGGATCCACTTCTTTCAAACGCTCAAACAAAGCATCTGCTCCTCTTTCATGAAGAAAATCTGTCAATGCTTTTCGGGTGTTTTTCTCACTGGACTCTTTTGTAAAGTCAATATCATATAAAATGGCTTGAATATAAAAACCCGTGCCGCCTACAAGGATCGGTATCCTGCCTTGTTCATAAATCTCAATCATGGATTTTTTTACCAATGACTGGAACAATGAAACATTAAACTCCTCGGTTGGATCCAGAACATCTATCAAATGATGCTTTATACCTTGCATCTCCTCATATTTTATCTTGGCAGATCCAATATCCATATATTTGTATACCTGCATGGAATCGGCAGAAATGATCTCACCGTTGATTCTTTTTGCCAAAGATATCGATAATTCAGTTTTACCAACGGCAGTAGGCCCTGCCAGTACCACTAAAGGCTTTTTCATTTATACGATCCTTTTGAATTTCTTTTCCAGTTCTCTTTTTGACATACTTATTATCGTCGGTCTGCCATGTGGACAATGATACGGATTTTCCAATGATAAAAGATCGGTGATAAGTGTATCTATTTCCGGAAGCGAAAGCTTCATATTTCCTTTGACAGCTGCTTTACAGGACATAGATGCAATTTTTTCGTCTATCAGTGCTGCAGGAGACCTGTCATTAATATCTTCGGACAGAGAATCGATCATTTCAGTTAAAAGTTCTTTTTTTGCGATAGAAAAAAGATTATCAGGAACTGCTCTTACTAAAAATGAATCCTGACCGAATTCTTCAAATTCAAAACCGATTGAAGTAAATCGGTCCATGTATTTCCTGAGATTTTGAGACTCAGCCGATGTCAGATTTAATACGATGGGCGGATTGATCATCTGCGAAGTATATTCCCGGGTCTTCAAACCGGCCATTGTTTTTTCGTATAATACCTTTTCATGAGCAGCGTGCTGATCGATGATAAACAACTGTTCTTTATATTCGATCAGCCAATAGGTATCAAACAACTGGCCTATGATCTTATGCTCTTCCTTAGCCTGGGGAGTGAGTAATTTTTCTTCGAACAGATTCAATTGTTTGGTATCTGTTTCTTTTTTAGGACTGATGTTATTGGCTTTACCTGTGATCGGGTTATGCACATAGGATTCTTTTTTTGCATAGTTCATAGTTTCCCGGATTCTGTCTGCATGGGTAACAGGATTTGTCAATACATCAAGTCCCTTAGTCTCTTGCATGGATTCATTTGCATGATAGGCTTTCACTCGTTCCTGCATTTTCTCCATGTAGTAAGACAAATCCCTGTTAGGAGTCTCATTTTTTGCAGACACGGGCTTTTTATGCGATTCATCTCTGTCTGCATAGCGGTTTGAAAAAGGAGTCGATTTCACAGGGACCGATGATTCCGATTTCGCTTCCGGAATCTTAGGTGAAGGAATCTCAACTTCCGGTATCAGTTGTTTTCCCGAAAGACAGTTTCCAATGGCTTCTAAAAGCATATTGTACAATGCCTGCTGATTTTCAAAACGAAGTTCCATTTTTGCAGGGTGGACATTTACATCTACCAATGAACCTTCAAGGTAAATATGCAGCACAGTAAAAGGATAACGATGCTGCATCATATATTCTTTATAAGCATCTTCTATTCCCTTTGCGATCAAATTACTTTTAATATATCGGCCATTTACAAAATAATTTTCAAAGTTGCGATTTCCTCTGGAGATCAATGGAGCTCCAATAAATCCTTTTAGTTTCAACTCTCCGTTTCTATAATCAATCTCCAACAGGTTGGACGTGATTTCTCTGCCAAAAATGTGATAGATCACATCTTTTAAATTCCCATTTCCGGAGGTATGCAGTTTCACCTGGCCGTTATTGATAAAACGAAAGGAAATCTCCGGATGGGAAAGAGCCATATGAGACATAAGATCTGCAATATGATTGCCTTCCGTCATAGGTGTTTTTAAGAATTTTCTTCTGGCAGGTGTATTATAGAATAATTGCCTTATGATAAATGTGGTTCCGTCTGGAGCTGAAGCTTCTTCAAAAGCCTCTTCTTTTCCACCGGAAATACGATAAGACGAACCATAAAGATCTTCTTTGGTTTTAGTCAGCAATTCAACCTGTGATACGGCAGCTATACTGGATAGCGCCTCGCCTCTAAATCCCAACGAAGTAATGTCGGTTAGATCATCCGCGTTTTTTATCTTACTGGTGGAATGACGTAAAAATGCATTTCGAACATCATCCCTTCCAATACCCATACCGTTATCAGAAATCCGCATAAATGTAATCCCGCCGTCTTTGATCTCTACAGTGACTGAACCTGCTCCTGCATCGATAGCATTTTCCACAAGTTCCTTCACAACGGATGCGGGTCTTTCAACCACTTCTCCGGCAGCTATTTTGTCAATTGTAATTGAGTCAAGAACATGGATTTTTGACATTGGATCACCACCTGTTTTTTAACTTATTCTGTAACTGATACAATGTGTTCAATGCATCAATAGGAGTGAGATTGGAAATATCCAGATCTTTTAATTCCTGAATCACATCATCATCTTTGACCGTGTCAAAAAGGGACATTTGAGCAAGATCAACCTCATCAAGTTTCTTAGACCTTGTTTTAGGCTGTATAACGGTTTTATCGGCAATTTCTTTAATATGACCGGTAATATCCGTGTCAACCAGTTCCTCAACAATCTCTTTCGCCCGGTTAATGACAGTATCAGGAACACCGGCGAGCCTGGCCACCTGAATTCCGTAACTTTTATCTGCGCCGCCTTTAACGATTTTTCTTAGGAAAATAATATCGTCACCTTTTTCCTTGACAGCTATACAATAATTATTCACATTTGAGATTTTTCCTTCCAGTTCCGTCAATTCATGGTAATGTGTCGCAAACAAAGTCTTTGCGCCTAATAGCTTTGAATTGCTGATGTGTTCGATCACTGCCCATGCAATACTTAAGCCGTCGAAAGTTGAAGTGCCTCGGCCGATCTCATCCAGGATCAAAAGACTTTTATTAGTCGCATTGCGGAGAATATTGGCAACTTCATTCATCTCCACCATAAAGGTTGACTGCCCGCTTGCAAGGTCATCGGATGCTCCGACCCGAGTGAATATACGGTCTACGAGACCGATATTTGCGCTTTTTGCAGGCACAAATGAACCTATCTGGGCCATTAATACAATGAGGGCTGATTGTCTCATATAGGTCGATTTTCCGGCCATGTTAGGACCTGTGATTATAGAGATCCGATCCTTCTTATCGTTTAGATAAGTATCATTGGAAATAAACAGTTCGTTAGGTATCATTTTCTCGACAACCGGATGCCTTCCCTCTTTTATGTCGATAATTCCTTTTTCATTGATCTTCGGTCTCACATAATTGTTACGCTCAGCCACATAGGCCAGGGAGCATAGTGCGTCAATGTGGGCGATAGCACGGGCTGTTGTCTGTACGCGGAGAACCTGATCATATATGGTCTGTCTGACCGAAGAAAATAATTCATATTCCAGTCCGTAGAGCCTGTCTTCTGCGCCTAAAATGGTGTCTTCAAGTTCTTTTAACTCAGGAATAATATAACGTTCCGCATTGGCAAGGGTTTGTTTGCGGACGTAATAATCCGGGACCAGATTCTTAAAGGAATTGGTCACTTCAAGATAATAGCCAAACACTTTATTGAAACGAATACGCAGATTTTTGATTCCGGTCTTCTCTTTTTCTTCCTCTTCCAGTTTTGCGATCCATTCTTTTCCATCGGATTTTGCATGGCGGAGGCGATCCACTTCCTCGTGATACCCATCTTTGATAATTCCGCCTTCTTTCATGGCCAGCGGCGGATCATCCTTAATTGCCGCATGTATCAGATCATATAAGTCTTCAAGACTATCAATTTGACTGCAGAGCTCCCGAATCAGAGGGCTTTGCATTTCTGAAAGGATGTATTTGATAGAGGGCAGCATGGCAAGCGAAGTTTCAAAAGCAATCAAATCTCTTGGATTGGCAGACTGATAGGTGATCTTACTTACCAAACGTTCCAAATCATATACCGGAGATAAATATTCACGTACCTCTTCCCTTGATATCGCATTACTGCACAACTCGTCTACTGCGTCTAATCTGGCATCAATGTCTGTTTTCAAAAGCAGAGGTTGTTCAATGTATTTTCGCAGCGCTCTGGCACCCATAGCGGTCTTGGTTTTATCTAAAACCCAGAGAAGTGACCCTCTTTTTTGCTTTTCTCTTAATGTTTCGCACAATTCCAGATTCCGTCTCGTAGCACTGTCAAGCACCATATACTTCCCTGTTTTATAAGGGGTCAATCTGGATATATGCATCAGATCGGTTTTCTGCGTTTCCTTAAGATAAACCAAAAGTGAGCCGGATGCAATAATACCTGATATATACTCGTCTAACCCTAGGCCGGTAATTGATCTGACATGAAAATGTTCGCATATTGTCCGCTTACAGATATCCTCATCAAAATACCAGGAGTCAAGCGAATAAATAGTAATTTTTAAGCGCTCCTTTAAATTGTCTACATCCACTCCACTCATGTAGAAAGATTCATTGCAAATGATCTCCGAGGGCATATATTTGTAGATTTCGTCAAATAATTTAGCACCATCTTCTAATTCAGTTACAAGAAATTCACCGGTTGTGACATCACATATAGATACACCGAAACTATCTGCCAGATAGACAACGGACATCAGATAGTTATTTTTTGTCTCATCCAAAGAGGTTAGATCTAAGTTGGTTCCGGGTGTGGCAATACGAACCACATCTCGTTTTACAATTCCTTTTGCCGTGGCAGGATCTTCCAATTGCTCGCAAATAGCAACCTTATATCCTTTTGAAACAAGACGGTTCAAATATCCGTCTACTGCGTGAAAAGGGACACCGCACATAGGTGCACGCTCCTCAAGTCCACAGCTTTTCCCTGTCAAGGTTATCTCCAGCTCTTTTGATGCTGTTAAAGCATCGTCAAAGAACATTTCATAAAAATCGCCTAAACGGTAAAACAGGATACAATCCTTATATTCCTGCTTTGTTTTTAAATATTGCTGCATCATTGGTGTCAGCTTGTCATAATCGATATTCACAATCTACCTCTTTCATCACACAATAAATCAATATATTATACCATATAAAGGTCAAAAAAGAAACGGTCTACATTCCCTGGGAAATGTAAACCGCTATCATTCTATTTTGCTATTGAACCAAGATAATAAAAGCCTTTGCATTCATCCAGATGCACATTGACATATTTTCCGATCATAGAGGCATCTCCGGGAAAATGTACCAGCAGATTGTTGCTCATTCGGCCGGAAACCAAAGTATCGTCATGCTCATTTAAAGATTCAACTAATACTTCAGCCACTGTCCCCTCGTGCTTTGAACAAACTTCAGCAGCAATGCTTTGCACCTTAGCGAGCAGTCTGTCAAATCGTTCTTTGATCACATCATCCGGCACCTGATTTTCCATGGTGGCAGCAGGTGTACCAGTACGCTTGGAATAAATAAAAGTAAAGGCGCTGTCATATCGAACCTTTTCCACCACATCCATAGTCTCTAAAAAGTCCTCTTCTGTCTCGCCGGGAAAACCAACTATAATATCAGTAGTCAGAGAAATGTCTGGAATTGCTTTCTTTATCCTTGCAACAAGATCTAAATACTGCTCTTTCGTATATCGCCTGTTCATTTTCTTTAAGATGGCAGAACTGCCGGATTGAACCGGTAAATGCAGATGCTTACAGATCTTCTGTGAATGTGCCATGACTTCGATCAGCTCATCAGAAAGATCTTTTGGGTGAGAGGTCATAAACCGGATTCTGTGTAAGCCGTCTATTTTTTCAATCTCTTTAAGAAGGGACGCAAAAGACATGTATTCATCTAAAGTTTTACCGTAAGAATTAACATTCTGTCCAAGAAGCATCACCTCGGTCACCCCATCTGCTACAAGTGTCTCAATTTCCCGGATGATTTCTTTCGGATCTCTGCTGCGCTCTCTGCCTCGTACATATGGAACTATACAATAGCTGCAGAAATTATTGCAGCCAAACATGATGTTAACGCCGGATTTAAAAGCATACTTTCTCTGATTTGGCAGGTTTTCTACGATTTTATCTGTATCTTCCCAAATGTCAATCACCATTTGTTTCGAGAGCAGACTGACATATACAAGTTCAGCAAATTTGTATATATTGTGAGTGCCAAAAATCAGATCGACATGTTTATAACTTGTCCGCAACTTTTCTACGACCTGAGGCTCTTGCATCATACAACCGCACAGAGCGATCATCATCTGTGGGTTTTTCTTTTTTCTTGGCTTTAATTGTCCAAGTCTGCCATAAACGCGAGTGTTGGCATTTTCTCGTACAGTGCAGGTATTATAGATTACAAAATCAGCCTGCTCTTCTTCAGCTTCTGCATACCCGATGTCCAAAAGAATACCTCGCAACTTTTCTGAATCTCTGGCATTCATCTGACATCCGAAAGTAGTTACACAAAAAGTGAGTTGCCTTCCCAATTCCAATTCTTTTGCAGTAATATATTCTTTCGCTTTTTCTATAAAATAATATTGTCTTTGCGGTTCCGTATCAGGAATCCTTTCATCAGACAAATTGATTGGAGTCTCTATCATAAATGTAATCAATTCCTTTCAAAATTTCCTCAAGCTTTATTTTGTCAAGTGAAAGTGATTGGCATAAATCATCTAAATTCGAAAACTCGTCTCTCAATTTCATATTGACAAAGCTTAGCAACATAATAGGATCTTTAGGTATTGGCATAATAAATATCTCTTTCTGTAATCAATAAATCAGGATTAATATCATGAGGTGCGGTAGGAATTCTGTCACAGAGCTGACATTCAAATGCAACCGCGGCTTTAAAAATACGTGTATGTTCTGATAGGAAACGATCATAGTATCCACCGCCAAATCCAAGTCGGTTACAATTTTTGTCAAAAGAAACTCCCGGAACTACCATCAGCCCCTCAAATACATCGGCAGGGACAGCGCCAGGTGCCGGTTCCTCAATTCCAAAGTTGCTGATCACCAGATCATCTTCTGATTCATAGCGATAAAAATACATGATCTCGCCTTCTACACGTGGAATATAAACGATCTTTTCCATGGATAAAGCTGCTTGAATAATACCATCTGTACAGACTTCACCCTTGAAATCCATAAAGCAGAAAATATGAGAAGCCTCAATAAATTCTGGTAGGGAAATCATTTTTTCAGTGATTTTATTTGAAAAATTCTGCCATTCTTCTTTTGTTAACGCCAATCTGGCTGCATTTGCATCTTTTCTAATTTCCTTTTTTGTTTTCATACCGGTCTTTCAGGTGTATTATCGTTCCATCCTCTTCTTTAATATCTACATTATCCAAGGTTGCCTTTACATTTCTCTTAAAGGCATCTATATATTGACGCCTTAGAATCTGTTGTTCTTTTGCTTCCTTTTCCGTTAAACCAACTGTTTTTTTCTTGTGAGCAAGTTCGTTGATCCTTGGAATGATCTCTTCAATCGTACTCATACTTTCATTTCTCCGAATCGTATTTAAAATAAATGGAATTTTTTACATATTCTCACAAGCAATGCGCCTTTTGGCATCTGCAGCATTTCTTTTTCAGTAACGCCTCTAAATCCAACAAGTGCTACGGCATAGACACAAACAGCTATAGGAATCACAATCAAAATAGCAATTCTGGTTCCAAGAAATCTGCTCAGGGCAAAGTGTAAAATAAAAGTGATTATACCCATGATCAAAGAGGCTGCTGCAGGTATGGCAAAAGAATATTTTATCTCTTGCTTATACCCGATCTTCACCCTAAGATCATGAGAATTTAATATACTACAACAAACTGCAAAGATAATCTTGCTTAAGACAACCGCATAAATACCCCATTTAAAGATCACCATCATAGCAAATAATGCGATGATATGGACAACTAATGAAATGGCAGCATTTTTAACCGGTACCATCATATTATCAAGTCCTTGAAGCACCGAATTGGTGACCGTAGAAAGGTTATAAAATATGATTGAAATAGCACCAAGCTGCAAGAGAATGCCGGCTAAAGTGTTATCTTCAGTAAAGAACAGAAGATCAAGTAAAGGTTTGGCAACAGCTATAAAAGCAGCTGCACAGGGGATGGCAATGATCATGTTAAAACGAACACAAAGATTGATTTTATCATGAACTTGCCGCTGATTTCCGGTCTTAGCAGTCATTACGATACTCGGGATAAGAGAAGCACCGAAAGCGCTGGAAATCGCAAGCGGAACATTCATAAGCGTGTCATATTTGCCGCTTAATATACCAAGAAGAGCTGCATATTCTGTCTCTTTATAACCCTGTATTGACATGATCTTTCCAAACATTGCATTGTCAACAACTCCGCAAAGATTGTAAACAGTCGAGCTTAATATAACCGGAGCTACCGTAAGCAATAAGATTTTAAAAATAAAAGAATACTCTTCAGTCTTTTTATGGCGATCTTTTAGTGTCTGTCGATGTAACTTTTTTTTGTAAACAAAAAACAGAAATAAAAGAAAGATCAGACCAAAAAGCGCGCCGGCAATGGTTCCCAGTGTGCCGCCGGCAGCAGAATAGGCGTAGCCTAATGTATCAATCCCCTTAGTCTTTGCGGCTTCAGAACCTATTTTAAATAAGGTATAGGCACCCACAATACTGATTACTGCATTGACAATCTGTTCAACGACTTGTGAAATTGCTGTAGGAATCATAGTGCCAAGTCCCTGGAACAAACCCCTGAACACTCCTAATAAGGCTACTACGAGAATACAAGGCGCAAGAACTTTCAGGGCATATGTACTATCGTGCATGGACATGACATTGGTGGCAATAAAATCAGCACCAAAAAATATGATAGCGGCAACAACGCCACCTACAAGTATAGCAAAAGTCAGAGCGCCTCTAAATACGCGGTAAGCATTTTTGTATTCACCGGTTGCAACCCTGGCTGATACCAGTTTGGATACAGCAAGCGGAAGGCTATATGAAGTTAAAGTTAAAGCAATCGCATATATTTGGAACGCCACCCCGTAATATCCCATGCCGGTGTCTCCGAGAATATTGACAAGTGGAATACGGTATAACGCTCCGATCACCTTGGTGATCACGCCCGCTATTGCAAGAATAGATCCCTGTACCAGAAAGCTATTCTTTGTTGATTTAGATTCTGACATGAAAACTCTCCAATTAACGTAAAATACCCAAATGAGTTAAGATTTCTTTCTGCTTCTGCTCCATGATCAGACGCTCATCTTCCTCCATGTGGTCATACCCTGATAAGTGTAACACAGAATGTGTGATTAAAAAAGCATATTCTCTCTCAACACTATGTCCGTATGCTTTGGCCTGTTCGATCACTTTTTCCTTGGAAATCACAATGTCACCAAGCAAAAGCTCGCCACTTTCAGGATTAAAATCCTCATCGGACTCTTCATTCACAGCCGAGAAATCTTCAGGAAAGTTAAACTCTATCATTGGAAATGAAAGAACATCGGTTGACCGATCAATCTGTCGAAACTGCTGATTCATCTGTTGAATTTCTTCGTTTTCCGTCAGCAGGAGATTCACTTCTGCCTCATACGGACAATCAATCAAATCAAGAGCACCTTCAATAACTGTTTTTGCCAAAGATTCGCAGGGAATATTTAATTTCACATTTCCTTCTTCTTCAAAATTTAAAGTCATGAATTTCTCCTTTTAACCCTGGAATTGTTTCTTTTATGTTGTTCCTTGGATTCAAAATCCTCGTATGCTTTTACAATCTTCTGAACCAGCGGATGTCTCACAACATCTTTACTTGTCAGTCTGCAAATGGCAATATCTTCAATTGATCGTACTACTTTCACGGCTTCATCAAGCCCGGAGATCTGTCCTTTTGGCAGATCCTTTTGAGTCTCATCCCCGGTGATCACAACTTTTGAACCAAATCCAATCCTTGTCAGAAACATCTTCATCTGAGCAGGCGTAGTATTTTGTGCTTCATCAAGAATGATAAAAGCATTATCTAAAGTTCTTCCACGCATATAAGCTAATGGAGCAACCTCTATGAGCCCCTTTTCCTGGTTTTTCAAGAAACTGTCTGCTCCCATGATCTGATATAAAGCATCATATAGTGGCCGCAGATAGGGATCAATCTTACTTTGAAGATCGCCTGGAAGAAATCCCAATTTTTCTCCGGCTTCAATGGCCGGTCGTGTCAAAATGATCCGGCTCACTTCATTTCTTTTAAAAGCAGTGATAGCCATTGCCATAGCCAGATATGTCTTGCCTGTTCCCGCAGGACCCAAGCCAAATGTGATCATCTTCTCCCTGATGGAATCCACATATTGCTTCTGACCAAACGTCTTTGGCTTGATCGGTCTTCCCTGTAGTGTAAGACATATAGTATCTTTATCAATATCCAAAAGATTTTTATCGCTATCCTCCATAACAAGTGCCAGTGCATAGTCAACGTTCTGTTCTTCTATCTGGTTTCCACGCCGTGCCAACTCTGTCAGCTGCTTTAAAACGGATTCTGCTTTTGAAACTAAATTTTGTTCGCCCATGATCTTTACAGTATCCCCACGAGCAATTAGCGTGACACGGAGAGTTTTTTCTATTTTTTTTGCAAATGTATCAAATTGCCCAAAGACATTTCCGGCCAGCTCTGCCGGAATATCGATCGTAATTTCTTGTAAACTCATATTTAAGATTCCTTAAGATAAAAAATTCAGTAAGAGTATAACACCCTTTCTCTTTTTATACAAACAAACAAATTTCATAAATACACAAAGAATTAGACAATTTACTTATGATAAGGTTCGTTGCTGTTGATTTTAAAACTTCTGTAAATCTGCTCCAGTAATATCACGCGCATTAATTGATGTGGAAAAGTCATTTTTGAAAAGCTGAGAGGAAAATCTGATTTTTCAAGTATGTTCTTCCCAAGACCTAGTGAACCGCCAATGACAAAAGTAATGTGGCTATGTCCATTAACAGTCAGTAGGTTGATCTTCTCAGCCATTTCTTCGCTGGTCAACATGTTTCCTTTGATTTCCAAAGTGACCAGAAATGAATTTTCGTTCAAATGTTTGAGAATACGCTCTGCTTCTCTGTTTTTAATCATCTCTTCTTCCATGAAAGATGCGTGATCAGGCGTTTTTTCATCAGGAACTTCTATGATTTCCAGCTTACAATATCGACTTAAACGTTTGCTGTATTCTGATAATGCGTCTTTTAAGTATTTTTCTTTGATCTTACCAACTGCAATTACAGAAATTTTCATCTATTAATCCTCATAAAAAAGTGCAGGTCATAAAACCTGCACTTCCTAAATCTGTAAATTATTTGTTTGACAGATACTCATGAATGCCTTTCGCTCCGGCCTTACCTGCTCCCATAGCAAGAATAACAGTAGCAGCACCAGTAACAGCATCCCCACCAGCGAAAACAGCAGCCTTAGATGTCTGTCCGTTTTCTTCATCGGCAACAATACATTTTCTTCTGTTTACTTCAAGACCTTCTGTCGTAGAAGAAATCAAAGGATTCGGAGAAGTTCCAAGTGACATGATAACAGTATCAACTTCAATCTCGTATTCTGAACCCGGTATCTCTACAGGGCGCCTTCTTCCGGAAGCATCAGGTTCACCTAATTCCATCTTGATCACGCGGATTCCATTTACCCAGCCATTATCGTCAACAAGAATTTCGGTAGGATTCTGAAGAAGATCAAAGATAATACCCTCCTCTTTAGCATGATGTACTTCTTCTGCTCTTGCAGGAAGCTCAGCCTCTGATCTACGATAAATAACGTGAACTTCAGCACCAAGTCTAAGAGCAGTCCTTGCAGCATCCATGGCCACGTTACCTCCACCAACAACAGCTACCTTATGGCCAGCTGCAATCGGTGTATCATAACTGTCATCAAACGCCTTCATAAGATTACTTCTTGTAAGATATTCGTTAGCGGAGAAAACGCCATTAGCAGTTTCACCAGGAATTCCCATAAAACGCGGGAGTCCGGCTCCGGATCCGATGAAGATTGCTTCGAAATCTTCTTCTTCGATCAATTGGTCAATAGTGGTAGATTTACCAATTACAACATTGGTCTCAAATTTAACACCGAGACCTTTGATCTTTTCAATCTCTTTTTTTACAACTTTCTGTTTAGGAAGACGGAACTCCGGAATACCATATACAAGTACACCTCCAAGTTCATGAAGCGCTTCAAAAACTGTCACATCATAGCCCAGTTTAGCAAGATCACCTGCACATGTGAGTCCGGAAGGACCTGAACCGATAACTGCGACCTTATGTCCATTAGATTCGGCACTCTTCTCAGGCATGATGTCATTGTCCAATGCGTAATCAGCAACAAAACGCTCCAATTTACCGATAGAAACCGGGTCACCCTTGATTCCGCGGATACATTTGCCTTCGCATTGCGATTCCTGGGGGCAGACACGCCCACAAATTGCAGGTAAAGCAGAAGATTCACCGATTACTTTGTAAGCACCTTCGAAATCACTCTCTTTAATCTTGGCAATAAATCCAGGAATATTGATTGCTACAGGACAACCTTCCATACATTTTGCTTTTTTACATCCGAGACAGCGGCTGGCTTCTTCTAATGCTTCTTCCTGATTATATCCATAACAAACTTCTTCAAAATTAGTGGCACGAACCTTTGGTTCCTGTTCTCTTACCGGAATTCTCTTTAATACATCTGCCATTATTTGTCACCTCCGCACTGACCACATCCACCATGATGAGTATCGCCCTCTTTCAGTTTAAGAAGCGCTCTCTGTTCAAGGTCTTTGTATTGCTGCTGTCTCTTCATTGCTGCATTGAAATCCACCTTATATCCGTCAAACTCAGGCCCATCAACACAAGCGAATTTCACTTCATCTCCAACTACAAGACGGCAAGCACCGCACATACCGGTTCCATCAACCATGATTGGATTCATGCTGACGATACACTGTGGAATATTCAATTTCTGCGCACAAAGGACTCCAAATTTCATCATGATCATAGGTCCAATGATAACACAGACATCATACTGAATTCCTTCTAAAGCAAGCTCTTCCATCTTGGCGGTTACCATGCCATTGAAGCCATAAGAACCATCATCTGTGCAAGGATAATAATTCTTTGCTACTTTCTTCATCTCATCCTCAAGAATCAAGAGATCTTTATTACGCGCACCGATGATGACATCAGCATCCACGCCATGCTCTTTCATCCACTTTACCTGTGGGTAGATAGGAGCTGCTCCAACACCACCACCGACAAAAAGAATTTTTTTCTGTTTCAACGACTCTAAGTCTTCCTCAATCAATTCAGACGGACATCCAAGAGGACCTGTAAAGTCTCTGAAAGAATCTCCCGCCTTCAGATCAAGGTACTTTGTTGTAGAAGCGCCTACGGGCTGGAAAACTATAGTGATGGTTCCTGCTTCTCTGTCGTAATCACAAATTGTCAACGGAATTCTTTCAGCTTTCTCATCTAATTTTACAATGACAAACTGACCAGGTTCACAATGTGATGCTACACGAGGTGCTTCAACTACCATAAGATAACTGTTAGCAGATAACTGCTCTGCTTTTTGAATCTTGTACATATTAAACCTCCATATTCGTTCGTGTGCTACGTTTTATAATAATACAAAGATAATTTTTTAACAAGGTTAATTAATTATCTCTCATATAATTTCTTGTTGTAATCCCACTGGTGCGTCCGCTGCTATCAACAAGAAGCGCTTTGAATAAGGTTTCACCAATCGGCATAGTAATCGGGCCGGTATATTTCAGCGATGCTGTCGTAGGATCAGTTCCATTCGTTGTGTAATAGGCTGTGTAACCATCAGGGACTTTGATCTCGATCATCTGCTCTGAATCATATTGCCCGGTTGAAGGTGATACAGCAGGCGCGTCAACGATAGGAAATTCAACAGTGTAATTTTTCTCTACAGTTTTACTCGGAATGCCATCGTCATTGACTGCAAAAGCCTTGACACAAGTCTCCCCTTCACTGAGTTGGATTTCTTTTTCATATGAAGGGCTATTAAACGTTGGATCCTTTCCATCTGTTGTATAGCAGATGTCCACGCCTGACGAAGTGAGTGTTAATTGTTGTACATCCTCAAACACAGTCGAATCATCCAGACTGAAGGTTGGTTCTTCTACAACATAATCTGAGAGTTTTCCATAAACAGAATCATCGGCCGTATCTAATAAGATTGGAATTTGAAGCGTATCATCTATCTTCACATAAAACTCGAAGCATGCACGATAAAGATCAGCATTCTTAGGCTGTTCTTCTAATAAATTCAAAAACATTTCTTCTGCTTTATCTTCCTTATCCTGGGAGATATACACATCCGAAAGGCCAGTGTAAGCGTCCGGCTTTTTGTCATTTTTTGCTATAGCCTGTCCGAAAAGATCGATAGCCTCTGTGTAATCACCGCTTTTATAGGCGTTGTTACCTCGTTGTATCAAACCTGCGTATGAATTGCGGTACACAAAAAATCCTCCAACGAAGACCGAAACAATAACAAGAAGAAAAATACTGATAATGATGCGACGGCGTTTCCTTCTTGCCGCTTTTTTCTTCTCCATCGCTCGACGTCGTCTTTCCTTATCTGAAATTCTTCCTGTCTGTCTGGATGTATTATTCCCCTTTTTCCTTAAAGAACCAGTGGTTGAAAACACGTCCTTCTCTTCCTGATTCACGCCTGCTTTTACCTGTTCTGCAAGCATATCATCAAGAGGATTATAGTCAGGAATTGTATAAATGCTGTTATGGCAAACCGGGCAGGATACATCATCTTTATTTAATTTTGCTCCACAGTATCTGCATTCCATTTGCAAAACACTCTCCTATCTATTCGATCAGTTATTCTGTAAATAATCCTCAAATTCTTCCATCGTCATTAAAATCTTACGGGGTTTCGTTCCTTCTTCTCCACCCACAACACCGGCTTCACATAACTCATCCATGATTCGGGCAGCTCTGTTGAATCCAATTTTAAAAGCGCGTTGCAGCATACCTATAGAAGCCTTGTCCTTCTCAATGATCAATTTGCCGCAATCGGCAAAATAAGCATCTTTAGCAGATGCTTCATCGCTTGAAGAAGCATTAAGGATCGTTTTTGATCCATCTCCAGAGACAACAGTGTTAAATTGCACATTGTCTGACGTTTCATCCGACCTATCTTTTAGTGCATTTTCTTTTAAAAATTCTACAACCGCCTGAATTTCTTCATCAGAAACAAAAGAACCTTGTAATCGTTTCGGCTTGGGCTCACTGGCAGGATAATAGAGCATGTCGCCTTTTCCTAATAATTTTTCTGCACCCACCTGGTCCAAAATCGTTCTGGAATCAATGCCGGAAGATACCGCAAATGCAATACGCGAAGGCATATTCGCCTTGATAAGTCCGGTGACAACATTAACAGAAGGACGCTGGGTGGCAAGAATCAGATGAATACCGGCAGCTCTTGCAAGCTGGGCCAGACGGCAGATAGCTTCTTCCACTTCTTTTGAAGCAACCATCATAAGGTCGGCCAATTCGTCAACAATGATGACAATCTGCGGCATGCATGTTCGTTTCTGGCCATTTTCATCTGAAAGGTCTTCACCCATTTTCAAAAGAGAATCCACTTTCTGATTATAGGTTTTCATATCACGCACTTGCATTGAGGCAAAGGCTTGATAACGTCTTGTCATCTCAGCAACAGCCCATTGCAATGCACCTGCAGCCTGTTTGGGATCTGTCACAACAGGCGCAAGTAAGTGTGGAATTCCATTATAAACTGATAATTCCACTACCTTCGGGTCGATCATGATCAAACGCACTTCTTTTGGAGTGGCTTTATAAAGAATACTCATGATCAAAGTATTGATGCAGACTGATTTTCCGGAACCGGTGGCTCCAGCGATCAAAAGATGTGGCATCTTGGCGATATCTGAAATAATAGGTTCGCCTGCGATATCTTTTCCCACCGCAAAAGCAATTTTAGATTTATGATCAATAAACTTTTTACTTTCAATAAGATCGCGGAATGACACGGCCGAACTTTTCTGATTAGGAACTTCGATTCCCACTGCTTTTTTCCCTGGAATCGGGGCTTCAATACGAATACTTGGAACAGCCAGATTATATTGAATATCGTCAGCCAAACCAACAATTTTACTCACCTTCACACCCATCTCCGGTTCCAGCTCATAGCGTGTGACAGATGGTCCGCAAGTCACATTCGTGACACGGGCATTCACACCGAATATTCCAAGAACTTCTTCTAGCATGGCAGCATTTGCCTTCAAAGAAGATTCTGAATCGCCGCCGCCCCCTGTTCCTTTGTTCAACAAATGGATTGGTGGAAATTGATATTCCTGTTCCGCTTCCGTTTCCGGGATAAATGTGTCTGAAGATTTATTTTCAGATGTTTCAGCACTCTGTTTTGAAGCAGACGATTTAGTTTTTCTTTTTGGTCTGCTTTCCTTTGACTTTGTCGCAGTCTCTTGCGTGTCGTTTTCAGGAATCGACACAATATCTGTTGCAGCACCTATAATCGTAGGCTCTTCATAAGCGTGTTCTTCGGATCGTGTGGTTGGATTAAGATCCGGTTTCAGCGTTGGTGCTTTTTTTACTTTTCTGTCAAATGAATTAAAGTCCTTATCTGATTCAGCAAAGATTTCTTTCTTATCCGGTTTCTTGATATTTTCACTTAATGTAAATAACTCTCCAGAGTCACGATAGGAATCAGACGTTAATATGCGATCTGTGCCAGTACGCCCACGCTTTTTATTGACGTTTTTTCTATTTTCCTCTTCTCGTGCTTCAAGACGAGAAATACGGTCCTGTTTTCTGAGTTCCTTCTGTTGCCTTGATCTTTCGGAAGCAGTCCCTGCACTTTTCTGAACGGCGCCCACAACAGATGTACCTGTAAAAAGTACAAAAGAAAGGACAAGTCCAAGTAAAGATAAAAGAAATGTTCCTACATTTCCTATTTTTGGAGAAAGGCTGTGATAAAGAATTCCGCCAAGTGAACCTCCGTCATTCATTATAACCTGGATCATAGTGCACAGGAATAAAAGACTTAACAAGAGTGCGACAACACGTCTGTAAGCCCTAAAATCCGATGAATTTGCGGATAAAAACCAGATGACAAAAAACAAAACAAAAGGAATCAAAATGGCTATCAAGCCAAAGATGTCCCTAAGAAAATCGGCAAGTGAAGATCCGATAGAACCGCCAATGCCAAAAAATGTCAAAAACATAAAAAGACATACAAAAAATGCAGCAATGACCATATATTCGGAAAAAGAGCTGTACGCTTCTTTGGCCTTCTGCTTTCTCTTGGCAGCGTTGCCCTTTGCTGCTGTTTTTTTCTTGCTTGTGGTTTTTTGCTTTTGTTTTGAAGTTGTGCTGCTTGTTCTTTTTTTCTTTGTTGCAGCCATAATTTCCCCCTTAAATAATCCCTTATTAATCTCTCTGTAAAAACACGACGAACCTCCACACTTTTCCCACGAGTATGGAGGTCATAAATTTAAGAATAATATCTGTTTTCAAGAGTATCGACCATAGATCTGTAAAGGTTTTTACAAGCCTCATTCTCATTATTTTCGATCATTTTTATACATGGTAAAAGATACTCTTCATAGATTCCTTTATAAATTGCATGTGCATCTTCCTGCATATTCATTACCTGTACAAGAAACGGAGCTCTGTCATAATACTCTTCAACCAACGCGGTTCCCTCATCTGAAGACAAAAGGTAGGAATCTCTGTATTTTCTTAATGTATTTAATTCATAACAATCATCAGGCTTCCCCAAATGGTCACACACCGCTGTAGTAATAAAGCATAACCCCAAAGGACCTTTTTTAAAACCGCCATTGATCTGTTCAAATGTGGATGAGCTTAAGGTCAGAGACGATACCTTTTCCTGATTCCAAATCTCAACAATACGTTCTGAAACACGGAAACAATATGTTTCCCTGGCATAGGCGATCATTGGCAAAATATATACAACCATCGTCATGTTGTAATCGACTTCTTTTCTATCCTTCTGCGATTTCTTTAGCTTTGAAAGCTTCTCTTTGGCATAAAGCGGTAGAATAGATGAAATGGCATCAATCTTTGCGTCCAGTTCTTCACCGGAGAGACCTTCGCAAGCTTCTGTTATATCAGCCATTACGCCTGCATATTTTGCATAGGCATCCTTAAATTTGTCTTCGTACGTCTTCCTGTTGAATCCCGGCAATTGTTTTAGCATATCATCGAACATAATGATAAGCTCATTCTCAATCTTTTTCATTCGCAAATAACTCCCCTTAAATGTTGATTATTCATCCCAGTTATGATAAACATCCTGAACATCGTCATCATCATCCAGAAGATCAAGCGTTTTCTGGATAGCAGCTATATCTTTTTCATCTGTCAATTCCACATACGTCTGAGGGATCATTGTTACTTCTGCACCTGCCATAGGAATTCCGGCTTCTTCAAGTGCCTGTCTGACTTCAGAAAAATCATCCGGGTCAGTGATGATCTCATAGCTGTCTTCCTGCTCAATAAAATCTTCAGCGCCGGCATCTAAAGCAGTCATCATCAATTCATCGGCATCGGTTTCATACTCTTCTTTGTCAATAATGATCTGTCCCTTTTTATCAAACATAAAAGAAACACACCCCGGAGTTCCGACATTTCCTTTACCCTTTGTAAATGCATTCTTTACATTAGTAGCGGTTCTGTTACGATTATCGGTAAGTGTCTCTACAATGATAGCTGTTCCGTTCGGGCCATATCCTTCATAGGTGACATGTTCATAGTTGGATGTGTCACTATTACCTTTTGCAATATTACGATTGATAGTATCATTAGGCATGTTCACAGCTTTTGCTTTCGCGATCACATCGCGAAGTCTGCTGTTATTGGCAGGGTCTGAACTTCCCCCCTCCTTAACGGCTACGGCTAATTCCTTGCCAAGCTTAGTAAAAATCTTACCTTTAGCGGCATCATTTTTCTCTTTTTTGTGTTTGATATTTGCAAATTTTGAATGTCCTGACATAATATATCTCCTATTTAAATATTTTTTCGCATTATTCTAAATAATAACACAATACAAAATATATTTCAACGAAAGATACAAAGTGAATAAATATCAACATAAAAACGCTTTGCCGATAGCATTCGCTATCTCACCAGCCAACGCAGAGCGCTCTCCGTTTAATTCGCCGGCAACACGTCCTGCAAGTCCATGATAGTAAACCGCAAGGCTTGCAGCCATATGTGCCGGAACACCTGTGGCTAAAAATGCGCCGATCATTCCGCATAACACATCTCCTGCTCCAGCCTTTGCAAGGACGCTTGTACCTGTTTCATTTACATAGATCTGTTCTTTTGAATGAACAACAGTGACCGCATCTTTACACACAATTATCTGACCGGAAACATTCCATTCATCAAGCACCTTTAACCGATCATTTTTGATTTCATCTATAGGTACGTCAGATAGACGTTCTAATTCTTTTAAATGCGGTGTATAGATTATCTGACTCCATGAATGATTGATCCAATCTTTGTGACGACTTAATATATTGATGGCGTCTGCATCCACCACCAGTGGCTTTTCTATGTGGCGCATGACTTCTTTTACAATAAGTTCCGCTATTTTTCCCTGACCAAGACCGGAACCAATGCAGACAGTATCTGCCCAAGTAAGAAGTTCTGAAAGTTTCTCTTTCTCAAAAGATGAATATGTAGTGAGGACCGCCTCGGGGAGAAGGGTCTGCATGATAATTCTGTTACTTTCAGGAGTATAGATCCGAACGAGACCACATCCGCACCGATAAGCGGCCAGCGCATTTAAGTATGCAGCTCCTGCCATTCCATCACTTCCTGCAATTACCAATAATTTCCCGAAACTTCCTTTGTTGGAATCCCTTGAGCGAATGGGAAGCATACGTCTCATTTCATCTGCATTGAAGGTAATAGGTGTGAGATCATGGGTAAAAATATCTTGTGAAATTCCAATATCCTCAACAAAAACTTTTCCTGCATACGCTTTTCCCGGATAGATTAAAAGACCAAATTTTCGGTTCTGAATACATATAGTATAGTCTGCTTTTACTGCAGCACCAAGGACGGAACCGGTATCCGCACAGATTCCGGAAGGCATATCTACAGAAACTACCGGAACATGGCTATCATTGATCAATCGGATCACGTCTTTATAAAACCCGCTAACCAGACGAGACAATCCAACACCAAAAATGCAATCTATGATCAAAGAAGAATCTTTTAAAACAGAAAGCACATCGATTTGATCGGCAGTTATCACTATGCCGCCGATTTTTTCAAGCATTTCTATCTGTAATTTGCACTCTTTCGTTAAATGCTCAGGATTGCCCACAAGAAATGCATACGTACAGAAGCCTCTTTCCTGCAATAATCTGGCCATGGCAAATCCATCCCCTCCATTATTGCCACTGCCGCACACAATACTTATTTTCTTAAGATCAAGTCCTAACAATTCAATCTTTGATACACAGGCATCTGCAGCACGCTCCATAAGCAAAAGGCTTGAAATTCCTTTTGTCTGTATTGTGTATTCATCGGCTTTTTTCATTTGTTTTCCGGTGGGTAAATATTCCATTTTTCCTCCTTGTAAAGGTGAACAAATCGTCAGAAGTGGTTTTCAGTAACATCCTGAGACTGTATGTGATAAGTCAAGGGCATTGACACAATCGTCATGACTTTAACTTATCGTCGGCGCAAAAAACCGTGCCAAGGGTTGAGTTCCCTTCGCACGGTCTTATATTAATTATGCTCATTTTTATATTTGCTGATATTGTAAGATAACTGCATTAAACTGTCGGACAAATGAACATTTTCAACAACCACATGATCCGGAAGGTTTAAATCTATGTGAGCAAAATTCCAAATCGCCTGCACTCCGTTATCAACCAATAGCTTTGCAACCTCCAAAGCTTTGTCTTTTGGAATTGTCAAGGCAGCTATATCAATATCATTGTTTTTTACAAAGTCATTCAACTCATCCATCATCCGGACTTCTATTCCTCTGATAGAAACACCTTGGAGTCTGGGGTTAACGTCAAAAAGACCTTTCAGCACAAAACCACGTTTTTCAAAATTGGTATAATTTGCTAACGCCTGGCCCAGATTTCCCGCACCGATAATGATCATATTATGATTTTCTTCCAATCCCAGAATCTTTCCAATCTCAGTGTAGAGATATTTTACATTATAACCATAGCCTTGTTGACCGAAACCACCAAAATTATTCAAGTCCTGCCGGATCTGGGAAGCTGTCACCTTCATCCGCTTACTCAGATCGTTTGACGAAATGCGTTCCACTCCGTTTTCCATCAGTTCACCCAAATAACGATAATATCTTGGCAAACGACGGATAACGGCATTTGAAATTCTTCTATCTTGCATATTGATTACCCTCATATGTTTATTATTTATCAATTATAGTAAAACGTTTACGATAAGTCAAATTTTAGTTGGTTTTTCTCACAGTTTCCGATATAATAAACAAAGTGTTTTTTGGAGGAAATTATGATTTTAGCTTGTCATAATCTAAACAAATCATTTGGTGAAAACAGGATTGTCGCAGACGGCTCTTTTCACATTGAAGAAAATGAAAAGGCTGCTTTGGTAGGTGTCAACGGTGCCGGCAAATCAACAATTTTAAAAATGATCGTCGGTGATACTCCTCTTGACAGTGGATCTGTTATCTTAGCAAAAGACAAATCATTCGGTTACCTTGCTCAGGTGCAGACGTTAACCAGTGGTCAAACGATCTACGAAGAGATTAAATCAGCAAAAGCAGATATTATCAATCTTGAAAAACGCATTCGCGAAACGGAACAAAACTTAAAACATCTTACGGGGAAAGAGTTAGATGAAAGACTCAACGCTTATCATAATATGATGCAGCGGTTTGAAATGGAAAATGGTTACGCCTACCAAAGCGAGATCATTGGCGTATTAAAAGGTTTGGGATTTAGTGAGAATGAATTTTCTCTTCCCGTAGAAACTTTGTCAGGAGGTCAAAAGACCAGAGTTTCTCTTGGCAAGTTGTTATTGACTAAGCCTGATATTCTCCTTTTGGATGAGCCTACTAACCATCTGGACCTTAATTCAATAAGATGGCTCGAAAACTATCTTCTCAATTATAAAGGGGCTGTCCTTATTGTTTCTCATGACAGATATTTCCTGAATCGTGTCGTCACAAAAGTTATAGAGATCGAGAATGGACATTTAACAACTTATGCAGGTAATTATTCCGATTATTCAAAAAAGAAAGAATTAATTCGCGATATGCGATTGAAGGAATATCTGAAAGAACAGCAGGAAATCAAACACCAGGAAGCTGTAATAGAAAAGCTTCGATCATTTAACCGCGAAAAATCCATAAAGCGAGCCGAAAGCCGTGAGAAGATGCTTGATAGGATGACTCCTGCAGAGAAGCCCCAGGAGTTGAATGCCACGATCCATCTTCGCCTGGAACCTTCCAAAGTCAGTGGAAATGATGTTTTAAAAGTGGAACATTTAAGCAAATCCTATCCACAGCTGACTCTTTTTTCAGATGTCAATTTTCAAATCAGGCGCGGGGAACATGTTGCTGTTATTGGCGATAACGGAACCGGCAAGACCACACTCCTGAAGATATTGAATGAAGTTCTGTCTGCGGATGCAGGTTCGTTTTCGCTGGGTACTAACGTAGAGATCGGATACTATGACCAGGAACATCATGTCCTTCATATGGATAAGACTATTTTTGAAGAGATATCTGATGATTACCCAGCATTGAACAACACAAAGATACGCAATGTTCTGGCTGCTTTCCTTTTTACGGGTGATGAAGTGTTTAAACCGATTCGGGAACTTAGTGGCGGAGAAAGGGGACGCGTTTCTTTAGCAAAACTTATGCTGTCTAATGCTAATTTCCTTATTTTGGATGAGCCAACCAATCATTTGGATATCATTTCAAAAGAAATACTGGAGAAAGCTTTAAATGACTATACCGGAACTGTGCTTTATGTTTCTCATGACCGGTATTTTATCAATCAGACTGCTTCTCGTATTTTAGAGCTTACCAATCAGACTTTTGTCAATTATATCGGTAATTATGATTATTATCTGGAAAAGAAGGATGAATTGACTGCTGTTTATACTAAATCAGAACAGCTGACTGCAATAACAAATGAACAGCAGGCCAAATCAGATTGGAAAGATCAAAAAGAATCTCAGGCCAAAGAGCGAAAACGGAAAAATGATTTTAAAAAATGCGAAGAGCGCATTTCTAAATTAGAAGCACTGATTGAGGAAATCGATGCATCTATGCTTGATCCCGAAGTTTATACGAATTCCGTAAAATGCCAGGAACTTGCCAATAAAAAGCAAGATATAGAAACAGAACTTGAGTCTTTGTATGAGCGATGGGAGGAACTTGCAGATTGAGAAATTTATAATATAAAATAGTCCGGCATCACATTTGATGCCGGACTATTTTATATTCATCGTCATAACTGTAGTACGGACAGGCTTTCACCTGATTCGTTATAAAATGATAAAGTTCATCTTCATCCAAATTGATCAGACAAGTATAGCATTCATAATCATCGTCGTATTCATAATTGGAACAGGATTCACAACAGTTACTCATCTTCTCACCTCGCGTCCTCCCGCTTTTGTTTAAAGTCTTGTGGCGATTGCCTTTATAAACTCCTGACTGTTTAACACGTTAGGATCAGGAATTGATGTGATAAGCGCTAAATCTTTAGTCATATATCCATCTTCAATCGTAGCAATCGTGGCACTCTCCAACCGATTTGCAAAATCCATCAATTCTACATTTTCGTCCAATTCGCCTCGCTTTCTTAAAGCACCCGTCCAGGCAAAAATCGTTGCGACCGAATTGGTTGAGGTTTCTTCTCCTTTCAGATGTTTGTAATAATGCCTTTGCACTGTACCGTGAGCCGCCTCATACTCATAATATCCCTCCGGCGAAACCAGAACGGAAGTCATCATAGCCAAGGAACCAAATGCAGAAGAAATCATATCGCTCATTACATCGCCGTCATAATTTTTGCAGGCCCAGATATAACCGCCTTCAGATTTCATCACTCTTGCAACTGCATCATCGATCAAAGTATAGAAATAAACAATTCCCGCCTTATCAAACTCTGCGGCATATTCTGCATCAAAAATCTCCTGAAAAATATCTTTGAATGTGTGATCATATTTCTTTGAAATTGTGTCTTTAGAAGAAAACCAAAGGTCCTGTTTCGTATCAAGCGCATAGCTAAAGCAGCTTCTTGCAAAGCTTTCGATAGAACTATTGATATTATGCATTCCCTGAACGATACCGGCAGAAGAAAACTGATGTATGAGTTCTCTGTTTTCCTCGCCTTTTTCATCGGTATAAACCAACTCCACCTTTCCTGGTCCCGGGATTTTCATCTCAGATGCTTTATAAACATCGCCGTATGCATGTCTGGCGATTGTGATCGGCTTTTTCCATGATTTCACGTTGGGCTCAATCCCTTTTACTATGATCGGAGCGCGAAATACTGTTCCATCCAGGATTGCTCGAATCGTGCCATTAGGGCTTTTCCACATTTCTTTCAGATCATATTCTTTAACACGGGCAGCATTAGGTGTGATCGTTGCACATTTCACTGCTACTTTATGTTTTTTCGTTGCCAGTGCAGCATCAATAGTTATCTGATCGTTGGTTTCGTTCCTTTTCTCCAGACCAAGATCATAATACTCTGTCTTTAGTTCAATATGAGGAATCAGAAGTTCCTCTTTGATCAAATCCCAGAGAATCCTTGTCATCTCATCTCCATCCATTTCAACGATGGGATTTTGCATTTTAATCTTTTTCATGCATTGCCTCCTAATTAAAAATAAAATAATTAGATTTAAATATCGCTGGTAAACAGAGCATTTACAAAAGTTTCAGAATCAAATTTCTGAAGGTCATCGATTGTCTCACCTACGCCTATATATTTAACCGGTATACGAAGTTCTGATTGTATTGCTACCGCAATACCGCCCTTTGCTGTTCCGTCCATCTTCGTAAGTACAACACCTGAAATCTGCGCTACATCATTAAATTCTTTAGCCTGCTGTAGAGCGTTCTGCCCGGTAGTTGCATCTAAGACGACCAGAGTCTCCCTGTAGGCATCCGGAAATTCACGATCAATGATTCGGTTCATTTTCTTTAATTCTTCCATCAGGTTCTTTTTGTTGTGAAGCCGTCCGGCGGTATCTACTAACAGCACATCACATTTTCTTGCTTTGGCAGCAGCAATGGCATCAAACACAACTGAAGCAGGATCGGTTCCTTCCTGCCCCCCGATCAATTCACATTCCGCACGATTCGCCCATTCTTTTAACTGTTCTCTGGCAGCAGCTCTGAACGTATCGGCAGCAGCCATGATCACCTTCTTATTATTTGCCTTTAATTTACCTGCTAATTTACCGATGGTAGTGGTTTTTCCTACCCCATTGACACCAATGACCATCACAACAGAAGTGCGATTTTCAAATTCGTAAGCATTTTCTCCCACATCCATTTGCTCTTTGATGCTGTCGATCAGGATCTGTCTGCACGCAGCAGGTTCCTTTATATGATTTGCTTTCACTTCAGCCTTTAGCTCATCAAGAATTTCATAGGTTGCATTTACACCAAGATCGCCCATGATCAGAAGCTCTTCTAATTCCTCATAAAAATCGTCATCAATACTTCCCGCTCCATAAAAAATAGAGTCTAGACCAGATACAATGGACTCTCTTGTTTTCCCAAGACCCGAAACCAATCTTTTAAAAAAGCTTGTATTCTCTGTCATTTTTCCTCCAATCATACATGATATTAATCATCCAGTTCTTTTTCCAAAAGATCCACAGAAACCAAAGCAGATACTCCTTTTTCCTGCATAGTGATACCATAAAGCCTGTCAGAAGCTGTCATAGTTCCTCGCCTGTGCGTGATAACAATAAACTGCGTATTTTTTGTTAATTTGTGTAAATAATTAGCAAAACGTACTACATTATTATCATCTAATGCAGCCTCGATTTCATCAAGTAAACAGAATGGTGAAGGTTTCAGATTCTGGATCGCAAACAATAATGCAATGGCTGTCAAAGCTTTTTCGCCACCTGACAGCTGCATCATATTCTGCAATTTCTTTCCGGGCGGCTGAGCATTGATCTTAATTCCTGCTTCCAGAATGTCCTCATCTTCCATTAGCGAAAGGGTTCCTTTTCCGCCTCCGAAAAGCTCCTTGAATACTACATCAAATTCTTCGGAGATCAGTTTAAACTGCTCAGTGAATTGTTTTCGCATTGCCTCATCCAGCTGAGTAATGATCTCCACCAGCGTATTTTCTGCTTCGATAAGATCATCATGCTGGTTTTTTATAAATATATATCGCTCAGACAATTCTTTATATTCTTCAATTGCATTCACATTGACAGAGCCAAGCCCTTTTATATTCGATTTGATCTCTGAAATACGTCTTTTCATCTTAGGCAGCTCAGTCAGATTCGGATTTCGCAGCTCCAATGCCCGATTAAAGGTCAGTTCATATTCTTCCCACATGTAATCGATTTGCTTTTGCTGATTATTTTCGTAAGTTTCCTTCTGAGAATCCAGTCGAAAAATTTCTTTATCCAGTTCTGCAATATGATGACTCAAATCATCTCTCTTATTTAAGAATTTCTTGTTCTCACGATTAAGCTCTTCTTTCTCAACTTTAAGACGATCGATCTCATTCTGGATTTCAATAAATAACTCTTTTGAATTCTCAATTGTATCCTGCAGATCTTTGATCTCATTTTCTTTTTCTTCAATCTGACCGCTTGCGCCGGCAAGATCCTGCCTGATCTTTAGTAATTCTTCATCAAGTTCCTGACACTCGTTGCCAAGACGTCCGATATTTTCCTCATAAAAACCGATTTTCTGCAAGGTGGAAGCAAGGGATAGCTGGCTGCTGTCCAACACGGTTTTCTTCTCATTTTCTTCAAACTCAAGTTCAGCCACTTCTTTTGAAGCTGCTGTGATCATTTCATTTAATTTTTCTTCTGTTTTGGAAGAATCGTTTAGCAGGTTTGAACTATTCTCCTTTTCCAGCAAATACTGATCGCATTCTTTTTTGTTTTCATCTAGCTCAGCGTGAATGCGATCCAGCCGTTCTGAAATCTGATCAGCTTCTGCTTTTGTCTGATCTAAATTTATCTTTGCAGTATTCTGCTTGAGATAATGATCCTGGAGGATGCGATTCTTCAAGGCGATTTCATTATTTACTTCATCCAACTCTTTTTGAAGCTTTGAAATTTCCGATTTAGAACCGCTGATGGCTTCAAGAATTTTATTGCGCTGATTCGTAAGGTCTTCTATTTCCCGTCTTCTGCTAAGAAGATTGCTGCTGTTTTTGAAAGCACCACCACTCATGGATCCACCGGGATTAATAAGTTCCCCTTCAAGTGTTACAATGCGGATAGACTGATGGTACTTTTTGGCAATAGCAATTCCATGGTCGATCGTATCTACAACTAAAGTTCTTCCAAGTAAATTGTTAGCAAGCACTGAAAATTTTTCATCAAGCTGTACTAAATGATCCGCTGTATCAATGGCACCGCTCTCATGTAACGCCTGAAGGTGTGTAATCGTATTATTTCCTCGAAGAGCATTCAATGGAAGAAAAGTGGCGCGGCCATACTTATTGGTCTTAAGGAATGTGATCATCTGTTTTGCAGTCTGTTCATCTGAAGTTACAATGTTCTGAATACTTCCTCCAAGAGCCGTCTCAATCGCCGTCTCATATTTTCTCTCCACCTTTAAAATATCAGCCACAACTCCGATAACGCCTGCAACTTTATCTTTTTGTTCCATGACTCGTCGGATGCTGTTGCCATATCCCTCATACCGCTCTGTTATATTCCGGAGAGATTCCAGTCTGGAATTGATTCGATGATAGTCTGTTTGCTGAACATCCAAATTCTTTTGCAATTTTAATACTGCATCGCTTAAATTTCCGGCATTATGTTTTAACTCTTCTAATTCTTCGTTGGCAAGTATGATCGTATCAGAAATAGATCTCAAAGCTTCCGATTTTTGACTTAAAAGTTCATGGGCTTTATCAAATGAGCTTTGGCTTTCGATCAAGCGGCGATTTAAAGCAGATCTTCTGACCTTCTTCTGTTCCAAAAGTGTGTCATATTTTTGAATCTGCGCTTTTGTCGAGGCTCTTTTTTCAAGGATAGAAAGGATTTCATTCCTTCCATTCTCAGCCTTATTTTTCAGTTCATTTTTGCGGTCGATCAGAGTGTTTAATTCAAGATGATACTGCGTAAGGGCTTGCTGCAAAGCTTTTCCTTCTTCTTCTGCAGCTTCTTTCTCTTTCAAAAGGTTGTCCATCTGAATCTTTTTTTCATCGATGGAAGTTATGATCGCACCGGAACGTTCACTGAAGTGTTCATCATTCAATTGCACTGCCTTGATCTGCTCGTGCAAGATAGCAATCTGATTTTCAAGCTGATTCTTAAGTAATTGCGTTTTGTTGAGCTGATCCATCGAAAGCTCAATGGAATCATCAATTTCCTCAAGCTTAGCCGTCACACCTTCATACTCAGCCTTCATAGCGTCGTATTTGATGTTTGCCTGGTCAAGTTCTTCAGCTGTCAAAGAACGTTTTTCTTCAATACTCCGGATCTGTTCATTGATTCTCTCAGTCTCAAGAAGAAAAAGATTGATATCATAAACTTTCAGTTCATCTTTTAATTTCAAATATTCCCTTGCTTTTTCAGACTGTTTCTGCAAAGGACCTACCTGTCTCTCAATCTCAGATAAGATGTCAGTTACACGAAGGAGATTTTGTCTCTCCTCTTCCAACTTCTTTAAAGTAAGATTTTTTCTTCTTTTAAATTTTACAATACCGGCTGCTTCATCAAACAGTTCACGTCTGTCATCAGGTTTTCCGGATAGGATTTTATCGATCTGTCCCTGGCCGATGATCGAATAACCTTCCTTTCCGATTCCTGTATCGTAAAACATCTCATTGATGTCACGTAATCTGCAGGAAACCCCATTGATCAGATATTCACTCTCACCCGAACGATAAAGCTTTCTGGCAATTGTAATTTCCTCATAATCAACAGGGAGTTGGTGATCGGAATTATCTAATGTGATCGCAACATAGGCGTAACTTAAGGGTTTCCTGTTCTCAGTCCCGGAAAAGATAACATCCTGCA
>R03__coassemble_32_pt1 | contig 84493 bp, 70 predicted proteins | sample R03__metabat2_low_PE_040 | metagenome-assembled genome bin R03 | reverse complement strand
ATCTTAATGCGGGCGCTTCCCACGTGATCGTAACTTCCTATGTATTTAAAGACGGGCAGATCCGGTGGGATCATCTGAGAGAACTGTCATCGCTTGTAGGTAAGGACCGTCTGGTGGTGGATCTTAGCTGCAGGAAAAAGGATGGGTGTTACTACATTGTGACCGATCGATGGCAAACGTATACAGAAGTTGTACTTGACGCTGTTGTTTTGAAAGAGATAGCAGCTTATTGTGATGAGTTTTTGATCCACGGAGTAGATGTGGAGGGAAAAGCTTCCGGCATCGATGAGGAACTGGCAAAGATCCTGGCTTTATATACAGCAGATGAACGGGCGATTCCCATAACTTACGCAGGTGGGATCGCGTCTATGAAGGACATAGAAAATTTGAAGAAAATCACGCACGGAAAGATTGATTTTACAATCGGAAGTGCTTTGGATTTATTTGGCGGACCCCTTCCGTTTGAAGAAGTGGCCGCGATTTCATAAGGAGAATGAATCATTATGGGTTTATTTCAGAAAATTTTTGGTACACACAGTGAAAATGAGCTGAAGCGTATTTATCCGATCGTTGATCAGATCGAGGCACTGGACAGTGAAATGCAGTCTCTTTCGGATGAGGAGCTTAAGGCAAAGACAAAGGAATTCAAGGAACGTCTTGCGGCAGGCGAGACACTGGATGATCTTTTGGTGGAAGCCTTTGCGGTGGTAAGAGAGGCAGCGGACCGTGTGCTTCATATGAAACATTACCGGGTGCAGCTGATCGGTGGTATCATCCTCCATCAGGGACGTATTGCCGAGATGAAGACCGGTGAAGGTAAGACACTGGTGTCTACGCTCCCTGCTTATTTAAATGGTCTGACCGGAGAGGGTGTCAATATCGTCACGGTCAATGATTATCTGGCAAAACGTGATGCGGAATGGATGGGACAAGTCCATGAATTTTTAGGCTTAAGTGTAGGTTGTGTCCTGAATGAGATGAATTCCGATGAGCGTAGAGAGCAGTACAATAAAGATATTACTTACGTCACCAACAATGAGCTTGGATTTGATTACTTACGAGATAACATGGTTGTCTATAAGAAGCAACTGGTACAGCGTGGCATGAAATATGCCATCATCGACGAGGTGGATTCAGTCCTGATCGATGAGGCCAGAACCCCTCTTATCATCTCCGGTGCCAGCGGAAAGTCCACCAAGCTTTATGAGGCCTGCGATATTCTTGCCCGTCAGATGGAGCGCGGAGAAGCAAGCAAAGAGTTCTCCAAGATGGATGCCATCATGGGTGAGGAGATTGAAGAGACAGGTGACTTTATCGTCAATGAAAAAGAGAAGAATATCAACCTGACAGAGGATGGTGTAAAGAAGGTTGAGCAGTTCTTCCATATAGAGAATCTGGCGGATGCGCAGAACCTGGAGATCCAGCATAATATCATTCTGGCACTCCGGGCGCATAATCTGATGTTCCGTGATCAGGATTATGTTGTAAAGGAGGATCAGGTACTGATCGTAGATGAGTTTACCGGACGTATCATGCCGGGACGCCGCTACTCAGATGGCCTGCACCAGGCAATCGAGGCGAAAGAGCATGTGAAGGTGAAGAGAGAAAGCCGTACCCTTGCAACCATCACTTTCCAGAATTTGTTTAATAAGTTTGAGAAGAAGGCAGGTATGACAGGTACTGCCCTGACAGAGGAAAATGAGTTCCGTGAGATTTACGGAATGGATGTAATTGAAATTCCGACCAACAAGCCGATTGCCCGAATCGATTTGAATGATGCGGTTTACAAGACTCAGCGGGAGAAATTCCGTGCCGTCTGCGACGAGATCGAGAGAGCTCACGCTAGCCATCAGCCTGTACTGGTCGGTACCATCACCATCGAGACATCAGAGCTTTTAAGCGGTATGCTGAGACGCCGTGGCATCAAACATAATGTGCTGAATGCCAAGTTCCATGAGCTGGAGGCGCAGATCGTTGCCGAGGCCGGAGTACATGATGCGGTTACCATCGCCACCAATATGGCCGGCCGTGGTACGGATATTAAGCTGGATGAGGAAGCGAAGGCGGCCGGCGGTTTGAAGATCATCGGTACGGAGCGTCATGAGTCCCGCCGTATTGACAATCAGCTGCGGGGACGTTCCGGAAGACAGGGAGACCCTGGCGAGTCCCGTTTTTATATTTCCCTGGAGGATGATCTGATGCGTTTGTTCGGCTCGGAACGTCTGATGAGTGCATTTGAAGCATTGGGCGTGGAAGAAGGCGAGCAGATCGAGCATAAGATGCTCTCAAGTGCTATTGAGAAGGCCCAGGAAAAGATTGAGAATAACAACTTTGGTATTCGTAAGAATCTGTTGGATTATGACCAGGTCAACAATGAGCAGCGGGAAATCATTTATGAAGAGAGGAAGCATGTGCTTAACGGAGACAACATGCGGGATTCTATCTTCCATATGATGAATGAATATCTGGAGGATACAGTAGACGCTGAGATTTCCGACGACCTTGAACCGGAAGAGTGGGACCTTGCGTCTCTCAACAGCGAAGTGCTCCACACCATTCCGATGCATCCTGTCACACCATCCGATGTATCAGGTATCAGCAAGAAGGAGTTAAAACATCTCTTAAAAGAGCGCGCTGCCAAGGCATATGAGTTAAAAGAGACGGAATTCCCAGAGGCTGAGCAGATGCGTGAAGTGGAGCGTGTGGTTCTCTTGAAAGTCATCGATACCAAATGGATGGGTCACATCGACGATATGGATCAGCTGCGGCAGGGCATTGGGCTGCAGGCTTACGGTAACCGTGATCCGAAGGTAGAGTACAAGATGATCGGTTACGAAATGTTCGGCGAGATGACAAGAAGCATCCAGAAGGACACTGTCAGAGCCCTGTTCCGCGTCAGAGTCGAACAGCCACAGGAGCGTGAACAGGTGGCTAAACCATTGGCAACAAATAAGGATGATACGGCGACCAAGGGACCGAAAAAACGTGAGGAGAAAAAGATTTATCCAAACGATCCGTGTCCTTGCGGAAGTGGTAAGAAATATAAGCAGTGCTGCGGTAGAAAATAATCCGCGGTACTTGAAAAAGGGGTGAGAAGCAGTGGTTGAGTTAGATCAGATGAAAAGTGTGATCTTAGCCTACGAAGAACCTCTTGCTGAAATGAGGGATTCACTTTGACGTCTCTTCAAAGAAAGCAAGAGTCGAAGAATTAGAACGGAAAAGCGAAGAGCCTACCTTTTGGAATAATCCGGAAGAGAGTCAGGCTCTTATGAAAGAATTAAAAGACCTTAAGACCCAGATTGAAACCATTGACAGTTTATTTCAGGGGTATGAAGATATCCTGGTTTTGATCGAGATGGGGTATGAAGAAGGGGATCAGGAGATGGTTGCGGAGATCCAGGCAGAAATCGATCGATTTGTCTCTGTATATGAAGAACTTCGGATCCGCACACTTCTTTCCGGGGAGTATGATTCCTGCAATGCGATCCTGACTCTGCACGCGGGCGCAGGCGGCACAGAGTCCTGCGATTGGGCCAATATGCTTTACCGCATGTATAACAGGTGGGCAGAGAAAAAAGGTTTTGGGGTTACAGTACTTGACTTTTTAGAGGGAGATATCGCCGGTATCAAGTCTGTCACTTTTGAGATCAAAGGAGAAAATGCCTACGGATATTTGAAATCGGAGAAAGGCGTGCACCGACTGGTGCGCATTTCCCCGTTTAATGCCAACGGAAAACGGCAGACTTCTTTTGTGTCCATGGATGTGATGCCGGATATTGAGGAAGATATCGATATCGAGATCGCGGATGAGGATCTTCGGATCGATACATATCGTTCCAGTGGTGCCGGCGGCCAGCATATCAATAAGACATCTTCGGCCATTCGTATCACACATTTGCCGACAGGAATCGTGGTACAGTGTCAGAATGAAAGATCGCAGCATCATAACAAAGATAAAGCCATGCAGATGCTGAAGGCGAAATTAAAGCTTTTAAAAGAGCAGGAGCAGGCGGAGAAGGTCTCAGACATCCGAGGCGAGATCAAAGAGATCGGTTTCGGCAATCAGATCCGTTCCTATGTGATGCAGCCTTACACCTTGGTGAAGGATCATAGGACTAATACGGAAAACAGTAATGTTTCGGCGGTCATGGACGGGGACATTGATTTGTTTATAAACGCTTACTTGAAAGACTTGGCAAGCGATAAGGAGGAATAGAATGATCAATATAGCAGTGATGGGATATGGTACAGTCGGTTCAGGGGTGGTAGAAGTGATAGATACCAACCAGTCTCTGATCAATGAAAGGATCGGAGAAGAACTGAATATCAAATATGTACTGGACCTGAGAGATTTCCCGGGAGATCCTGTTCAGGAGAAAGTGGTCCATGATTTTGAGACGATCATTAATGATGAATCGGTTTCAATTGTTGTGGAAGTGATGGGCGGATTAAACCCTTCCTATACATTTGTAAAGAGAAGCCTGCAGGCGGGAAAGAGCGTTGCCACTTCCAATAAGGCTTTGGTAGCAGCCCACGGTGCTGAACTCTTATCCATTGCAAAAGAGAATCATGTAAGCTTCCTGTACGAGGCAAGTGTGGGCGGCGGAATTCCCATTATCCGTCCGTTAAAGACTTCTCTTACAGGTGATGCGATCGAAATTATCAGTGGTATACTGAACGGAACCACCAATTATATGCTGACGAAAATGTTTTATGAGGGGGCAGACTACGACACGGTTTTGAAAGAGGCACAGGCCCTTGGCTATGCTGAGCGCAATCCGGAGGCTGACGTAGAGGGACATGACGCCTGCAGAAAGATTGCTATTCTTTCTTCTATAGTTACCGGTAAAACTGTTGATTTTGAAAATATTTACTGTGAGGGTATCACAAAGGTTACTACAGAAGACATGAAATATGCCAAGGCGCTTGGTTATACCATTAAGCTCCTTGCTTCCGGTAAATATGATGCAGGGAAGCTGGATGCGATCGTTGCACCTTGTATGGTGAAACCGGAAAACCCGCTGTACCATGTGGATGATGTGTTTAACGCTATTTTCGTGCGAGGCAATATGCTGGGCGATTCTATGTTCTATGGAAGCGGTGCAGGAAAACTCCCTACAGCCAGTGCTGTCGTGGGCGATATCATTGAGGCGGCCATGAACCCGGGCAAGAGCATGATGTCTACCTGGAGTGAGGAAAAGCTGATGCCGGAAGACATCGACCAGTCTAAGCGGCGGTTCTTTGTGCGCATGAGGGGCCAGGCAGAGATGGTGAAGGCAGATGTTGAAAAAGCCTTTGGCAAGGTAAAGATCGTAAAGGCAGAGGGGCTTGAGGGCGAATTTGGATTTGTTACGGACATCATAAAAGAAGGCGCATACAAAGAAGCAGCGGCAGGATTTGGCGATGCGATCCTTCATATGATCCGCATCACAGGCTGATACATAAAGAATTTAAATTAAAAGGACTGACACTGTCTGATCAGTGTCCGGTCCTTTTTTTACTATTGCCATATACGGCCTTTGATTCAGCAACTTGAGATGCGTATTTTGGGGAAGCATATGGATGCATATCATAATCCGGATAGGGTTCTTTATCAATTCCCTGCTGCATGAGTGCTTTTGCTTTTTCCTTGAGATGCTGCCGCAGGGAAGGCGTGGACCTGTATATCTGGGTCAAGTCATGGCAGAGCAGCAAGTCAGTAGGAATGCGGTAGAGATCGGCAATCAAAATGATCAGTTCCAGATCGGGCAAGCGTCTGCAGTTTTCAAAGTGTGCATATCCTTGCCTGGAGATTTGAAGAAGGAGACTTACTTCTTCCTGAGTCAGGTTATTTTTCTTTCGCAAATGTTTCAGATTCTTTCCAATCCGTTCTGCCAGCATAGCATTCTCCTGAAAGGAGCTGCCTACATTTTGCTTAAATTACTATTGTGGTATCGTCCGTCAAAGGTTACATCCTCCCCAAACCACGCAGGCGGGACAAATGTATTGGCTTCTTTCTCTGAAGGAAATTCAACTTCTGCAAGGATCAGAGGTGCAAGATCATCTTCAAAGACATCCAACTCGATCGTCAAAGCGTCGTTTCCCGGAACCGGTATCATGTAGCGCCGTTTTCGTATGATACGCCCGTCTGTCTTTTCCTTTAAGTGTTCGTAAGACGCTTTGTCGAGGGGAAGATTATACTCCTGACGCACCATCATTCCTTTGGATTTGTAGGTCAGCTCGTATTTGTCATTGTCACGACGAATGCGGACCACCGGTGTGGTGTTTAAATACCCCTGCTCGATCAGGCGGCAAGGATAAGAAGCTGTATTATCCGGCAAAGCATGTACCAAATATTTGCGTTCGATTTCCATAAGACAGGTTCCTTTCTGATTTAAAGCAAATCCTGCCATTATCATAACACAACCGGGGTCTGTCATTCACTCTTTTCTTATTATGCAATTTCCGTGCCCACGTTTTGCCCACATTTTGGACTGCTTTTTATACATTTTTGAAAAAAATGAAAAAAAATTTTGAAAATATGGTACGATTCAACTATATGCGGCATGTTAGAAAAATCAGAAGGAAAGGGTAATGAATATGAAAAAAGCAGTGGTATTTTTGGCAGATGGATTTGAAGAAGTGGAAGCGCTGACAGTGGTGGACCTTCTAAGAAGAGCAGGCGTTTTGGTGGATACGGTATCTGTTTCCGGGAAAATTATGGTAAAAGGATCCCATGGTATTGAAGTGAAGACAGAAGCTCTCGTGGGAGAGGAAGACTTTGCAGAGGTCTCTTTAGTGGTACTGCCGGGAGGAATGCCGGGAACTCTTCATTTAAAAGAACATGCACAGGTGCGCAGGATCTGTGAGACATTTTTTGCGGATGGACGCCTGGTGGCAGCTATTTGTGCGGCTCCCACAGTCCTTGCAGACATTGGCCTTTTAGAAGGCAGGAATGCCACCTGTTATCCGGCTATGGAAGAGAAGATGGCAGGCGCGATCCTAAGCCGCGAGCCGGTGGTCGCCGATGGCAACATCATCACCAGCAGAGGGGTAGGGACAGCGATTGCATTTGCGCTTAAACTGATCCAGGCGCTTATGGGAAAAGAAAAGGCAGATGAGATAGGACAGTCCATAGTTTATCAGTAAAATTTTCTTTTCATTTAAAGGCATTTATGTTATACTCTCAAAATGAGTGTATTGTAATATACCCATTTTCTGCGATTTAAGCTGTCATGCATCTGAAGAAAGCTGTGGCAGTTTCTGTAGTCGGGTATGGGATAATAATAGGAGGATGAAATACATGAGCGTACAGGTAGAAGTATTAGAAAACAACAAAGCGAAGATGACGATCACAGTTCCTGCAGAGAAGTTTATGGCTGCTACAGAGACTGTTTATAAGAGAAATCGTTCCAAGTTCCAGATTCCCGGATTCAGAAAGGGTAAAACCCCTAAGAAGATGATCGAGAAGATGTATGGCGAGGGCGTTTTTTGGCAGGATGCGATGGATATTGTTCTGAATGAGACATATCCGGAAGCTGCGAAAGAGTCAGAGCTTGCGATCGTTTCCAGCCCGGAAGTAGATATCCTGGAGATCGGTTACGATAAGGACATCGTATATACAGCGGAAGTATTTGTAAAACCGGAAGTTACACTTGGCGACTACAAGGGTGTTGAGGTTGACAAGTATTCTACACGTGTGACCCAGAAAGAGATCGAGGCTGTACTTGAAGAGGAAGCTAAAAAGAATGCAAGACAGATTCCTGTTGAGGACGGAGCCGTTGAGGATGGAGATACAGTCATTCTTGATTTTGAAGGATTTGTTGACGGTGAAGCTTTTGAAGGCGGCAAGGGTGAGAACTATTCCTTAGTGATCGGTTCAGGTCAGTTCATCCCAGGCTTTGAGGAACAGCTTATCGGTGCTGAACTTGAGAAGGAATTGGATGTGAATGTGACATTCCCTGAGCAGTATCATGCAGAGGAATTAGCAGGCAAAGATGCTACATTTAAGTGTACCGTACACGACATCAAGAGAGCAGAGCTTCCTGAGATCGACGATGACTTCGCTTCAGAAGTTTCAGAGTTTGATACATTAGACGAGTATAAGGCTAAGATCAAGGCAGACCTGAAAGAGAAGAAGGCTGACGACGGCAAGAGAGCACAGGAAGACAAGGCTCTTGAGACCGCTGTAGAGAATGCAACAGTTGATATTCCGGCCTGCATGATCGAGGACGAGCAGAATGAGATGATCCAGCGTTTCTCTAACCAGTTAGAACAGAGCGGACTTTCATTGGAGCAGTATACGCAGTACTTTGGTCAGACAGAGGAGCAGCTGAAGGAGTCTTATGCAGAGACCGCTGCCAAGAACGTAAAGAGCCGTCTTGTACTGGAAGCTATTGTGAAAGCGGAGGGTATCGAGGCTTCTGAGGAAGAGCTTGACGCTGAACTTTCTAAACTGGCAGAGACTTATAAGATGGAGCTGGACCAGATCAAGGCGCTTATTGATGCCGATATGGTAAAGGCTGATATCGCTAATAAGAAAGCACTTGACTTTATCGTTGAGAATGCAGTAGAAAAATAAAAAATGAATCGGATAGTGCAAGCTATCGCAAGAAAAGCGGAGGTATTCGCATGAGTTTAATTCCATATGTCATTGAACAGACAAGCCGCGGCGAGCGTTCCTATGATATTTATTCACGCCTTTTAAAGGATCGTATTATTTTCCTGAATGAAGAGGTGACGGATGCAGCAGCCAGCGTGATCACAGCAGAACTTCTGTTTCTGGAAGCAGAGGATCCGGAGAAGGATATCCATCTGTATATCAACAGCCCTGGCGGCTCTGTGACAGCGGGTATGGCAATCTATGACACGATGCAGTATATCAAGTGTGACATAGAGACCATTTGTCTTGGCATGGCAGCCAGCATGGGAGCATTCCTTCTTGCAGGCGGCACCAAGGGAAAGAGATATGCACTTCCCAATGCAGAAATCATGATCCATCAGCCATCCGGCGGTACACAGGGACAGGCTACGGAGATTCAGATCGCAGCAGAACACATTTTAAAGACGAAGAAAAAGTTAAATGAAATGTTAGCAGAAAATTCCGGACAGCCTTTGGAGGTTGTGGAGCGAGACACAGAGCGCGACAACTGGATGTCGGCAGAGGAAGCTAAGGCTTACGGTCTGATCGATGAAGTAATATCGAATCGTTAAAAAAGCCGTTTGGGGAGAAAATTATATGGCAGGCAGATATGATGACCAGGTGAGATGTTCCTTTTGCGGCAAATCCCAGAACCATGTGCGTAAGATGATCGCAGGTCCCAATAATACATTTATTTGTGATGAGTGCGTGGATGTGTGCGTGGAGATCATTGAGGAGGAGCTGGAAGGAGAGGCGGCCGGCACTGATGAAAGTGACATCAACCTTATCAAACCGGAGGAGATCAAAAGTTTTTTAGATGAGTATGTCATTGGTCAGGACGAGGCAAAGAAAGTGCTTTCGGTCGCTGTTTATAATCACTATAAGCGAATCATGGCCCAGAAAGATCTGGGAGTAGAATTAAACAAGAGTAATATTTTAATGCTGGGACCGACAGGTTGCGGCAAGACCTTATTGGCTCAGTCCCTGGCAAAGATTTTAAACGTTCCGTTTGCTATCGCTGATGCGACAGCCCTGACGGAAGCAGGCTATGTGGGTGAAGACGTGGAGAATATTCTCCTGAAGATCATCCAGGCAGCCGATTATGACATGGAACGTGCGGAGCACGGGATCATTTATATTGATGAGATTGATAAGATCACCAGAAAGTCCGAGAACCCATCGATCACAAGAGATGTATCCGGCGAAGGTGTGCAGCAGGCATTGCTGAAGATCATCGAGGGTACGGTGGCCAATGTGCCGCCCCAGGGAGGACGTAAGCATCCGCATCAGGAGACGATTCCGATCGACACCACCAATATCTTGTTTATCTGCGGCGGCGCATTTGAGGGAATCGATAAGATCATTGAAAAGCGGATCGATCAGAAATCCATCGGCTTTGGCGCATCTATTGCCGAGAAGCATGAAGATAACATCGATGAGCTTCTAAGACAGGTGACACCCCAGGATCTGGTGAAATACGGATTGATTCCGGAGCTGGTGGGACGTGTGCCGGTGACAGTATCTTTGGATATGTTAGACAAAGAGGCACTGATCAGGATCCTTACAGAGCCAAAGAATGCCATCGTAAAGCAGTACCAGAAGCTTCTGGAACTGGATGGTGTGGAGCTTAGCTTTGATGATTCAGCCCTGGAAGCGATCGCTGATATTTCAATCAAGAGAAAGACCGGCGCCAGAGGACTCCGTGCGATCATGGAGAATACAATGATGGATATCATGTACCATGCACCGTCGGATGACAGCTTGAAAAGCTGTAAGATCACCGGTGATGTGGTGAAAGGATTTGCCCTTCCTGAGTGTGAGTATTCATAAGGGTCACAATCTATAGGAACTGCCGCAGGCAGTTTCCTTCGGATACTTGCTGATCTGCGAGATTGCCCGGCAATTTCCAGGAAGGCAGTAAAAATGTTAAACCATAAGTTAACTTGTAAACAGGGGTAACTTAAATTAAAATGAGAGAGAAGCGGGCACATGATTGTACCCGCTTCTGTTGCCGATAAAAGGACAGCTAAATTTTCTAAGAAAGGCGTAAGAATGAAGGCAGTTACAGAAGCAAGTTTACCTGTAGTAGCGTTAAGAGGCGTGACGGGAATGCCCGAAAAGATCCTGCATTTTGATGTGTCAAGGCAGATGTCTTTAAATGCGGTGGAACATGCCATGAAGCATGAGAGACCTCTGGTGCTTATCACACAGAAGAATATCGATGCAGAAGAACCTGGTCAGGAGGATCTCTATACAGTAGGTTGTCTTGCCACTATCAAGCAAACGGTGAAGCTTTCCAAACAGGTGACAAGAGTGCTGGCTTATTGTGAGAAGCCGGTGAGACTTTTGCATTTGGAGCCTCATTTTTATGAGGAACGCGTATCCGGGATCAAGTATCTGCACGCTCGTGTAAGTTACTTGGATTATGAGGATTTTGAGTGGGAAAAAGAGGCAGTGGAGGACGAATCTTTACGAATTGCCATGAAGCAGAGTTTAAAGGATGCCTTCACTGAGTACATGAACCGCAACCCTAAGCTTATGAAAGAGCTTGGAACATTGGTGGAGAATATTATGTCTTTGACGACCTTGATCTATACGGTCGCTGCTCATTTGCCTATTGACTACAGAGAGTCTCAGGAAATCTTAGAAACCATGGATTACCAGGAACTTTACAATCTGGTATTGGAAAAGCTCTTAAGAGAGATCCGCGTGCAGAATGTAAAAGAGGAACTGCAGCGAAAAGTCAAGGAAAAGGTCGACAAAAACCAGAGAGATTATATCCTGAGAGAAGAGCTGAAGGCCATTCGGGAAGAGTTGGGAGAGGACAACGTGATCTCTGATGCGGAGGAATTTGAACAGAAGCTTGCCGCACTTGACGCTTCTGATCTTATCAAGGAAAAAATCGCAAAGGAAATCAAGCGTTTTAAGTCGGCCCTGAATTCGCCTGCCGAGGCAGGAGTTTCAAGAACCTATGTGGAGACAATGCTTGAGATGCCCTGGAACACCGCCTGCGAGGAAAATCTGGACACGATCCGCGCCAAACGAATCCTGGATGGGGATCATTACGGGCTGGAAAAAGTAAAAGAAAGAATCGTGGAATTCTTGGCTGTCAAGTCATTGACCAACAAAGGGCAGACACCGATCCTTTGTCTTGTGGGACCTCCGGGAACCGGTAAAACCTCCATAGCAAGGTCTTTGGCAACGGCAACAGAGAGACCTTATATCCGCATTTCTCTAGGCGGTGTGCGGGACGAGGCAGAGATCAGAGGACACAGAAAGACCTACGTGGGAGCTATGCCTGGACGTATCGCTGCCGCCATTAAGAATGCACGTGTTAAGAATCCGCTGCTTTTGCTGGATGAAATTGATAAAGTGGGCAATGATTCTTATCATGGAGATACATTTTCAGCGCTCCTGGAGGTGCTGGATTCGGAACAGAATCATGGGTTCCAGGACCGATATCTGGAAGTGCCGTTGGACCTTTCCGAGGTACTGTTTGTTACGACGGCAAATACTTTGCAGACAATCCCAAGACCTTTGCTCGACCGTATGGAAGTGATCGAGTTGTCTAGCTATACAGAAAATGAAAAAGTACATATAGCCATGGAACATCTGGTGCCGAAACAGCTGGAACGCCACGGCTTGAAAAAGAGTCAGCTTGTGATCGACGAAAGTGCCATTTTGAAAATGGCCCGCAATTATACAAGAGAAGCAGGCGTAAGGCAGTTGGAGAGAAAGATTGGTGAGATCTGCAGAAAATGTGCTAAGGACATCATCGAAAAGGACAAGAAAAAGACCCGTGTGACTAAGAACAATATTTCCAAGTATCTGGGAAATGAGATTTTCACCTATAATATGGCAAATGAGGTGGATGAAGTAGGTATAGTCAGAGGACTGGCATGGACCCAGGTGGGCGGTGATACACTGCAGATCGAAGTGAATGTCATGCCGGGAAGCGGTATGCTGCATTTGACAGGACAGCTGGGGGACGTGATGAAAGAATCAGCGGAGATCGGTGTCAGCTACATCCGTACGATTGCCAAGAGATATGATATCGAGGACGATTATTTTGAAAAGCATGATATCCATGTGCATATTCCGGCTGGTGCAACTCCAAAAGACGGTCCGTCAGCAGGCATAACCATGGCTACGGCTATCTTGTCGGCTGTGACTGAGAAAAAAGTGCGAGCCGATGTGGCTATGACAGGCGAGATCACGCTTCGGGGAAGGGTTCTTCCGATCGGCGGCTTGAAGGAGAAGCTTTTGGCTGCTAAAAATGCAGGCATCAAGACGGTGCTGGTGCCAAAGCAGAATATACCGGATGTGGAGGAACTGGACGCTGAGATCACAGAAGGTATGAAGATCATATTTGTCAGTCAGTTTGATGAAGTTATAAAGGAAGCATTAGTTTAGGAGCTATATATGATTATTCGTAGTTTGAATCTGGAAACAGTGTGTGGGATCACCAGTGTGCTGCCGGAAAATAAGCTGCCGGAGATTGCCTTTGCGGGAAAATCCAATGTGGGAAAATCATCACTTATCAATGCCCTTATGAACCGCAAATCCTATGCCAGGACCTCTGCAACTCCCGGTAAAACGCAGACCATTAATTTTTATAATATCAATGAAGAACTGTACTATGTGGACCTGCCGGGCTACGGCTACGCCAAGGTTTCGGAGGCAGAGAGGGCGAAATGGGGACAGCTGATCGAACGCTATCTTCACACATCCAGACAGCTGAAAGCAGTATTTTTGCTGATTGATATCAGACACAAGCCATCCTTAAACGATGTGCAGATGTATGAGTGGGTGGTTTCACAAGGGTATCATCCCATCATCATTGCCACGAAGCTTGACAAGATCAAGCGCAGTCAGATCCAAAAGCAGGTGAAGCTTTTGAAAGATACCTTAGGTCTTGTGCCGGGAACGCGGGTGATTCCATTTTCAGCCGAGACCAAGCAAGGACGGGAAGAAATCTGGAATCTGATCGAGAGCGAAATACTGGGAAAGGAAGCGTAGAATGAGTATCAAAGATGTAACAGCCTATGAACTGATCAAAGAGCAGGAACTGACAGGCATTCATGCCCGCGGATACTTGCTGAAACATAAAAAAAGCGGGGCCCGGGTGCTCCTTATAGCAAATGACGATGAGAATAAAGTGTTCAATATCGGTTTCAGGACCCCTCCTTATGACAGCACCGGATTACCCCATATCATGGAGCATTCAGTGCTTTGCGGATCAAAGAATTTCCCGGCAAAGGATCCCTTTGTTGAACTGGTAAAGGGTTCCCTTAATACATTTTTAAATGCAATGACATATCCGGATAAGACTGTTTATCCGGTGGCCAGCTGTAATGACAAAGATTTCCAGAATCTGATGCATATCTACATGGATGCGGTACTTTATCCCTGCATCTATGAACGGAGAGAAACCTTCTGCCAGGAAGGATGGAGCTATAAGCTTGAGTCAGAGGATGGAGAACTCACATATAATGGCGTTGTTTACAATGAGATGAAGGGTGCATTTTCTTCGGCAGACAGTGTGATCGACCGGGTGGTTTTAAATCAGCTCTATCCGGACACTTGCTATGCCTATGAATCAGGTGGGGATCCGGACGTGATTCCACAGCTTACCTATGAGCAGTTTTTGGATTTTCACAGAAAATATTATCATCCTTCCAACAGTTACATTTATCTCTATGGCAATATGGATATGGAAGAAAAACTTCGCTGGCTGGATGAGACTTATCTGAATCAATATGAAGCCATGGAAATCGATTCTTCCATCCGGTTGCAGCAGCCGTTTAGAGAGATGAAAGATGTGGAAATCACCTATTCCATTTCCAATGATGAGCCGATGGAGGAGAATACGTATCTCTCCTATAACAAATCCGTAGGCACATCTTTGGATAAGGAATTATACCTGGCCTTTGAGTTTATTGACTATGCGCTTCTTTCAGGCTCCGGGGCTCCCATCAAAGAAGCATTATTAAAAGCGGGGATCGGAAAAAATATCACAGGAGCCTTTGACAATGGTATATACCAGCCCATTTTTACCATTGAAGCAGTGGGCGCCGACAAGGAACAGAAAGAGGAATTTGTCTCTATCATCGAGAGAGAACTTCGCCGCGCAGTGGCAGAAGGCATCAACAAGCAAAGTCTGTATGCGGCCATCAATGAATTTGAGTTCTCGTACAGAGAGGGTGATTTTGGCCTGAATCCTAAGGGACTTATGTACGGATTGCAAATCTTAGACAGCTGGCTCTATGATGAAAATGAACCGTTTATGCATGTAGAAGCGTTGGAGACATTGGAACATCTGAAAGCCATGGTGGAGACGGACTATTACGAGAAACTGGTGCAGGAATATCTCATTGATAATCCCCACGGTGTCATGCTGACAGCCGTTCCGGAACAGGGACGCACCAGCCGCCTGGACAGCGAACTGGCAGATAAACTGGCTGCTTATAAGGAATCTTTGTCAAAAGAGGAAATGCAAAAGCTTGTGGATTGGACTGCGCACATGGAGGCTTACCAGTCGCAAGAAGACCCGGTTGAGATTTTAGAGAAGATCCCTATGCTGACAAGAGAGGACTTGAATCGAAAAGTCCCACCGTACTTAAACGAGGAGTTAGAGATGGCAGGGGTGCCTTTTATCCATCACTGTATGGAGTCTTCAGGCATCGGTCATCTTAAGATGTATTTTAAGCTGGATGGACTGTCTTTAAGGGAAATGCAGTACCTGGCTATCATGTCAGATCTTTTTGACATGGTGGATACAGACCGGTACACATATGGAGAATTGAATAACGAGATGCGTTTCCACTTAGGCGGGCTTTCTTCTGATATCAGTATCATAATGCGAAGGCAGGAAGAGGATACCTATGTGCTTAACAATTATTTTGCGATCAAATCCAAGGCCTTATATCATGAAATCCCTAAAGTGTTCGAACTGGTAGAAGAGATTGTTCTTCATTCCCATCTTTCTGATGCAGAACGTGTGAAAGAGGTCCTTTCCATGTACAATGCAAAGACCCAGGCGCGACTGGTGGCAGCCGGACATCTGACGGCAGCGGGCCGTGCAAAAAGCTATGGCAGCATCGGCGAGGCTATGAGAGAGCAGGTGGGAGGATTAGAGTTCTACCGGTTTACGGATGATCTTGCAAAGAACTTTGATGAGAAAAAAGAGGAGATGTTTGCCGCATTTGAGCAGATCCTTACAAAGGTTTTCCGCAAGGAAAACCTGCTTTTAAGCTATGTATCTGCTAAAGAAGGGCTTAAAGGCATGGAAGAGATGGTGGCATCCTTTACAGATAAACTGTTAACTGCTCCTTTCGAGAAAAAGGAACTTATCATTCCAGTGCAGAGATTAAACGAAGGATTTAAGACCTCTTCCAAGGTACAGTATGTGGCTTGCGGCGGCAATTTTAAAAAGGCCGGTCTTGCCTATACGGGAGCACTCCATGTGCTTCGGAATATTTTGTGCTATGACTATTTATGGCAGAACATTCGTGTAAAAGGCGGTGCCTACGGATGCATGTTTAATTTCAGTGCAGATGGGGATGCATATTTTGCGTCATACAGAGATCCCCATTTAAAGCGGACGATGGACGTCTTTGAAGGCATTCCGAAATATCTGGAAGAATTTGATGTGTCAGACCGTGATATGACAAAATTTGTGATCGGTGCCATGTCTGCGTTTGAGGTACCCCTGACGCCAACCGTTGTAGGATTAAGGTCCATTAACGCATATCTTTCCAATACATCCTATGAGGAGAAGGTAAGAGAGCGGGAGCAGATCATTGATGCCAAGAAAGAAGATATCCGTGCACTGGCAAAATACTGTCAGGCAATCCTCGATTGCAGTCAAATCTGCGTCGTGGGAAGCGAAGATGCTATTGAAGAGAATGCAGAAATGTTTGGCGAGATCACAAGTATTATTCCGGCCTAATGCCTGCGAGATGACCGTAAAGCTTTGTTCTTATATAAGAGTTTGCGAGATAAAGAATGAGTACTTGCATATAAGAATGAGAAAATGCACATAAAAAGCGAGGAATTTATGAGAAACGATTACAAATCCGGATTTGTCACATTGATCGGAAGGCCGAATGTGGGAAAATCCACGCTTATGAATCAGCTGATCGGGCAGAAGATCGCTATTACCTCAAACAAACCACAGACCACAAGAAACCGTATCCAGACGGTCCTCACAAAAGAGGAAGGTCAGATCATTTTTGTGGACACGCCTGGTATCCACAAAGCCAAGAATAAACTGGGTGAATACATGGTGAATGTGGCAGAGAGTACACTGAATGAAGTGGATGTTGTACTTTGGCTGGTGGAACCTACCACCTTTATCGGCGCCGGTGAACAGCATATTGCCAGGCAGTTGTCCAAAGTAAAAACGCCGGTGGTGCTGGTGATCAACAAGATTGATATGGTAAAAAAGGACGAGATCCTCACAGCCATTGCAGCCTACAAGGATATCTATGATTTCGCGGATATTGTTCCGGTTTCAGCAAGAAACGGAAATAACACAGAAGAGCTGGTTTCAGTGATCATGAAATATCTGCCTTACGGTCCGCAGTTTTATGACGAGGATACCATCACCGATCAGCCGGAGCGCCAGATCGTGGCGGAGCTGATCCGTGAAAAAGCACTGCACAGTCTGCAGGATGAGATCCCCCACGGCATCGCAGTGGCCATTGATCAAATGAAAAAACAAGGGAAGACTATGCATATCGATGCGACCATCATTTGTGAGCGGGATTCTCATAAGGGAATCATCATCGGCAAACAGGGCAGCATGCTGAAGAAGATTGGCAGTACTGCCCGCTATGAGATTGAGCGTATGCTTGACTGCAAAGTAAATCTGAAGCTTTGGGTGAAGGTGAAAAAGGACTGGAGAGACAGTGATTATCTGGTCCGGAATTTCGGTTACAGGGAAGACGATTATTAAGTCCGAGCTGAGACAATGTGTTCAGGCTGGAGCGATGTGCCCGGGCTGAAGTGATGTGTCCGGGCTGAGACAATGTGTTCAGGCTGGAGCGATGTGCCCGGGCTGAAGTGATGTGTTCAGGCTGGAGCGATGCGTTCGGGCTAAAGTGAAGGAGCTTAAGAAGATTACAGGAAGGGAAAAGACGTGAATCAGATCACACTGACGGGCATGGTCTTATCGGCGGGACCGATGGGAGAATATGACAGGCGGGTCGTGCTGCTGACAAAGGAAAGGGGAAAAATTTCCGCTTTTGCCAAAGGCGCAAGACGGCCTAATTCTGCCCTGGTGGGAGTGACACAGCCATTTTCCTTTGGTGAATTTACTCTTTACGAAGGACGCACTTCCTATAATCTGGTGAATGCAAAGATTTCCAATTATTTCGAGGAGCTTAGGAGTGACGTTGAGGGCGCTTACTATGGATTCTATTTCATGGATTTTGCCGGGTTTTACACAAGAGAAGGTGTAAATGAGACGGAAACCTTAAAGCTCTTGTACCAATCATTTCGGGCGCTTTTAAAGCCGCAGTTTGACAATCGCCTGGTGCGGGCAATCTTTGAACTGAAGCTTGTCACGATCCACGGGGAAGGACCTTTAGTTTTTTCCTGCTTAAAATGCGGCAGTACGGAAGGAGAATTGCAATTCAGCGTCAGAAAGGGAGGCCTTTTGTGCAGTTCCTGCAGAAAAAAACTTCCGGAGGTGACAGACTCTTGTGCATTGCTTCCGTCGGCTTTGTATACAATGCAATATATCGTGGCTACGCCGATAGAAAAATTGTATCAGTTTACAGTCACTGAAGAGGTGTTATCAGAACTTCAGGATATTTTGAAAAAATATTTGGAACGATATGTTAACAGGGATTTTAAGTCCCTGGAAATCCTGGAGACGATCCTTAGGAGATAAAGGAGTGCTCAGACGATAAGACCTGCAGGTAAGGATCTTAGGAGGAAAAGAGTTGAGGCTTGCATTGACAGGGCTTGACTTGTATAATAAATGACAGTCAATTGGAGAAAACAATAGCTAAAGGAGAGAAGTTATGACAGAAAAAACGATGGATAAGATTGTTGCTCTTGCTAAATCAAGAGGATTCGTATATCCGGGTTCTGAGATTTACGGGGGACTTGCAAATACATGGGATTACGGCAATCTTGGCGTAGAGCTCAAGAATAATGTAAAAAAAGCCTGGTGGCAGAAATTTGTGCAGGAATCACCCTACAATGTAGGCGTGGACTGTGCCATCTTAATGAACCCGCAGACTTGGATCGCTTCCGGGCATTTGGGCGGATTTTCCGATCCTTTGATGGACTGCAAAGAGTGCCATGAGCGGTTCCGCGCCGATAAGATCATCGAAGACTTTTGTGCTGAGAACGATATCAAGCTTGAAGGTGCGGTAGATGCCTGGAGCCATGAACAGATGGAGAGTTTTATTGAAGAACACAATATTCCATGTCCTTCATGCGGTAAGCACAATTTTACAGAGATTCGTGAATTCAATCTGATGTTTAAGACCTTCCAGGGTGTGACAGAAGATGCCAAGAATACGGTATACTTAAGACCGGAGACTGCACAGGGCATTTTCGTTAACTTTAAAAATGTACAGCGTACTTCCAGAAAGAAAATTCCGTTTGGTATTGCCCAGATCGGTAAGTCATTTAGAAATGAGATTACGCCGGGCAACTTCACTTTCCGTACCAGAGAATTTGAACAGATGGAACTTGAATTTTTCTGCGAGCCGGACACAGATCTTGAGTGGTTTGATTATTGGAAGAGCTTCTGTTTAAACTGGCTCTCGACTTTAGGCCTTAAGGATACAGAGGTCCGTTACCGCGATCATGATAAAGAGGAACTTTCTTTCTATTCAAAGGCAACAACGGATGTGGAATTCTTATTCCCGTTTGGCTGGGGTGAACTTTGGGGTATTGCTGACCGTACCAACTATGATCTTTCCCGGCATATGGAAGTGTCAAAACAGGATTTGACTTATTTTGATGATGCAAAGGGCGAAAAGTATATTCCATATGTCATCGAGCCGTCCCTGGGCGCAGACCGTATGGTGCTCGCATTCCTTTGCAGTGCATATGATGAGGAAAACATCGGAACGGAAGAGAAGCCGGATATGAGAACCGTACTTCATTTCCACCCGGCTTTGGCTCCTGTCAAGATTGGAGTGCTGCCACTTTCCAAGAAACTGAATGAAGGCGCTGAGAAGATTTATCATGAGCTTTCTAAAAAATACAACTGTGAGTATGATGACCGCGGTAATATCGGTAAGAGATACCGCCGCCAGGATGAGATCGGAACACCGTTCTGTGTAACCTACGACTTTGAATCCGTAGAAGATGAGGCAGTAACCGTCCGCGACCGAGACACGATGCAGCAGGAGCGGATCAAAATCGCAGACCTGGATACATATTTTGCAAAAAAATTTGAGTGGTAATAAATTGGGGACGTACACTTTTTGAAAAAGTGTACGTCCCCAATTGAAAATGAGGGTGTCCCTTTTCTGATTTTGGAAAGGGGAGGTGCGATGCCAAGGACAGCGAGGAGAGAAAGCGCAACAGGGTTTTACCATGTGATCTTAAAAGGGATTAATAAGGAGTATATTTTCAACCAAATCCGCGAAAAAAATTATTTTAAATCAATTATTCTGAAACAACTTGGAAAATGCCAGGTTAAAATCTATGCATATTGCATCATGTCAAATCATGCTCATTTTATAATTCGGGCAGATATTCATGGATTATCAGCGTTTATGTCAAAAATTCTGACAGAATATGCTGTTTATTACAATTTAAAACACAAAAGAAACGGGCACGTCTTTCAAAATCGTTTTTCCAGTGAAGTGATTGAGAACAGCAATTACTATTGGACATGTTTGCGATACATTCATATGAACCCGGTGAATGCAAAAATGATAAAACATCCGGCCAGCTACCGATTTAGCAGCATGCGGGGCTATAAATATGAAGATGATGAACTGCTTTCTGATGACGCCCTGCAGATGTTTAAGGAAAAGTTTGAATCGTATAGGCAATTTGAAAAATATCATGTAAATAATTTGGATAAGGAAATTTTTCTTGATTTGAAAGAAGATGTTTGGCTTCAGCAGATTAACGTGGGAAAATTACTGGTAGAAAAAATTAAACAAGAATATCAGTTGCCATTTTCCTGTCAAGTGTTTGAAGAAGTTAAATATCGAGAAATGCTTGAAGAAATTGTGAGAGAAGAAATGAGTTTGTCTAAAACAAAAGTAAGAAAACTCTGTAATACATTGCAAAATATTTATGAAATAGTGTAATATTTTTTGAAAAGGGACACCCCAAAAGTTAAATTGGGACGTAGCAAAATTAAAAAAGTGTACGTCCCCAAAGGAGAAATTATGGAGAGAAGAAATGCCTGGAACTCGTTTGATAAACGGCAGCTTGAGGAGCTTCGCGCTGTGACGGAGGACTACAAGATGTGCCTGGACGAGGGTAAGACGGAGCGGGAGTGCGTCTCCCTTACGATCAACAGAATTGAAGAGGCCGGTTACAAGGATATTCAGACCTATATTCAGAAAGGAAAGAAAATAAAGGCCGGCGATAAATTATATGCCGTGTGCATGGATAAAATGATAGCTATATTCCACATCGGAACCGATCCTTTGGAGTATGGTATGAATATCCTGGGCGCGCATATCGATTCCCCCCGTATTGACGTGAAGCAGAACCCGCTGTATGAGACAGATGATTTTGCATACCTTGACACACATTACTACGGTGGTATTAAAAAATACCAATGGGTGACACTTCCATTAGCCATTCACGGTGTTGTTGCACTGAAGGACGGCTCTACCGTGACTGTTCGTGTCGGAGAGGACGAAAAGGATCCGGTATTTGTGATATCAGATCTTCTCATTCATCTGGCAGGCAGACAGATGGAAAAGAAAGCAAGCACCGTTGTGGAAGGGGAGAAACTGGACCTCCTGATCGGCAGCAGACCTCTGGCAAATGTAGAGGATCTTAAGGAAGACGAGAAGGCTACGGTAAAAGAAAATGTCCTTACTATTCTAAAAGAACAGTATGGTTTCGAAGAGGAAGATTTCATCTCTGCGGAACTGGAAATCGTGCCTGCGGGAAGAGCAAGGGATCTGGGGTTTGACCGCAGTATGGTCCTGGCTTACGGACAGGATGATCGCGTGTGTGCGTTTACATCTCTGTTTGCTATGCTTGATGTGGATCAGGTGGAAAAAACTGCCTGCTGCCTTTTAGTGGATAAGGAAGAAATCGGAAGTGTTGGCGCGACCGGTATGCATTCCCGCTTTTTTGAAAATACAGTGGCTGAGATCGTTGCACTTATGAATGGAGAATCAGAGCTTATAGTCCGTCGCACTCTTCAGAATTCCAAGATGCTTTCTTCAGATGTCAGCGCCGGCTATGATCCCATGTATGGGGAGGCATTTGAAAAGAGAAGTTCTGCATTCTTTGGCAGAGGCCTGGTCTTTAACAAATTTACCGGAAGCCGCGGGAAGAGCGGCTCAAATGATGCCAATGCGGAATATCTGGCAGAAATCCGCCAGGCGATGGACGCAGATGATGTGTCCTACCAGTTTGCGGAGCTTGGAAAAGTAGATGCAGGTGGCGGCGGCACGATCGCCTACATCATGGGAAATTATGGCATGCAGGTTATTGATTCGGGTGTTGCTGTCCTTTCCATGCATGCGCCGTGGGAAGCCACCAGTAAAGCAGATATCTATGAAGCATACAGAGGATATAAAGCATTCCTTACAAAAATGAGTTAAAAGATAAATGGAATGCAATCCAAATTGCAGAAGAGGCAGGAAAAGTCCACGATTAACAGATTTTCAACCACTTGACGAAAGGTATCCAATCCTTTAGAATAAAAATAGCGACTAAAAAAGAAATAGGAGGTCATTGGACTATGGCAAAATGGGTTTACTTGTTTAGCGAAGGTAACGCTAACATGCGTGAGCTCCTCGGTGGTAAAGGTGCCAACCTTGCTGAGATGACAAATATCGGTCTTCCGGTTCCACAGGGATTCACAATTACAACAGAAGCATGTACTCAGTATTATGAGGATGGTCGTGAGATCAACGACGAGATCCAGGGACAGATCAATGAGTACATCGAGAAGATGGAAGAGATTACAGGAAAGAAGTTTGGAGATAAAGAGAATCCATTACTTGTTTCTGTTCGTTCAGGAGCGAGAGCTTCAATGCCAGGTATGATGGATACGATCCTCAACCTTGGTCTTAATGAGACTGTTGTTGAGACAATCGCAGCACAGTCAGGAAATGCTCGTTGGGCATGGGACTGCTACAGAAGATTCATTCAGATGTATTCTGACGTTGTTATGGAAGTTGGTAAGAAATATTTTGAGGAACTGATCGATGCTATGAAGGCTGACAGAGGAGTTTCTCTTGATGTAGATCTTACAGCAGAGGATCTGAAGGAACTTGCTAACCAGTTCAAAGCTGAGTACAAGGCTAAGATTGGTGCTGACTTCCCGGATGATCCGAAGGAGCAGTTAATGGGCGCTATCAAGGCTGTATTCCGTTCATGGGACAACCCGCGTGCGAATGTATACCGTCGTGACAATGATATCCCTTATTCATGGGGAACAGCTGTCAATGTACAGTCCATGGCATTTGGTAACATGGGTGATGACTGTGGTACAGGTGTTGCATTTACACGTGACCCTGCTACAGGCGATAAGGGTCTGTTCGGTGAGTTCCTTACCAATGCACAGGGCGAGGACGTAGTTGCCGGCGTACGTACACCAATGCACATCACAGAGATGGAGCAGAAGTTCCCTGAGGCATTTGCTCAGTTTAAGGAAGTATGCCAGACATTGGAGTCTCACTACAGAGATATGCAGGATATGGAGTTTACAGTAGAGCACGGTAAGCTTTATATGCTTCAGACACGTAATGGTAAGAGAACAGCTCAGGCAGCTCTTAAGATCGCTTGTGACCTTGTTGATGAGGGAATGAGATCTGAGGAAGAAGCAGTAGCTATGATCGATCCACGTAACTTAGATACACTTCTTCACCCACAGTTCGATGCTGCTGCACTTAAGGCTGCAACACCACTTGGAAAAGGACTTGGAGCTTCTCCTGGCGCTGCATGTGGTAAGGTTGTATTCACAGCTGACGATGCAGAAGAGTGGAATGCAAGAGGTGAGAAGGTTGTACTTGTTCGTCTTGAGACATCTCCGGAAGATATCACAGGTATGAAGTCTGCACAGGGTATCCTGACCGTTCGTGGTGGTATGACATCACATGCAGCTGTTGTTGCCCGTGGTATGGGTACATGCTGTGTATCTGGTTGCGGCGACATCAAGATGGATGAAGCTAATAAGACATTTACATTGGCAGGTCAGACATTTGTTGAGGGTTCACCGATCTCTATCGATGGTACAACAGGTAACATCTATGGCGAAATCATCCCTACAGTAGATGCTACGATCGCCGGTGAGTTCGGCCGCGTTATGGCATGGGCTGATAAGTTCAGAACATTAGGTGTTCGTACCAATGCTGATACACCGTCAGATGCTAAGAAAGCTCGTGAGCTTGGAGCAGAGGGTATTGGACTTTGCCGTACAGAGCATATGTTCTTTGATGAGGAAAGAATTGCAGCATTCCGTGAGATGATCTGCGCTGATACAGTTGAGGAGAGAGAGGCAGCTCTTGAGAAGATCCTTCCTTATCAGCAGTCAGATTTCGAGGCCCTCTATGAGGCACTTGAGGGATGTCCTGTAACAATCCGTTTCCTTGATCCGCCGCTTCATGAGTTCGTTCCTACAGAGGAAGAGGATATTAAGAAGCTTGCTGATGCACAGGGCAAGACCGTAGAAGAAATCAAGGCAATCATTGATTCGCTTCACGAGTTCAACCCAATGATGGGTCATCGTGGATGCCGTCTTGCAGTTACATATCCTGAGATTGCTAAGATGCAGACAAAGGCTGTTATCCGTGCAGCTATCAATGTTAAGAAAGCTCATGATGACTGGGCAGTAAGACCTGAGATCATGATTCCGCTTGTTGGCGATATCAAAGAGCTTAAGTATGTTAAGAAGGTAGTAGTTGAGACAGCTGATGCTGAGATCGCTGCTGCAGGAATTGAGTTAGAGTATCAGGTTGGTACAATGATCGAGATCCCAAGAGCTGCTCTTACAGCTGATGAGATTGCTGCAGAGGCTGACTTCTTCTGCTTCGGTACAAATGACCTTACACAGATGACATTTGGTTTCTCACGTGATGATGCAGGCAAGTTCTTAGATGCTTACTATGATGCTAAGATCTATGAGAATGATCCATTTGCTAAGCTTGACCAGACAGGTGTTGGTAAGTTGATGGAGACAGCTGTAAAACTTGGACGTCCGGTTAATCCGAACCTTCATGTTGGTATCTGTGGAGAGCACGGTGGAGACCCATCTTCAGTAGAGTTCTGTAACAAGATCGGTCTTGATTATGTATCATGCTCACCATTCCGTGTACCGATCGCTCGCCTTGCTGCTGCACAGGCTGCAATCGCACAGAAATAATTGATTTAAGATAATCAAGTGAGTTTGTCCCAGGTTCATTTTGGACCTGGGACTTTTTGTAATGGCGACGAGTCAAAGTCATGACGCAAAGCGTCAATGACCTTGACGACCGCAAACAATCTCAGAAGGAGGCAGAAAGCAACTTCTGATGATTTGTAATGGCGACAGGAGGTTTTGAAAAATGAACTACTATTCCTGCGTGACGACCCCCATTTGAAATATAACGATAGCAAGCGGTGGAGAGGCTTTAACGGGACTTTGGTTTGACGGGCAAAAATATGACAGGGATGGGCTTGATTCAAACTGCATGCAGGGAGATCTGCCGATTTTTGAAGAAACAAAAGAATGGCTTTCACACTATTTTTCGGGACAAGAGCCAAAGAAAAGACCATTGCTCCAACTGAGTGGCACACCTTTTCAGCAACTGGTTGCTCAGATCATGTCGGAAATCCCTTATGGTCAGGTTGTGACTTACGGTGAAATTGCTACGCAGGTTTCGAAACAGCTTGGCAGAGAACACATGTCTGCACAGGCAATTGGAAATGCAGTTGGTCATAATCCAATTTCTCTGTTGATTCCTTGTCACCGGGTAGTTGGAGCGGATGGATCTTTGACCGGATACGCGGGAGGCGTTTGGCGTAAAAAATATTTGCTCGAGCTTGAAGGCATTGATCTGAAGGGAGCCGGATTGTATTTGCCAAAGAAAAAGAACCCCCAATAATTTTTGACGAAAATAAAAAGAAGACTTAGTGCATTAAAAAAGGAGCAGAGGATTTATGTACTTACTGGCCGACTGGGACGCTGACCTTTCTTATGGGTTGAAAATTGCTGAAAAAGTGAATACAGAATTTGTGCGGACAGAGAGTCTGCTTAAAGATCAGGTGGCGGATGTGTTGGCAAGTGGGAAGTGCATCGATGATGAAGATTTGCATTTACATCTCACGAAGGAAGGCTTATTCCTTGCTCAGGGAAAGCTTAGGATGCAAGGTGATTTTAAAGAGATGCTACCGAGACTTAAACAAAAGAATCTGGAGCGGGAAATGCTTGTGAAGGCAGCTCGTTTAAAGGATTTTGAAGGCACACCGACGCTTTTGGATGCTACGGCCGGCATGGGAGAAGATTCGTTACTCCTTGCAGCTTTTGGCTTCCATGTGTTGTTATTTGAGCATGATCCTGTCATTGCTGCTCTTTTATATGATGCTATGAAGCGCGGAAAAGAAAATGATGAGCTTTTGCCGGTCATCGAACGGATGGAACTTCGCTTGGCGGATAGCATTAAGTCTATGAGGGAAGAGGATTTGTCTCCCGATGTGATTTTATTAGATCCTATGTTTCCGGCCAGAACGAAAAGTGCTATGATTAAAAAGAAGTTTCAGCTGCTTCAGCAACTGGAGCAGCCTTGCAGCGATGAAATGGATCTTCTTATGGCTGCGATTTCTGCTAATCCTAAGAAAATTATTATCAAAAGACCGAAAAAAGGGCCGTATCTTGGCGGGGTGCGTCCGGATTATTCGCTGGAAGGAAAGGCAATCCGCTATGATTGCCTGATCAATATAACCAATAGGAGGGTATAAGATTATGAAAAAGAAATTATTAGTGCTTACGCTGGCTTTGAGTGTTGTGTTTGCCGGCTGCAGTAAGCAGGTGAAGGAAGATGCTGATGGATCTGATCTGTCTATTGCGGACGAGAGTGTGGTGGATGACACAGAAAGCACAGAGGATGAAATATCTGGGGATTCAGAAAAGACAGAAGAAGCCGGTGCGCCTGTAGATGCTGAATTGTGGAAGGTTGTACAGCAGTATGGATTTAGCAGTGGCGATGGCGGTCAGTATTCTAAATTAAGCTTCACTCTTCAGGCAGGAACTTTAAAAGATGAGGGCGATTACTACACAATAAAGGTTTCCCTTGGGAAACCTGTTACAGTGCCAGCTGACCTGGAAGTGGGAGAGACTATCGATGTTGACCTTGGCGGCAATACGGTAACACTTACGTATCAGGGTGATGATATTCTGGTTGACGATTCAGATTGGGAATATTATTATTATGCCAATTCGGAGGGCGAATTTGCACCTGGAGAGGTGGCTTTGTATGAGGCAAGCGATGATCGTGTGGATATTAATTTCTACAATGGCACTCTTTGCATCAGCAAGGATGCTGTGGCTGGTGCTGATTTATCCTCAGACCCGCTTGAGAAAGTTTCTGAAGAGACATTTACGGAAGATGGTCTTCTTTGGTATAACGGGGTTTACTTTGATAACAATGGAGTAGTGACTAAGCTTGTGTTCTACGGGGATTGATAGATGAGTGATAAATGGATGAATCTGCATCCGATATCCGTTACGGATTTTCTGTCCCCCGAACTGGATGTGTATGCAAGGATGACAGAGAATCAGTTGCTGAACCGAGACCACCCGGAGGAGGGAATATTTATTGCAGAAAGCCCAAAGGTGATACTTCGGGCATTGCAGGCAGGATATGAGCCCATCTCTCTACTGGCAGAGGAAAAAGATCTGGATGCTGAGATGGTTCAGGTGCTTGAAGGTATAGGAGATATTCCCATCTATACAGCTTCACACGAAGTGCTAAAGAACCTGACAGGGATCCCGCTTACAAGAGGACTGTTGTGTGCTATGAGGAGAAAGCCTTTGCCAACGCTTAAGGAGCTTTGTGAAGGAAAAGGCCGTATTGCTGTTCTTGAAAATGTGATGAATCCTACGAATGTAGGTGCTATTATCCGATCGGCAGCAGCGCTTCATATGGATGCAGTGATCTTAACTGACAATTGCTCGAATCCGCTATATCGAAGGGCGGTCCGTGTCAGCATGGGCTGTGTGTTTCAGATCCCATGGACGATTGTAGGAGAGGAGTGGATCAGTGAGCTGAAGAGTATGGGGTTTTTGACCGCGGCTATGGCGCTGAAAGAAGATACGATTTCTTTAAAAGATCCTGTCCTCAAAAAAGCTGAAAAACTTGCCATCGTGCTTGGATCAGAAGGAGACGGTCTTCCCGATGCTACTATAGATGCATGTGATATGACTGTCATGATCCCAATGTCTCATGGTGTGGATTCCTTGAATGTGGCGGCTGCAAGCGCAGTGGCATTCTGGGAGCTTGGTACCCGGGAAGATAAATAAAAATTAAAAGATAAAAAAGTCCCGGGATATGCTGAAAGTATATCCCGGGACTTTTTATTAGGAAAGGAACTATCCTTCGATCAAAATCGAATTGTCAACTTTGTTTTCAGGCAGTTTTTCTATTTTTGGTACCTGTACGGTCAGAATGCCATCGGAAAATTTTGCTTTGATGTCGCTCTGCTTGATATCCTTTCCAACAAAGAAACTACGAGAGCATGAGCCGAAGTAACGTTCGCGGCGGATGTATTTTCCGTTATCATTCTTTTCATCATTTTCAGATCTTGTTTCAGCTGCGATTGACAAATACCCATCCCTCAATGTGGCTTTCACATCTTCTTTTTTAAATCCGGGGAGTTCGATTGATAGCTCATATCCATCTTCATTCTCCATCACATCTGTTTTCATGATCGCCTGCGAAAGCGGTGTCGGATGCATTGGGTGCGTTGGGCGCATCTCCCTGAGTCCAAATCCGTCAAAAAAGTCATCAAATAAATCTCTTTCAAAAATACTAGGCATTAACATAAGTCATTTCCTCCTGTTATATAATATGATCAAATTTAATGAACAAAGCATCTGTTCTCTTTGTTCTATATGTGTTATAACACTTAAATTAGCACTCGTCAAGCACGAGTGCTAATAGTTTATAAATTGTTAATAATTTGGATTATTTAATGAGATATTTTGTTGCAAAATAGATGCCGCATAGGGTATCAGTTCCTGAAGAGTGACCGATTCCGCCAAATGCCCTTGCAATCATGGCAGTTTGATCCTTGGAAGACAGAAGAGTGGAAGAAGCATTTTGGGGAGAAGATGAATCGGCGCTTTCATGCATATGTTCTGCGCCTTGTAATAGAAGAATCGGTTCTGAAAATTCGTCTATAAGTGCAAGCCTTAAAAAAGCCTGGCTGATATCGAGAGTCCGATCCATATTTTCATAGATTGCGTTGGAAAGTTTCAGGTAAAGCAGACTGTCTTTGCTGCCGGTCAGGGCAAAGGCAGACAGAACGCCTGTGAGAAAATCGTCCCCGCTTGGAGTAAGTCCCATTCCAAGCCCGATCATCGAGGAGAGACCATCGGCAAGTTCCTGATGGGAGGTGCCGGCGTAAATATCTTTTATTATCTGAGAGATTTTTTTCCTGGCAGCATCCATAAGAAGCGGAAGTTCCAGATCACTCTTATCAGGGTCCGGGAAGAAAGCGATAAAGCCATCCTTTTTTTTTGACTTTTTGAGGGTTTCTATTACCTGCTCTAAAAGTTGATTAAGAGTCGCAGTATCCCAGAAAAATTTTCCATGTAATTTAAGGTCTGTGATTTTGGCATTGCTTAATGAAATCAGCTGTACCAAAGAAACCGTTTCACCGACACTGTAAGGAAAAGTGGAAATGTCTTCGGATGGTCCCAGGATCAGACTCATAGGGGAAAGAGCAGAACCGTATGTCTGTAAAGCAATCATTTCATTTCCATCACCCGGAATCGACAGATTTACGGTGTTTTTGTAGATAGAGTGCACGTATGCCATATCCTTACCGCGCAGTAAGTCTTTCACATATGTAGTTGTGCGGTGAATGCGAAAAGGTGTCATGGAATCCTGTCCTTTATTTGGCGGGGATTTTTGCATTTAAAAAAGCTATAGTGGCCTCCAAAAGTTTTGCGGTCTGCTCACTTTCAGAATCTCTGTCAAAATCATGTTCTTTCCCGGGCGCAATAAATCGCCTTGGCTGATAGCGGTTGCAAAGTGCAATGAATTCCTGATACGGGACATCGGTATCGCCGGTGCTGTGAGCAGCAAAGAGTGAACATGGCAGTTTTTCATCAACGCGAAGCGAATAGTCTAAGAGAAAATGTTTATCCCTTCCTTCATAGATAAGGTCTTTCCAGGTGCCGGTCTGTCTGGCATATACGTAAACGCTATAGTGGGTGGCAAGATCACCGTCTGCGTGTGGCTTATCAGGGAGGGCGTTAAGACAAGATGCCGGAACTTGCGGCAGTGTCTTGTAATATGCACTTTCGTTCTGGTACCATCCATCAACAAGAAATCCGTATCCGTAATAAGAAAGAACACCTGTCGGTTTCTCTTTAAGAAAACCTTTGGCCGCAAGAAGCAGGCTTAGGTAAGCACCCGACGACCTTCCCCATAGGAAAAAGGGGAGTTTCTTATCAGGATGCTTGGTGAAATCTGAAAGATACACAGTGCAATCTTTGCAGTAGCCGTTGATGGAATGAGCGATATCCTGCATAATCTTTGGAAGCTTTACAGCAGGCGCTAACGGATAGTCCAACGCTATGATCAGATAACCAGCTCCTGTCAGTGCTTCTATGTGACGGGACGGCAGATCCTCTTTCCTTCCGTACAGAAGTCCGCCACCGTGCAGATAGAAGATGACAGCTTTTAAAGATACACTTTTATCGCCGTAAATAATAGCACTTTTTTTATACAGATCACTCTTGATCTCAATTTCTTTAGAATGATACATAGGAAACTCCCGATTGAAAAAATCTGAAACGGATTTAAAATCCGGTTATGAATTTAAAATGAAATTAAAAAAACATTTTAATAAAATTACAAGTACAGTATAGCATGGAATCGGGAAAAAACAATCGGGATTCTACTTCCATCATAATAAAATTGCAATTTATACAATTTAAATATTGATATTTTGTGAAAAATGCAGATTGAAAACCGAAAGGAATGTGTTCATAATATAAATATAAAAACTGGTTGACCACAAAAGCGGTTAAATTTTAAATTTTGAAAGTGAGGACAAAACAATGAGTTATTTGAACAATCAACTTGGATATCGTACAGACATGCTGGCAACAAGATCAGTGATCAAGAAAAACAATTGGGTTCTTCTTGAAACAGACGGAATTGTAAAGAATGTGGTTCCTGGATATACCAATTGTGATGTTACAATTCTTGGATCTCCGGAGATGGGAGCTTCTTTCGCAGATTACCTTGTTACAGTACACGAAGGCGGAAAGAATACCGGCATTGGGGGAGAGGGCATTGAGTCTTTCTTATACGTTGTAAAGGGATCTGTTGTTGTCAAGAATGATGACAAGGAAGCAGAGCTTACACAGGGTGGCTACATTTACTCACCGGCAGGCAATAATATCACATTTACAGGTGATGACGCTACTCTCTATGTTTACAGACGCAGATACATGCCATTAGAAGGATTCACACCTTATACAGTAGTTGGCAATGACAATGATCTTGAGTGGATCTCATACGAAGATATGAAGAACTGTTATATCAAGAACTTCTTACCTTCTGAGCTTGGTTTTGACATGAATATGCATATCCTGAAATTCCATATTGGTGCTTCTCACGGTTATATTGAGACGCATGTACAGGAGCACGGAATGCTTATGCTTACCGGCAAAGGAATGTACCGCCTGGATGAGGATTGGGTTCCTGTAAAAGCCGGCGATTACATTTTCATGGATGCTTATTGTCCACAGGCTTGCTATGCAGTAGGTGATGAGGGAATTGATGATGCTCTCACTTACATTTATTCAAAAGACTGCAACAGAGACGTTGCTTTATAATAACACGAAAAGAGGATAAGAATATGAGACTTGCAAGAGCTGAATTGAAAAGCTTGATGAAGAATAAAATGATGGCTGCAGGACTTTCGGAGGAGCACGCAGAGCAGACCGCTGAGATTCTGACCTGGGCACATGAGAGAGGATATGCTTCTCACGGCGCTGTCCGTGTTGAATATTACAGTGAGCGTATTTTCAAAGGCGGTATTACGGTGAATCCCAATATCACATGGCGCCAGACCGGTCCCTGTTCCGGCATCATGGACGGCGATAACGGGATTGGTTACTGGGTAGCAACCAAAGCTACCGAAAAGGCCATTGAGATGGCAAAAGAAAACGGTGTGGCAGTTGTAGGTATGGCTAATGTGTCCCATACAGGTTCTATCGGTTACTATTCAGAAATGTGCGCAAAGGAAGGCCTGGTAGCGATCACTTTCTGTCAGTCTGATCCCATGGCAGTTCCTTATGGCGGCGCTGAGCCTTATTACGGAACCAACCCGATTTCATTTGCAGCCCCTACGGCAGACGGAAGAAACGTAGTATTTGATATGGCAACTACCGTGCAGGCATGGGGCAAGATCCTGGATAAGAGAAGCCAGGGTGCGTCTATTCCGGACACATGGGCAGTTGATAAGGATGGTGCGCCTGTGACTGACCCGCATCAGGTGAATGCACTTTGTCCGATCTCAGGAGCAAAGGGATATGGCTTGATGATGATGGTGGATGTTTTCTCAGGTGTTCTTCTGGGTGTTCCGTTCGGCAAACATGTAAGCTCTATGTATTATGATTGCTCAAAGGGCCGTGAACTTGGACAGATGATCATTGTTATGGATCCGGAGCGTTTTGTAGGCGCAGAAGCATTTAAAGCAAGTATGTCGCAGGTGTGCGATGAGTTAAATGCCACAAAGCCGGCACCTGGATTTGACAAAGTATATTATCCCGGCGAGAGAGCCTGCATGAGAAAAGCAGCCAATGATGAGAACGGAATCGAGGTTGTTGATGAGCTTGTAGAGTACTTGAGAAGTGATGCGATCCATTTCGATAGATGGGATCACAAGAATCGATTTGCGGATCCCATCGAAGAGGAATAAACGCACATATAAAGGAGAAAAGGGAAAATGTTAAAAACAGTTGTTAAGAAAGGAAGTTATCAGGACTCGGTTGTGCTTATGCTTTTGACTAATGAGCTGACAACTCTTGAGGGCGTGAATAAGATTCAGGTCATGATGGCTACACCTGCAAACAAGGATATTTTTAAGGCAAGCGGCCTTGATACTGAAGAGCTGATGAATGCAACAGCTAACGATATGGTTGTTGTTGCTGATGTGGAAGATGAAGCGGTGCTTGACACAATCATGGATACTGTGGAAGCATTTTTGAAAAAACAGTCAACTGCAGCAGAAGGAAATAAAGGCGCAGAAAGCGTAAAATCCTGGGAGACTGCTTTAAAAAAAGCACCGGATGCAAATCTGTGCGTGATCTCTATCCCTGGTGCGTATGCAGCTTTGGAAGCTGACAGAGCATTGGATGAAGGCTTAAATGTATTTATGTTCTCTGATAACGTGACCATCGAAGATGAGAAGGCTTTGAAAGAGAAGGCTCACAAAAAAGGTCTTGCAGTCATGGGACCGGACTGTGGTACTGGTATCATTCAGGGTGTGCCGATCGCATTCACCAACAAGGTGACAAAAGGTTCGATCGGAATCATCGGTGCTTCAGGAACCGGTATTCAGGAGCTTACGACTATTATCGACCGTCTTGGGGAAGGTGTCACTAATGCCATCGGTATCGGTGGACGTGACCTTCGTGCAGAAGAAGGCGGTATCACTATGATGGATATGATCGATGCTATGGAAGATGATGATACTGTGAAGGTACTGATCATCATGTCTAAGCCGCCGGCACAGGAAGTAAGAGACAAGATCTCTGCCCGCCTGTCTAATTTTACAAAGCCGGTCATCACATTGTTTGTAGGCGAAAAGCCAACCTACCATGAAGAAAATTTCTATCACTGCTATACATTGGATGAGACAGCAAGACTGGCCGTCAGCCTGGTGCGAGGAACGAAGGTGGAAGAGGCAACTATGGACCTTGATACATCTGAATTTTACAAGGCAGAAGATAAGAAGACTATCAAAGCTTACTATTCAGGCGGCACTTTGGCCAATGAAGCAGCAATGCTGATCAAGGACGCTTTGGATTGCAAGATTCCTCCGGAAGATGTAGAAGGATATATGCTTCAGCTTGACGGGAACGTAGTTGTGGATCTGGGAGATGATGCTTATACACAGGGCAAGCCCCATCCAATGATCGATCCCGCTATGCGTATCGAATGCATGAAGAGTGCTGTTGATGATCCTTCAACAGGCGTGATCCTTTTGGACATTATGCTGGGCTATGGTTCTCACGAAGATATGGCAGGTGCACTCCTTCCTTCCATCAAGGGACTGAAAGAGAAAGCAGCTGCTCAGAACAGAAAAGTATTTTTTGTAGCTACCGTATGCGGAACCAGACTGGATTTCCAGGGTTATGACGAAGCTGTCAATAAATTAAAAGAGGCAGGAGTTGTCGTATGCGAGAATAATAAACTTGCCTGCCAGACAGCTATCCGCATGATCGGCAGAGATTTTGACGAGCCGGAGAAAGAAATCCGTGCAAAAGAAGTTGTAGAAGTTAAGAAGAACACTCCATCAGCAGAATTAAAGGCACTTCTCTCTGAGAAACCAACCATTATCAACGTGGGACTTAAGAGCTTTGCAGAGGTAGTGGATACGTTTGGATGTGAAGTAGTACAGTATGACTGGCAGCCACCGGCAGGCGGTGATATCAAGCTGATCAAGACCTTGAATTTCCTGAGAAATTATGAGGGTATTGATGCGATGAACCAGGAAGTGATCGCAAAGGTTGTTGCCTCACAGCCAATCTTAAAGGATAATGTTCGCGCAAAAGAGGTGATCCCGCAGTTTGCTGAGAATAACGGTAAAGTTATTCTTCATGCAGGCCCTCCGGTTGCCTATGAGAATATGCCGGATCCTATGCAGGGTTCTTGTGTAGGCGCTGTTATGTTCGAAGAGTGGGCAGACACTGAGGAAGAGGCAAGAGCTATGCTTTCTCGCGGGGATATCAAATTCATCCCATGTCATCACTGCAATGCAGTTGGTCCGATGGGTGGTATCACTTCACCGAATATGGCGGTATTTGTTGTAGAGAATGAGACCGGTGGCAATCGCGCTTACTGTACCATGAATGAGGGTATTGGCAAGGTGCTTCGTTTCGGTGCTTACGATGAAGAGGTTGTCAATCGTCTCCGCTGGCAGAGAGATGTCCTGGGTCCGGTCCTTGGAAAAGTGTTAAGAGGAATGGAGAATGGTCTGGCTCTGAATCCGTTGATTGCTAAGGCAGTTGCGATGGGCGATGAGTTCCATCAGAGAAATATTGCGGCATCACTGGCATTTCTGAAGGAAGTAGCTCCGAGTATCGTGGCTATGGAAGACTTAAGTGACAAAGATCGCTTTGATGTGATCAAGTTTTTAGCTGACACAGATCAGTTCTTCTTAAATATCATGATGGCAACAGGCAAAGCTGTCATGGATGATGCAAGACATGGTACAGACGGTACTATCGTTACAGCAATGTGCAGAAACGGTTATGAGTTCGGTATCCGTATCGCAGGTATGGGTGATGAGTGGTTCACAGGTCCTGTAAATACGCCGAAGGGATTATACTTCACAGGTTACGATGCGGATGATGCCTGCCCGGATATGGGTGACTCTGCGATTACCGAGACATTTGGTGTAGGTGGTATGGCAATGATCGCGGCTCCGGCTGTTACCAGATTTGTCGGCGCCGGCGGTTACGAGGATGCGCTTCGCACATCTAACGAGATGATGGAAATCTGTATTGACAGAAATCCAAACTTTACGGTTCCCACCTGGAACTTCCAGGGCATTTGTCTTGGTATTGACGCCCGCAAGGTTGTTGAAAAAGGCATTACTCCTGTCATCAACACAGGTATTGCCAACATCGTAGCCGGTCGTGGACAGATTGGTGCAGGAACTGTACACCCACCGATCGAGTGCTTCGAGAAAGCAATCGTTGCTTATGCAAAGAAATTGGGATTTGAGGCCTGACAGGGGAGGATTCCATGGATAAAAAGATAATTGTCATTGCCTTGGGCGGAAACGCCCTTGGCAAGGACGTTGAAGAACAAAAAGAGGCGGTTGCAAAGACTGCTAAAGTGATCGTCGATCTTTATGAGCAGGGATATGCGCTGATCGTGACACACGGAAACGGACCTCAGGTAGGAATGATCCAGTCTGCGATGGATGATCTGGTTGTAAAGAACAGCAATTATAAGCAGATTCCGCTTCCATCATCCGTGGCTATGAGCCAGGGATATATCGGAATCGATCTGCAGAATGCCATTAAATATGAACTGTATGCCAGAAATATTGATGGTAAGGTTTCAACCATTCTCTCTCAGGTAGAGGTAGATGAAAATGACCCGGCTTTTCACAATCCTACAAAGCCGATCGGCCGTTTCATGACAAAGGAAGAGGCTATGGCAAATGAGGCCAACGGTATTGCCTGCATGGAGGATGCGGGAAGAGGATACCGCATTGTGGTTGCTTCGCCAATGCCAAAGAGAATCCGTGAGTTAGAGACTATCCGTACGTTAATGAATGCCGGACACATTGTCATTACCAGTGGTGGTGGCGGGATCCCGGTTGTAAATCGTGGTGGAAAACTGGAAGGTGTCAATGCAGTCATTGACAAAGATAATGTAAGCAGTCTTCTTGCTAAAGAACTGGATGCTGAATTCTTAGTGATCTTAACAGCTGTTGAGAAGGTGGCTATCAATTTTGGCAAGGAAAACCAGCAGTGGCTCGACAGCCTTTCTGTTGATGAAGCAAAGGCTTACATTGATGAGGAGCAGTTTGCAAAAGGCTCCATGCTGCCAAAGATTGAGGCAGCGATCCGTTTTGCGGAATCCAAAGAAGGCAGAAAGACTTTGATCACTTTGCTTGACAAAGCAGCCGAAGGAATTGCAGGCAAGACGGGAACGGTAATACACAAATAACAGGAGAGTCAGATGAATATTCCAGTAAATATATTTATGTGGATCATGGCATTTTTGCCGATCATTGTGCTACTTATTCTGATGATCAAATGCGGTTGGGGCGCTACGGAGGCTGCCCCGATCGGTCTTCTGATCACCATCGTAACAGGTCTTTTATTTTATAAGGCCAATATTAAACTTTTGGCTGTGGAGAGCGTAAAAGGTGTCTGGTCATCTCTCCCTATCCTTCTTATTATCTGGACAGCGATACTCATGTATCAGGTGGGCGATGAGGCCAAGGCATTTCTGGTCATCCGAAACGGCATGCGAAAACTGCTGCCAAATGAATTGCTTCTGGTCCTTGCAATGGGCTGGATCTTTGAAAGCTTTCTGCAGGGTATAACAGGTTTTGGTGTGCCGGTGGCAGTAGGAGCCCCGCTTCTTATCGGCATCGGCGTGAAACCGCTTTATGCAGTTATCATTCCTCTCCTTGGACAGGCCTGGGGCAATACTTTTGGAACTCTGGGTGCCGCCTGGGATTCCCTTGCTATGTCAGCCGGTCTTGAAGCCGGAAGCACTGCCTATTTAAAGACAGCTCTTTGGACGGCTATTTTCATTCTGATCTGGAATGTGATCGGTGGTGTTGTCACTTGCTTTTTCTATGGTAAAGGAAAAGCGGTAAAGAAGGGTTTCGTGGCAGTTGTTATAATGTCCCTTATCCAGGGTGGCGGCGAAGTGCTTTTAAGTCAGGTTAATACCACAATCTCATGTTTCATACCAGCCTGCGTTTCATTGATCGTGATCTTACTGCTTGGAAGAACAAAACTTTACAGAGAAGAGTGGAGCATAGAAGATTCACCGATCATGGACAGAGAGACATCAAAAGAAGGTGCGGACGAGGCCCCGCAAGACATGACACTTGTACAGGCTTTCGTACCATATTTTCTGCTTTCGGCTATCACTCTGATCGTTCTTTTGGTGAAACCGGTCAATACATTTTTGGGACAGTTTAAATTCGGATTCGCATTTCCCGAGACGCAGACAGGATATGGATATGTCAATGCGGCAAGCGAATGCTTTTCACCTATTGCACTGTTTACCCATGCCAGTATGTTCCTGTTTATTTCTTCTATCGTGGGCCTTGTTTATTACAAGAAGCATGGGTGGATCAAAGAAGGCGGCGTGAAACGAGTCTTTGTAAAATCCGTATCTATGACTATGCCATCCGGTATTGCAGTCATTGGTCTTGTGATCATGTCAAGATTCATGGACGGCACAGGTCAGACCATTGTGCTTGCCAATGGAATTGCAAATGTACTGGGCAAAGTTTATGTAGTCTTGGCACCGTTTGTAGGACTTCTCGGAACATTTATGACAGGAAGTAATATGAGTTCCAATATCCTGTTTGGCGGTTTCCAGATGACCACAGCAACGCTTCTTAAGGTAGATCCGTCTTATGTACTGGGTGCCCAGTCTGCCGGCGGAGCCGTGGGAAGTGCAGTCAGCCCAAGCAAGATTATTTTGGGAACAACAACTGCCAGTATTTTGGGATCGGAAGGCGAGGTTATGAAAAAACTTCTTCTCATCACCGTTCCGTCTACGATCGTTATAGGTGCTATTGCATTTTTGCTGGTGGCAATGTAGGAGGTATAGCATGGAAAAACAGACTTTTTTTAAGACTAAGGCGGGTAAACTTACATTGTCATTTATCGTGATCGTCATTTCGGTGGTGATCATTCTGGCAGGGCTTTATGCTGAGGTTGATTCTCTTTGTACGGTGGGATTCGTACTCATGATGGCGGCTATGCTGTATTCACCCGTCGATACGTATATTTTAGGAAAGAAATAAAATGAATGATTTAAATCCTACTTTTAAAAATGAAAATCTCAGAACATTGAGAAGGATGTTAAGGCTTACACAGAAGGAATTCATTGAGAGATATTTTTCCGATGAAAACGGACTTCCGATGATCAGCATTGCAACGCTGTCCAACATGGAGGCAAAGGGTGGTCCGAGACTAAATGAAGTTCTCTTTTCGGTATCTGACCGGTTGGGAATGGATTCTATGATCTTTTCAACACCGCCGGAGCAGTTTGCAGATCAGATCCGTATATTTTTGCCGGCAGATTCAAAAGAACCATTAAAATCAGTACAGAAACGAGGCAATATCAATGCACTCTTAAACCGTCTGACCATGTATTTTGCCGAACAGCTATTTGATAAACGGTTGAAAAAAGGCGATAAGATCGAGTCAGACAGAGAACTGGCTGCTAAATTTGATGTGGGAAGATCTGCAATCCGCGAGGCCTTGAAGGTTTTAGATGTCCTGGGCATGATCGATATCCGGCCGGGGCAGGGTACCTACATCAGCGATAAAGAGGCTGACTTCTTTATTATTCCTCTTTCCTGGTCACTGTTTTTAAATGGCTATCAGGTGGAGAATATTCTGGAGGTCCGCGATATGATGGAAGTGAAGGCTGCTTACCATGCTGCACAGCGCCAGGATACAGAGGGCCTTACAAAATTGCATGAAATATCTCATCGGATCCATACATCTTATATGGAGAAAGACTTTAAGACATTCTTGGATTCAGATCTTGATTTTCATCTTTGTATTGCAGAATGCTCTAAAAATCAGGTAATATATAGTATGATTCAGACCATCAGTAATCTGATGCGTATGGTATCGGGGTCAGGTATGGTGGACGAAGCCCAGCTGGACGCGATCTACAGTGAACACCAGAAAATTTATGGTCTTGTCATTGCAGGCGATGCAGAGGGAGCAGCAGATGCTATGAAAGAACATCTTGTCATGTCAAAATCCCGTTACAATTACCGATAAGAGAGAGTTGTTTTATGGAAATGTTATGGAGCGTGTTGTCTGATGCATTGCTTGACTGCATCAGACAGCTTCCGTTTCTTTTTGCAGCATTTATGCTGATCGAAGCGCTGGAGCATTACCAGAAAAATTTCACAGAAAATATTTTAACAAAGTTTGACAAAGCCGGGCCTTGTGTGGGAGCTGTTTTAGGATGCATCCCCCAGTGCGGCTTTTCTGTTATGGCAGCGAATCTTTATGCAGGCGGAGTTGTTTCCCTCGGAACATTATTTGCCGTGTTTATGGCAACTTCTGATGAGGCTATCTTGATCATTATGGGAAATCCGGGACAGGGGAAAACTGTCATCAGTCTGATCCTATGCAAAATGATCATCGCTGTCCTTGCAGGATACCTGGTGGATCTCTTTCTCGGCAGATTCATTGCTGATGTCAAATGGACCGGCGCACTGTGTAAGGATTGCGGATGCAACGACCACAAGCACCATAAGCACAAACACACATTTTTAGAACATGTTGTGCGCCCTGCCTTAAGGCATACATTCAAGATTGTAGGATTCATATTTATTTTTACATTTGTGTTAAACTTTCTGATGGAAGTGATCGGATTCGAAAGACTATCTGCTATGCTGCTTAGCGACACTTCCTTTCAGCCATTTGCGGCTGCACTTTTGGGGCTTTTGCCAAATTGCGCGGCATCCGTGGCGCTGACAGGGCTTTATTTGGACGGTTTTCTTACATTTCCATCTGTGATCGCCGGACTTTTAAGTAGCGCCGGTGTCGGATGGGTGGTATTATTCAAGGTGAACACAAACAAAAAGGAAAGCATGCGGATCCTTCTTGCACTGTATCTGATGTCAGCGCTTGTAGGAATGGGAATGTCTTTGTTTTTATAGTGAGGGAGGAAATTATTATGGAAAACCTTTTGCGCATCATGCAGATGTTTACAGATGATCCGGATACGCTTGCGGCACTGGGACAGTTTTTAGCACTGATTCTTGTGGCCACCCTGGTGGTTAACCTGATCATTTGCGTGTTTGGTCTGAAGATAAAAAGATTATTATCGGCAATCGCAGGTCTCGTTTTAGGAGCCGGAGTCGGCGCCGGAATTGGAGGGGTCGCAGGTCTTGATGGAAAATCATTTTTAATCTCCACCGCTGTCGGAGGTGTTGCGCTAGCCATTCTCTTCAGTATTTTTTACAGAGCCGGAATTTTTGTGATGGTGCTTTTATATACGCTTATGGGAACCGTTGTGATCTTTGGAACAGATTCTGTACTTGCCATTGCGATCGCTTTAGTCATTGCTTTGATCCTGGCGGTCCTTGCCGCCGTGTTTGCCGATCCGGTGATCATCATTGCCACTGCGCTCCTTGGCGGTATTTCAGCAGGAATCACATTATCTCTCATTATGGGGCTAAGTGATCCCATCTGGATCCCGTATGCGATCGGAGCAGCCCTTGCTGTTGTGGGCATGCTGATCCAGTTTGTGATGTATTCCTCTAAAAACAAGAAGAAAGAGGAGAAGAAGGCCAAGAAGATCAAAGAGCAGGATTCGGCCCAAAATGATGTGGACCAGGCTTATAATTTCCTTGACGATGATGCTGAATCGGATGATGAGGAAGATAATGGAGACCTTGATGTGGAGAAAGATAGTCCGGATGCTGAAGAAATGTCTGCAGACGATGATGATTATGATCTGGACGATGATGGTTATGATCTGGAAGATGATGAAGATTTTACCATCGTTTAAATCGGATATACACTTTTGTACGTTAAAGGAAATGCTACAATTTGTAGCATTTCCTTTTTTTAATTGACAATGGCACTTTTCAGTCTTTAAGATGAAAGTACTCATCAAAGAAATTCTACATTCATTCATTTCGGGGATTCCCCCAATGGGAATGTTCTTCCCAAAGATTTCCAAGAAGAGCAAAAATTGAAAAAGGAGGAATTTATGTTTTTTACAAAAAACAGAATCACGGTGCGTATATTGGCGGCAGGTCTTACATTGGCGTCAGTGGTGACTTTTTGCCCTGCAGGAGGGAATGGGAGAGAGGTAAAGGCTGCGACAGTTTCATCAAAACTTTACAATGCAGGCAAAAATTTTGGAGATGTAACAGGAGTGACCAATGAAGAAGTACTTTCATGGCTCCATTCTCATTTGAATGATGATTATTATCTGGGGACACCGTATGCGGCGGGAGACTACCGAAGTCCAAACGGCGACCCGGCAGGTTATGGAAGCGATGACAAAGCGGGAAAAGCCAATTTAAACTGCACCGGTTTTGTATGGCATGTTCTGTACAAGGCGTCCGGACTGTCAAAGACAGCGGCATTTAACACTTTCCCCTGCTGGCGTGCGGCAGGAGGCGGTGGCGGATGGGTCACCTGGCTTAGAAAAAACAAAGTGGAATATAAGACCTATGCCGCCTCTTCCACATCAAGTGTCAGTACCTTGATAAACACAGTGATAGAAGATGGTTACATAGAGCCCGGAGATATTATCTGGACCTGGGACTCGGATGACGAGATCCAAAGCGACGGACTGCCTAATGGCATAAGTGACGAGCATCACATTGGTTTTTATATCGGCGGTATCTGGGGAGATGAGGCTGATAATGAATATGTGACAAATAAAGGCAGCAATCAGTGGTGGCATTCCACCAGCCATAGTATTTTTTCTATTGGTATGAGTGGAAACGGGATCACAAGGATCGCTCCCAAGACCACCTGCAAGGCGATCACAGTTGTCAAGCTTGGAAAAAGCGGTTACGCGAAGCTGAATAAAAAAAGTGCAAATGAATCAGTGACAAAAGACAATTCCTGTTACAGTTTAGAGGGTGCTGTTTATGGTGTATATAAGAACGAAGGCTGCACGTCTTTAGTGGATACCCTGACTACGGATGAGGAAGGTAATACGGAGACCATTGCCTTACCTAAAGGGACCTACTATGTGAAAGAATTGCAGGCCTCTAAGGGATATCTGCTGGATAAAACAGTATATAAAGTAGTGACAGCTAAAGGAGAGACGACTACCATAAATGTATTAGAGGATCCAATCCTTTATGAGGGGAAGCTTACTCTTATGAAAGTGGACAAAGAAACAAAGACAAGCTATCCTGCAGGAGCAGGAAGCCTTGAGAATGCAGTGTTTGAGTGGCATTTTTATGCCGGGTCTTACGAGAGGGAGTCGTTGCCGGACACACCGGATTTCACCTGGCAGACCAGGACGGTCAAGTCCGGAGAAGAAGGGGAGGAAAGTTATAAAACTTCACTATTTGATTCCTCTTGTCTTGTCCTCGAAGACGACTTTTACAAAACGTGTGGCATAAAAGGTCTGCCTCTTGGAACGATCACAGTGGAGGAAGTGAATCCTTCTAAGGGGTATCTTGCTTCAGATGTCTTTTTTGCTTCTTTAGATGGCACTGTCTCTTCTGAGAATATGCTGCTTTTAAATATTGAAGAGAAAGATGCGTCTGCAGATGTGTCTGCAGATACATTTATCGTATATGAACAGGTGGTCCGGGGTGATTTTGCTGGAAGAAAAGTGGATGAAGAGGGAAATGGTCTGGCTGGCATTTCTTTTTCTATTACCAGCAAGACGACCGGTGAAAGTCATACGATAAAGACAGAGAAAGATGGAGCGCTTACGACAGTGGGAAGTAATATTGTCTTTGGCAAGGGCGAAGTCAAAAATGGAAAAGGGACGCTGCCCTATGACACATATATTATTGAGGAGTTATCCTGCAAGGTAAACGAAGGATATGAACTGCTAGAACCATTTGAAGTGACTATTGCAGACGATGGTGCAGTTGTAAACCTAGGTTCCCTTGTGGATAAAAAGAAAAAAGCAGATGTCATTTCAGCTGCCGCAAAAACCGGAGATACAACATCTGCCGCACTGTATCTTGGAGCCTTGATTCTATCTTGCGCAGCACTCTTTACCTGTGCTACAATGACTGTTAGGTTAAAACAGAGATGGAAATAGAAAGGCTTGACATATGAACTTGATTTATAAGAGTACGCGTAACGAAAAACTGACTGCAACTGCCTCAGAGGCAATTTTAAAAGGGCTGGCCCCGGACGGAGGATTGTATGTACCGGAGACAGTTCCGGCTTTGAAGGTTTCTCTTGACGAATTGAAAGATATGACGTATCAGGAGACTGCTTTTGCAGTCATGAAAGAGTTCCTTACCGATTTCACAGAGGAAGAATTAAAGTTATGTATCAATAAAGCATATGATGATAAGTTTGATACAGAGGAGATCGCACCTTTAGCCAAAGTGGAAGATGTTTATTATATCGAACTTTTCCACGGTGCAACGATTGCATTTAAAGACATGGCGCTTTCCATTCTGCCGCATCTTCTTACAACGGCGGCAAAGAAGAACCATGTGGAGAATGAGATCGTGATCCTGACGGCTACTTCCGGCGACACGGGAAAGGCAGCCATGGCAGGATTTGCGGATGTAGAGGGAACTAAGATCATCGTATTTTTCCCAAAGAACGGTGTCAGCAAAGTACAGGAATTACAGATGCGCACTCAGAAAGGCGCCAATGTGGATGTGGTGGCAATCCACGGCAACTTTGACCAGGCACAGAGCGGCGTGAAAGCTATGTTTGAGGATAAGGCGCTGGCAGCAGAACTTGATAAAAAAGGATACCAGTTCTCTTCGGCTAATTCAATCAATATCGGACGCCTGGTCCCACAGGTCGTTTATTATGTATATGCCTATGCGAAACTCTTACAGAATGGTGAGATCAAAGAGGGCGAAAAGATCAATGTCTGTGTGCCTACCGGTAACTTTGGCAATATCCTGGCTGCTTATTATGCAAAACAGATGGGAATTCCAATTGATAAGCTGATCTGTGCATCCAATGAGAATAAGGTGTTGTTTGATTTCTTTACTACAGGTACTTACGATAAGAACCGGGAGTTTATCCTCACATCGTCCCCTTCCATGGATATCCTGATCTCCAGCAATCTGGAGCGCCTGATCTATGTCGTGACAGGAGAAGATGCGGGGCAGACAGCTGCATTTATGGACAGTCTTAAGAAAGACGGTGTGTATACTTTAACGGAAGAGATGAAGGAAAAACTTGCGGATTTTGCTTCGGGCTATTCCACAGAAGAGGCTTGTGCAACGAGTATAAAAGAAGCGTATGACCGCACCGGTTATGTGATGGATACCCACACTTCAGTTGCTGCAAATGTGTGCAAGGCTTACAGAGAGTCTACCGGCGATACAAAGAAATGCGTGATCGCTTCCACAGCAAGCCCATACAAGTTCGTTAAGAGCGTTATGACAGCAATCGATCCGAAATGCAAGGATGAGGATGAATTTGATCTGCTTCCAAAGCTTCTTGAGGTTTCGGGAGTACCTATGCCGCAGGCGATCAAAGACATTCTTAAAGCGGATATCCTTCACGATATTGAGTGCGACCCGGATGAGATGGAACAGACGGTAAAGACAATTTTGGGATTATAGGAGAGTTTGGATATGAACGGAGTATTTGACAATTTGTTTGGTATTTTTTCACTGGCCTGCGGGGCGTACCTTCTGTATGCATACTATCAGCTGAAATTCAAGCGGGAGATCAACACCATGATCATGCTGCCAAAAGATGTAAGTCCGAAGAAATGCAAGGACTTGAATGCGTACTGTAAGAAGATGGAGATGCCTACGCTTTTGCTGGCATTTGTTGTGATCATTTATGGCGGAATCGATATTTATAACACCCAGACAGGCGGAGGGGCAAAGATTGCTTTTCTTACCGCTATGCTGGTTGTATTTTTAGGTGTGATCGGATATGCTATGACGATCAAAAAGGTAAACAGTCAGTACTTTGGGATCCGATAGTTCATACGTTTATGCAATTTACAATAAAATGCCTGGCTTGACAGATGATGATTTTTATGCAATAATAGCTTCAAATTTCGATTTATCAGTTATGCCATGGTTAAAACTTTTTTAGAAGCTTTAATAAACCCATTTAGAAGAGTCTTACGCGAGAGTCGCCTCGTGTAGGGCTTTTCCCATTTGCGGGAAGAAAAGCCTTTACAAACATTACTTTACGGTAAAAAACTTTACAAGAAGTATTTGAAAGCATTATAATAAAATTGCCTGGGATGTTCGATACTCCTGATGTTTTGAACCTACATTTTTTTGAACGGGATTCCTATATCTTCGTAATATGTCAGGCCTCGATCAGTGGAGGACAGAAAAGCGAATGCGGTTGCCCACCTAGCGTGCGCTAGGACTCAAAATACAGGAACCGGCATTTTGGGTAATAAGGAATTTTTAGCGTGCCAGTTCGGCACGCTTTCTTTATATACAATTATTGCAGGAATCAAAGGGAAGGGCTCCAAAACTTGACTTTTTGGTTAAAGTACTATACAATAGCAAAATCTATGTAACTCGTTGCGATGAAGCCTTGCCTGCTTCAACGGAAAGATTTTATGAAGAAAACGATAAAAAAAATATACAACACTATTATGGAGTTCGCAGGGCGTGTTACCAACGATCATATCGCAGCTTATGCGGCAATGTCATCCTTTTTCTTTGTGCTGGCGATGATTCCTATCATTCTTTTGCTGCTTACGATCGTTCGATTCACTCCGGTCACAAAGGCGGATACGATGACTGCGGTGATGACCGTATTTCCGGATTCGGTCACATCTCTGATCACATCTATCGTAAACCAGGTCTATAACCAGTCTATGAGTATCATTCCGATCACGATCATCGTGGCCCTCTGGTCAGCGGGAAAAGGTGTTCTGGCGATTAACAGTGGCTTGAATGTTGTCTATCGCTGCAGAGAGACACGTAACTATTTTTATCTGCGTATACGTTCTACTATCTACACGCTTATGTTCATTCTCATGATCATTGTCATGTTGGTGCTCTCCGTGTTTGGTGACAGTCTGGCTGTTTGGGTGAACGGAAGATTTCCTTTTTTGATCCCCATAACAAATGTTATTATGAGCTGGCGAACGGTGTTTACAGTGGCCGTGATGTTTGTGTTTATGACCCTGGTCTACAAATATATGCCGAACCGCAAGAGCCGCATGAAGAGGGAATATATCGGTTCTATTTTTTCTATTGTATACTGGATGGTGTTATCTTACATATTCTCCGTTTATCTGGACATTTTTACCGGATTTTCGACTATGTACGGAAGTATGGCAACGTTGATCCTTATCATGATGTGGCTATACTTTGGCATGTATGGAATCCTCATGGGTTCGGAGATCAACCAGATGTTAGAGGATCACAGGCAGGCTAAAAAATCAGAAGAGAAGTCGTCTTGACAATCTGTTTTAGTATGGTAAAATAGACGGAGTGTGAATAGAAAAAGGTATTGACCGTGTCAGTAGAGACCCGTTTTCCATCAGAGAGAAAGAATCCCCGGCTGTAAGTTCTTTCAGGTTCAGACGGCAATCGAATTTCCCACGCGAACCGCATCTTTGAAAGGAAGTAGGAGATGACGTAGAATGCACGTTACGCATATGAGAGCCTGTTGGCAAACAGGAACACGGGTGGTACCGCGGATCAAAATGTTCATTCGTCCCATAGATTAATCTATGGGATTTTTTTTGCGTTGGCCATGCACCAATGGAACAAAGTCAAAAAAGATAGCATGATCCCTTTTTAGACCATGCGGGAAAATTAATACAAAGGAGAAAGAAAAATGCAGGATTTAAAAGATTTGTATTCGAATATCGAAGAATTGAAAAAAGAAATCCTTGAGGGCTCAGAGAACTTTGCTAGTTCAAAGCATGTATATGAGTTCCAGAAACAGTATTTGGATTCCAAGAAAGGTAAGCTTAGCGCTCTTATGAAGGAAATCCGCAACGTGCCAAACGACCAGAAGGCAGAGTTTGGTAAAGTTGTTAACGAGGCCAAGGGATGGGCAGTCGATCATTTTAAGAAGATCGATCAGGAGTTCAAGGAAAAAGAACTTAAGATGAAGTATGAGAGTGAAAAGATTGATATCACTATGCCGGCTGTCAAAAGAACACATGGTAATCTTCATCCGGTAACGACAGTGAGAAACCACCTGGTGGACATTTTCGCAAGTATGGGATTCTCCGTTTACGAAGGAACAGAGATTGAGACAGATTACTATAATTTTACAGCATTGAACACACCGCAGGATCATCCGGCCAGAGATATGCAGGATACATTCTATCTTTCTCCTGAATTTTTGCTCCGTACGCAGACCTCTGCGGGACAGGTGCACGTTATGGAAAACGGGCAGCCGCCGATCAAGATCGTATCGCCTGGTAAGGTGTTCCGTTCAGATGATGACGCTACCCATTCACCCATGTTCTCGCAGATGGAAGGTCTTGTTGTTGACAAGGGAATCACCCTCTGTGACTTGAAAGGTATGCTGGATATGTTTGTGCAGAAACTGTTTGGTGAGAATACGATCACCCGTCTTCGCCCATCATATTTTCCGTTTACCGAACCTTCAGTGGAAGTAGACGTCAGCTGTTTTGAGTGTGGCGGCAAAGGCTGTAAACTATGCAAGGGAACCGGTTGGATCGAGATTCTCGGCGCAGGTGTAGTCAACAAGAAGGTTTTGGATAACTGCGGGATTGATTCAAACATTTACAGCGGATTCGCATTCGGCATCGGTCTTGAGCGAGTTGCCATGCTCAAATACGGTATCAACAATATTAAGATGTTATTCGAATCTGATCTGCGCGTGTTAAATCAGATTGATGATTAATGATAGGAGGTTAGAGCGAAATGTTATTACCTTTAAGCTGGTTAAATGAATATGTAGATATTGATGTCACACCGGAAGAACTGGAGAAAAAGCTGTTTGATGCCGGTTTCGAAGTAGAAGAGAGATGGCAGATCGGAAAGGATATAAGCGGCGTTGTTGTCGGACTTGTTGAAGAGTGTGAACCGATTCCGGAGACGCATCTTCACCTTTGCAAGGTAAATGTAGGCGCAGAGGAATTATTGCAGATCTGCTGTGGCGCAGACAATGTGCGTGCAGGTAAGAAATTTCCGGTAGCAATGGTGGGTGCGCAGGTATATGCAACTGCGAAGGATCATGTCACCATCGAAGGAGTCATGACCATCAAGAAAGGAAAGCTTCGCGGCTATCTTTCGCAGGGCATGCTCTGTTCGGGTGTAGAGCTTGGATTAAATGAGGATCTGTACCCGGGAGCAGGTTACAACGGACTTCTGGAACTTCCTGATGATGCACAGATCGGTGCAGACGTAAAACCAATCACAGGGCTTGATGAATGGATCTACGATGTGGCGATCACAGCTAACAGACCGGATTGCCAGAGTATTTTCGGTATGGCAAGAGAAGTGGCTGCGTTCCTTGGAAAACCGATTAAAATGCCGGCTCTTGATTATACAGAGACAGAGGTAGTGAAAGATGGATTCAAGGTAAGCGTAGAAGCTCCTGATCTTTGCCCAAGATACAGCGCACATTACGTGTACGACGTTAAGATCGGTCCGTCGCCTGCATGGATGAGACGCCGTCTTGCGTTGGTAGGCAACAATGCCATTTCCAACATCGTTGACATTACCAACTATATCATGCGTGAGCTTGGACAGCCTTTACATGCTTTTGACTGTGATTATTTAGAGGGGAATGAAATCTGTGTCAGACGGGCGCATGAAGGTGAGAAGATCGTCACTTTGGATGAAAAAGAATTTACATTGAACGAGAATAACCTTTTGATCTGTGACGGCAAAAAAGCAGTTGCTCTCGCCGGAATCATGGGTGGATTAAATTCAGGTATCCGTGAGACTACCACAGAAGTTATGTTTGAGTCGGCTAAGTTTGCCCGCGATAACATCCGTAAGAGCTCCCGGGCATTAGGACAGGTATCTGACGCCAGTGCAAGATATGCGAAGGGCGTGGATGAATATGCAACTGTAATGGCTATGAAGAGAGTGCTTCATTTGATCGAAGAGCTTGGCTGCGGCAAAGTATCGGCTACCCACAAGGATGTCAATACCGGTAATTCCTTAGAGCCTAGAGAAATGACAACAAGTATAGCCAAGGTAAACGGAGTGCTTGGTATTACGGTTCCTGATGAGGATATTGAGCGCATTTTGACAGGGCTTAACTTTGCACCTGTTATTGATGGCGATAAGCTGACGATACGGATTCCTGCTTACAGGGAAGATATGGAAGATTATCCGGATATCTCGGAGGAACTGATCCGTATGTATGGATACGATCATATTACTCCGACATTCCTTCCGACAGCAGCTGTGACCATTGGCGGGCTGAATCTCCGTCAGGAGACTGAGCTTAAGTTAAAACGAGCTCTTTGTGCAGTGGGCGCATACGAAGGTATGCATTATTCCTTCTTCTCACCGTCTGACTTGGATCTTCTTGGATTTGCTGAGGATGCCATGGAGCGACATGCCATTCGGTTAGTGAATCCGATCAATGAAGAACTGTCACTTATGAGAACTACACTGGCACCGCAGATGATCCATGCTATGGGACGTAACCAGAAGAGAGGCACACTGGAGGGCCGTATCTACGAGATCGGCAATGCATTTATCCCGGGAGAGCTTCCGCTTACCGCCTATCCTGAGGAACGCACAACGCTTTGTGTCGGTGTATTTGGTAAAAATGAAGATTTCTTTACTCTGAAGGGTCTGGCAGAGACAGTTGCGGATACTTTGAATATTACATTTACATATGCGCCTGGCGAAAAGACTTTCCTGCACCCATACCGCACAGCGATCATCAGCTGTAACGATGAGGAAATCGGCTACTTAGGACAGGTAAATTACGAGATCCAGAAGGCAGAATCGATGCGTGAATCTGCTTATGTGATGGAAATCAATCTGAAGGCATTAGAGCAGTATTACGGTAAAGCGCCGCTGTTTGAGCCACTTCCGAAATTCGCAGAAGATACCCGTGACCTTGCCCTGGTGATGAACAAGGATATCACATGCGCTGAAGTTGAGGATGTGATCAAAAATGCATGCGCTTACGTGAAGAATGTAGAGCTTTTCGATGTTTATGAAGGTGCGCAGATTGGCGAGGGCATGAAATCAATGGCATTTTCAATCCTCTTCACACCAAAAAATGAAGAGTTTGGAGCCGGCGCTGTTGATGGTTATGTGAAGAAGATCATGAAGCAGTTAAAGAAGGCGCTTGATATTGAAATGCGTTCCTAATGGATGCCTGGATGCATACATGAATTTTGAAAGGATGGAACAATTAATAGATGAAAACCCAGGATTTTTATTATGATCTGCCTAAGGAGCTGATCGCACAGGATCCGCTCTCTGACAGATCAAGTTCAAGATTACTGGTGATGAATAAAGAGACAGGTGAGATATCCCATCATGTGTTTCGGGAAATCACTAATTTCCTGCATCCGGGAGATTGTCTGGTACTAAACGACACCAAAGTTATTCCTGCCAGACTGATCGGAGAGAAGGAAGGGACCGGTGCTAAGGTGGAGGTTCTGCTCCTGAAACGGATGGAGAACAATATTTGGGAAACATTGGTAAAGCCTGGAAAAAAAATGAAGGTAGGGGCTAAGGTCTCTTTTGGCGGCGGCCTTCTGAAGGGAGAAGTAGTCGGAATCGTGGAGGAAGGAAACCGGTTGATCCGGTTTACGTTTGACGGTATTTTTGAGGAAATCTTAGACGAACTTGGCCAGATGCCGTTGCCTCCTTATATCACACACCAGCTGGAAGACAAAAACCGTTATCAGACCGTTTATGCTGCCCACGCAGGATCGGCAGCTGCGCCGACAGCCGGACTTCATTTCACACCGGAACTTCTTGATGAGATAGAGAAAAAGGGTATAGATATCGCAAAAGTCACCTTGCATGTGGGACTTGGCACTTTCCGACCGGTGAAGGTGGAAGATGTGATGGAACACCATATGCATTCTGAATTCTATCAAGTAACGAAAGAGGCGGCTGAAAAGATCAACAAGGCAAAGCAAGGTGGCGGCCGTGTGATCTGTGTGGGAACAACCAGCTGCCGGACTATTGAGTCGGCGGCAGATGAAAACGGACATTTAAGCGAAAAGAGTGGCTGGACAGAAATTTTTATCTATCCCGGCTATCATTTCAAAGTCCTGGACTGCCTGATCACAAATTTCCATTTGCCGGAGTCAACCCTTGTAATGCTGGTGTCTGCACTGGCTGGCAGGGAACATGTGCTTGCAGCATATGAAAAGGCAGTGGAAGAAAAGTACAGATTCTTTTCTTTTGGGGATGCCATGTTTTTGACAGACGAGACAATTGGATAGTAAGAGAGATGAGCGATGCGTACTTGGCGCATCGCTTTTTCTATGATATTATAAAGGGTGGCTGACTAGCCTGTTTTGGAGGCAATATGAAGAAACTACGATCTGGATATACCACCGGTGCCTGCGCGCAGGCAGCGACAAAAGCAGCGATGCAGATGCTGTTTACCGGTGAGGAAGTGCATTGTGTGACAGTAAGGCTACCGAAAGGGGATTATTATTCCCCTGAAATCGAGAAGATTGAGATTGATAAAGAATGCGTATCCTGCGCTGTCAGAAAAGATGCCGGAGATGATCCGGATGTGACGAACGGGGTATATGTTTACGCATCTGTGTCATTTGCAGGAAAGAAAGGCATAACTTTGCGAGGGGGTCCGGGAATTGGAACCGTTACAAAGCCAGGTCTTGAACAGGCAGTAGGGGAGCCTGCTATCAATAAGGTGCCAAGGGAGATGATCCTTATGGAAGTGGAAGAGGTACTGGAAGCATTTGAGTCAGATAAAGGAATTGTAGTGATAATTTCAATTCCGGCAGGTGTAGAGCTTGCAAGAAGGACCTTCAATCCAAAGCTTGGAATTGAGGGCGGCATTTCCATTCTTGGGACAACTGGGATCGTAAATCCCATGAGCGAACAGGCGATCCTGGACACCATCAAGGCAGACATGAATGTCCGCCTGGCCGCAAAGGCAGATCAACTGATCATTGCCCCGGGAAATTACGGTTTGGATTTTATTCGGGAAACCTACGGCATCTGTGAGGATGAAGTGGTTAAATGTTCCAATTTCATCGGCCAGACATTGGATATGGCATTGGAAAAGCAAGTAAAACATTTGCTTTTAGTGGGGCATATCGGAAAACTTGTAAAGATTGGTGCGGGTGTTATGAATACTCACTCAAAGTGGGCGGATGCCCGGATGGAGACATTGGCCAGCTGCTGCCTGGAAGCGGGAGCAGATTGCGAGACGGCTCTTTCAGTCCTGTCTTGTATCACAACAGATGAGGCTATAAAAACAATCGGTGAGAAGCAGCTAAAGCCTGTGATGGATCGCCTTATAGAGCGGATCGTTTATCACATGGACAGGCGTGTCAATGGGGAGATAGATGTGGATGTGGTCCTATATTCCAATGAGCATGGCGTGCTTTCCATGAGCGAAGGAGCAGAGACATTTTTACAAGAATGGAGATAAATACATGACAGGAAAACTTACAGGCATCGGGATCGGTCCGGGGGACCCGGAGCTTATGACATTAAAGGCGGTAAGATGTATAGAAGATAGCGATATAGTTGCTATCCCGGGGGAAGCAGTGGAAGAATCCATCGCCTACAAGATCGCTCTTGGGGCGGTGCCTGCATTGATTGAAAAAGAAGTGGTCCCGATTGCTATGCCTATGACAAAGGACCCGCTTGTACTGGCTGAAAATCACGATAGGGGTAGGGATAGAATCGAGGAATATTTAGACCAGGGAAAAAATGTGTCTTTTCTGACATTGGGGGATCCTACGGTTTACTCCACTTACATGTATGTACATAAGCGTGTGAAAGAGGACGGATATGAGACAGAAATCATCAGTGGTATTCCTTCTTTCTGTGCTGTGGCTGCCAGATTCGGGATCAGTCTCGGAGAGAAAGCAGATGAAATCCATATCATTCCGGCTTCCTATCAGATCGAAGAGGCGCTCACTCTTCCCGGAACAAAGATCCTTATGAAGGCAGGCAGAAATCTTGCCCGTGTAAAAGAAATTTTACTCAAGATTCAAAATACAGATGTGTATATGATAGAGAATTGCGGAATGGAAGAGGAGCACATGTATAACGGTGCGGAAAATATGCCGGATGATGCAGGTTACTATACACTTTTGATCGTAAAAGAAAGGGGATAAGTAAGATGGTACATTTTGTGGGAGCAGGTCCCGGAGGCGCAGATTTGATAACCGTTCGGGGCATGAAGCTTCTTGAACAGGCTGATGTGATCATTTATGCAGGTTCATTGGTGAATCCAGAGCTTCTTGGGTATGCGAAAGAGGAATGCCAAATTTATGACAGTGCAAAGATGACGCTGGAGGAAGTACTCGACGTTATGCGAAAAGCGGAAAAAGAAGGACAGATGACAGTGCGGCTTCACACAGGAGATCCATGCCTGTACGGTGCGATCCGTGAGCAGATGGATGTGCTGGACACAGAAGGAGTGTCCTATGACTCAACACCTGGCGTCAGTTCTTTTTGCGGAGCGGCAGCGACTTTAGACCTTGAATATACCCTTCCTGACGTTTCCCAGAGCGTGATCATTACCCGTATGGCAGGGCGGACACCGGTGCCCGAGAAAGAAAGTATACAGTCTTTTGCAGCGCATCATGCAACGATGGTCCTTTTTTTAAGTACCGGTCTGCTGGAGCAGTTGCAGGAGGCTTTGATCGCAGGCGGTTATGAAGCGGATACGCCGGCTGCTATTGTATATAAGGCAACCTGGCCGGATGAGAAGACCTTTGTCTGCACAGTCGGTACGCTGGCGCAGACAGCCAGAGAAAATAAGATCACTAAGACTGCGCTTACCATTGTCGGCGATGTGGTTACCCACACCCGTTATGACCGCTCGAAGCTGTACGATCCGACTTTTACAACTGAATTCCGGCAGGGGATTGATCCATCATGAAAATTGCAATGATAAGCTTTTCGAAAGATGGCTATGCGCTGATGAAAAAGCTGGAAGAAAAACTGAAAAGCGTTGGGTATGATGTAGAGGGATCTGTTAAATGTAAATCGGTTCCCGTTTCCTTAGAGGAATCTCTTACCGATTGGACGAGAGCCCACTTTAATGATTCAGATGGGCTGATTTTTATCGGGGCCTGTGGCATAGCCGTGCGGGCAATTGCACCGTTTGTTGCTTCTAAGACATCTGATCCGGCGGTCCTTTGTATGGATGATAAAGGAGGGTTCTGTATTTCCCTTCTTTCCGGCCACTTGGGAGGTGCCAACGCATTGTGCAGGACGGTTGCAGGATATGTGGGAGCTACGCCTGTCATCACCACTTCCACAGATAACCACGGCGCATGGGCTGTGGACTTGTTTGCCAAGGAAAACAGCCTTGCTATCAAAGATATGAAGAAGGCAAAAGAAATCTCAGCTAAGATTCTTGCAGGGGATGACATATCAATTGTGGTGGAGGAAGGCAGGACGGGAAAAGGTGACAATCCGTATTTGCGGAGGGAGTCAGAATGCGCTTTTGCAGATGTGTATGTAGGAATAAAAACTCCCAATGGTGCCAGGGAAGCGCTTCAGTTGGTACCTAAGGCAGTATATGCAGGGATTGGCTGCAAAAGAGGCACAAAAAAGGAGCAGATCAACAGCGCATTTTCTAAAGCCCTTTCTCTGGTATCCATCGATCCGGATAGTGTGATCGGAGTGGCAACTATAGACCTGAAGGCAGACGAAGAAGGACTTATAGATTTCTGCAAGGAACATGCATTTTCTTTGAAGACATTTTCTGCAGAGAAATTAAAGCAGGTACCCGGTGAATTTACGGCGTCGGAATTTGTAAAGGGGAAGACGGGGGTTGACAATGTGTGTGAGCGGGCCGTCATGTGCCTTAGCGATGAACTGATCCTTAAAAAGCAGGCAAAGTCCGGGGTGACTATCGCCCTTGGGAAAATAGATTGGAGTGTTGATTTTGAGTAAGATTTATGTGATCGGAATGGGACCGGGAGCTTATGAACTGATGACGATCAAGGCGGCAAATGCCCTGAAGGAATGTGACGTGATCGTTGGATATACGGTTTATATTGATCTTCTACGTCCGCATTTTCCTGAAAAAGAATTTAAGACTACAGCCATGCGCAAAGAAGTTGACCGCTGCCGTATGGCATTTGAGATCGCCAGGGAAGGTAAGAACACAGCTATGGTGTGTTCAGGGGATGCCGGAATCTATGGCATGGCGGGCCTGATGTATGAGATCGGAGAAGAGTATCCGGAGATTGAGATAGAGGTGATCGCTGGTGTCACGGCAGCCCTTTCAGGATCGGCCATCCTTGGGGCACCTCTTGGACATGACTGCTGTCTGATCAGTTTGAGCGACCTTCTAACGCCCTGGGAACTGATCGAGGAACGTATCAAAAGGGCTGCCCAGGCAGATTTTCTGATGTGCTTGTACAATCCGGGCAGTAAAAAGAGAAGCGACTATCTTAAGAAGGCCTGCGAACTTATGCTTCCCTTTAAAGATGCAAACACGGTTTGCGGTATCGCCCATAATATCGGCAGAGACAATGAATATATACAGATCATGACATTGAAGGAGTTAATGGATACGAAAGTGGATATGTTCAGCTCTGTATTCATCGGCAACAGACAGACAAAAGTACTGCGAGGGAAAATGGTAACGCCAAGGGGCTATCGGCATGATGAAAAATAAGATTTTACTGTTTGCAGGGACAACGGAAGGACGAAAGCTTGCGGAATTTCTGAATGAGCATCAGATTCCCGCCCATGTTTTTGCAGCAACTGAATACGGACAGTCTCTGATCAAAGAGAGCGAATATATTTCGGTGACCGGGGAAAGGCTTGACCTGGAAGGGATCAAAGAGAAGATCATTTCCATGGGTAGTCCCCTGGTTATTGATGCGACTCATCCCTTTGCCAGAGTGGTGACTGAGAATATAAAAGACGCCTGTAGGCAGCTTGGTGTTTCTTACATGCGGCTGCTTCGGGAAAAGGAAGAGGAAAAAGAAGAGTCAGCTGTCTATGTAAAAGATATAGAGGAGGCGGTCAGCTACCTTTCTAAGGTGGATGGCAAGATCCTTGCCACTACGGGAAGTAAGGAGCTTGCAGCTTACAGGCAGATCCCTGACTATGAATCGAGAGTTTATGCGAGAGTTCTTTCCACAGCAGAGAGCATTTCCATGTGTGAAACTTTGGGATTTCGCGGCCGGCATCTGATCGGTATGCAAGGACCTTTTTCAACTGCAATGAATGAAGCCCTGTTAAAAGAATTTGACATTCGGTATCTGGTGACAAAAGAGTCAGGACAGACAGGTGGTTTTCCGGAAAAATGTGAAGCTGCCAGGCGGCAGGGCGTGAAACTTGTGATCATAGGAAGACCTGCGGAAGAGGAAGGACTTAGTTTTCCCAAGACGGTGAGTCTGCTTAGGGAAATGTACGGCCTTGAAGCAGATAGACTGGTTTCCATCGTAGGAATCGGACCGGGTGCAGGGGAGGAAATGACAGAAGCCGCCAAGCATGCGATCAAGGAAGCGGATGTGTTGATCGGTGCAAGACGGATGATCGAAGCAGTAGCCGGCAAAGAAAAAGAAACCTATATTTCCTATATGCCGGAGGAAATTGTCACATTTTTAAAAGAACACCCGGAATATGTAAGACCGGTGATCGTTTTTTCCGGTGATCTTGGATTTTACAGTGGTAGTAAAAAGGTGCTTGCTTTTTTGCGGGAGGAAGGAATCCCCGCAGAACAGATTCCCGGTCTTTCCTCGCTTATGTACTTTGCCACAAAGCTTGGTATTTGCTGGGAAAAATCTGCCTTTGTAAGCGCGCATGGCAGGAAAGCCAATGTTGCTGCACATCTCCGGGACAAAGAAGGCGTATTTGTGCTGCTTGGCAGTGTAAATGAGATAAGAGAATTAGGAAGGGAACTTGACCAGGCAGGATACGGCGGGTGTGAAGGATATCTTGGAGTGAATCTTTCATATCCTACAGAAAAAATTTTCCCCATCCTTGTCAAAGACCTGCTTCAATACGATGCCGATCCATTGGCGGTCCTGTATCTTAAAGGAGTAAATGGTGCTCCTGTTGCTACCCATGGGTTGCCGGATGATAGCTTTATCCGGGGAAATGTGCCAATGACAAAAGAAGAAGTGCGCACGGTGAGCATTTCCAAATTGCAGCTTAAAAAAGATGCCATTGTCTATGATATTGGAGCTGGTACAGGATCTGTGTCTTTGGAGATGGCTCTCAGAGTAACAGATGGCCACGTGTTTGCCGTTGAGACCAACCCGGAAGGGGTTGCACTTTTAGAGACGAACCGAAAGAAGCTTGGCATCACCAATCTGACCATCGTGCAGGCCCTTGCACCTGAAGGATTAACAGACCTTCCGGCGCCTGACGCTGTCTTTATCGGTGGCAGCAAGGGGAACTTTGCGGGAATCATGGAAGCGGTACTTGAAAAGACAGCACATGTGCGTGTTGTGGTCAACGCCATCACTATTGAAACCATGGCAGAGGTGAACGGTTGGCTTAAGGAGAAAGGAATACAGGATACAGAGATCACCCAGCTTAGCGTGGCAAAGGCAAAGACACTGGGGGATTATCATTTGATGATGGGATTAAATCCGGTCTATATCATCCGGTTTACGTTTTAGGAGCATTTATGAGAGGCATACTTTTTACGGCGCCCAGGTCAGGGTCTGGAAAAACACTGGTTACCTGTGCGATTTTAAAGGCGTTTCAGAATCGAAAATTGAATATGGCTTCTTTTAAATGCGGACCGGACTATATCGACCCTATGTTTCACAGAGAAACTCTTCATATTCCATCCTTTAATCTGGACACATACATGTGTGGGAAAGAGGGTGTTTGGCACACCTATCAAACCTATGCAAAAGGCAGAGATCTGGCTGTAGTGGAAGGTGTCATGGGTTACTACGATGGAGTAGGTGGTACTTCTTTTACGGCAAGTGCCTACGACGTGGCAGTGACACTTGATCTGCCTGCAGTTCTTGTATTAGACTGCAAGGGTTTGAGCCTTTCAGCAGCGGCTGTGGTTAAAGGTTTTCAATCTTTACAGGAGGATTCGCATATAGCGGGAGTGATCTTAAATAGGGTTTCGCCTATGCTTTATCCGCGGATGAAAGCAAGTATTGAAGAACGCTGTCGGATTCCGGTATATGGATATCTTCCTGTCATTCCGGATGGGCAGTTTGAAAGCCGGTACTTAGGGTTGAAGTTGCCACAGGAAAAGGCAAATATACAAAAAGCCCTGCAATTGCTTGGAGAGCAGGCAGAGAAAAGCATAGATCTTGACGGACTTTTGTCACTGGCGGCGGCATTTGATGCAGACACAGGATCTAAAGATGCAAAGGCGAAGGGCTTAGAGGAGAGGCGTTATAAAATAAAAGACTGCTCTGACAAGCCGGTACGTATCGGCGTAGCAAGGGATCAGGCTTTCTGTTTTATTTATGAGGAGAATCTGGACCTTTTAAAAAGCTTTGGAGCCGAACTTGTGGAATTTTCGCCGCTTTACGATAAGGAGCTGCCAAAAGATCTGGACGGTTTGCTGCTTTATGGAGGGTATCCTGAGCTTTACGGGAAGACATTGGCAGACAATGTTTCCATGAGAGAGAGTATTTTGCATGCATTGAAGGCAGGCATGCCATGTATGGCGGAATGTGGAGGCTTTATGTATCTGATGGAGTCTTTGACAGCGCCGGATGGAAACACTTATCCAATGGTCGGACTGCTTCCCGGCAATAGCTTGAAAAAAGAAAAATTGGGAAGATTTGGCTATATTGAACTGACAGGCGGGAATTTGTTTGGGCATAAGACAAGCCCGATCCGTGCCCATGAATTTCACTATTATGATTCAGAACAGGCGGGAGATGCTTTTGTGGCAAGAAAACCGGCTTCTGAGCGTAGTTGGAGAGCCATGGTGGCGACAGATACACTGTTGGCAGGTTATCCCCACATTCACTACGCCGGCAATACCCATGTGGCAGAAGCATTTATCAACAGATGCAGAGGAAAATGACATGAATTTAGATCAGAAATTATCAGAAGAGATCATGAAGATCAAGCCCCTCGATGAAGAGGCTATGGCCCAATGCAAAAACAGATGGGACTCTATCGCAAAGCCCTTGCACAGTCTTGGAAAGCTGGAAGATCACACCATACGTATTGCAGGAATGACTGGCGATGTCAACGTAAGGATTGATAAGAGAGCCCTCATCGACATGTGCGCTGATAACGGTGTCGTGGTGGAGGGCGTGACCCAGACCGGACAGGAAGTGACAGCCATCGTTGCAGAGAACTTTTTAGACTGCAACACGTCGGCGGCCTTGATGTGCAAAATAGCAGGGGTCGATCTGTATCCCTATGATGTGGGAATGGTAAGAGATACCAGAGTACCTCGCATCAAGACCATGTACGGTACAAGAAATCTGGCGAAAGAACCGGCCATGGACAGGGAAGACGCACTTTTAGCGATCCTTGCAGGAATTGGCATTGTAAAAGAGAAAAGTAAAGAAGGGTATGAAATCTTTGCAACCGGCGAGATGGGAATTGGCAATACCACCACAAGCTCTGCTGTGGCAGCAGTCCTTACAGGGGCTTCGTTGGAGGTAATGGTAGGAAGAGGGGCAGGTCTTGACTCAGATGGCTTAAAGCGCAAAAAGAAAGCCATCGAATCCGGAATTTCCGTTAATCAACCTAAGAAGAACGACCCCATCGATGTGCTTTCCAAGGTGGGTGGTCTGGATATCTGCGGTCTTGTAGGTGTGTTCTTAGGCTGCGCCATTGAAAGAAAACCGGCGCTGATCGATGGATTCATTTCCGGGGCAGCTGCCCTTGCGGCATACAGGATCTGTCCTTTGGCGAAAGAATATATGATTGCGACTCATGTTTCAAAGGAATTCGGTATGCGAAAGATACTGGAAGAACTTTCCATGGAGGCTGCGCTTAACTGTGATATGTGCTTAGGTGAGGGCACAGGAGCCATTTCTTACCTTCCGGTCCTGGATATGGGACTGGCGGTTTATCACGGACTTTCTACATTTGAAGACAACGGTATTGAAGCTTACGAGGATTTGAGTGACAAATAATGTTTCATTTGGTGACAGGAGGAAGTGGAAGCGGAAAAAGTGAGTACGCGGAAAATTTCCTGGTAGATATAAAAAAGAAAGAGAACAGAAGAGAGCCATTTATCTATGTGGCAACCATGCAGCCTTTTGGCGAGGAGGCATACTCGCGTATAGCCAAGCACCGTAATATGCGCAAAGGCAAAGGCTTTAAAACCGTGGAATGCTACCGCAATCTCCACGATCTTGTCGTAGACGACAACAAAGGCGTGCTTTTGGAGTGTATGTCCAATCTGGTGGCCAATGAGTGCTTTCCCGAGCATCGGACAGCTCTTGATATTGATGCTGTATACCGCCGAGTGATCTACGGTGTCCGCAGACTTTCACTGCAGACAGAAAATTTAGTGATCGTTACAAATGAGATCGCGTCGGATCATGTGTTTTACGATTACGAGACAGAACTGTACCGGGAAGTTTTAGGCAAGATCAATTGTGAGCTGGCAAGAATGGCGGATCTTGTGACGGAAGTAGTCTATGGGATTCCAATCTGCATAAAGGAGGCAAATAAATCATGAAAAAAATGTATCACAGCTGTATTGTTGCCTTCTCTATGTACAGCAAGCTTCCTATGCCCGCATGTGACTGGAATAAAGAGACGATGGCTTATGCCATGGGCTTTTTTCCCTGGGTCGGTGCAGTCATTGGAGTAGTAAGTTATCTGGCTTTTATTTTAAAAGAATATGCCCTTCGTTTAGATATGGGATTTACGCCGTTGTTCTTTACAGTTTTGCTGGTGCTGATTCCCCTTTTTATCACCGGCGGTATTCATATGGATGGATTTCTGGATACCCAGGATGCCATGTCATCCTACCAGACAAAGGAACGCAGACTCGAGATCTTAAAAGATTCCCATGCGGGGGCTTTTGCAATACTATCGGCCATTGTATATATGCTGTCTTATGTGGCAATCATGTCCATGGTGAATGAAAACAGTATGCGCATGATCGCATTGGGATATTTTTTATCCCGCTCCCTTAGTGGTATTTCGGTGTTGAACTTTACACAGGCAAGAGAAAAAGGTTTGGCAGCCACATTTGCGGAAAATGCGGCAAAACGGAGGACCCTTACTGTTCTGTATGTCAGCACTCTTATATGCGTCATTTGCATGTGCCTTTTGGGGCATTGGGTGGGGGTGTGCACGGTGGCAGCAGCGGTGATCGTGTTTATCCTATACCGCCGCATGGCCTACAGGAATTTTGGCGGTGTAACAGGAGATCTGGCAGGATATTTTTTACAAATGTGTGAAATTGGCATGTCATTTGCCGCTGTGCTTTCAAGTCTCATAATAGGAGGAATATGTTCATGACGATCGTGACAGGAGGAGCCTATCAGGGAAAACTGGATTTTGCGATGGATATCTATCCGGACATCAGCTGGGTGGACGGAAATACTGCCTCAGAAGAAGAGCTTCTTACGGCAGAGGGAATCAAGGACCTTCATCTGTTTATCCGCCGTCTTGTAAAAGAAGAGAGAGATGTCCTTTTGTTTGTGGATACTCTGATCTGGAAAAATCCTAATGTGGTGATCACCTGTGATGAGATCGGATCCGGAATCGTCCCTATGGATAAAACAGACCGTACATACCGGGAAATGTGCGGCAGAGCTATGCAGAAACTTTGTGCATGCTCCTTTGAAGTATATCGCCTGGTGTGCGGCATTCCCACACGGATCAAGTAGAGGAGAAGTATATGAAACTGTATCTGATCCGTCACGGTATGACTGAAGGAAATAAGAAAAAACGTTATATCGGAATCACGGACGAGTCTCTTTGTGAAGAAGGAAGAGGGATGCTTATCCCATCTTTTTTTAAAGAAAAAGATGTGGAGTGCGTGATCGTAAGTCCTCTGAAACGCTGCCTTGAGACGGCAAAGATTTTATTTCCCGGAGTGGAAATGGTCGTTATTGAAAAGCTTTCAGAGTGTGATTTTGGTTCCTTTGAGAACAAAAATTACCAGGAACTCTCAGGTGATGCGCGCTATCAGGCGTGGATAGACAGCAACGGAACTCTTCCATTCCCTGGGGGAGAGAGCGTGGAAGATTTTAAAAAACGCACGAAAGAGGGCTTCCTGGAGGCGCTTTCGTTACTTGAAAAAAGGAAGATTGAATCGGCGGCAATGGTGGTCCATGGTGGTACTATCATGACTATCATGGAAGCGTTCGCTTATCCCAAGGCCGGTTATTATGACTATATGGTAAAGAATGGAGAAGGATATGAGTTGGATCTTTCTGTCTTGGCAGACGGTGTTGACAGGATATGTTCTGGATTTTCTTCTGGGGGATCCCAGGTGGCTGTATCATCCGGTCCGTGCCATCGGACTTCTGATCGAAGCCTTGGAAAAAATTATAAGAAAATGCCTTCCTAAAGGAAAAACGGGCGAGCGAATCGGAGGCGGGATCCTGGCTGTCCTGGTGATTTTTATCAGTGTCCTGGTCCCTTCCTTGATCCTTTTCCTATGCTATCACTTCAGTAAAATTTTGGGCTTTGCGGTTCAGTCTTTCATGTGTTATCAGCTTTTGGCCACTAAGTCCTTAAAAGATGAATCCGACAAGGTTTATGTGGCATTAAAAGAGGACGGACTGGAAGCGGGCAGAAAGGCTGTCTCCATGATCGTTGGGAGAGACACGGAAAATCTTACCCGGGAAGGAGTGGTCAAAGCTGCGGTGGAGACTGTAGCCGAGAATACCTCCGATGGCGTGATCGCGCCTTTGTTTTATATGGCCATTGGCGGTGCCCTCTTTGGCTTTTTCTACAAAGCGATCAATACCATGGATTCCATGGTTGGCTATAAAAATGAAAACTATCGGTATTTTGGCACCTGCGCAGCCAGGCTGGATGATGTGGTGAATTTTATTCCGGCAAGGCTGGCAGCTCTTCTCATGATCCTGGCGAGCGGATTGACAGGGTTTCACATGGGCGGGGCATGGCATGTTTTTAGGAGAGACCGCTATAAGCATAAGAGCCCAAATTCTGCCCAGACTGAAGCAGTGATGGCAGGAGCCCTTGACATTGCTCTTGCAGGGGATGCCTATTATTTTGGCAAGCTTCACAAAAAAGATACCATCGGTGATGCGATCCGCCCGGTAGAGCTAGTGGATATACGGCGCTCTCACAGACTTCTATACGCCACGTCGCTTTTGGCAGTGATTTTCTTTCTGGGTTTTAAAATGTGTGTGATCTTTTTAATGGGAGTTGTATAAATGGAACAGCAAAGACACGGCGGTGATATTTACCGAAACAACTGTATATTGGATTTTTCCGTAAATGTAAATCCCTTAGGAATCCGGAAAAGTGTGGTGGAAGCAATCAGGAATGCGGCAGAACGGGTAGATGTATATCCGGATCCATCGTGTCAGAAGCTTAGAAGATCCATTTCTTTGTACGAGGGCGTAAAGGAGACAGAGGTTCTATGCGGAAACGGCGCCACAGCACTGATCTATGCTATTGTGCTGGCATTAAAGCCTAAAAAAGCACTGTTGCCGGCTCCTACATTTTCCGAATATGAACAGGCACTAAATCTTGCAGGAACAGAGATTGTTTATCATAAGCTGAGGAAAGAAGACGAATTTGCCATAGATGAAACCATTCTGTCTTGTATCACGCCGGATATAGATCTGCTGTTTTTGTGCAATCCCAATAATCCGACGGGACAGGTGATCAAGAGAAGTCTTTTGGAACAAGTGTTAAACCGCTGTGAGAAAGCAGGGTGCTATCTTGTGCTGGATGAGTGTTTTTTGGATTTTCTCGATGAGCCGTGGTCTTATGAGATGGGAAAATGTGTCGGAAAAACCTCGCAGTTACTGGTCCTTAAGGCATTCACCAAATCATTTTCCATTCCCGGTCTTCGCTTAGGCTATGTTCTTGGCGCGGAAGAAGTGTTGAAAAAAACAGCAGTATTTCTGCCGGAATGGGATGTGTCCGTACTTGCCCAGGAAGCAGGTGTACAGGCATTGCAGGGAGCAGGAACATTTCTTGACAGGACCAGAACTTTCCTGAAAGAGGAAAGAGAATATATGAAGCAGGAACTGTCAGCTCTTGGTTTCCGGGTATATGATTCCAAGGCAAATTATATATTTTTTGAAGGAGATGAGTCTCTTTACGATACATTGCTTCAGGAGGGGATCTTAATCCGCGACTGCAGTAATTATAAGGGGCTTTCAAAAGGATTTTTCCGTGTGGCCGTAAAAACACGGAAAGAGAACGAGAGGTTACTTGCATGTCTAAAAAGATTATGATTCAGGGGACAATGTCAAATGCAGGGAAAAGCCTGCTTTGCGCCGGCCTTTGCCGGATCTTTTCCCAGGATGGGTATAAGGTAGCGCCTTTTAAATCCCAGAATATGGCGCTGAATTCTTTCATCACAAGGGATGGACTTGAGATGGGGAGAGCCCAGGTAGTACAAGCGGAGGCGGCAGGGATCGAGCCATCGGTCCTTATGAATCCGATCCTTTTAAAACCGACCAACGACACCGGTTCCCAGGTGATCGTCAAAGGGAAAGTGCTTGGCAATATGAGCGCCAGAGAGTATTTTGCCCACAAAAAAGAGCTGGTTCCTGATATTCTTGAGGCATTCCATGCGCTGGAAGAGGAAAACGACATTATTGTCATTGAAGGCGCCGGAAGCCCGGCAGAGATTAATTTAAAACAGGATGATATTGTAAATATGGGCATGGCAAAAATGGTAGACGCCCCGGTTCTCCTTGTAGGCGATATAGACAGGGGCGGTGTATTTGCCCAGCTTTTGGGGACGCTGCTGCTTTTGGAAGAGGACGAAAAAGCGAGAGTGAAAGGACTTATCATCAATAAATTCCGCGGGGATCAGACAATCCTGGACCCGGGGATTATGATGCTTGAAGAGCGCGGGGGCGTGCCGGTGGTAGGTGTGACTCCTTATATGCATGTAGATATTGAAGATGAAGATTCCCTGACAGAAAGGTTTTATAATTCAGGCCACAAAGATCTCCTGGATATCGCGGTGATCAGATTTCCCCGTATTTCCAATTTTACGGATTTTATGAACCTGGAAAGTACGGAAGGGATTTCCCTTCGTTACGTGACGGGTGTAAAAGATCTTGGCGATCCGGATCTTGTGATCCTTCCCGGAACGAAGAATACCATGGGAGATTTGAAATGGCTTAGAGAAAGCGGCATGGAGGCGTCCATTAAAAAGCTTATAGATAAAGGGACTCCCTTATTTGGCATCTGCGGCGGTTATCAGATGCTGGGCAGATCTATTTCAGATCCGGATGGGACGGAGAACGGCGGCACAATGAGTGGTATGGGACTGCTGAATATGGATACTTTGTTTACAGAGGAGAAACAGCGCAAGCGAGTGGAGGGTGTTGTACAGGATGTTGATGGCATCTTTAAAACCCTTAACAAAGCCCGTTATGAGGGATATGAGATCCATATGGGGCAGGCAACGGATGGAAAAGATCCGGTTATCCGATGTAATGGAAATATTTACGGAAGCTACATACATGGCATATTTGATACAGAGGAAATGGTAAACGGGATCTTAAAAGGATTGGCAGAGAAAAAAGGAATCACCCTTGAGAAACTTGGCGGAAAGAATCTCAGATCCTACAAAGAAGAACAATACGATCTTCTGGCAGATACCTTGAGAAAGTATCTGAATATGGAGGAAATCTACCGTATCATGGAGGGATAAATGCATGGAATTAGAACATGTAAAACCAATGGATATTGAAAAAAGAAGTTTTGAGATCATAACGGCAGAGCTTGAAGCAATGGGAATCGAGCTGCCTGAGGATCAGGCTCCTATCACCAAACGCTGCATTCACACCAGCGCTGATTTTGATTATGCGAAAAATATGGTCTTTTCCGATCATGCTATTGAGGCAGCGAAGAAAGCCATCTTAAACGGTGCTAAGATCGTCACAGATACCAACATGGCAAAATCCGGTATCAACAAGACAAAACTTGCCATGTTTGGCGGGGAGGTCCTTTGCTTTATGTCAGATGCAGATGTGGCTAAAGCAGCTAAAGAAAACGGATCTACTAGGGCGGTGGCCAGCATGGAAAAAGCCTGTGATCTGGAGGATGGCATGATCATAGCCATCGGAAATGCGCCAACAGCCTTGATTCGACTCTATGAGTTGATACAGGAGGGAAAAATAAGACCCGCTCTGGTGATCGGTGTTCCGGTAGGATTTGTGAATGTGGAGTATTCCAAGGAATTGTTCATGACACAGAGTCAGGTGCCTTACATCATTGGCGCAGGAAGAAAAGGCGGAAGCAATATTGCTGCCTGTATTGTCAACGCACTTTTGTATCAGCTGTCGGGTGTCCGAATGGAATCGCCTAAGCAGGACCAAAAGATAGCAGGTGAATGAGATGAAGAATACCTATTTCCCTATGTTTTTTGATATATCAGATTGGCCTATCCTGGTGATAGGGGGCGGGTCTGTAGGTGAGAGAAGAATCAAGAGTTTGCTTTCATTTGGAGCACGTATAACGCTTATTTCTCCTACCGTCACTAAGGAGCTTTCTGAAATGACCCGGACCAAGGAGGAGCTTTGCTGGATCAAAGATATATTTTCAGATACCTATCTTAAAGAACTGTCAGAAAGCCGGATGGTTTTGGCTGCTACGGATGATAAAGCAGTGAATGAGGAAATATACAGAATATGCAGGGATAAAAATATCCTTGTGAATGCCTGTCACGATAAAGAAAAATGTGATTTTTATTTTCCGTCTCTTATTGAGAAAGACGGGATAGTGATCGGGATCAATTCCGGGGGAGAGGATCCGTCACTTACCAAAAAAATGAGAAAACAGATTGAGGAATATTTATGAAATCAAGCATCGTCATCGGAAGCCGGGAGAGCAAACTGGCTTTGATCCAGACAGATACTGTCTACAACTACATAAAGGAATGTTATCCAGGTGTGGAAGTGTCCATTGATAAGATGCAGACCACAGGTGATAAGAGACAGGACGTGACTTTAGATGCAATCGGGGGGAAAGGGCTGTTCACAAAGGAACTGGATCAGGCATTAAATGCCGGGCGCATTGATCTTGCCGTACACAGCCTGAAAGATCTGCCTATGGATATTCCGGATGAGCTGCCTATTGTTGCACTTTCAAAAAGAGAAGATCCAAGAGATGTGCTTGTGCTGCCAAAAGGCGTTGAAACATTTGACGGCATGGGCGTGATCGGTTGTTCCTCATTTCGAAGGAGACTGCAGGCAAAAAGGTTGTACCCGGATGCCACTTTTGAAAATGTGAGAGGAAATGTGCTGACACGTATGGAAAAGCTGGATGCAGGGGAATTTGATGCTCTGATCTTAGCAGCTGCAGGATTAAAGCGGCTGGGGCTTACAGACCGTATTTCCCGCTATTTTTCGGCAGATGAGATCCTTCCTGCAGCAGGCCAGGGAATTCTTGCTGTACAGGGGAAAAAAGGTCAGGATTACAGCTATCTGGATGGATATGCAGACCCGGATATGAATGCCGTGGCGGCCTGCGAGAGAGCATTTGTCAAAGAACTCGACGGGGGCTGTACGTCACCGGTTGCTGCTCATGCCTATACAGACGGCGAAAATGTATATGTGAAAGGTCTTTACTATCTGGAGGAAAGTGACGATTATATGATCGGAGAAAAAAAGGGCCCCAAGGAACAGGCGAAGATGATCGGTTTAAGCCTTGCAAAAGAAATGCGGGAGCGCTATGGCAGCAGGGCAGAAGGTAAGGTCTATTTGGTGGGCGCTGGCCCCGGTGATGTGGGCCTGATCACAATGAAAGGGAATGACCTTCTAAATGCATGCGACACCGTTGTCTACGATCATTTGGCAGGGGAGGATATCCTGGCCAGATTATCACCTGAAAAAGAGTTGATAAATGTTGGGAAGCATGCAGGTTCTCATCCGGTCCCACAGGAAGAAATCAATCGGATCCTTGTAGAGAAAGCTAAAGAAGGAAAGACGGTGGTGCGTCTAAAGGGAGGTGACCCGTTCCTGTTTGGCAGAGGTGGTGAGGAAATCGCAGTGCTCAAAGAGGAAGGAGTCTCATATGAAGTGGTCCCGGGGGTCTCTTCCGCGCTGGCAGTTCCGGCTTATAACGGCATTCCGGCGACCCATCGCGACTTGACATCTTCTGTGCATATTATTACAGCCCACAGAAAAGCAGGGACAAAAAGTGATATCCCCTTTAAGGCGCTGGTGGAGGTAAAAGGAACACTGGTCTTTATGATGGGGCTTGGAAGTCTGGGCGAGATCATGAAAGGGCTTATGGAGGCCGGAATGGATAAGAATATGCCGGCAGCAGTCCTGGAAAATGGTACTACAGCGGCCCAGAGAAAAGTGATCGCAACTATCGAAACTCTGGAGGCGGAGTCAAAAAAGCAGGAGATGCATACACCTGCCATCATCATTGTGGGAGAAGTGGTATCGCTGTCAGATACTCTTTCCTGGTATGAATCCCTTCCTTTGATGGGCACAAAAATCTTACTTACAAGACCGAAAGAGCTGATGAGTGAGACGGCAAAAAAACTCAGGGAAAAGGGAGCGGATGTGCTGGAACTGCCCACCATTGAGACGGTGAAGATTAAGGAGAATACAGCTCTTAAAAAGGAGCTGGCTGCCCTGTCTGATTACCGCTGGATCGTTTTTACAAGCCAGGTAGGCGTACGCTTTTTCTTTGAAGAATTAAATGCCTGCAGGTTAGACATTCGCAGTCTTTCCGGTATCAAGTTTGCCGTGATCGGAAAAGGAACCGAAAAAGCCTTAAAAGAGAAAGGCATTTTTGCAGATCTGATTCCGGAAGTATATGATGGAGAAAACCTGGGCATGCAATTAGCTTCATTGTTAAATCCAGGGGATAAGATACTGATTGCGAGGGCTAAAAAGGGAAACGCAAAACTGGTGCCGCTCCTGGAGCGGGCAGGCGCGATCGTTACAGACCTTCCCCTCTATGACACGGTGCACAAGAAACCAAACGGCGTGGCGATCAAGGATCTGGTTCAAAGCGGGGCGATCGACATTGCCTTATTTACAAGCAGTTCCACAGTGGAGGGCTTCATAAAGGCCACTGAAGGTGCTGATTATTCGAATATCACAGCCGCATGTATCGGAAAACAGACGGCTAAAACAGCTAAAAACTATGGTTTGCATGTACAGGTGTCTGATGAGGCGACCATTGATTCCCTCATCGCACTTGTAGAAAGGATAAAAAATGGAATTGAATGTAATGGAAATGAATAAACGTCCAAGAAGGCTCCGTAATAGTGAAATCCTTCGGAAAATGGTGCGGGAGACAAGAGTAGACAAATCCTCTCTTATGTATCCGATGTTTGTGATGGACGGAAAAGGAATAAAGGAAGAAATCCCTTCAATGCCGGGACAGTATCGCTATACCGTCGATCAATTTCTCTATGGGTTGGAAGAAGTGGCAAAGGCAGGTGTTCCTTCCGTTATGTTGTTTGGTATTCCTGCATTCAAAGATGAAAAGGCGTCCCAGGCTTATGCGGAAGATGGCGTGGTTCAGAGAGCACTTTACGAGGCTAAGATGCATTTTCCTGATCTGTACTATATTACGGACGTGTGCCTGTGCGAATATACATCCCATGGTCACTGCGGCATGCTCTGCGAGCATGGAGTGGATAATGACGCTACACTGCCGATCCTTGCAAAGACTGCCTTGTCACAAGTACAGGCAGGTGCTGACATGGTAGCTCCATCTGACATGATGGACGGAAGAGTGGCGGCTATAAGAGAATTGTTAGACCAGTATCACTATGAGCATATTCCCATCATGTCTTATGCAGTTAAATACGCCTCAGGATTTTACGGACCGTTTAGGGATGCGGCCGGTTCCGCTCCACAGTTTGGAGACCGCAAAGGCTATCAGATGGATTATCACAATGCCAGAGAAGGGGTGAAGGAAGCACTTCTCGATGTGGAAGAAGGAGCAGATATCATTATGGTTAAGCCGGCAATGGCTTATGGAGACATGGTCACCCGTGTGAAGGAAGTGACAACAGTTCCCGTGGCCACTTATTCTGTCAGTGGCGAGTATGCCATGATAAAAGCGGCGGCGCAAAAGGGATGGATCAATGAAGAGAATGTGGTCTGTGAGGCTGCCATAGCTGCCTATCGCGCCGGGGCATCCAATTATCTGACTTACTATGCAAAAGAACTGGCGGATTTTATGGACAAAGGATATATCGGATAATGAACTCCAATTATACCTATATGCTGGAATGTTCGGACCATACTTTTTATACAGGTTGGACCAATGATCTTCAAAAACGGATCAGAACCCACAATGCCAGGAAAGGTGGAAAATATACGAAAGTAAGGACTCCGGTAAAACTTGTATATTATGAGACATTTCCAACAAAACAGGAAGCTATGCGCCGTGAGTGGGAGATCAAACGGCTGACTCGTAAAGAGAAGGAAGCACTTATAGAAGGAAGCACCTTAAGCAGGCAGAAAACAGAGGAAAAGTTATAGGCTGTACATATACATAAAGGGATGCAAAAAGGATGAAAGAAATGGCAAAAGAAAAGTCTGAAGTTGTGATCGTTCCCTGCGATACGTATGATGAAGAGAGGGTGTATGCATGCATGAAAAAAGGCATTGAGGCCCTTGGCGGAATAGGTGCATTTGTTACGAAAGAGGAGAAGATTCTCGTAAAGCCCAACCTTTTATCCCCTTCTGAAGAAGAGAAAGCAGTGACAACCCACCCGGCGGTCATTAAAGCAATGCTTCGCATTCTGCATGAGTCGGGTTATGATCACGTGGTCTTTGGCGATTCACCGGGACATGGAAGCTGTAAGAACGCTGCAGATAAACTGGGGCTGACACCTGATAATACCTACGGCGCAAAACTGGTGCCAATGGATCAGGAAGCGGTGGTGTCATTTCCGGAAGGTATGACATGCAGGGAATTTTACTTTACCAGGGATGTGACGGAGGCGGACGCCATCATCAATCTCTGCAAAATGAAGACCCATGCCTTAGAGCGCATCACAGGCGGTGTAAAAAATGTTTATGGCCTGATCTGCGGACACAGAAAGGCGGCAGGGCATGTGAAATTCCCCAATGCATCCATATTTGCGCGGATGCTGGTAGATATCCACAGATGTGTTAAACCAAGACTCCACATTATGGACGGTATCATTGCCATGGAGGGGAACGGACCCGGAAGCGGTGAACCCACTCCTATGAATGTTTTGTTGTTTTCCAAGGACCCGGTGGCGATGGATACAGCATTCTGTTATCTGGTAAATCTCGACCCCGAATTGATTCCAACCAACACACAAGGACAGGCTATGGGGCTTGGCACGTATTATGAAGAAGAGATAGAGCTGATCATTGCCTGTGAAAATGGATATGAACATGTGACAAGAGAAGAGTTGTATAAAGCCTATGGAAATGGCAGCTTTGATGTGCCAAGGGAAGCGCCGAAACGTACATTTCTGGCTAATTTCTCTACGGTGATGACGAAGTTTGCAAGACGGCCGTATATTGACAAAAAGGCCTGCGTCTGTTGCGGCGTCTGTGTATCTCATTGCCCGGTCCCGGGAAAGGCAGTGCGTTTTGACAGAGGAAAAGAAAAACCACCGGTGTATGATTATAAAAAATGTATCCGCTGCTATTGCTGTCAGGAGATGTGTCCGAAGCATGCGATCAAGGTGAGAGGAAGATGATCTGATCATCGGAAGTGGTTTTTCGCCACGTCCTGAGATTGTATGCCCTCGTCAAGGCATATACGCTTTTTATCATGGCTTTTTAAGAGACGAAACGTAAAAAAGAGAGATGCCCATGCATCTCTCTCTTTAAAATATAGCTTTTCTTAGCGCTTATTAAGCTTCTTCTTTGTCAGTCTCAATGACCTTGTCAATCTCACCGTCACAGTCCACGTCAATTCCAACCACATCCGGTTCTCCGTCCCCATCAAGATCGATCGGTACAGCTACTGCGTCCGGTTCACCGTCTCCATCAGTGTCAATCGCGATAACATCTGCTTCTCCGTCTCCGTCAATGTCGATTGCAACTGCTTCCGGCTCATCAGAAGCTTCCTTATCGGAAACTTCGGCTTCTTCCTCGGCTTCCTCACCAGATGCAGCTGCTTCCGGTTCTTCAGCAGGTGTAACTACATCCGGAATTTCATCATCATCCTCAAAGATATCCTCGAAATCGTCTTCAATATTGTCCTCCGGTTTGAGCCCGGGAATCTCAAGGTCCAGCTCTTTCATTTTATCGATCACATCATCAGCAATCTCCTTAAGAGCGTCTTTGTTGGCGTGCGCGATATAACCTGCAGCTGCAGCTGTGGCAAGTGCTGTTGCCTTTACGAATGCTTTACCTAATTTGCTCATGACTTAAGTCCTCCTTAAAATAAAAAATTAATATAAGCTTTCCAAAGTCTCATAAAAAGTCGGATATGAGACGTCAACACACCCGGCATTCCGTATCTTTGTCTCTCCGGATGCGGCAAGACCTGCGATTGAAAATGCCATGGCAATACGGTGGTCTGAGAAACTGTCAATTGTGGCACCTTTCAGCCCTTTTCCGCCTTCGATGATCATGCCATCTTCTGTGGGAGATACTAAACCACCCATGGCAAGTAAGCCTTCACTTACAGTCATGATCCGGTCAGTCTCTTTTACCTTCAGTTCTTTGGCATCGGCGATAGTGGTAGTGCCTTCTGCAAATGCAGCCATGACAGCGATCATAGGAATCTCATCAATCAAAGTCGGTATGATATTTCCTCTCACCATTGTACCATGAAGTGAACTGCTTTTCACCAATAAATCTGCACGAGATTCACCACCTTCTTTTGTTTCATTTAACAAGGTGATGTCTCCACCCATGTCCTTGCATACTGTTAAAAATCCTGCTCTTGTCTCATTGATGCCTACATTTTTGATAAGGATTTCACTTCCCGGGACTAAAAGACCTGCAGCAATAAAATAAGCGGCAGAGGAAATATCTCCGGGAACCGTAATGTCTTTTGCATAAAGCTCCTTGCAAGGTTTGATGAGAGCAGTAGCGCTTCCATCTTCATGCATCGTGGATGCGATATCAGCTCCGAAACCTGAGAGCATAAGTTCCGTATGATTGCGGGAGAGAGCAGGCTCTGTGACAGATGTCTCCCCATCGGCATATAATCCGGCCAGCAGTATTGAAGATTTTACCTGAGCGGACGCTACAGGGGAAATATAATGAATCCCCCTAAGCTTCCCCGGACGGATGATAAGTGGCGCCTTGCCATCTCCATTTTTACTTGTAATAGATGCGCCCATTAAAGAGAGTGGTTTTATGATCCGTCCCATGGGTCTGGAATTTAGGGAGGCATCACCGCTGAGGCAGACTTCAAAATCCTGTCCGCAAAGAATCCCGCTCATAAGCCTGGTGGTGGTACCGCTGTTCCCTACATCCAAAATAGATGAAGGTGCTGATAAACCATGAAGTCCCTTGCCATGAACAAGAATTTCTGTGCCGGATCGTTCAATTTCGATTCCCATTTTCTGAAAACAGCCAATAGTGGAAAGACAGTCGGCCCCATCAAGAAAATGAGAGATCCTGGTGGTGCCATTTGCAAGAGCACCAAACATAACCGCCCGGTGTGAGATGGATTTATCGCCCGGAATTTCTACTGTGCCGCGAAGTCTCATTCTGTTGTTGAGTATTTTATCGCTCATAAATAATATACCTTTTTTCCAATAAACCGATGGCTTTTTTCAGAGAGTCGGCATCGTAGAATTCAATCCTAAGGGCGCCCTCCTCAAATTCCCGGTTGTTGATGATTCCTATATTTTTAATATTGATGGCGTTGGCGGCCAGGATAGTGGCAATGATAGCAATCACACCGGCTTCGTCTTCTACATCCAGACACATGGCATAAGCTTTCTTGATAGGTCCTGCCGATACCTCAGGAATAGCATTCCGGTAATTTCTAGACTTCTCAAACATGTCATAGATACCCTGGCCATCTGCTGCGTCCACCATAGCTTTTGTCTTAATAAGGCTCTCAATATACTGCCCTAAGATCGTGGAAATGTTTTCTTTGTTCTCCACGCATATGCTTTCCCACATGTCAGGGGAAGAGGAAGCGATCCTTGTGATATCTTTAAAGCCCCCTGCAGCCAGATTCTTCATCAGTTCGTCTTTGGTATCAGTGTCTTTGACAAAATTGACTAAGGAAGAGGCTATCAAGTGGGGGAGGTGCGAGATGGTTCCGGTGATGTGGTCATGGAGACCACACTCCAAAAGGATCGGAATAGCATGGATCCCTTCTACCAGTCTATAGTAACGGTCGATTTTCTCCCTGGGAACTTCTTCTGTAGGCGTCAGCACATAAAATGCATTTTCCAGGATCGTTGCCTTAGATGCACTGTACCCTGTGCGTTCGGATCCGGCCATAGGATGACCGCCGATAAAATATGGCTCAAGACCGGATTCTTTGACTGCATTGTGAATCCCGGACTTTACGCTTCCCACATCTGTGATGATCAGGTCTTTGTGAACATAGCCTACGAGCTGTTTTAACAGCTCATTGTTTCTGGCTACCGGGGTGCAAAGAAAAATATAATCACAATCTTTAAAATTGTCATCGATTCTGGCGCAGGCCACATCGATCACCATTTCGCGGGTCGCCAAAGCGAGGGGTTCTTTACTTCTGTTATAGGCAACGATCTTGTCATCCGGGTAATACTGCCGGATCGCCTTGGCAATCGATCCGCCGATAAGACCCAATCCTATAAAGCCGATTTTCTGACTCATGAGTTCCTCCTTTTTAAAACGCTTCCCAATGAAAATATGGACATGACTGCTCCATTTCTATTGAAAACGCAAAGATGTACGCAGTTTATTGTACCTTTTTGCTCATAGATTTGTCAATGCTATGGTGCTTTAAAGTGGAAAAGCGTAAAAATGCACAAAATAGTTGTATTAACAAAAGATTTTTAGTACAATATATCCATAGTTTATTTACGATGCAAGGAGGCATACAGTTATGAAAGTTTACAGAACAGACGAAATCCGAAATGTTGTTCTTTTAGGACATGGCGGATGCGGCAAGACATCTCTTGTTGAAGCTATGGCTTATATTTCAGGAGCAACCAATCGTATGGGTAAGGTCACAGATGGAAATACCATCTCTGATTTCGATAAAGAGGAGCAGAAGAGAAAGATTTCGATCAGCACTTCATTGATCCCGATCGAGTGGGAGAAGGCTAAGATCAATATCCTTGATACCCCGGGTTACTTTGATTTCGTCGGAGAAGTAGAAGAAGCAGTAAGTGTTGCAGATGCTGCTGTTATCGTTGTTTCAGGTAAAGCAGGTGTTCAGGTTGGTACTGAGAAAGCATGGGAGTTATGTGACAAGTACAACCTTCCTCGTATCATTTATGTTACAGAGATGGATCAGGATGATGCAAGCTTCAGACAGATCGTTGAGGATCTGACAGAGAAGTATGGCAAGTGTATCGCACCTTGCTACACACCGATCCGTGAGAACGAGAAATTTGTAGGATATATCAATATCGTTAAGCAGGCCGGCAGACGTTTTACTGATATCGCTACACGCGAGGAGTGCGAGATCCCGGATTACTGCATGGATTATTTTGAAAACTATCGTGAGAAGCTCATCGAGTCTATCGCTGAGATCTCAGATGAATATATGGAGCGTTATTTTGAGGGCGACGAGTTCTCAGTGGAGGAAATCCGCGCCGCACTTCGTACAGAGGTTATGAGTGGTGCTATTGTTCCGGTTGACATGGGTTCTAACCTTTATACACACGGTGCTTCCAACCTGATGAGTGATATTGTTCGTCTGTTCCCAAGCCCTGACTGGAAAGAATGCGCAGGTCTGAACATGAAGACCAATGAGATTTATGAAGCTAATTATGATTTTGCTAAGGCAAAATCGGCTTATGTATTTAAGACAATGGTTGATCCGTTCATCGGTAAGTATTCTTTCGTTAAGGTTTGTTCCGGCGTCCTGAAAGGTGAGGATGTGCTTTATAATCCTGCAACTGAGACAGAAGAGAAGCTTGGAAAGATCTACACATTATCAGGTAACAAACCTTCAGAAGTTTCTGAACTTTTTGCAGGTGATATCGGTGCTATTGCAAAACTTACGTCAGTAAAGACAGGTGACACGCTTTCTACAAAGTCAGCACCTGTTGTATATGGCAAGACAGAATATTCAAAACCGTATACATACAAGAGTTACACGGTTAATAACAAGGGTGATGATGATAAGGTTGCACAGGCACTTTCAAGATTATGCGCAGAGGATGTTACACTGAAGGTTGTCAACGACAGCGAGAACCGTCAGACACTGCTTTACGGTATCGGCGACCAGCATCTTGATATTGTTGTAAGCAAGCTCCTTGACCGCTACAAATGTGCGATCACCCTTGATACTCCAAGAGTTGCTTTCCGTGAGACGATCCGCAAGAATTCAGATGTGGATACCAAGTATAAGAAACAGTCCGGCGGACATGGACAGTATGGACATGTAAAGATGCGTTTTGAGCCATCAGGCGACATGGAGACACCATATGTATTTGAAGAGTGCGTAGTTGGCGGTGCTGTTCCGAGAAACTACTTCCCTGCAGTAGAAAAAGGTCTGCAGGATTCTGTGGTAAAAGGACCTCTCGCAGGATATCCGGTAGTTGGTGTTAAGGCAACACTTTATGATGGATCTTATCATCCGGTAGACTCTTCTGAGATGGCATTTAAGACAGCAACTGTACAGGCGTTTAAAAAGGGATTTATGGAGGCTTCTCCTGTCCTTCTTGAGCCAATCGCTTCTATCAAGGTTACCGTACCGGATGCATATACGGGAGACGTTATGGGTGATCTGAATAAGAGACGCGGCCGTGTGTTGGGTATGAATCCGGTCGCAGGCGGACTTCAGGAAATCGTCGCTGATATTCCGATGACAGGCGTGTTCGGATACTGTACAACCCTTCGTTCTATGACAGGCGGCCGTGGAACATATTCATATGAATTTGCACGTTACGAGCAGGCTCCAAACGATGTGATGGAAGCTGAGATCGCTAACCGCCAGGCAGAGGAATAGTAAAAAACACGTATGGGGAACTTAACTTTCGATTCCCTGCACAACTAAAAAACAATGAAAAAAGCCTCAATTTTTGGGGCTTTTTTTTGTGCATCAAAAGTGCTATAATCTAGCCGACATTATCGGAAGATAAATTTTTCTGGAAAGGTATTAAAGTATGAAGATAGTTATTATCGGAGATGGAAAAGTTGGACATAAGGTCACAACGCAGCTTGCAGAGGAAGATTTTGACATTACATTGATCGATCAGAACGCAGGCCGGCTTCGGGATGCGGTAAATTCTATGGATGTGTTCTGCATCGTCGGTAACGGTGCAGATGCCAATATTCTCAGACAGGCAGGTGTATCAACAGCTGACCTGGTGATCGCTTGTTCCTCTTCGGATGAGATGAATATGTTAAGTTGTCTTCTTGCAAGAAACCTAGGCGCAAAACATACCATCGCCCGGGTTCGTAATCCGATTTATTATAAACAGATCGATCTTTTGAGAGAGGATCTGCGGCTTAGTATGACGGTTAACCCTGAACGGGCAGCTGCCAATGAGATTTCAAGAGTTCTCTTGTTCCCGGAGACTGACCGGGTGGAGACTTTCATGAAGGGAAGAGCAGAGCTGGTGGAATTCGGAGTTAAGAGCGATAGCAGGCTGTCAGGACTGCAGCTGTCTGATATTTATACCAAGATTCAGGCAAAGATGCTGATCTGTGCGGTTAAGAGAGGGGAAGATGTGACCATTCCATCCGGCGATTTCATTTTACAGCCGGGGGACCGCATTTATGTAGCTGCCGCCCATAATGATCTGCAGACATTTTTACAGGCATTCGGACATCGGATGCAGAAGATAAAGAAGGTTCTGATATGTGGTGGAGGCAATATTGGTTACTACCTTTCAGAACAGCTCTTATCGGCAGGCATGCAGGTGAAGATCATTGAGCAAAACTATGCGCGCTGCGAAGAGCTTTGTGAAATGCTTCCTAAAGCGACCATTATCCATGGTGATGCTTCCGACCAGTCTGTTCTTGTGGAAGAAGGAATCGAGAGAGCGGATGCGCTGATCGCGTTGACCGGAATGGATGAAGAGAATATCATTATCTCTCTGTTTGGTAAAAAACTTGGTCTTAAGAAGAATATTGCACGTGTCAATGAAGATTCCCGGGCCATTATGGTTGAAGATATGCTGGACTCGGCTGTTTCGGTTAAGACGGCAACAGCGGACGCAATTTTGGGTTACGTAAAAGCCCGTATGAATTCCATTGAAAGTGAGAACGTTGAGACGGTTTATCAGCTTGTCAATGGCAAGGTGGCGGCTCAGGAGTTTGTGATCAAATCTGAGAGTGAGCTTACAGGAGTCCCATTGAAAGAGTTGCACCTTAAAGATAATATGCTGATCGCCTGTATCGGGCGAAGGCATGGCGTTATCATTCCGGATGGAGATACAGAGATTCAGGTGGGGGATAACGTGATCGTTGTGACAAAGGGACTTATGCTTAGAAGCCTTAAGGATATCCTTATCAAAGAGGAACGGGCATAGTGATATTTGGCATGGAAAGAAGAGGTATATAGTTTTATGAACAATAAAATGATCCGATATATTCTTGGCCAGATGCTAGGTGTTGAAGCTTTGCTTATGTTTCTCCCTTTGATCGTTGCTTTTATCTATGGTGAGATTAAAGAAAGTACTTGCTTCATATTGCCAATGCTGCTTTTGGCTGTATGTTATCTGGTCTTTGGGAGAAAGCGACCTGAAGGCTCTATTTACGGGAAAGAAGGATTCGTGATCGTTGCCTTGGCATGGCTGTTGTGGTCAGTTTTCGGAGCATTACCATTTGTTTTATGCGGTGCGATTCCCAACTTTGTAGATGCGTTCTTTGAGACGGTTTCCGGATTTACAACCACAGGTTCTTCAATTCTAAGAGATGTGGAAGCTCTGCCGCAGTGTATGTTGTTCTGGCGAAGCTTTACCCATTGGGTAGGCGGTATGGGCGTGCTGGTATTTGTGCTTGTGATCAAGAACCTGGATAAGAAGAATTCTATGCATCTGATGCGTGCGGAGGTTCCGGGTCCTGAAAAAGATAAATTGGTCCCGAAAATGACTTCTACTGCCAGAATCCTTTATGGGATCTATCTGGTCCTCACATTGATTGAAGTGGGATTTTTGCTGCTTGGAGGCATGAATCTGTTTGACAGTTTTATTCATGCATTCGGCTCTGCAGGAACCGGAGGTTTTTCAAACTATGCAGCCAGTGTAGGGCATTTTGACAGTGCTTATATTGATGGTGTGATCACAGTATTCATGCTCCTTTTTGGTGTGAACTTCAACCTGTATTACCTGCTACTCTTAAAGGATGTGAAGTCTGTCTTTAAAAATGAGGAACTTCGGACCTATCTTTTGATCGTTGCGGCATCGATCGCAGCGATCACTATCAACATCGGATCCCAATGCGAATCCTATTTAAAGGCTTTTCGATACGCGGCGTTCCAGGTGGCAACGATCATCACAACTACCGGATATGCGACTTGTGATTTCAATAATTGGCCTACATTTTCCAAGACAATACTGGTCACTCTGATGGTGATCGGTGCCTGTGCATCCTCTACCGGTGGCGGTATCAAGGTGTCCCGTGTGATCATGATCGTGAAGAGCATCAAAAAAGAAGTGAATCAGATGATCCATCCAAAGTCGGTAAATATTGTCCGTGTCAGCGGAAAGAAGATGAGTAATGATGTGCTTCATAATGTATATATTTTCATGCTTTCCTATATATCGATCGTTGTTGTTTCAGTGCTGATCGTATCACTTGATAATTTTGATTTTACTTCTACCTTTACGGCAGTTATGGCGACACTTAATAATATCGGTCCGGGCCTTAACGTGGTAGGACCAACAGGAAATTTTGCTGATTTTTCAATCCTATCAAAGCTTGTTCTTTGCTTTGATATGCTGGCTGGAAGATTGGAGATTTTCCCGTTTTTCGCTTTGATCGCCTGCATTTCATGGAGAAGAAAATTTTAATGCTAAAACCTTAAAAGTCCATGACTTACGCATCAAAAATTGATGTGTAAGTCATGGACTTTTTTGCTGTCAAAACGGAAAATGCCGGCAATCTGCCCTGCCGGCATTCCTGCTACAATCCTTCGCTGTATTTTTCTATTTTGTCTAAGACGGCCTGGGCCTCCCCCCCCTCAAGTGGTGTCGGGCAATAATCGTTGCAGCTTGTAGTGGATGAGAGCCGACAGGGAATGATATTCATGTCTGCTTCTGTAGAGTCGGCAACACCATCTTCAGTGATCGTGAAAGACATCTGAAAGATCATGGTATCTTTATCAGAAGGGTTCTTATTGCCGCCAAAACAGAAATTACCTAAACTGTAGGCGATATATTTTCCGTTGTAAAGCTCTACCCCTTCCAGTACATGTGGGTGATGACCGATCACAAGATCGGCTCCTTCATCGATTGCTGTATGTGCCAACGACACCTGAGTGGCATTAGGGTAATATTCTTTTTCAACTCCCCAATGGAAATTGACAATGATCACATCTGCGCCTTCTTCTTTTAAAGAGGCGATATTTTCCTTTAGCATTTCGCTGCAACCCTCGTGGGTGGCAAGCTCATAGATTCCTGTGAGCCCGATCTTTACCCCTTTTACTTCATAGATAGCGGTATCTTCGTAACCAAAGGTGGTGATTCCCGCTTCCTGCAAGGCTTCAGTAGTGTCTGTAAAACTTTTTTCGCCGTAGTCATGGCTGTGATTATTGGCCTGGTTGGCAGCTTCCACAGAACTTCCGGTGAGAATCTTCGTGTATTCGGGATCTGCTTTAAATGCAAATGTTTTATCAGCCCGGGCGGTTTCTTCAGTAAGAGTTCCTTCAAAGTTAACAATGGAAAGGTCGTCTTCCTCTAAAATTGACCGCACATTCTGAAAGAAATAATCGGGACCTTTGGAATTGTAATATGCCGGAAGAGAAGTGGACTGGTCAAAATTCTCATCGGTTCCCAGCGTACAGTCACCCATGGAACTTACCGTGATCGTAATGGGATAAGTGTCTGTTTCTTCTGCAATTGAAGAGTCACTTTCAATAGAAAGATTAGTGCTTTTTTTAGCATTATCATTTCCTGAATCCATATCATCTTCTGTTAAATTACCAAGCAGTGCGTGTCCGATCAAAAAAATCAACACAAGTAGCAGAAGGATAAGAAGGATCACAAGAATCCGGCGAATCAGCAGCCGCCGCTTACGTTTAGCCCGTCGCTTCCTTAAAATTTCCTTTTCCCGTTCCGTCAATGGGCGTCGCCGCTTTTTGTTAGAACGGTTTTTCATATTTGTTTCACTCATGAGTTTACTCCTGTACAGATGCGCGATGACAGCCTTTGATCCTGCTGCGAATGTTTTCTTTCCTATAACAAGAAAAGGCAGCCCACATAAGTGAACTGCCTTAAAAGCATCATACTAATTTAAAATTGTGCAGCCCTCAAAATCAACAGCAGCAAGGTCGTCTTTGCTTGCGCTGATGCTTGCATAAAAATCAATATCACATTCCTTGGAAATCTTCTTTAATCTCTCGATAAACTCCGGAATATTCTCAAGAGTGATATCAGAATATTTTAATATGCCATCAATAAAAATGCACTCGATATCGTGATTATTACTGTACATTCCATATATAAAACCAATGTACTCATCAAGATTGGTAATTGCCGGGAAATCGTTCATACTTACTGTACGGATTGAAAAGCCAACACTTACGGTGTCGCGATGAGTCTTCTTGATAAATACGACATTACCATTACATTCTTTTGCTTTCTGATTAGCTAAGTCGATCAGCTGCTGTGTTTTGCCGCTGCCCTTAGGGCCTGTTAATAAATTTACCATAGCGAACTCTCCTTTATGTTACTATTTGCCAGATATCAATCTGACCTCTTTACTTGTTATTTATTATACACGAAAGAAGCATTTCAAACAACTAAAAAACTATGAAAATATTACAACAATTCATGCGAAATGCTATGCGCCCATTACCTTGACAAATGAATAGGAAATGGTACAATTATGAAGTGTGCGTTTTGGTCCACGATTTTGTATGTTTATTATTATTTGCAATAGAGAAAGCATTTAGGAGGCAGGCTATGGCAGAAGCTTATAATCACAAAGCGATTGAAAAGAAATGGCAGAAGTATTGGGAAGAGCACGATACATTCCACACAGATGTATGGGATTTTTCCAAGCCTAAATATTATGCGCTTGACATGTTTCCATATCCATCAGGTGTGGGTCTTCACGCAGGACATCCTGAAGGTTACACGGCAACAGATATCATGTCGCGTATGAAAAGAATGCAGGGTTACAATGTACTTCACCCTATGGGATACGATTCTTTTGGTCTTCCGGCAGAACAGTATGCGGTAAATACCGGTAATCATCCGAATGGATTTACGCAGGAGAATATCAAGACATTTTCAAAACAGTTAAAGGAATTAGGCTTTGATTATGACTGGTCGAAGATGGTAGCCACATCAGATCCATCATTTTATAAGTGGACACAGTGGATCTTTAAGAAACTCTATGAGGCAGGCTACGCAAAATATATTGACATGCCGGTAAACTGGTGTGAAGAGCTGGGAACCGTTCTTTCTAATGACGAGGTCATCGACGGTAAGAGTGAACGTGGCGGGTTCCCTGTTGTCCGCAAGAATATGAAGCAGTGGGTCATCGATCAGCCTGCATTTGCGGAAAAACTGTTAGACGGTTTAAATGAAATCGATTGGCCGGAGTCTACAAAGGAGATCCAGAGAAACTGGATCGGTAAATCAACAGGTGTGGAAGTTGATTTCGACATTGTAGGTGGAGGCAGATTTTCTATTTTCACAACCTGTATTGAGACCATTTACGGCATCACTTTTATGGTTTTGGCTCCGGATGGCGATATTGTCAAAGGTCTTCTTGACCGGGTGGAAAACAGGGAAGAAGTGGATGCTTATATAGCAGAGACTTTAAAGAAGAATGATATGGATCGTACAGATCTCAACAAAGGAAAGTCAGGATGTGAACTTAAAGGTATTACCTGTATCAATCCGGTCAATGGAAGAGAAGTCCCGCTCTTTATCGGTGACTTCGTTCTTGCAAGCTACGGTACAGGCGCTGTTATGGCTGTTCCGAGTCATGACCAGCGGGATTTTGAATATGCCACTGTACACAACATTCCAATGATCCAGGTCATCGATGGCGCAGATGTTTCGGAGTGTGCATTTGAAAAGCATGGTTATCTTGGAAAAGGCTGCAAACTGATGAACTCTGAAGAATTCACCGGAATGATCGTAGAAGATGCAAAGGAAGCCATTACTGTCAAATTGGAAAAGATGGGAGTTGCCAGAAGAGTTGTCAATTACCATTTCCGGGAATGGATATTTGCCCGTCAGAGATATTGGGGTGAGCCGGTTCCTTGCGTTCACACTGAGGACGGAGGCATCTACTTCCTTCCGGATGAAGAATTGCCATTGATTCTTCCGGAGCTGGATGATTACAAAGGTAAGGGCGGAAAAGCCCCTCTTGAGAATGCAGTAGAGTGGAAGCAGTATGATAA
>R03__coassemble_24_pt1 | contig 93164 bp, 76 predicted proteins | sample R03__metabat2_low_PE_040 | metagenome-assembled genome bin R03 | reverse complement strand
TGTGGCATGATCCGAGCCGCTTTCAGGGAACGGTTGCGCATATGACTGTAGAGAAAGAGCTACGCAGATATATACAGAAAGAAATTGATCTGCTTTCTGTGCAGGATGAAGAGAAGGAGCAGATACTTTCTGACATCAACATTTGCTTACAGCAGAAAGATGTGGACGATACCCTGGATTATGTGATGTATTGTTTCTATCGTGCAGAGGCCAAAGGTGGCAGGGGTGCAGATATTACAGACCGCGCAGTGACAGAAGCGGCAGCAGTTGCGAAGGAACTGGTAAAAAAACAGAGAAGAGACAATGATAGATAGGAAATTCTAAAATAGGAGACATGAAATGCAAGCGTTTGAATATTGTAATCCGACAAAAATAGTTTTTGGGTGCGGAAGAGTTAAAGAAGTCGGAGAGATAGCCAAAACATTTGGCAATAGAGTTATGTTTGTGAGCTATGACAGAGAGATGGTGGATTCGATTGGTTTGTTGCACAAGGCTTTGGATCCATTACTGCAAAAAAATCTCACAATTTGTGAATATTATGGAGTGAAATCTAATCCATCTCTAAATCATGCGCGAGAAGGTGTGAAAATCGCAAAAGAGTTCAAACCGGATGTGCTGGTAGCACTTGGCGGTGGGTCAGTTATTGATGAGTGCAAGTGTATAGCGGCTTCGGTTGCTTCGGGAAAAGACATCTGGTGGCTTGTGGAGCATCCGGATGTGACAGATTTCCCTTCACTACCTGTTATTGCAGTATGCACGATTCCTGCAACCAGTTCAGAGATGAATAATATCGGTGTGATCAGCAACGATGAGACACATGTAAAAGACGGAATTGAAGGGCAGAGTGTATACCCTGCGGTGGCATTGTTGGATCCACTCTTGACATTGACGATTCCCATGCGGCAGACTGCTAATTCTGTGGCTGACATTTGCTCCCATTTGTTGGAAGGATATATTTCACATCAGGAGTCATTTGTACCTATGATAGAAATGTATGATGAAAGTTTTATTAAAACGCAGATGCTCTGCATGGAGCGCTTGCTGAAAAATCCGCAGGATGTGGATGCTCGTGCACAGCTTATGTGGGCGGCAACAAATTCGTGGAATGGTTTTTGTGTACTTGGAATAGGCGAGTATGAGGCACTATTCCATGCACTGGGTCATACATTGAGCGAGCTGTTTGACACGCCGCACGGAGCTTCTCTTGCTATGGTTATGCCGGCCGCGCTGACATATACGGCTCCAAGACGCATTGAGAGATACGCGCAGCTTTCTCGTAATATATTCGGGGTACAGGAAGAGGACGATAAGAAAGCCGCAAAGGCGGCAGGGCAGGAGATGCAGAAATGGCTGCGTCACATTGGAGCGCCTTCTACATTTACAGAAGGAAATATTCCGCTGGATCGGCTGGATGATATTAAAGCGAGAGCATATCAAAACGTACATGATTATGGTTATAATGCTTATACGGAAGAAGATGTATATGCAATCATAGATTTGTGTGTATAGGAAGAAATGCTAAATGGATTTTTGGCAAACATAAAAAGTATATTGACTCTTTAGTGTACTTTGGCAGTAAAATGCTATATATAAAGATAAGGAGACTTACACCATGCAAAACATATTAATCGTTGTTGACATGCAGAATGATTTCATCGACGGGGCGCTTGGCACCAAGGAGGCGGTTGCTATCGTTCCTGCAGTGAAGAAGAAAATAGAAGAATTTGACGGGCTCGTGCTATTTACAAGGGATACCCACGAAGCTGGTTACATGGAGACCCAGGAGGGCAAAAATCTTCCGGTTCCTCATTGCATCCAAGGAACAAAAGGCTGGGAGATCCGGGAGGAATTAGAGGCCCTTAGAAAGACAGAGGCTATCGACAAGGTGACCTTCGGTTCTTCTGCCCTTGGCCCGTTTCTTAAGGAACTGGATGAAAAGGAGAAGATTGAAAGCATTACGGTCATCGGCTTGTGCACGGATATCTGTGTGATCTCCAATGTGATGATCGCCAAGGCATTTCTCCCGGAAGTGCCGATCATTGTAGATGCTTCCTGCTGCGCAGGTGTGTCTCCTCAAACCCATGAGAATGCCCTTAAGGCCATGGAAGTGTGCCAGGTGAAGGTGTTGCGGTAGAGACGGCTGATATGAAATACAAACTGATCAGATCAAACAGAAAAAGTATCGGTATTCAGATAAAAGAAGATCTTTCCGTTACGGTGCGGGCACCTTATGGCGTGTCGGAGCGGGAAATCGAGCGGATTTTAAAGGAGAAAGAAGCCTGGATCTTGAAATCCCTTGGGAAGATGCGTAAAGAAAATGAGGCGAGGCATGGGAGAAAAGATGCAACGCCGATCGATTATCTGTCAAGTGCAGAACTGAAGGATCTTAAAAAGAGAGCGGCAGTGTATATCCCTGCGCGGGTCGCTCATTTTGCAACGCTTATGGGTGTGGATTACGGGCGTATTGCCATCCGCTGTCAGAAGACCAGGTGGGGAAGCTGCAGCAGCAAGGGGAATCTGAATTTCAACCTGCTTCTGATGCTGACGCCTGAGGAAGTGATCGACTATGTGGTGGTGCATGAGCTGTGCCATCGTTTGGAGATGAACCACTCGAAGGCATTTTGGCGAGAGGTGGAGAACGTGCTGCCTGATTACAGGACAAGGCTTCTATGGCTGAAGCGGGAAGGCGGCAAAATCATGAGAAAAGTAGAGCGGGAGTGAGTTTGGAATTCATCCAAACCCACTCCCGTTGCTTAATTATTGTCAGCAGTCGGAGCTGTTTCCATTTCAAGTATCTTCTCTGCAGTTATGCTGTCGGTAAACAGCACATCCACAAGCCCGGCTTTTATGGCGGCCCGTATGGCCGCTGCTTTTTCCACGCCGTAAGCGTAAGCGCATTTGGTGGTTACATTTCGAAGTGCCTCGATCGGCATGCTCATGCGGTGCGGATCCAAGGCATGGATTTCTTCGCCATTTTCTGAAAGCAGGTTCAAATTGATATCTGCTACGGCGCCGGTTCCATTTATCAGATTGACAAATGTTTCCGACTGTTCAAAAAATTCGCCTTTTCCGGCCACACCGATTCCTAAGAGCGCTAAGTCCAAATGCTCCCATGCTTTCATGGCCTGCTTGATACCAGGCTCCTTTAAAAGCAGCTCTTTGGTAGTCTCGCTTTCCAAAAGCCCCGGTGCGTTCAGATAGACGGTGTTACAGCCAAGAAGCTGTCCGGTCCTTGCCACCAGATCAGTTGGAAGAGCCCCGGCGGCTTTGTTAAGAGCACTGCTTCCCATGATCTGCACCACCGATTTCACATGATGCTCCCCCAGGTCATCTTTTTCAACGGCTTCAATGGCTTTTCGCACGCTGGCGCCCATGTTGATGCCGATGTCCGTTGCATTTTTAAAAAGCCGGATCGTTTCCGGAGCGCAGAAAGCGCCGAAGCCGGCGGCTGTTTCTTCACTGCTGTCTGTTTCCATGATGTAGACCTGGCGGATTCCAAAGGATTCACGAAATTCCTGCTCTTTATTGAAGGAGTCTCTTGCGTTGATGGTAATCTTCACAATCCCTGCTTCTTTGGCAAGGCTTAAAAGCTGTGAGACATAGGAGCGGGAGATACCAAGGGCTTTCGCGACTTCATTTTGATTTTTATCTTCTTTGTAATACAGAATGGCAGCTCTCGTTGCCAAATCTAATTTTGCTGTCGTTGCATCCATATTGTGTTTTTATTCTTTATCTTTATTCTTCCTTAAAATGTTCCATCAGATACGTTTCAGCTTCTGCCGACCAAAGCCCTGCGTGGCGTTCGCAGATTTCATCAAGGTCTGCAAAGCGGGAGTCTTCTTTTCCAAGCGCCTTAAAATCTTCCAACGCAATGAGTGGAAGATTTAAATGAGTATAGCACAGTTTCTTTCCGCCTGGAATATCGGAAAGGTTGATCGTAGTCTCAGCCACGTTATCGATTCCCACAATGTGTGTGACCATAACGGATGGGTTAATGCGCCCTTCACCGGCTAACTGCAGGGCATCTTTCATATCCTGTACAGTAGCGCCTGAGGTGCCGCAAATGTGAGTGAACTGATAGTGGATATCGTAAAAATTGATGGGCGCGGTCAGCGTCTTGTCGGATGGTCCTGCGAAGAAGTTAAGGCAGCCATCGTATCCTAAGATCTGATTGCCCATGGAGATCACTTCCGTTACCGGCGTCATGACCATGACATCATCAAAGCCGGTGCCACCGCTGATTTCTTTTAAGAGCGCTACCGGATCCTCTGTTTTGGTTGTATTGACAAAGCGGATCTCTACGCCATTTTTCTTTGCCTCTTCTTCTGTAAAAATGCGGGCGGCCCGCTCTAATTTTTTCGATGTCCTTCCGGTTACGACCAGAAGGGAAGGCTTTTTATCACCGTGCAGCGCCAGGTCGATGGCCCCAAGTCCCATGGCTCCCGTGCCGGCAAGAATAGCCATCTTACCGCCTTCTTTTAAGCCCATGATATGCTCATAAGCGGCATAGGCGCTTCTGTGATAAAAGGCTTTGAAAGCAGAGATCAATGTGCACACAGGCTCTGCCAGGGAAGCGGCATAAAATGCTTCGCCGGCGTATGGGATCAGGCAATCCTTTTCCATGACTTCTTTTGGCAGGATGCAGTAGGTGCAGTCGCCTCCGCAATTAGGAAATGAATAGCCGGGCGCCCAGCCTTTTCCAAGGTAGTTGATATCCGGCTGGATGGAGAAGCGCTGTCCCGGATAAAAGTCTTCCATCCAGCGCTTGCCTACTTCCACAATCTCTCCCGCCATTTCATGGCCGATGATGATAGGATTTTCTGCCACATCTCCAGGTACACGTTTGTGAGCGGTTCCAAGTTTTACTTCTTTATAAGTAGACATACACACACTGTCAGTGTAGATCTTTACTAAAATTTCTTCCTCTGTGATAGCCGGAAGCTCGTAGGTTTCCAGTCTTAAATCTTTTGCTCCGTACAGACGGACTGCTTTCGTTTTCATATATGTATCCTCCTTAAAAATGCTGCCTTCACAAAGCTTTAAAATTCATATAATCCGGTGTCCATTAAGATTTCAGCGACCCAGGCGGTGGCAAGACCTACCACACTGGTGCAAACATAGGCATGTGCCCCTGCTTCTTCGAACTCATCCCGCCTTGCTTTGGTGCGCAGGATGAAATATTCTCCGTTAAACACCCCTTCATGAATGTGTTTACAGATAGGCGTTCCGTAACATGCGACAAACCGGTCGTGGAGCCGCTGCGAACAATCGTAGTTAAAATACTGATTTTCTTTATCCCCGTCTACGATCATGCGGTCGTAATCCCGGCCTCGCAAATATCCCATGAACAAAATGCCGCCCGAGTAGCCTCCGCACACACCGTCTCCGCAAAGGGACATGCCGCCGGATAGACCGGTGCCGGCCCGGAAGAGATCTTTAATTTCGATACCTGTCAGACGCATCAGAGAGAGCAGAGTACCTTGTCCGCAGCCACGGAATTCTTTCTCTGTGAAAAAGCCTGTGGTAAAGGCCTTGTGCAGCACTTCCACCTTCTTTATGTCATCTTCCAGATGAATGCAGGAACTATTTTCTGGGACAGCTTCATCGCCAGTCACCTTTTTGTATTGTTCTTTAATGCCGTAGATCAGATCTTTTTCATGAAGGCCCATGTAGGTGCGGATGGCGGCATCAAGCCCATTGGTTTTTAAGCTTGCCTGAATCTTGGCAGCTTTTGCGTCACCCTCCGGGTTAAAGAGCAGTCCGCAGGCTGCCACTTTCATCAGATAATAGGGGTAAACACCGTTGTTTCTGGTAAATATAGCAGCGCCGATCACCCGGTCATTTCTTCCAAGCTTGCGGATCGGGTCGCCGCCCACCCGGGCGATAGTATCTTTCAGATTGGTATTCTTAAATTTCAGGATGATGCTGTCGATGAGCTCTTTCATTTCCTCAGGATCCATGTCATAAGCCCGTTCATAGGCCTCGCACACTTCCGCAAGCGCACCTCGCACATTTCTCTCAATTTCCGGGTCCGCGATGGCGTCTGCGATGATAGAGTAACCTTTGGCAAAGCCCATGTAGGCAATAGAAGCGTGGGCTAAGTTATAGGTGTGAAGTTTGCGCTTTTCTAATACCTCGATATTGTCATGGAAAGTGAGTCTGTCGGATGCAGGGCGCTCTCCCAGAAAATGATCTTGTACCGGCAGGGTCGGATGACCGTCTGTCACCACAACCAGCGGGTCTTTTTCAAGCTGCTCTTTCGTGGGCTGCACTGCAACGCAGATCACCAGACTTCCGATCACGGAAAGCACTTCTTTTGAAAATGCCTGTAACTGCTCGGTAAGTTTCTTATCGATGGCAGCCATAAGTCTGACCTGCGGGGCATCTACATTTGCAAATGTCACAACGTTTAAGGGAGACGTATCCCCCTGGTCAAATTTAAGTTTTATCACTTTTACGATAAATTCCGCCACAGAATCAAAAGCATCCACAAATACAGAAACTGCCATGAGCCCGGCGTCGCTGACAATCTGGGGCAGCCTCTCGTCACAGGTCAGCATCGCCTGGTAATCGGTCACTTTGATTTCTTCTCTTGCGCCGTAGGGAAGTTTGATGATCGTATAACTTCCCTGTGCATTCAGCTGGTCGATCAGTTCCTTGCTGGTATCTGCAAAAATTGGTCTGTAGCCGCCGGCCATAAAAATATCAGCCGCAAATCCACGGCCGATCTTGCCGGCACCGTAAATAATAATATTCTTATTCATTGAAAACCTCCTGTTATATGCGTGTGTGATCATAGGGACATTGTAACATTTGCCATGCACAGTGTCAAAAGTTACTATAAAAAAGAAAAGCGGGTGTGATGGGTGCGATATGCGATTTTGATATAGATTTTCATTTTCATGTAAAAAGCGCAGTAATCGTGATATACTTAAATTATAGTGAAAGGAGAAATTCCCTATGAATAAAAAAATATTTACACCTGAAACGGATGGATTTTATGGCGCCTGGTATCCCTGCCAGAATTCCACCAAGTCTGCATTTATATTGGTGCATAAGATGGCTGAAGGGCGCATGGCAGAAGGCCCCGCAAAATGGTTTTTGCAGCAGGGGATCTCGGTAATGCTGCTGGCACCGATGCCTGAGGATAATCATGAATTTAATGAATACCCAATCGATTGGGTGCAGCGCTCCATTGATTGGATGAAGGAACAGGGGATAGAGCGCTTTAGTATCGGTGGGCAATCTCAAACCGCTATGCTGTCACTTCTGGCGGCGTCAAAGATTCCTGATATTACACTTACACTGGCTTTCACTCCCAACGATTTCCTGATGGAGGCGACCAAGACTATTAAAAATGTGGAGCGGCCGCTGGGGAAATCTTACGCCACCTGGCGGGGAGAAGCGCTGCCGTATCTTGTCTTTACAGACCGGGGCGATGCGTTGACTGCCCGCATGAAGAAAGAAGGAAAAGAAACCGGCAATATGCTGTATGGCAGAGGCATTTTTAAAGATAGTGAAGAGGCTCACACGCTCACGGAAGCAGAGTATATCAAAGTAGAGGATATTAAAGGGAAAGTGATTTGCTTTGGCGCGAAGGACGATGCCATGTGGGACACGGAAATGTATATCAACCGCATGGAAAAGCGGTTGGAAAAGAAGACTCATGACTGTCAGTTCGAGAAGCATATTTATGAACATGGAACCCACTACGTTCTGCCGCAAGGCGTGATCAAGGGGATGCTGCCGGCGTCTTCATTTTTGATCGGAATCATGTTTAAGGCAGGAAAAACCCACAAGAAAGAATGCCTTAAGACGAGGCTTGATATAGAACGGATCGTGGTGGACGCACTGGCGGAGTGGAAGGAGTAGAAAAGGCTTCGGGCAGAAAAGGGAAAAGTTTATAGAAAAAGGCAAGGGCTTGCAAACCGTGAGAAGAATTTCATGGGCTGCAAGCTTTTTTTGGGAGTTTTGGGCAGAGAGAGGGTTTGACCGCCGCGATGCATGCCCGAAACATGGGAAGGTCAGGCGCCGGGCGGGAGAGGAGCAAGCCGCGGAAGAATAATTCAGGCTGCGGAACTGCCCAAGACCCGCGGAATGTGTCCAAAAGTGACCGAACAGGCGTCTTTGCCTTGACAGATTGGTGTAATGAGCGTATATTACACAACAGGCGACAAGTGTCTTGACACTTGTAAACGTATGTATGTAAATATATGTGCAGGCGTGGAATGTAAAGGCGCAGATGTGCGCAGACATTGCGCAAAAGACACGAATGTGTGCAGTATACACAAAGGATGTGAATGCGCGTAGGATGCTGCGGTGCTGATGTGAGGACTGAGATGAAAAAAGATTTGTTATTAGTCATTGATATGCAGAATGTCTATGGAGCAGGCGGCGAGTGGTGTTGCCCCAATGCGGAGAATACAGCAAAGAAGATCAAGTATTTGCTGGGATTTGCCGGGGGCAGGCAGAAACACCAGACGCAGAGCGGCGAGAGCATGCATGATACAGGCTTCGCGCCGGCAGAGGCAGAAGATAAGGCCTTTGATGTGATCTTCACACAGTTTCTGGCAACGACAGAACCGGTGGGTGTCTGGAAAGCTTACAATCAGGAGAATGCGGCCATTAATTCGGACCCATTTGCCAATCAGATGATGGATATTTTCGAAGAAGATATAAGGAGATATCCAATTTACTGTAAGTCGGCATATTCATCTTTAGAGATCCCCGAAGTTAAGAAGGCGGTAACGGAAACGATTGAAAGATGCGGATCGGTTGTCCTTACCGGCGTTGTGGCGGAGTGCTGTGTTTTGTCGACAGCCATGGCGCTGATCGATGCGGGAGCTTCGGTGGTTTATTTGACAGATGCGGTGGCGGGCATCAGTAAAGAGACGGAAGCAGCCACAGAGATGGTACTTGCAGGGCTGGAGCCGTTACATGTAAGACGCATGACAGTAGAGGAGTATCTGCAAGTCAATTCGTGACTGCCCGAAGAAAGTGCGCCTTGTAAAAACAGTAATTGATAGCAAATAAGCTATTAAAATAAATGTGTACCCAAAGGAAAAGGAGTATTTGAGATGGGAACAATTTTAAAGACAAAATTAAATGCAGCAACAATCGTTTTGATCCCGGCATGTATCGGTATCAACTATCTTGGTAAATTATTTGCTTCATTTTTGAAGCTGCCTCTGTGGCTTGACTCTATCGGAACTTGTATCGGTGGATGTTTAGGCGGTCCGATCATAGGCGCTATCTGCGGTGCGGCTAACAACCTGATCTACGGTCTTACCACAGGCGACAACATCACACTGGTGTATGCACTTGCCAGCCTTGGAATCGGTTTTGTAGTAGGTGTGTTGGCAAGACTTGGATTCATGAAGTCTCTTCCAAAGGCAATCATCACGGCAGCAGGCGGCGGTCTGGCAGCTGTGCTTATTTCTACACCACTGAATGTTATTTTCTGGGGAGGCACAACAGGAAATGTATGGGGCGACGCTCTTTTTGCAGTAACCCAGGCTTCCGGCATGTCTGTAGGACTTGGTTCTTTCTTAGATGAGTTGGTTGTAGATGTTCCGGACAAATTGATCACAGTTATTGTGGTATTCCTGATCTTAAAGGGACTTCCTAAGAAACTGACTGCACTTTATGATGTGAACGCAGAAGTGGAGAGACTGGACTAAAAACGATAGATCCGGCAGCGGACACATTGGAGCTCCGGCGTGCGGCGATTGCTCGAGATTTCCGGCTGGGTCATAGAATAGAGAGAATGGACATATGAAAAATATCAGCTTATATGTTGACAGGGGATCCTGGTTAAACCAGATGCATCCCTACACAAAATTGTTATATATCCTGGCAGCGATCTGCATACCATTGATCGGGGGAAAGCTTTGGCTTTTCCCGATTTTCATTGTGCTTAGCCTCTGCCTTCTGGCCAGCGGCAAGACCATAAGAAGCGCTTTACCTCTGGTTGCCTTTTCTTTTACCCTGATCATTGTCATTTTTCTGATCCAGGGGTTGTTTAATCATGCAAATGAGCAGGTGCTTTTCAACTTGGGACCTGTCACTTTTTACAGGGAAGGCGTTCTGTATGCCACACGGATCGGTCTTAACATTTTAAATATGCTGCTTTGCTTTGCGGTATTTGTGCTGACCACGTCACCGCAGGAACTGGTGGACCAGTTGGAGAAAAATGGATTTTCTCCTAAGTTTGGCTATATTATCAATTCGGTATTTCAGATTTTGCCTCAGATGATGTCCACCAAGGATACAATAACCGATGCCCAGAGAAGCCGTGGCATGGAGACCGAGGGAAGCCTTATGGTCAGAATGAAAGCGTTCCTTCCCCTGATCTCGCCGGTAGTTATGAGCTCTCTCATTAACACCAGAGAGCGAGCCATCGCACTGGAAGTCAGAGGTTTTGGCAGAAAGCAGAAGAAGACTTGGCTTGCGGATCGCAAGAAGCACAAGGGCGACAAGGCGATCGGCATCGTACTGGTACTTTTTATTATCCTTACGATCGTATGGAGGGTTACATCATGTCTGTGATTACCATTGAACATTTGAAATATAAGTACCCGGACACGGATTTCCTGGCCCTTGACGATATTTCCCTGACTATTGAAAAGGGGGAATTTATCGGTATTGTGGGGCAGAATGGAGCCGGAAAAAGCACCCTTAGCCAGTCGTTGATCGGTCTGGTGCCGCAGTTCTACAAAGGTGCATACGGCGGCAAGGTGACGGTGTGCGGTGTTGTGGCAGAGCGTGTGCCGGTAGAGGAAATGTGTGAGCATGTGGGTCTCATTTTCCAGAATCCATTCAATCAGCTTTCCGGGGCCAAAGATACGGTATACGGGGAAGTGGCCTACGGGCTTCAGAACCTTGGCATTGAGAGAGAAGAGATGAAGCGGCGGGTGGAGACGACCTTAAAGCAGTTAGACATCTGGCAGTACAAGGACCGCAATCCCTTCGATCTTTCCGGCGGACAAATGCAGAGGGTAGCCATTGCAAGTATTTTAGTCATGCGCCCGGAAGTGATCATTTTGGATGAACCTACATCCCAGCTGGATCCCCAGGGAACAGAAGAAGTATTTAAAGTGGTTGAACAGCTTGCAAAGACCGGTATCACCATCATTATGATCGAGCAGAAGCTTGAGAAAATGGCGGCCTACTGTGACCGGCTGATTCTGATGCACCGTGGAAAAGTCGTGGATTTTGATACGCCTGAGAAAATTTTTTCTAGAAGTGATCTTGAAGAATACGGTGTTTTGCCGCCGGCGTTTACAAGGATCAGCAGGCAATACGGGTTAAAGCTTACAGACGGCAGTTACCCGGCGACACTTGAAGAGACGGTCAAGCTGTTTAAAGAGAGCAAGGCCCATGTTTCTATGGCAGATGCGCTGAAGACAGTGTCTGCAAGGGACGAGGCAAAGCCCGTCTTTAAGGTGAAAGATCTTAATTTCTCTTACCTTAAAAATGTCCCGATCTTTGAGGGACTGGATATTGACTTTGATCAACGGACGACAGCTATCATCGGACAGAACGGCGCCGGAAAGACCACCCTGGTGCGGCTTTTGAAGGGACTGCTGAAGCCGGTTGGCGGAAATATTTATTATGGCGGCGAGGATATTGCCAAGAAAACGGTGGCTATGCTGGCGGATAAAGTGGGTTATGTATTTCAGAACCCGGACGATCAGATCTTCAAGTATAAAGTGCTGGAGGAGGTTATGTTTGGACCTTTAAATATCGGCATGTCGGAGGAAAAGGCTAGAGAAGAAGCCCTAAAAGCCCTGGCGCTGATGGGTCTTGAAGGAAAAGAGGGTGAAAATCCTTATGACTTAGATCTCCATGAACGTAAGATGGTGGCGATCGCATCTGTTGTGGCGATGGATACAGACGTGATCATTTTAGATGAACCTACTATTGCCCAGGATTATTTGGGAAGAAAGAGGATCGGGGAAATGATAAAGGCTCTGGCGGCAGCAGGAAAGCTGGTAATTGCTATCCTCCACGATATGGATTTTGTGGCTGAAAACTTTGAGCGTGTCATTGTAATGGCCCATGGAAGGGTGCTTGGTGACGGAGAGGCGTTGCATGTATATTCGAAAGAAGACATTTTACAGGAAGCAAGGCTCCAGAAGCCTTATATGATGCAGCTGTGTGATCTGTTGAACGACTGATGTGTCTTATGATGAGACCACTCGGTGAGTTTGGCGGTTTGGAGTAGGAAAAGTTAGAAAGGATGTTGCATAGATGAAGGGAAGCGAAAGAAGAGCGCTGATCTTAAAAAAATTAATAGAGGGCAAGAGCCCAATCCCTGCAAGAATTCTGTCCACCGAGTTTGGGGTAAGCCGGCAGGTGATCGTGCAGGATATTTCTCTTCTGAGAGCGGAAGGACATGAGATCGCATCCACGAATCGAGGCTATGTGCTGCAGAATGGAAAAAAGTTGAGCCGCGTGTTTAAGGTGGTACACACCGATGAGCAGGTGGAAGAGGAACTGAATCTGATCGTGGACAACGGCGGGTCTGTGGATGATGTATTTGTCTATCATAAGATTTATGGAACCGTTCGGGCGGATATGAACATCTCCAACCGAAGAGAAGTAGGGATCTTTCTTGACAATTTAAGGTCGGGAAAATCAGGGCTTCTTAAAAATGTCACTGCAGGATACCATTACCATACAGTTACGGCCGCGGATGAGGATGTGCTCAATTTGATTCAGAAGCAGTTGGAGGAGAAAGGATTTCTGGCAAAACTGCAGGATTATGAGCCGGTGGATTTCTGGAAAGAAGAGGAATAGACGGTGGCTAAGGTAGGAGTTGTGGGAAGCGGTGTGGCAACGCTTGACATTTATGTAAAGCAGCGGCGCATGTATCCCGGCGGAAATGAATATAATGTGGTCTGCAATGCGAAAAAGCTTGGGGCAAGAGCCGGATTTATCGGCGTGTTCGGCAATGACAAGGCAGGGGAAATCTTAGAGCAGACGCTTGTGGGTGAAGGGGTTGAAGTGGATTTCTCCCACCACGAGATCGGCTCCAGCGGTTACAGTCTGGTGGAGTTAAAGGAAGACGGTGACCGGATTTTTTTGATGTGGAATCAGGAAGGAGTCACGGATCTTTATCCGGTTAAGTTCACGAAAGAAGAAGTGGATTACATCCGTGGGTTTGATGTGCTGACCCTTGGGAAGCTGGCGGATGTGAGCGCAGAAAAAGTGAGAGAACTCTATGAGCAAGGGGTCACGATCAGTTATGATTTTAATAACCGCTTCACAAAAGAGGAGATTGAAAGTATCGCGCCATATGTGCGGTATGGATTTTTTTCCTGCAGTCATTTAAATGAACAGGAAATAAAGGATCTGTTGTCGGGAGCAGCAGCCCTTGGCTGTAAGATGGCCATCGCCACCAGAGGAAGTGATCCCGTGATCGCCTTTGACGGAGAAGATTTTTATAAACAGGAGACTTGTAAAGTAGAAGTAAAGGACGCTTTAGGAGCAGGTGATTCCTATATAGGTGCCTTTTTGGTGCACTATATTGAGGCTGAGAAGGATGGGATTCTTGACCGGCCTGCCAGAATGCAGCAGGCCTTAGCCTTTGCCGCAAGACATGCGGCAGCGGTGATCCAGATGGAAGGCAGCATCGGTGTGGGGTACGACGTGGATCCTGAGAAAGTATCAGAAATCGTAAATCTCGACTTATAGGACAATGTGACTTATAGGATAATATGCATCCGAAGGGAACTGTCGATGACAGTTTCTTCAGCTTACTTTATCTTTACCGGTTTTTTTGTTGTCCAAACGGAATAATAATTCTTGCCTCTTATCCGTTTGTAAGTTCTTACTCTTACATAATAGGTTTTGCCGGATTTCAGACCGGTTATTTTTCTGCTTGTCACAGTGTTTTTGTTTATAGTCACAGTCTTTCGATCACTCATATCCGCCTTTGTTGCATATTGGATCTGATAACCGGTCGTCTGGACTTTTTGCGCTTTTACCTTTATGGTGAATGCCTTTGCTGCAGGTGTCAGCTTCGCGATCGAAGTCCCTTTCGGCCTTACGATACATGTTTTGCTGACAGTTCCGGAATAATTTCCTTTCATCGTAACGGTGACAGTGGCAGTGCCGACATTTCTATTGTTTTTATAGGAAACTTTATAGTTAGAAGCTGGTATGGTGGTCCCCTTTTTGTCAGTTACAGTTACTTTCGGTTTATTCACACTTCCGGTGTATGTGACATTGGAAATGTTAACAGAGGCAACACCATAGATGGTCTTTGTTGAGGAGCAGCCGCATTTTGAGCAAGTGGTCTTGACTGTGCCGTTTTTATGGATGCCTGCCTTTGTGACAGTGGATTTAAACGTATGCGCATGTTCCTTTATTTCGGCCGCCGAACCAACATACTCTCCAAGCTCGCCTGTGAACAGATAGTAAGAGGAGCCGTCATTTGTGAGGTAATATTCCCCCAAATCCTCTGCATCGGTTACGTTTACCACTGTGTCACCCACTTCATAACTGCCTGGCTCCAGAGTGACTTCGGAAGAATACAGCTTGTCCATGTATGAAAACCGGTTTACGATCCAGACTCTTAGCTTTTCATTTTCCGCCTTGACTTTAAATTTTCGTGTATAGAGTGCGGCGTCAGCGCTTACATCATCTGCGATGAGTGTGGCTTGTGTATCGATTCTTGCAAGGATATCTTCTTCATAGGGTTTTAAGGATTCCTGGTATTCTCTCCTTACAAGTTCGCGAAATTCCGGTATTTGCACCAGCTCCCTGTACAGCGTGCTTGTGCTCCAGTTCCATGTGGAATTGTTGTATGACAACACATCCCTTCCCTCATTAGTCCATGAATGTTCTTCGCTTCCGAAGGAACAATCATAATCCCATGCAGGACCTGCGTGGATCAGGTCTTCTTCGCCGTCTTTGTACATGTAGACACTTTTATGCCAGCCATCGATATTTTTGGTGAATTCCTGTAAGACATAGTACTTGGCAAAGGATTCCACATCGGCGATTTCTTTTATCTTTTCATAGTCCTTTTCTCTGGCATATTTCTCCAGCAGGTTGTAAGAAGCCATAAAATGACTTAAGCCTTCTTCTTCGTCGCAAGCTGCGTCTTTTACACAGATCGGTCTGTTAAAATATGCGGATTTCTGATAGACATCATCTGAAGACATGTCGTACTCTTCGTCCATACATACGATCACAGCCTTTTCATCTGTCAGATTAAGCTCAGTATCTCCGATCTTGTTCTTTTTACACACATAGTAAAGACCTTTGTAGTCTTCACCTTCATATAAGTTCACCCATTTGCCTACATTGGAAAAGCCGATGTTCATCTTTGATGCGGTATAAAGTGCGGTGTCATTTCGCAAGCCGGTTATATCCAGATAATTGGCTAGCAGAATATATGTCTTGGTCTTTCCCAAACCGAAAATGTCAGATTTCTTTGCCAGTTTCAGCTGATAGGGTTTTTTAATATATTTCCAGGTGGAGTTTCCGCGCCCTTTTATCTCTACATCCGTTACGGTCGTCGTGTCGTTGACAGTAAGGGTATTTCCTTCGTATTTGGTCTCCTTTGATCCGCTGTTTATCTCACTTAGGGTCACGCCGTTCAGTGAAAGAGACAGCTTTTCTGCCGCATTTGCATGAACGGTAAAACCAGACAGTAAGAAGAATGTAAAAATTGTAAGTAGTAAGTGCTTTTTTAATTTCATAAAATACCTATTGCTTTATTCCAAAGAGCAACTGTCGAAGTGTTTGCTCCACCCGGTTTGCAGCGATGCTGTTTATTTTCTGTCTTCCATAGCTTTCAGGATGGAATCGATCATCTCTTTGACTCTGCCGGCTCTTGATGGTGCATTGACAATGCCGGATGTAGAGCCGGAACCATCAGCTCCATTTACAACAACTTTATATACATCGTCCCCTGTGGTGATGCCGGATGCGATCATAACCTTGGTCTCAGGATTTACGGATTTGATCTCCCGTACGCAGTCTACGGTGTAGCTTGCATCTGCCGTGGTTCCGGTTCCGATGAGGGCGGTGGGTTCAGCTAAGATAACGTCTGCCCCAAGCTCTGCAACGGCTTTTGACTCAATGGTGGAATCTGCGCAGACGATGGTGATCATATCAAGCTCCCTGGCCCGGTTGATGCAGGCATACATTTCGGCCAAAGTCTTCTGATTCTCCGCATGGTTTAATACGACTGCCTTTGCTCCGGCTGCTTTTAAAGATTCCGGAAGTACAGCGCCCATACCTCTGCCAGGTTTTAGGCTGTCCATATTCTGAGCAGTGACCGTCACGTACTTTGTGTTCTGAGCGATCAGACGAATGTCGGCGTATGGGCAGGTGAAAAAGATCATAACCCCCGTCTCTTCACAGATCTTGTCACACGCAAGTGCAAGCTCTAAGCTTTCGTCTCCCCAAAGGTATGACTTTGGATTTACAAATAAAAATGGTACAGATACCTTGTTCATAATAGACCTCCAATATATATTTTTCTCTACTTGCCTTCAAGTGTAGCACGTTTTAGCCCTGAATGAAAAGCAGATTTCCAATGAAAGCCAATGAAAAAAGGAGCTGCCTTACTTTGGCAGCTCCTCATCTTTGCGTTGACGATCGCATACAATCTCAGAACGCGGCTGGAAGCCACTTCTGATGATCAACCGGTGAAAACCGGCTTTTTCTATTTGATTTTTACCTTATAGGTTGCTTTCTTACCGGAACCGTCGGTAGCAGTTGCTGTGATGGTAACGGTCTTGCCTTTTCCTGCTTTCTTACCGGTTACTTTTCCGGCGGTACTTACGGTAGCGTACTTGGTGTTGCTTGAAGTCCATTTTAAGGTCTTTACGGTTGCCTTTGCCGGGCTTACGCTTGCCTTCAATGTGATGGCCTTGCCTGCGGCAACGGTCTTAGAACCGCTGATGGTGATCTTGGTCACCGGATTGCAGATCCTTAACTTAATGGATGCTTTCTTGCCGGAACCATCGGTAGCTTTTGCTGTGATGGTCACTGTTTTTCCAAGTCCTGCTTTCTTAAATGTTACCTTTCCTGAAGAATTTACAGTAGCATACTTGGTATTGCTTGAAGTCCATTTGAGAGTCCTGTTAACGGTATACTCATCGCTGTCTGCCGGCTTGATGGTCGGGCTAAGCTGATACGTGTTGGTCTTGCCTGACTTGTATGCATAATTGATAAGTGTCTTACCGAATTTGATAGAGGTGATCTGGCGTGTAATATCAGATGCCTCAAAATCAATGGATACATTCGATGTAGCCATGATCGGTATGATTCCTTCGCCTTCGCCGCTGGAGGTGTGTCCGTCCTCGTCGGTCAAAGTGATCTTGTTTATCACAATGCCATCCACATCGGAATATACATCTACGGAAATGTTTTCACCGGGAACGAAAAGGCTGCGGGTGGTTGCTAAGGTCACATATTCTGTTCCGGAGACGGTTATGAATCCGCTGTCCACAGGAAGTGAATACAAAGTCGCAGTGGCAAAGCCTTCACTGTCGTGAACAATGTTTAAAGCAAGCAGCTTATCATTTGCAGTGCTGCAGCTGATACTGCTGGTCCTTGGATTGGTCGCAAAGTTGTATCCAAGATCTGTGTAAGCATCATCGATAACTGAGTACGAGAATGTATCGCCCAGGCCATCGCATGTAAGACCTGTAAATACTACGCCATCCTTTACCATGCTGATATTTCCGGCCGGTGCATAATAGGTCTTCTTGCCAAGCGTAACGGTGTCATAGGTGTATGTGCGAAGCGCGTCTGCGCTTGATGTGCTCCAGCTCTCTCCGTTGAACAGATAATTCTTGGGGACGAGGATGCTTGATACGTCACCGCTTTCCTCATTATCGGTATAAGCCAATGCGTAGACCAAGGTGTTTCCTACCTGCACAGCCTTACCACCCATAACTGCTTCCGGAAGGGAAACATCAGAGATACGCCAGCTGTTATCAGCCGGATCGTAAATGGCAATCTGGTCAGATGCTGCTTTGGTTTTGCTGTTGTAACCGCCGATGACATAGAGCTCGCCGTTATAAGCAGCAAGGGTCTGCTCGCTCATATAATCGTTGACCGGTTCTTTCCCGAGAATATCTTCTCCGATATCCACAAGGCTCCATTCATATTTTTCTAAATCGAAGGCAACCAGATAGGTGGCACTCTTGTATGCTAAGCCGCTGCTGGCAAGTTCTGCCGCGTCTGCGTAAGCGTAAATATAACCATCTAAATAGACCGGATCGCGAAGTGAAACAGTGGAGGTGATGGATGCATTTTTGAAATTGATCAGTCCATCTGTGAAAATGTCTGTGTCCAGGCAGCTAAGATCCATAAGCTCATAGGCTGCTTCTTCCTCTTCGATTACATCGTCACCTTCATCGTCTTCTGTGTCATCATCATCAGAATAATCATAGAAGTTGTCGTCTTCATACTCCTCTTCATCGTCGGAATCTTCCTCCTCTTCAGGCTCTGCGAGACGATAGATATCGGAGTCGGCGATGATGTACATGCTCTCGCCGTCGGTTGTAACGCCTGCTATTTCATCGCTCTCCCAATCAAGGGTACATTCTTTGTCATATTCAGTCTTCCCTTTTGAAAGGAATGTATTTAATGTGGCACTTCTTCCGGAATCCGGATTCTTCACTTCGATACTTATGTAGTGATTCAGATAGGAAGTGCCGTCATCTTTTGTGATCGAGAAGCTCATCTTGCCATCATCTGTCATCTCATAAGAGGTCTCAGTTCCATCTACAGATAGTGAGCAAGTGTCCAGATTGCTGCCGGTCAGAAGGACGTTGTCCCCGTCAACAGTTGCCGACTGAAGGATCGGTGACTGCTTATAGCGCTCACCGGAAAGAACAGAAAGGTCCAAAGATCCACCGGTAGAAACCTTGCCGCTCATATTCGCATTTTCTGAATTGCAGCTCTTTACTAAACTTGCACGCTCAAGAGCAGACATCTCTGTAAATTCGGACTTCATGGAAATGAGGCCCGCGGTGCCGGTGACGTATGGTGCTGCCATAGAGGTTCCGTTATAGTAATCAAGGGTTCCGAAAAGGGATGAATCGTCTGTATCTAAGTTGGCCTTGGTCATGCCAAGGTCATCCAGGTAGAGGGTAAATGTTCCATCACTTTCACAGGTAAGCTGGAAGGCAAAATATTCAGTTCCTTCCTTGTTGTAGCTGTGGGCATGAGTTGTCAGCAGATGCTCCCAGTAATTCATCTGTCCGCTTACATAGAAGCCGTCGTTTTCCTCATAATCGTCAAACGTCTTTTCCTCTGACTGGATTGCGTTAAGTTCATCTTCCGTCAGATCATAGAGCCATGCGATACCGGCGTAATTTTCGTCAGCTGCGCTGGTTGTTGTACAATCTTCCCTCAGCATAAAGCTGAACATCGGTACAGTCTTTGATTTGGCGGCATCGAAAGGAATGGCAACAGCATAGGTTTCCCCGGCCTCTCCATCGATGGTGATCTTCAGAGACTGCGCATTAGATGATGAGGTTTTGCTGGTCATATAGTGATCAGTGTCCATGCTGATAGTGACCGCATCCGGATTCAGATTCACAATGCCAAGATCCTCAACATTTGTATCATCAAAACTGTAGTAAAATTCAGACAAGCCTTCCAACTGGTTTTCGGAATAAATGCCCGGGTTAAAGCAGGCGCTTGCCGTAAATGAGAGAATATCGGTTCCGGGTGCTGCGATGTCTACATTCTCTTTGCCATAGCAAGAGAAGGAAGCGAGCTCGCCCTCCTCATTGGAAGCGGCAACAACCACTGCATAGTCACTGGTCAGATTGGTGGAAAGGTCTTCTTTATCGTTGTCAATGCCGTCATTGCCGGCTGCAAATACAGTGACGCAGCCCTTCTCGCCTACTTTAGTGACAATCTCATCCAGGACAGGATCGTACTCGCCGCCACCCCAGGAGTTGTTAACTGCTGTTACATTGATGCCATAAGAAAGGGCACTGTCAATATAGCTGTATGCACGGATGGCATCCATGCCATCGCCGGAACCGTCACTGTCTAAGAATTTCAATCCCATGTATTTTACATTGGGGGTCGAAGAACCTGACCCGGCCGCGATAACGGACTGGATGATACCGGTACAGTGACTGCCGTGTCCGTTGTCATCCAACGGTTCGGTCGTCTCCTCGATGCCGTAAAATTCAGCCCATGAATTGCCATATGTAAAGTTATAACCATGCTCGCCGGCCAGCTTATTCTGCAGTGGGTTCTCCCAAATATAAGGAGCCAGCTCCGGATTGGTATAATCAATGCCGGTGTCGATAACGGCAACCACCACTTCTTCATCCGTATCCTCCATGGCCTTTACATCGGAACTGTCGGCATTGGTATCAACCCCTGCAGTACCGTTGTTCTGACCGGAGTTGTTGATGCCCCAGAGAAATTCGGTGTTGTCTGAAAGTTTAACAGAATCTACGTCCGTTGTGTGGTAGACATAGTTTGGCTCTGCCATCAGAACATTGTCCGTGTCCTCTAACAGCTTTAAAATCTGAGAAGTGCTGTACTTGTCGGATTTTACCAGGCTGACGGTCACTTCTTCACCAGTGGTGACGCCGCTTTCAAATGTGCCATCCTTTACCATCTGGGATGTAACCTGAATGCTGACGCTGTTATTTGCGGAAGCGGTTGCATCGTCTTCGTTTTCTTCCGCTGCCAAAGCTTCTGCCGCTGCGGCTTCCTCTTCGTTGACTTCGCCGTCAAAGGTAACCGTGCGGTCCTCATCGATATACAGACCATCCGGCAGTCCATTTTCAAATGACTTTGCCGTGATACGGCTCTTGCCGCCGGTCTGATAGAGAACGATCGCTTCGCCCTCACGGTATTCTGCGCTATCGTCCCCATCCGGATTGACGATCAGTTTCCCTACGTCAGCGCCAGATGACCGCCTTTGCGCAGCTTCCACGCTGGTTGCCTCTGTCGGCGCCAGTGTAAGGATCATGGCAACAGAAGCAAAAAGAGCGATGGATCGAGCTATTCTTTGCTTTTTCATAATAAACCTCCCTTGAATCTTCAGAAGCGCTGTATAAGCGCTTTCAAACTATACTCCTGACCCGATTATAGCATGAATTAAAAAAAGTGTGAAAGTTATCTGTGATTTTACAAAGATTGTAGGACAGCACGGCGTTGATGCCCACAGTCATGACATGTTTATATGAGCGGAACCTCCCTGTGCTCTGTTGACGAGCAATAAGAAGCAAGAGTAGTTTTTATGCAGAGGATTTCCTGCTCTACACTGGCAAGGTCACGATTCTCTTCAGCAATATCACAGACAAACTGATCGATTTCACGCTGGTAGCTGTCCATATGCCCCGGATAAATAGAATTTCCAATTTCAGGACATTCCACAACGATTTTTTCGATGTGCCCATCGTTGTGATACAGTATAATATCCTTGAGACTGGTATCGTAGGAGCTGACCTCCATACACATCTGGCCTCGGGTGCCAATGATATTGAAATTGTAAGAGGTTTTCCGATGATCAAAATAGTTGCACTGCATCAAAACTTCCGTGCCGGAGTTATATTGAATGATGGTAATAGACATGTCTTCTACTTCACGGGCCGGATTGATCGTGCGGTTGCGTCCGTAAACGCGGACGGGTTCACCAAGCCAGTCATTCATGAGATCCAGAAAATGACCGCCTAGTTCCCGCAAGATTCCGCCACCGGCTGCAAGTTTATGTTTCCATTTGACTTCTTCACGATAATTGCAGTACAGATAGGAAACATAAAGAATATCACCAAGGGAAGGAAGCAGCTCTTTGGCCCTTCGCATGGTGGGATGAAACTTTAACTCCGAGGCAACACGAAGCAGACCTGTACTTTCTTTTGCTGCTTCATAGATCTTTAAAGCCTCCTCTTCATCTAAACACATGGCCTTCTCACAGATTACATGCTTTCCTTTTTGTAATGCGTATGTGATCTGCGAAATACGTTCGTTTGTAGGAGTGCAGATGCCTACAATATCTACGGAAGGATCATCAATGACCGCTTTCCAATCTGTGCAGAAAACAGTACCTGGGTACATGTCAGTGACTTCTGCTTTTCTTGCGGCACAGTGATTGTAAATGTATTTCACATTTGTCCTGGGGTTTCTTTCAAAAGCCTCAGCGTAGACTTTTCCCATTTTTCCAAATCCCAGGATTCCTACGTTATAAAGATTGTCCTTCATGTAATCCTCCTAAAATATAGTGCAGTATAATATAAACAACCTATACTTTAGATTATACAACATGAAAAGCTATGGGGAAATGCGTTTAGAAGCATTTTGGAATCAATGCATTTACATCGCATGTTCTGTCTGCAATAATAAATACTTTTATAGCAGGTGGTCTTCTTGTAAATTCAATGTCACACTGGTAAAATACTGGCAGCAAGACAATATTTTGCCATTATTTTCAGGATAAATACAATCTGATAAGTTGGACCTATGTGCCGCGGCAATCAATTACCTGCGAGGAGATAAGTATGGCAGATCAGTTAAAACGTTGCCGGTGGTGCAACATGAAGAATCCACTATATATCGCCTACCATGATGAAGAGTGGGGGAAGTTTCGCAATGATGATGCATATCTTTTTGAGATGTTGATCCTGGAATCGTTTCAGGCAGGGCTTTCCTGGGAATGTATTTTAAATAAGAGAGAAAATTTCAGGGAGGCTTATGATAACTTTGATCTGGAGAAAGTCTGCGATTACGATGAGGGCAAAGTAGAACAACTCCTTGAAAATCCCGGGATTGTCAGAAACAGGTTAAAAATCAGAGCCAGCATTTCAAATGCAAGGATTTTCCGGGCGCTTTCTTTAGAGTTTGGCAGTTTCTGGGATTATCTTAACCGGTTTGTGCAGGATGAGATCATTTACGAAGAAGACCAGGTGACCAATGGGCTTTCGGATGCGATCTCAAAGGACCTGAAAAAGAGAGGAATGAAATTTGTGGGGAGCACTATTATCTATGCCTATCTGCAGGCGATAGGTGTGATCAATTCTCACGAGAAGGGATGTTTTTGTTATGGGATTACCGAAAGAATGGAAAAAACAACTAGATAGTAAATGGCCCTCAGGTCCGGATAATTCCATTACGGATGTGGCAGGCGTGTCCGTGGGACAAGTAACGGTAAAGAATCCGAAAGAGGGAAAAGAAGGCGAAGGCGCTGCCGGGATCAATACCGGTGTGACGGTGGTTATGCCTCACCAGGGCAACCTGTTTCAGGAGAAGGTGTTAGCCGGCGCTGCTGTGATCAATGGCTTCGGGAAATCTATAGGCCTTGTTCAGGTAGAAGAGCTTGGGACCATAGAGACACCGATCGTTCTGACCAACACTTTAAGTGTGGGAACGGCAGCCACAGCGCTCGTAAAATACAGTTTGGAGAACAATCCGGATATCGGTGTAGAGACCGGCACGGTGAATCCTCTCGTGACAGAGTGTAATGACGGGCGTCTCAACGATATCCGAGGGCTGCATGTGACAGAAGACCATGTGCTCTTAGCTATTGAAAATGCGAAGCTTGCCGGTGCGGCCGAAGCAGAGTGCGGCACGGCAGCGAGGATGGTTGGCGTAGTGGTGGAAGAAGGCGCCGTAGGCGCCGGCACAGGCATGGTATGCTTTGGATTAAAGGGCGGCATCGGTACTGCATCCCGTAAAGTTGAGCTTAAGGATGGGAGTGGATTTACGATCGGCGCACTTGTCATGAGCAATTTCGGAAAGCCGGGTGACCTCGTGATCGGCGGCGAGCGCGTGATGAAACGTGTACCGGCATTCTGGGAGAAAAATAAAGAGCAGGGCTCAGAAGCACTGCACAAGCAAGGCCCGGCAGAGCCACGGGAGCAGGATGGGTCGGTTCCTTTGCCGGAGCAAGGCTCAATCATTATGATCCTGGCTACAGATGCCCCTCTTGATGAACGTCAGCTAAAACGCATGGCCAGGCGGTCCGGAGCGGCGCTTGGAAGAGTGGGGTCATATCTTGGAAATGGTTCGGGAGACATAGCCATTGCATTTTCAACGGCGAATAAGATTCCTCATTACAGTGAGAAGTCGGTTCTGGATATGCAGATGCTCTTTGATGCGGATATAGACCCGATCTTTGAGGGGACCGTAGAAGTTTGCGAGGAAGCTATCATAAGCTCCCTCTATCACGCAAAGACCACGACAGGAGTGCGGGGGAATACCTATATGTCGCTATTGGACTATATGAAACTTGCAGGAAGTAAAAAATAGAGAAGAAAAGAAGAGCGGAAAAAGCAAAAAATAGAGATGCGAAACAGAAATATGATCATAGGTAGAAGTCGCTGAAAGGCGGCTTCTATTTTTATTCGGTCAGATGTGCAGAAGCTGTCGGAGCGGGGGTGAGTGGGTGGCTAATTTGAAAAAGCGAGCCGCGGGGAGGAACTTTGGGCAAGGAGAGACCCGATCGCCGCGGTCTATGCCCAAAAGCGGGAGGGAAAGCTGACCGCGGCATTAAAGTGTGGGTAACGGAGGGCTCGAATCCGCGGGTAACCAAAATGGGAAACGGCTCCTTCCGGGTCCTGTTCCTGTTGACTGTTGCCGATGTGGTTTGATAATATTATCTTGGTTTATTATGCATGGATAAAATAGCAAGTATATATATTTAATGCCTTTATAATTTTTGGGAGAGAGAAAGAATATGGCAGAAGGAAGATTATCAATTAAAGGAATGGACGCAGCCGCCTGCAATTTTGAAGAAAGCCTGATATCAGGGATTGCATTTGAGCCGTTGGACCCTGCAGATTATCCGGCGGAGCAGAAAGACCTGATTGAAGAAGTGAACCGTCGGGCTTCTGTTGCGAACGAGAAATATCATATTGCCAAACTTCGGGAGGAAATGTTTGCAAAGGGCTTTGACGCGGGTATGTACATCTGCAGATTTGATGAAAATGAGCAGATGATATCCTTCGAATTCAACGACGGCACCAGAAGAATGCTTGGCTATGAGGGAATCCTTGACCTGCCTGATGAATTCGACAGCTGGGTCAAAACTCTTGTGCCGGAGGAAAAGGATGTTCTTGTGAAATTGTTCTGGGATTCTGTAAAGAATCACCGGACGCTTCCGGATATTTCCCATGCAACTTATCGTATGAAGAAGAAGGACGGAAGCCTTATCTGGGTGACCGGCGCAGGACGTTTTGTGCGCCGGGCGGATGGGTCGCTGGAAGTCTATATGGGGTGCTATCGTGAGGTCACGGCGGAACATGAAAAGGACGAGTATCTGAAGATCATTGAAGGTGTGGGCAAGGTATTTAATTTCAGTATCTATATTGACATGCCATCCGAAACCTATCGCATCATCAGCACCAATGATTTTGTGGAAAGCGTGGAAAAATGTGAGAACGCTTTCGAGTTCTTACGTGCCAATGTGACGGCATCTGTAGCGGTGGATTACCATCAGGAATTGAGTGCATGGCTTAGGCCTGAAACTGTACTTGCAGAACTGGAGAGCAACGCCACTTCGACCAGGGATTTTTACAGCGATGCGGCAAATTCCTGGTTCAGGGGCATTTTCATGGCCGGTGATAGAGCAGAAGACGGAACGGTGCAGCATTTGATCTATGGCTGTCAGGATATTGATGAGCAGAAACGTAAAGAACTGGCGCAACAGACGGAGGTCTCAGACATCCGCGATATCATTGCATCGGCGAATATGGGAACCTGGCATATTGAACTGTTCGAGGGACAGTCCCCCCGCATGGTGGTGGATGACAAGATGGCAGAACTGCTCGGCATAAATAAGGATGACTTTTCACCGGAAGAGACCTATACCGCCTGGTTTTCCAATATCAAGCCTGAGGCAGTGGAGTCGGTACTTTTAAGCGTCGGAAGGATGCAGCAAGGATTTATGGACGAAAACACCTATCTCTGGATGCATCCGACTAAGGGGGAGCGATATGTGCGCTGTGGTGGTACTGCTGAGAAAGTAAAGGGCGGCTTTATCCACCGTGGTTATCACTATGATGTGGATGCTCAGGTAAGAGAAGAACTTGCAAAAGCAGAAGTCGCACGGCAGCAGGAAGAGCAGCTGAAGAAGCTTTTGAAAGCACAGGAAGATGGCGCAATCCGAGGGCTTCTCGGTACCATTCTGCATATGGGCGAACAGGCACTCGTCACTACTCTTGTGGAAACGGTGGCCGCCTATTATCAGGCGGACCGGTGTTATATCTTTGAAGAAGATTCCACCGGGCAGTACATCACCAACACCTACGAATGGTGCGCACCGGGTGTGACTGCGGAGAAGAGCAATCTGCAGACGGTGCCGGCGGCGATGATGGATCCGTGGGTGGAGCAGTTCCGGAAACAGGGCACCTTCTATCTGAATTGCGATGAGGAATACGCCGAAAAAGAGCCGCTTCTTTATGAGGTGCTGGAACCTCAGAATATTCAGAGCATCATGGCGGCGCCCATGATGGAGTACGGCCGGGAAATCGGTTTCATGGGCGTGGATAATCCGAAGGTCAATACAGGGCATAAGCTGTACCTATCCATTGCTGCCACTTCTGCTTATCACGAGCTACGCACGATCCGGGACAAGGAGAAGCTGGAGCAATCTATGCGCCGTACTGTCCAGATTCAGGAGGCTCAGATTGCGGAAGTCACGCGTTATAATAAGATCATTGAGGCCCTCAGTTCTGAATACGCATCCCTGTTTCTGCTCAATGCCAAAACGAACACCTATCGAGTGATCCGCACCAATGCCCTGGGTAACGCATTCGCTATGGAATATGCAAATGCTGAGGAGGGACTGCGTCACTATATCGATACTTGTGTGGTCCCGGAAGATCATGAAAAGATGTATCTGGCCTGTACGATTTCCTATATGGATAAAGTGGTGCCGGAGACAGGCATTTATTCGGTCAATTACAGACAGGTAGGCGGGATGGAAAATTCCCATGGACAGTTGAATATTGCCAGATTCAAGGCAGATGATGAAGCGGTTTATTTCGTCATTGGAATTCGGAATATCTCGCAGATGATGAAAAAAGAACTTGAAACCCAGCATGCACTGCAGGAAGCCTACGATGCAGCAGAGGCTGCGAACCGCGCCAAGAGCGACTTTCTGCAGACCATGTCCCACGATATCCGCACGCCTATGAACGGCATCATCGGCATGACTGCCATTGCCGCGGCCCATATCGATGATAAGGAACGCGTTCAGGATAGCCTGACAAAGATTGCATCGGCGAGCCGCCATCTCCTGGCTTTGATCAACGAGGTGCTTGATATGAGCAAGATTGAATCCGGAAAGGTATCGCTCACGGAAGAGGAATTCAATCTCTCGGATCTGATCGACAATCTTATTACTATGGTCCGCCCACAGATTGCGGAGCATCAGCATGAACTTAACGTCAATATTCAGAAGGTAGAACATGAGCTGGTAATCGGTGATTCTCTGCATATCCAGCAGGCTTTTGTCAATCTGATGAGCAATGCGGTTAAATACACACCGGACGGAGGAAAGATCAATCTGAATATCCGTGAGATCCCTTGCAATCAGAAAAAGGTCGGATGCTATGAATTTGTATTTCAGGACAACGGTATTGGTATGTCGAAGGAATATCTGACGCAAATCTTTGAACCGTTTACCCGTGCTGAGGACGGTCGCATCAGCAAGATTCAAGGTACCGGCCTGGGCATGCCGATCACCCGGAATATCGTCAGTATGATGGGTGGAGATATCAAGGTGGAGAGCAAGCTGAACGAGGGTTCTACATTTACAGTCACTATCTTTTTAAAGCTTCAGGATACAGATGATCTGGCAGGTAAAAAGTTTGCGGATATGTCAGTCCTGGTGGCGGATGACGACGAAATGAGCATGGAGTCAGCCGTTGATATCCTGGAAGGACTAGGGATGCAGGCTGATGGCGTACTTTCCGGAGAAGAAGCCCTTGACCATGTTGTTATCCACCATGAGGCAGGGCAGGATTATAACGCGGTCATCCTTGACTGGAAAATGCCGGGAATGGATGGTGTAGAAACGGCAAGAGCCATACGTGCGAAGGTTGGAAATGATATGCCGATCATCATTCTGTCTGCCTATGACTGGACGGATATCGAAACGGAGGCCAGAGAGGCAGGAGTCAACGCTTTTATCAGTAAGCCCCTCTTTAAATCCAGAATGGAGCGCGTTTTTGAAGAGCTTACAGGAGACGGCAATAACGATGAAGCTGCCACATCTCCGCTGCAGAACTTGGAACAGATGGATCTTTCCGGATACTGTTGTCTGCTTGTGGAGGACAATGAGCTGAACGCGGAGATCGCCCAGGAGATTCTGGAAGAGACCGGCATGAAGGTTGAGCATGTCTGGGATGGCGTGGAGGCCGTTGAGGCAGTAACGACTGCCGAGGATGACAAATATGACCTGGTACTCATGGACATTCAGATGCCAAGGATGAATGGAAATGATGCGACCAGAGCCATTCGCGCTTCCAAACGGAAGTACTGTAAGACGGTGCCGATCATCGCTATGACAGCCAATGCTTTTGCAGAAGATGTACAGGCGGCAAGAACTGCCGGAATGAATGAGCATATCGCAAAGCCGATCGACTTAAAAGTTCTGGCAAAGGTACTGAACAAATGGGTATTAAATAACCCGTAAAAATATATATTTTCGAAATATATTTCCAATAATATAAAACTTTTATACGACCCTGCAGAGCGTCCGGAACTATCAGAAATCTCCGGACGCTCTTTTTGAGAATTTGTACATTTTCTTGTGGACATACTGCTTTTGTGTGTTACAATAATGAAGGGTATGTATAAATAATGTGGGGAAAGTATGTCTCCACAGTTTTACTGTGGATTTTTTTATGAGCGGATGAAATTTTATCTCCGATGCATAAAAGCTTTCAACTGCGGCATATCGCCGAATCATCACACTACATTTTACGACAACACATAAAAGCAATAGGACGTAAGCATTCCAAGGGAGCAAGAGCAATGAGGAACAGGCAACATCAGTTACTTAAAAAAGGAATGGCATTTTTACTGGCGGCTGCGATGATCATGTCAAGTGGCGCTTCTGCCTTCGCAGAGTATGGAACAGTGGGAGAAGATAATGATCTTAAGACCAGCAAGACCTATGATGCGGATGCACTGGCAGATGGTACAAGCACAGACGGGGAGAATCCGGGTGGCGCCGGTGCGAATAACACAAGTACAGGTGAAGAGAATCCGGATGGAACCGGCGCCAATAGTGGCGCAGGCAACACGGACGGTAATGTTGAACTTAGCGGGCCCGGCGGGGATGGAAGTACCACAGAAGAACCGGGAGATGCAGGCCAGGGAAGCGGATCGGCTCTAACGATTACACCATCCGATGAAACAGACTATACATTTGTATTTGTGTGGAATGATAACAGTGAGACGCCAAGTACAGACGAGAACAGCACCAACGAGGCAGACCGGCCGGGCGTAAGTGCCTTTAGCGAGAAGCTTTTGCTCTATTTTTCCCTGGATGGAGGCGCAACCTATCAGGCATTGACAGAAGATAACATGGCAGACCTTGGACTCACCTCTTTGCCCGGGGCACCTGCATGTGATTCCACAAGCAATACAGAAAAATGGACGTATACATCCACACTTCCTTCCAAGATCACCACAAAGACGGAGGGAGAGGAACCGACGGAAACAAACACAGAAGTGCTCTGGCAGCTCATTTATACGGATGGCGCTGAGGCAGCGGATGTGAACGGATATATGGCATCTGACCCGGAGAGCAAGTCGACAGGTACAGACGATGACAAAAAGGTCACCGTAACGACCATGTACACGGCAAAACAGGACTGGAATGCCACCGTTTTATGGCATGACAAGAGCGTGGAAGATGTGGCAAGACCTGACATGGCGGATGTGAACACCCTTTACAAGGTGTACCGCTATGTGAATGGTAAAAAAGATGCAACTCTTACCGGACCTTTGAATGCAGAGGGCAGTGCGGCGGCACTTTTGACGGCCACAGAGACAGACGCGGACGAATGGCAGCTTTCCCTTTTAGATGCTCCCGGCTGGGATGAAGACGGCAATCCGTATGTATATTATGTGGAGCAGGCAGACGGAGACGACCTTAGCAAAGATGTGGATACCTACGGTACATATGTTTCCCTGTTTGAGAATGTTGAGAACTATGCACCCCAGACAAGCGCCCTTTATATAAATGGAACGGTCACGAACCGTATTGAAAAGGAGACAACTTACACGATCTACAAGGAGTGGGAGGATGACAATGCAACGGATCGTCCTACCTACACCGTTTATCTGTATCGGATCATAGAGAAGAAGACAAAAACCATCGCCGAATCTGCAGCTGAGGCAAGCCCGGTGCGGGGATATGACAGCATGACGGTGCCAAAGGACGGAGACACCTGCATCTACGTGGACAGCGAGGGTGAAGAAATCACAGCTTACAAGATTGAGTTTGGCGTGGATGAGACCACCGGAGAAGAAAAGCTCCCGATGTATGACAACCGCGGCAACAAATATATTTATTTCGGACTTGAGATCGGAAGCGGTGGGGATTATGTCAAAGTGGTGGACAATGCCCTTGCCGATGAAAGCGACAGCGTGATCCGTGCATTTGACGCTATAAAGAATGGAGCATCTCCCAAATATGTACTGGATAACGGCCTTATCACCAATGACCGTGAGAGCGATATTACACTAAGCGCCAGCAAGCTTTTCAAGGCCCAGTCTATGCAGAGCTTTACGGATACGACCGTAAAATACATGCTGCAGGTGGGACATGAAGAAAATGGAGAGACAGTATGGGAGAACGCAGGCAAGGACGATGTCATTTCTGTTAATGAGTCCACCGGTGCGGTGACAGATGATTCCGTGATCATTACCATCTCCGGCTTCAAGGGCGAGGCTATGGGACAGACTTCTTCGGATACGGTCGTACCTAAGTATGATGTGAATACAGGAGCTCTTTTAACCTACCGCTGGGTGGAAATCGCTATGGCCGTAGACGGCGGCGAAGAGATGGATGTATTTGACGCAGACGGAAACAAGGTGAAAGATACGGATCCGAATGCTCTTGCTGTTGACGATGATGGCAAGATTGAGTATGCGGCTGTAGATGTAGGTCTTGTAGCTCCGGGTATCGGAAGCGAGACCACCACCGCTTTGTTTATGCCAACGACCGTCAGCGATTCAAGTATCATCAACACGCTTCAGGGTGGACAGCAGGTAAAGATCCGCAAGACATGGACCGATGAGAACGGCACCAATGTAAGTGGAGATGCTGCGTCAATGGATGGCGTGACGGTTACATTTACTGTTTCAAGGGAAGACGGATGGAGCGAGGATGTTACTATGTCCATTGCCGATCTGGATGAGAGTAGTAATGCGTGGGAGAAGCTTTTGACAGGCCTTGACCGTTTTGATGAAAATGGTAAGGAATTCACTTATGAGATTTCCGAAGCTAAGATTTCCGACCCCCAGAACAGACCGTGGGGAAGTGATTATACACTGGAGAATGCAGTGGTGACTTCTGCGGAAAATGATACCCAGAAGGTAATGCAGTTGACAGGAAATTACACCAATTCCCTGGGACCCGGTGAAGAACTTTACTTTGATATTGAAAAGCAGTGGCTGGATGATTCCGATATTTTGAGCCGTGAGCCGGTGAAGGCCGGGGTTTATCGGAAAGGAACAGATGGCACCTATACATTAGTAGAAGAGGTTACTTTAAACGAGAGAAACCTCTGGAAGGTTCGCGTCACGGTTCCGAGACAGGGCGAAGATGACACGGTAGACAATTATCTGGTAAAAGAGATCAGTGTGGCAGGAGTCAGTGTCACCACCGATCTTAGTGATGCGCAGATCAAAGAGCAGGCAAAGAAAAATCTGTCTACTTATACGGAAGGAAACCGGGTAGGCGTACTGGCAGAGGACACTTCTTTCTTTAAAGATATTCAGGAACTTCTGGGCATGGAAGGCTACAGCCTGGAGTACAACTATAACTCATATCTGCAGGAGACGGATTCCTCCGATACCAGAGCTTACTATCTGATGACCAATCAGCGTGTGGGCGAGATCAACTTAGAGCTTACCAAGACGTGGGCTGCCGGCGGCAACTCTATGGACGCAGTGTTTGTGCTGTACCGCGGCGACACGGAGATGAATATCAAGAATCTGGTGGAGGCAGGCGTTGCAACCGTGAGCGGTGACATTGTCCTGAATGATGACGGCAGCATCACGTTGCCGGGGGGAACCGGAAAGAAAAAGATTGAGATCACCATCAATGGTCTTGACAAGTATGCCATTGACGGAAGTTTTTATAATTACACGCTGGAGGAACGGGGCATACGCTCTGACGGCGATGAGATCTTATTTAAAAACCGTATGGCGACAGTGGATGGAGATACCTACGTATCAACCCTGAGCCAGGATGAAGATAGAACAGAGATCATTGGCAGAGAGGGACATCACACAGGCGATACGTATGTGTGGACCGGCAGCAATGTCAGGAAAGAAACCTATGCGCTGACAGCCAGAAAGGTATGGCGGGATGATGGGGATTCTAAACGTCCGGATATATCATTCAATGTATACCGCGTATCTGTACAGGAAGATGCTTCTTTGATGGAACTGGTAAAGAGCGGCGACACAGAGTTGTTGGCGTCTGCTCTTACAAGCTATGCCGATTCTTCCCATCAGGTTGTGGGAGATCACTTGTGGGATACCAAACATAATGCCTGGTATTGGACCGCAGATGTGGGAACCGTTGAACGTTACGATTCAGACGGCTATAACTATATTTATTTTGTTCAGGAGATCTATACAGGTAACCAGGGCAAATATACCAATGCATATTGTAATCTGGATTGCTCAGACCAAGGCTATCAGCCGGTGGCAAAACCGACAGACGGTGACTTTACCACTAAAGAAGTATTTGAAACCACCGATCTTGTGGATACGGTGACGATCTTGGCGGACGGTTACCATAAGGATGCTTTGGGAGACTATGGCAACTACTACTCAGGAACGACAGTCAATACCATTCAGGATACCAGGACGATTTCCGGCAAGAAAGTATGGACCACAACAGCAGCTTATGAAGCATTTACACTGGACGCGTCAGAGCTTCCGGATGTAGAGATTTGCCTGTACTGTTTCGATTCGCCGATCACTGATGAAAACGGTGAGGAAGCGGCAGAAATCACGCAGGAGCAGTTAAATGAGAAGATCGCTGCGGAGAAAGCCGCTGTCGTTGGGACAGCAACTTTGTCAAATGGCAAATTAAGCTATAAATTTACAAAAGACGAGAATGGCGACCTTCTTAAGAAATATGATGAATGGGGCAGAAGCTATTATTATTATGTGTCTGAGAAGACAGTGATCGACAGCTATCCTGCAGCTTCTATTACACTTGCCACAAATGACTTCACCCTGACCAATGTGTATGATCCGTCTGCTTCAGACAGTCAGGTGGACGTGAAAATCAACAAAACCTGGGAAAGCAATGTGGAGGGTAAGACCGCCACAGCGCCTGCTGAATTTAAGCTAAAAGCGATTCAGCAGGATAAAGATGGCAACCCGATCGGCAATGCCATGACCATGGCAACGAAAGCAATCGTGCCGGGGGAGGATGGAACGGCTTCCCTTGATTTTGGCGAACAGCCATATTATGGAACCAATAACAATCCGCTTCTTTACTGGGTGGAGGAGACAAAGATTTCCGGTTATACCAATGAGGCCCTTACCGATGGTGTATATGTGGGCGAGCAGAATCCAAAGAGCAGTGGATTCGTATTCCTGACATTGACACCGACCACGGAAGATGGCAGTGACAAGACCATTTACAAGGCAGAAGTTTCCTATAAGAATACATATGTCAGTGAAGAGACCACCGATATTTCGGTGTCAAAAGAGTGGGCGGGAGACAACGGTTATTATGATAATACCGCATACCGTCCATCCCAGATCACTTTTGAAGTATGGCGCAAATGGGAGGCCAACACCATTGACGGTGTTACGGCAGCAGGCGGAGATGAGCTTTATACCACCATTGTGCTCAGTGACGGGCAGTGGACTTACAGCGAGAATGATGTAAAGCAGTATGCACCGAACGGCAAGGCTTATACCTATTACTTTAACAAAGATAAAGAGTCGGTTTCCGAAGCAGATGCAGCAAAGCTTAAGAGCTACCAGGCAACGGCTTCCGGCAACAATGTGAAGAATACCCTGATCACTGTCAGCAGAAAGTTCACCAAGACCTGGAAGAACAGCGATGGAACCACCATGAACTGGGAGACCTTTAAGAGACTTAGGACGCTTAGTGCGCTTCCTGCATCCATCACCTATTTGCTCCAGCGTTCCGCTGACGGAACAACCTGGGAATACCTGCCAAAGAAGAGCGGGGATACGGTGACGGAAGGCGGACAGAATGTTTGCGGCAAGACCTATGAGCTGGCATCCCTTACGGAGAACAATTTCCAGAATATGAGTGCCACCTGGGATCAGTTGGCAAAATATGTGGCAGGAACCGAGACCGAGTATCAGTACCGTGTTGTGGAGAAGATGACATGGGCAGACGGGTCTTCGACGACCTATTATGCAAACGGAGATGCAGGCAATGATGATCTGCAGCCTGCAAGCGGGGCGGTATATGCGGCGGAGACGGCAGATATTACCGTGGACGGCACCACATCCAAGATTACCAATACAGTAAGCGATTGTCAGATCAAGCTGACCAAGACCTGGGCAGGTGACAACGGCAACCGGGATGATACAAGACCGGACAGCGTGACACTCTACCTGGCATCAAATAGCGGGGAGAGTCTTACATTTACTGTAAAGAAACCAGCAAAGAGTGGCAGCAACAATGCGGATGGCAGCACATCCGATGGATATGCAAGTTCTACTTCTGCATTCTACATCCCATTGCCGGATGGAGTTACGGCAAGTTCAAGCGCAGATGAGATTGCTGTAGCACTTTCTTCTGCATACACGGTGACAGAGGCGGCAATCCCGTCTGTTACAACGGATGACGGACAGACATTTACTTATACATTCAGCACGGATGGCAAATTTACGGCAGGGACATCTGCAAATGGTGTCTATGAATTAAACTGTGTCAACACGGGAGATGCTTCTTTTAGAAAGGTAGTAAGTTTCAGTGCTAAGAAGACATTTGCCGGCGACTCGGCTTACACAGACCTGGCAAGAGCAACTGTCCGCATGACGCTTATGTATCAGGATGCGGCTACCGGTGCATGGAAGGAAGTAAGCGATGACAGGGCAGATGCCGACAATGACTGTTATTATACCAACTTCTTTACCGGAAGCGGGGATCCGAACCCCACAGTGACGATCGGAAGTGACAATACCGGAACGGTGACATTTACCGGGCTTAAAGAGTACTGGGAGAGAACCGATGCAAATGCCGGCGAGGCAGAGAAGATTATCTATGGTGTGAAGGAGGAACTGATAGATAAAAACGGTGAAGTGATCACTACATCTTCTTACACCATGAGCAATTCAGATACAGTCAAGGTGGAGAATAAAGGAACGGCTTCCTTTACCAACACATTGAACTTAAAGCCGCTGACCATTGAGAAGAGCTGGAAGAATTCCGATGGCCAGACGCTTACCAAGACGCAGATCGAGAAGATGATCCATGACAAGATGCTGCCAAGTGTCATCACATTTGAACTGTATGCAAAGAGCGGTGACGGCGATTATGTAAGCACCGGAAAGACGATGTCCTGCGCTGTGAAAGACCTGGCGGCAGGTGCGGTGTCATGGTGCCAGACAGATGGCGATACAAATGTAGACGGCGTGCCACAGTATGATAAGAATGGCAACGAGCTGAGCTACCAGATCCGTGAGGCAAGCTGGAAGTATGATGGCGATAGCACAGAGTATACAGAAAAGACTGACAGTGCATTTACAGCCGATACGGCAGACGCGTCCATCGCAGATGGGGCCTATGCAGTAGCTCTTACCAATGAGCTTCAGACAACCAAGATAAGTCTTGAGAAGATCTGGGATGATGAGGAAGATAGAGACGGCGTAAGACCAGCCTCCATCACAGTTACCTTGAAGGCTCATAAGAAGAGTGATGAGGCAGGCGATAAAGATGCCCTGATCGTAGAAGCACAAGAGATAAAAGCTGACGGAAACGGCAAATGGACGGTTACCTTTGACAATCTGCCGGTTTATGCCGATGGAGAGGAAGTAACCTACTACGTAGAAGAGACTGTTACGGATGATTATGACCTTGTGGAAGATGAATCGGTTACAAGCGTAGACGCCGGAGACAGCGATGCAGTGAAGGAAGGATTTGTTCTGACCAATACCTACGATCCACAGCCGACAGAAGTTCATGTGACCAAGCAGTGGGTTGATAATAACGATGAGCGTCATATGCGTCCGGATTCGATCACTATCACCCTGTACAAGAATGAGCAGAGCGGAAACGGGGATGAAATCGTAGAAACCCGGACGATCAAACCGGATGAAGACGGTAACTGGGAGTATACTTTTGACAATCTGAAGAAGTATGCAAACCAGGGCAAGGAAATCCTCTATTCTGTAGAGGAGGCGCCGGTTGAGAATTATGGCGCAACTATCATCGGACCGATGAATGGAGAAGTCACCATTGTCAACCGCTTTGGCTATAACGGAAACAACGCGCCCACCACAGTCGATGTGGAAGCTGTAAAGAAGTGGGACGATGAGGAGTTGACCACCTTTGGTGATTACAATAGACCGAATGTTACATTTATCCTTTGTGCAAATGTAAACGGTGAGACCTATGATCTGTCGGAGATTCTGGATGAGTCCAGGACCCGGGCTATATTAAGTGATGAAAATCTGGAAGGAGACGGTATGTGGCATTACACATTTACGGACCTTCCGGAGGCAGATTATGACACAGGCGCCACTATCCATTACTTTGTAGTGGAGACGGAAGTGGCAGGATACACAACCGAAACTGTGGCCAATGAGGCGGAGAATGTATATACCATTACCAATACGCCGAGTGGAGAGCAGCAGTATGAGCCGGTGGAGATCCTGCTTGGCAAAGTGGACGCAGATGGCGGGGATCCTTTGGCGGGTGCTATCTTTGAAGTGACAAAGGATGGCGAAAGCTACGGAGTCACAGAAAAGACAGATGATGAAGGCCTGGCAACGTTTACATTTACAGAGAACGGTACCTACAAGATCAGCGAGAAAGTGGCGCCGGCAGGTTATTCGCTCTGTGATACGACTTATACCGTTGAAGTTGCTTATGGCAAAATCTTAAGTTTCACCAAGGATGAAGAGACTGGTTTATTCTCAAGGATTTATGAGCGCGTGATCAAGGACGAAGATGGTAATGCATATGAAGAGGGTGACGTGCTGGAGTTTGAGGATACCAAGATTCCTGCCAAGTCAACCAATGGAAGCGGCGCAAAGACCGGCGACATGAGCAATGCCGGCTTATGGGCAATCCTTATGGGACTTGCAGTAGTGGTATTTACAGGCGTAGGCCTTATGAGAAAGAAAAGAAGATAGGTTAAAGTAAACGATGGTTATTAAACGAGATATGTCCTATTCTCCCAAAGGGGAGAATAGGACATTACATATATATCTGCCGGAAGGCTATGAAGAAAGTGACGAGCGGTATCCTGTCATGTATTTTTTTGACGGACATAATCTTTATTATGATGCGGATGCCACTTATGGAAAGTCCTGGGGGATCAAAGAGTTCTTAGATCACTATGACAAGAAGATGATCGTTGTGGGCATGGAGTGCAGCCACGTGGGACAGGACAGGCTGGGGGAGTACAGCCCTTACAGAGCATTTTCCGGGATGTTTTCAGAGCTTACCCCTTTGGGCTATGAGACTATGGAGTGGATCGTAAATGAGATCAAGCCCATGATCGATCGAGAATACAGGACCTGGAGCCACAGGGAGGCTACAGGTATCGGCGGCTCGAGTATGGGCGGTCTGATGGCAATCTATGGAATAACAAAATTCAATCACATTTTTTCCAAAGGCGCCTGTATATCATCTGCCATTGGATTCTGTTTCTCCCAGCTGATGAAAGAAATCGACGGGTGCCATATCGAGCCTGATACCAGGGCATTTTTATCCTGGGGGACAAAAGAGGCCTTTGGGGTTACGGATCACAGTACGATCGATTGTCACAGTGGGACATACAGAAGAAACAAGGCAGTGGAGAACAAACTGCTTTCAGCCGGAGCGATGTCACAGCTCTATTGCCAGCTGGGCGGCGGACATTGTGAGGCTGACTGGGAGAAGCTGGTGCCATATTTTATGGATTTTTTGTGGAAATAACAGTAAAATGGCTATAAGGCAGTTTAAAGTACACATAAGGTCTAGAGCCTGATGGATGGAGAAGGGTCATGAGTAAAGTGGATTACCGGCTTTTGGGAAAGCAGCTTATCTCGCTTTCCGAGCAAGTGAATTATGATATAACTGTATTGGCAAATGCATCGGCACTGCTGTTTGAGGTTCTGCCGGATCTAAACTGGGCAGGGTTTTATCTGGTCCGTGATGGGGAACTTCTTCTGGGACCGTTCCAGGGGAAGTCGGCCTGCACGAAGATCGCTATCGGTCGGGGCGTATGCGGAACGGCGGCAAAGACGGGAAACGTGCAGCGGGTGGAGGACGTACATGCCTTTCCGGGGCATATTGCCTGCGATTGTGCTTCCAATTCCGAGATCGTGATTCCCATTTATAACGGGGAAGAATTGTACGGTGTGCTGGATATTGACAGCCCCTTGCTTTCGCGGTTCAGTGTAGCGGATGAAGACGGACTGGTCCATTTTGTGCATATATTGGAAGATATTCTTTTCAATGAGAAGATTGATATATAAACAAGGAAAAGGAGTCTGACAGGTGAGAGAATCAAAGAGAGTGCTTTCAAAATATGATGGAAAAAAATACGGCTGGTGGAAAGACGGCAAGAAATTCGTTGTTCTTGTGATCGCGGTCTTTTTGATATTCCGCTTTGTGATCGGATTTTCTTTTGTCAGCGGTCATTCCATGGATGACACGTTGCATGACGGAGAACTGGTGGTATATTCGCGGATCGTTTCTGCGTATGAGCGGGGAGATATTGTTTCCGTCCGGGTTCCGTCGGGAGAGTATTACGTGAAGCGGGTGATCGCAGTCGGCGGCGATGAGGTAGAAGTAAGGGACGGAGACCTCTATATCAACGGAGAGTTACAGGAAGAAGACTATGTGGACACATCCACGGAAGAGGCGAAAGACAGCGCGGTTCTCTATCCATATACGGTGGAGGAAGGGGATGTCTGGGTCATGGGTGACAACAGAGAAGTATCGGTTGACTCCCGCACCTTTGGCGCTGTCAATACTTCCCAGATCAAAGGAAAGCTGATCCTTCATGCGGGGAAATTTTATATAAAAAAATTATAGTCCTACGTTAAAACGGGACGTGTGAGATCTCACACGTCCCGTTCACTGTTATCCTGTGTTTTACAGCTTTCGCTCTAACATCTCCGGGGATGTGGCGTAGCGAAGGGCTGTTTCTTTTGTGATCTTTCCCTCGTTGTATAGATGTAAGAGGCTGGTATCCATAGATACCATGTCATCTCTTGCAGCAGAATAAATGACACCGTCAATCTGATGGACTTTGCCGTCGCGGATCATATTGCGGATAGCCGGTGTGACTGTCATGATCTCAAATGCCGGTGTTAAGCCGCCGTCTACTGTGGGTACCAGCTGCTGTGATACAACCGCTGAAAGGACAAGGGAAAGCTGAACTGCGATCTGCTTCTGCTGATTCGCCGGGAACACATCAATGATACGATCGATGGTATTGGATGCACCGATGGTGTGCAGAGTAGAGAGAAGCAGATGTCCTGTCTCCGCTGCGGTCATGGCCACATTGATGGTCTCATAATCCCGCATTTCTCCGAGGAGGATCACATCCGGGCTCTGTCTTAGTGCAGCCCGAAGAGCCTTCACAAAGCTTTCCGTATCTGCGTTCAGCTCTCGCTGGCTGACAATACTTAAGTTATGACGGTGCAGATACTCAATGGGATCTTCCAAAGTGATGATGTGCTTCTGTGTAGTCTTGTTTAAATGATCGATCATGCAGGCAAGGGTCGTAGACTTACCGCTTCCCGCCGGACCGGTGATCAGCACCATACCTTTGTTCACATCCGCCAGATGAATAATGGCATCCGGGATAGAGAGCTCTTCAGCTTTTGGAAGGTCGAAGGAAATGATGCGGATGACAGCAGAGAGAGAACCACGCTGTTTAAAGGCGCTGACGCGGAACCGGGAAAGCCCCGGAACTGCAAAGGAAAAATCATCATCTCCGGTATGGGCTAAGGTAAACATTTCTCTCTTTGCGTATTCATAGATCTCATTAATGATAGATTCCGTCTCCTCCAGGCGAAGTCTGGCATCACCGATCTTAATGATCGTGCCGTTTTTGCGGATGGAGATCGGAAGACCTGCCACAAGAAAAATATCCGATGCCTCTTCTTTTATCGCATTCGTTACAATATCAATCAATCCCATATCTATTCTCCTACCTGTATCAGATTCATCGTATCATCGCCGCTCCACTTGGTTGTTGCAATGACTTTCCACTCGTTGATCTCATAATAGTGACTGCCTTTTGGCGTCATATCAAGTGCTACATACAATCCCTGATCATCGTTAACAGGAATTAAAAATGTGGCAATGTTTCCATCTATTTCCAATTCTATATCATTTCGGTGGTAGGAATCAAGAGGTTCCCCCAAGCTTAGAAGAGCGTCTATCTCTGCGACAATCTCTTCCGCCTCATTAGAGGCAGCATAGTAGTCCGTTGTCCTTCCCGCCATTTCTTCGGCTAAGGTGTAGTCGTTCTTAGCGGAAGACAGGGAGAGCGCGGCAAAGACGGTCAGGCAAAGCACAAAAAAGATAACAAGCAGTGAGGAGGCGCCAATATTAAAAAAGGAGTTTTTATTTTTACTCATGAGCGTCCCTCCTTATATGATGTTTAACTTCAAGTGTATAGATGGAGCTCCCAGAATCTGTGTCGGTAAATGTCATGTCCCCCAAGAGCATTTCTCCACTGTCAGAAAGTGCCGTTTCCAATGTATAGGCGGCATCCTCCGGATCACAGTTTTCAAATTCCCCGTCGTAGTAGAGGGAGATGACAACCCCATTGTCTTCTGCTTCCACCAGAGCGGAAGGATACAGTTCATCGAAGGTATTTTCCGCATCTTTAAGAGAATCAGAAGAACGGATCACGTCGGCTACGGACCCGGTAGCCTCGCAGCCAAAATCCAGAGCTTTCGCGTCACCACTTAAGGTATGGGCTTTTACAAAAAATTGCACGCAAAGGGCGCTTGCCAATGAAAAGATCAAAATGGCAAGAATCAGTTCCATCATAAATAAACTTGCAGATTGGGTTTTGCCACGTCGCATAATACAACAGTTCCTTCCTTAAAAGCAGCAGTCTGAAGATGTGTTTAAAACAGCTGCCGGTATGAATAGAAATTATTCTCCGCTTTGCAGGGAGATCACTGCATTGCTTGTGTTCCCGTCGGAGTCGGTTATATGAAAGAGAAGCAGATTCTCTTTAAAAACATCCACTTGAAAATCATTTACCTGGGTGATGGTATTGCCGGATGAAAGCATTCCCGAGGAGGAAAGTGCATCGGCAGAAGCAAGCGTACTGTCACTTACAAAGAGCTCGTGCAAACTTCCGTCGTAAGGATAAATAAATGTGTGATAGAGCTGTTCATCGATCTCCTGGTCTAACACAAGTACATCCATGTCATCCAATTCCTGTACATACACAGCCCCCACCTCATCACTTTGGTGGATCTTTTCTGTGACATAGGAGAGGGTGGTGCGGGCGTTGTGTGAGATCGCAGAACTCTCGGCTGTTCCGGCATAGGAGTTTGAAGCCAGCAAAAGCACGGTCACCGCCGAGATGGCAAACACGAAAAACACAATGATCGGAAAAAGGAACTGGATGGTATGATTATCTCTCTTCATTTCCATAACTAGTCCTCCCTCTCAATAATAGTACACTGCGGGTAAATGTTGGAGCCGATGGTATGGTAATCCACATAAAACAGATCCTCATCGTAGGTCAGCCCATACATTTCTTTTATGGAATCGAGGCTTTCCGGGTAAGCGCCTGTGGTGGCATAGCAGTAGACGATGTCCCTTTGCAGTGCGTCAGACAGAGCTTCCTTCTGTCTGGCTACGGAGCCTGCGGACATAGAAGAAATGCCTGATAAAAAGAGCATAAGGACAACAAGAAAGACGCAGATAGAGAGGGCAAACGTTTTCCCGCTATTTGATTTTCCTGAAAGTACAAATCTTGCCATAAGGACTCCTTATAAAGTTGCCATGATACTCATCAGCGGCAGCATAACAGATAAGAGGATAACCCCCACGATCAGTGAGAGTAAAATAACCAGGGTAGGTTCTAAAATGGAAAGCATGCGGCTCATCCTATTGTCAATATCCTCCTGGTAGAGCCCTGCAATCTGTTCCATAACCTGGTCCAAAGATCCGGACTTGCTTCCAACTAAGGCCATGCGGGCATACATTCCGGTGAAAATGCCGGAAGACTGCATGCTTTTGGCTAAATCGGCACCGTCTTTTGTAAGCTCGTTTAAGCGCCCCAGTTTTTTTGCGAACATTTCATCTTCATTTAAGGCCATGACAAGCTCCATACCTCGCTCCGGGTTTAAACCGCTGGCCAGGGTGAGCGACAGACCACTTGCAAAACGCAGGGAAGCTCTCTCTTCAAGGATCTTCCTGCTGAATCCGAAGTGATAGCCGATGGAACGCAGGGCGCCTCGCCCTTTCTCCGTCCTTGTGCTAAATACAAGGAGCAAGACCAGGATCAGGAAAATAATGAGCAGAGCCACCGAATAGCTTCTTATGGAAGTGCCTAAGTTCATCAGCACACGGGAGACTCCCGTCATTTCCGTTCCAAGCTGTATAAATACCTGATTAAAAACAGGCATGACACGGGTCAGAAGCACAATCACCACTGCGATCATCATGCCGATCATGATCATGGGATAGGTAAGGGCGTTGCGGATGATGGTCTTAGTCTCATCCTCCCTTGCGTAATGCCGCTTTAAGGCTTCCATCACATCATCCAAAGTACCGGTTTCTTCTCCAAGCTCTGCCATATGGATGAGATATTCGGGAAACAGTCCTGAGTCTTTAAGCGCCAAAGAAAAAGAACCATGCTCTTCCATGTGGGTGATGAGCCCCTGTAAAATTCCTTTTTCCTGCTCATTTTCACAGTCTTCTTCCATGATATGAAGGCCTTCTAAGGAAGAAATACCAGCCTTAAGAACAAGACTCATCTGTCCGCAGAATGCCTGACATTCCAAATCTGAAAATGGGTGATTAAGTTCGTTGCTTGCCATAACGTATCTCCTTTACGTTTGATCAATAGGTATATTTTACTACGTAATTACTGCCGTCTCCGACATATTCCTTTACGGCATCACTGGAATTGTTGGCGCCAAGGGTGGGATCCATCAGGGACCAGTCAGTACCGTCAAATTCGATCACATTGTCCACCCAGCCGATCTCATCGATATAGACGCTGATCCAGGCGTGATAGGCATCTCCGGAGTAGCCCACCACCAGCTTGGTGGGAACCTGCTGGGACCGGAGCATAGCTGTCATCAGCGATGCATAATCAAAACAAATCCCCTTGCCGCTTTCCATGGTCTCGTCGATATCCGGCACATAATCAAGCGGCGGATCTTTTGCTTTTTCTTCGTCATATACAATATTATCGATCACATAATTGTAGACCTGCTCCACAAAATCCAGGTCATTGGAGGATTCCTCCGACAGTGTTACCGCATATGTGATTGCTTCATTGTCTTCTGTAAAATAGGAATACTGGTTTGGATAGAGAAACGGCGCCAGCTCATCGGTAAGCGCCACATCAAAATCCGTGGAAAAAAGCAGGGAGTAAAGGTTGTCTTTTACATTTTCCAGCACATCCAGGTGATAAGAACCATCCCCGGATGAAAAAGGAAAGGTCTGGAATTCATGGTCTGTGATGGTATATGTATAGACAGTCTCCCCGTCCGGAATGGTCAGCTGCAGCTTTACTTTTGAGGCATTACCTTTGTACTGCACCATAAAATAGCCATCTGAAATATTAGAGTAGTCAATGGAAACAGAATCATTTCCTGTCGTGTTTTCGCCTGAGGCCTCAGGAAGCTGGAAGACCGTTCTTGTCTCGCGGCTTTCACCATCCACGTGATTTTCAGAAGATGAGTCAGAGCCGGAACCGGAACCTGAATCGCTGCCACAGCCATAAATCAGGGAGGTGACGGTAAGTACCAAAACGCATGCTTTTACAAAAGCTTTTTTCTGATACATACCGTCACCTCCCTCACTTTTAATCTTTTAAATTGTATGGATCACTCCTTCAGGGTGAGAAGCAGATGCAGGACATTTTCCGACTTGTCAGGAATGAAAATGTTCAGTGTTTCTGTCGGATATGTAAAAGCAACATACCCTTCTTCCTCATCGTAGAAGGATGGGGTGATCGTATCGCCGTTCTCAGTCTCGGCGTAGACTTCCGCGTAGTCCACACCGGTCTCATCGTCCGAAAGGTATAGATACAGGTAATTCTCATCGGACGCATTTTTTACGACTTTCGGAGCCGTTACATCTACGGTGTCCACCGTCTCTGTCTTTGTAACGGTCTGGCCGTTTTTCAAAGTGACAGTTACATACATATCGCCATTTGCGATGGGCTCAATGGTAAATGAAGTGGCACTCTGTTCATACACCGGCAGATTGTGGTCGCCGATGCGGGCTGTCACCCGGGACACCGGCATCTTGTTATCAATAGAGACAATGTAGGTATTGTCTGCCTGTGTAGACTGGGTGATCGTGAACTTCGGTGAAACGAACAACATAGGAATCAGAATGAACAGAAGTAGCACAATGCCGATCACGACCTTCTGAAATATGTAACGTTCTTTTCTGTATTTGCTGTAGGAAACCAGCTCCTCTAAAGTGACGGAGTTAGGTTCCATATGACATTGCTCCAAAATCTCGGCGAGCATCTCATCGGCCTGGGAAAGGTCAAGATCAGGAATGTCATTCATTTGATTCTTAGCCAATGGACTCACCTCCTATACCTGCAGGATGGAAGCCAAATGCTCCCGCCCGCTCTTTAAATAACGTTTGACAGAGCTTTTACTGATGTCTAAAACATCTGCAATCTCATCTAGTTTCATATTCTTATAATATTTTAAGATGATCGCCTGAGATTCAGAGAGAGGAAGTTTCATGACTTGAGTGAGCAGATATTCTTTCTCGTCGATCTCAACCACATCCTGCTCCGGGCTTGAGTTAGCCTTAAGATTTGCCTCAAAGCCTTCCGCATTGTATTCGTTCATCTCTTCGTCGTAGCGCTTTTGTTTCTTCTGCATGTTGTAGCAAACCCGGAAGGCGATCTGGTTTAACCAGGCTACGGCAAGCGTAGGCTCTTTTAACTTGCGGATGTTCTTAAATGCCAGGATAAATATCTCCTGCACCGCATCCTGAGCTAAGTAGGAGTCTTTTAAATATGTACACGCGAAACGGTACTGCTTCTGATAGGTGGCCGCATAAAACTCAGCAAATGCATTACTGTCGCCACGCTGTGCTTTCAGCACCAGCTGCGCTATGTAATTGTAATCCAAGTTAGACATGGGCCCTCCTTTCTGCAGATCTTTCTGCGTATTTTTTAATCTTCTGCCAGAAGCTTAGCTTCTTTCTTCTTCTTTTTCTCTTTTTTCTTCTTGTCTTTTACCTCCCGCTTGTTGGCCAGCGCGATCAGAGCATTGATGCTATCAGCCATATCCTCAGCCTGATAAGCGGATCCGTAGTTGTAATGCATGTTGATGTTGCCAAGCAGTTCATTGTGCTGCGTGATCTGCTTTTTAACACGTTCCATAAATTCCTTCATGCGAGACGGAGACGCTTCCTCAAAAAGGGCCAGGAACTTGTTGCCGCCGTTTCGCCCTACAAAGCAAAGGTCAAATGAGGCGTCGTGTAAAATATCAGAAAAATCGCGGATCGCCTCATTGCCTGCCAAATGACCGGCCTCACTATTGATCTCCTGTAAGTTGGCAAGGTCCAACATGATGACACCGATGGAATCCGGCACCGGCTTATCCAGATATTTCTCGATCAGCATATCGACACTGAAGCGGTTGGCGATGCCTGCAACCGGGTCCTGACTGATGGCAAGATCCAACTCGTTAAAGTCTTTCTTCTGGGTAGCCCGCTCCGTAAAATCAAAGAAAATAAATAAAAATGAAAATGCATAACCAAGCCAGAGTAAGATGCAGAGCAGCCTTACATGTGAATTGGTCGCAATGATATGGTACAGTTCTTTATCTGTGATGATTAAAAAAATGCCCGCAGCGGCAAGCAGGATATAGATTGCCAGCTGTATGGTCTTGATTCCTTCATATTTCTTCATAACACATGCCTCCGCGCATATATATCTATAATACTAAAAAAGAAAGAAAAAATAAAGGGAACTTTGGAAATGACCACAGTGAGAAGCCACAGCATATCAAAACCCGGGGCATGGATGCATGTCCCGGGTTCATATAACTTAAAGTTTCAAGTCTTCCGATTTCAAATTTTAGTAATTTTCCTGTCTTACCTCGAAGAATGCCTGGGGGTGATTGCATACCGGGCAAACTTCCGGAGCCTCTACACCAACAACTACATGGCCGCAGTTACGGCACTCCCACATGGTCACGCCGCTCTTCTTAAATACTTCCATTGCCTCGATGTTGTGGAGCAGTGCGCGGTATCTCTCCTCGTGGAGCTTTTCAATGGCAGCTACACCTCGAAACTGAGCGGCAAGCTCAATGAAACCTTCCGCCTCGGCATCTTTTGCCATGCGCTCATACATATCGGTCCACTCGGCATTTTCTCCTGCAGCGGCAGCTAAAAGGTTATCTTCTGTGCTTCCAAGCTCCCCGAGAGCCTTAAACCATAATTTTGCGTGCTCCTTCTCATTGTCAGCGGTCTTTAAGAACAGCGCTGCGATCTGCTCATACCCGGCTTTCTTTGCTACAGATGCAAAGTAGGTATACTTATTTCTTGCCTGTGATTCTCCTGCAAATGCCTCCCACAGGTTTTTCTCTGTTTTAGTTCCTGCATATTTGTTTGTTGCCATGATCCATTTCTCCTTTCATATTGTATATATATTTGAGGGAACCTTATATGATCTCCTCATGGTTTGCAAAAAATGTGATATCCGTCGGATAGGTGTAGCTTTCGCCGATCTCTTTTAACAGCACCACGTTGAGCTTCCCGCTTACATTCTTTTTATCCACCTTGATAGCCCCGGTAAGCTCGCTCATGGGAAGATTGCATGCATGGGGCAGTCCGTAGATGTCGAGGGCTTTTTTGATACGCGCTGCGGTGCCGGGTCTGGTGAGCCCTTCCGTCTCCCCGATCCTGGTAATCTGATACATGCCGATGGCAACTGCCTCCCCATGGCTCTCCCGCTCATAATGGTAGTATTGCTCAATGGTATGAGCCAGCGTATGCCCAAAATTTAAAAGCATCCGCTCGCCCTTGTCAAACTGATCGTGTTCCACCACGATGCGCTTGATGTCCACGCAGCGGTAAATGATTTCCCCGATGTCCTGCTTCATCTGCGCAAATGATCCATAGGACGTAAGTTTATCAAACAGATCTTTGTCCCAGATACAGCCATACTTGATCACTTCTCCCATACCGTCGTGGATGTAGCGGGTGGGAAGGGTGCCTAAAACTTCCGGGTCGATCAGCACAAGGGATGGCTGGTAGAATGCACCTACAAGATTCTTGCCTTCCGGAAGGTCCACAGCCACTTTTCCGCCTACAGATGAATCCACCTGGGCTAAGAGAGATGTGGGCACCTGGATAAAGGAAATGCCTCTTAGAAAGCTGGAAGCGGCAAAACCTGCCAGATCCCCCATGACACCACCGCCGAGAGCGATGATCAGGTCACTGCGGGAAAATTTTTCCATAAGCAGCGCCCGATAGATAACAGGAAGGGAATCAAAGCTTTTGGTCGCCTCCCCGTGAGGGAGGATCAGGTGATGTACCTCAAAACGGCCGGACAGAGAATCCGTTAAGCGCTGCCCGTATAACGGAAATACAGAATCGTCAGACACGATCATGATCTTTTTCCCTGAAAAGACTTCAGCCACGTAGTCGCCGGCCCGGTCTAAAATTCCATTTTCGATATAGATAGAATAGCTGTTCTTTCCAAGATTCACATAAAGTTCCATACTATTTTAAGCCTCAAAATTTAAAAGAACAAAGAGTTATTTTATGACTCTTTGCGCGCCCACGGGACACAACAAAGAGTTTTAGGTTTTCATTATTCTATACCAAGGAAGTCGCATTGTCAAAATGTCTTGTTGACTGGGGACATCTTATTTGTTAAAATGACAGAAGGAAATAAAAATGTTTCCAAATGGGTTGAGTATAATAAAATAAGGAGGTCAAATTCATGCTAAATTTGACATTTGGGGAGCAGGTCAAGATTATTCTGAAAAGAAAAGGAATGACCATCAAACAGTTAGCCGAGCTGATCGAGGCCCAGACCGGGATGAAGATGTCCCGGCAGAACCTGACTCAGCGATTGTCCCGCGATAATTTTCAGGAACAGGATATGCGGCTGATCGCAGGAGTGTTGGAAGTTCCGCTCTTCTTAAGCATTTTAGAAGATGGTGAGTCCACCGTCGTCGAATCCAAAGTATCTGCGGATAACAGAATAGAAGAAACTATACTTCCGGGTGAAAATGCTGAGCCGGCAGCTGAAGCTGTGGCTGAGAGCACAACCGAAATTCCTAAGTCCGAGAGTACCTACATGGAGCCGGCAGAGCTCCTCACCAATGAAGCTCACGTGGAGGCAGTGGATGATCCGAACCTGACCATCGGCGATGTGCTGGATGCCTACGAGAAGTCTGAGGCAGACCCTGAAATCTCCATGGAAGAACTTCTGCAGGAGATGGCAGCCATAGAGGCAGAAGCAAAAGAGGCCGAGGAAAAGAAGAAGGCAAAGCAGCAGGCAAAGAGCGGCGATGGCAAGGGCTGGAGAGCTTACTTTACAGGCGCCGGCGATGAGAAAGCAAAAGCAGATGCAGCGGGCAAAGTCGAAGATGATGATCGGATGGATTTGGACGATGCTTTGGATGAAGAGCCGGAAGTTGTGGAGCCGGAAGACCTGGAGCGGGGCGATATCGATCCAAAGACCGGACACGAGTATCTCACAAACACCGTCCGTGTACATCCTACACGCCTTGGCTATGTGCAGGTATACTCCCGCACAGCTCACACCTGGGAATCCATGACCGAATGGGCGTTCCTTGGGGAGCAGGAACAAAAAAAATTAGAGCAGGGAAGCAAATATAAAGAACCGATTTATATTGTGGATTAGGACAAGATCAAAAAGGCGTTATCCACATCCCTGATTCAGATAGGAGATAAACGTGAACTGGGAACAGTTATTATCAACCAAACGAAGCCGTGACGCATATACGAAAAGCAACCGCAGCGGCGACCTTAGAAGTGAATTTGAGAAGGATTACCACCGGATCATCGGCAGCGCCTCCTTCAGACGTCTCCAGGATAAGACGCAGGTGTTTCCGTTGGACAAATCCGATTTTATCCGCACCAGGCTTACCCATTCGCTGGAGGTGTCTTCCTTTGCCAATTCGCTGGGACAGAATATTGCCGAGAACATTTTGACATACCACAGGGACCCGGGGTTTTTGCCCCACATGAAAGAGGATATCTGCAATATATTACAGTGTGCAGGCCTTATCCATGACATTGGCAATCCACCCTTTGGCCACTATGGAGAGGAACTGATCCGGGAATGGTTTGAGAAGCATTTGGATGCATACCGTTTCCACGGCGTACCGATCCCTGAGGTGCTGGAACCTCAGATGCTGGGGGATCTCTATCATTTTGAAGGCAATGCGCAGGCTTTACGCCTGGTGACAAAGCTTCACTACCTGGTGGATTCTTACGGCATGAATCTTACGTACGCTCTGCTTGGGACCATCATCAAATATCCGGTCACATCCGTGGAAATGAATCCCAAGTCCGGTAATATCAAAGATAAGAAGATGGGATATTACCTGGCCGATGCTGAGATCTTCGCGGATATCCAGAGGGAAACCGGGACCAATGGTGCCCGTCACCCGCTGACATTTGTGCTGGAGGCTGCAGATGATATCGCCTACACTACAGCAGACATTGAGGATGCATTTGTAAAAGGCATTCTTTCCTATAATAAATTGGTGGCAGAATTGGAAGAGATCCAGATGACATACGGGCAGATGGCAAATGTGTTTGCCCCGGCAGATAAGTTAAAGGAGCTTTACATGCGGGGCAAGGAAAAGCATGTGTCTGATCCGGAAGCCTATGCAGTGAAGAACTGGATCATAAGGGTGCAGGGGTTTGTATTAAACTGTGCCACCTATGGATTTACCACCAATTATGATGCCATCATGGCGGGAGAGTATCGCTTTGATCTGTTCCACCGCACCTATGCGGAGCCGCTGATGCGGGCTCTGTCAGAGCTTGCATACCGGGAGGTGTTTACCACCAACGAAATCTATCGCATGGAGATCGCAGAGGCAACAGTGATCGATTTTTTGATGGAGAAATTTGTGACGGCAGCCATCAAATATGATGACCCGAAGGAACGATTGGATTCCATCGACCTTCGGATGATGTCTTTTATTTCCGATAATTATAAACGCAATTATCATGAACAGTCCCGTGGGAAATCGGATGTAGAGAAGCTGTATCTCAGGCTTTTGCTGGTGACGGATGAGCTGTGCGGTATGACTGACAGTTATGCGAAGAATTTTTATCAGGAGCTGAACGGTATCGAGTGGGTATAATCCATTTAGCTGCCGTTGCCGGAAGGGAAAAGGAGCACATGCTTACACTGAAATTACCCAGAAACCAGGCGCTTACAGATGATGAGCGCTATATGAAGGAAGCCATAGGGCAGGCCAGGAAGGCGTATGCCATCGGTGAGGTGCCGATCGGCTGCGTGATCGTGCATGAAGGAGAAATCATCGCCCGGGGATATAACCGCCGTACCATCGATAAAAACACGCTGGCACATGCAGAGATGGCGGCTATCAAAAAGGCCGGCAGAAAGATGGGGGACTGGCGCTTAGAAGAGTGTACCATGTATGTGACCCTGGAACCGTGCCAAATGTGCGCCGGAGCCATAGTGCAGTCCCGTATGACCCGCGTGGTGGTGGGCTGTATGAACCCGAAGGCCGGCTGCGCCGGATCGATTTTAAATCTACTGCAGATGGAAGCATTTAACCATCAGGTGGAACTTGAGACAGGAGTCCTGGGGGAAGCCTGTTCGCAGATGATGAAGCAGTTTTTTAAGGAACTTAGAGAGAATAAAAAGAAAATACAATAAAAAAGCCCGATAATGGGCTAAAAATAAATCTTGTTGATAGAAAAAAACATCAGAAAGCCCACATTTTTTGTGGGCTTTCTGCTATAATTATAACTTAGAAGTACTATGTTTTTGGGGGGGCGGAACCCTCCTTAATGCTTTGCATCAGTAAATTTTTTTCGCAAAATATAAAATTTGGTGAACTTTTTTACTAGTTGGACGCCTCTTAAATAGTACAAAGGGAACACTATGACGATCATTTTTAATGAGAGGATGTAATATTATGAAGAACAATGGAAAGCGGGTTTTAGCCATTGTACTGGCATTGGCGATGGTAGCATCGGCAGGATACTACTCTTCAGATCACTTTTTGAAAGCGACTGAGGGGGAGGATGCGGCTGAAACCACAACAACAGAATCCAACACAAACACAGTAGAGAAGGAAGAGACCAAGGAAGAAGTGGTCGTCCCTGCTGCAGATGAAAAACAGGAGACTAAAGAAGAAGTGACAGAGGCGTCGAAGACGGATGCTTCTGCTAAAGATGATTCCGCAAAGTCACCTGCAAAGACCGGACAGGATCTTTCTTTTGATACAGAGGCAGAAGAGGTAAAAGATTCTGCGCTTACCTTTACGTCTTTCAAGACCTATACCAACAGCACAGGAGCAAACGCTACATCCGCAACAGCAGTGACCTATTACAAGGGCTCAAAGGATAACATTCTGATCATGAAACTTTCCTTTACCGGTGCTTCTAAGAATACAGAGGGTACATTGCCGGTAACGATCGATCTGCCAAGCGGCGTGAAGGCAACGGATGTAACTTCTCTGACAAAGATTGGTACTACGACAGTTACCAATTATATTACGACAGAGACGATCGATTCGGATTGCATCAGTGCAAATGGCAATAAGATCTCTTTTGATATCACAAAGTTTGGCAGCAGCACCAGCCCGTATCTGACATTGAAAGTCACATTTGACGTGGCGGCAGATGCAACGGCGGCAAGCACCAAGATGAGCGCAATCGTGAAGGCAGATGATAAGGCAACCACATCTACCCAGACCATGAGTGTCAAAGATTCTACCTATTCCATGAGCGCAGGTACATCTTCTACCAGCATGTCCGCAAGCTCTGTGAATGTATATAAAGACCTGGACAATACGATCTATGTAAAAAGTTCGATTGTCGGACCTGTGAATGCAGATGAGACTGTCAATGTGACTTATACAATCCCATCCGGAATCTCAGTTTCGGATGCAATCGTGAGCGGCACCCCAAGCGGCTGCACTGTCAGTGATGTGAAGGTAGATGGACAGACCATCACAGCTAAGATCAAAAAGAGCGCAGTATCATCTTCATACGTATTGCAGATCACAGCAAAGCCTTCATCTGATTTCACAAGCGACAGTATGGTGATCGCAGTGGACAAGGATGCATACGTGGCAGCAAGTTATGAGAAGATCACACTGAAGGGTGCAACCCCAAGCGCAACGGCTTCCATTGGTTCTACCGTTTCGACTACCACATCTTATACAGCATATAAGGGTCAGGCAGCAGATGCATATTTCAAGATTGCTTTGGCAACTCCCGCCAATGCTTCTGCAGACGAGAAGGTGACGATTGAAGTGCCGGATGGCATGGAGCTTTCAAATCCGGCTTTACAGACAAACAGCGGATGTACCGTAGACGGCCTTACCCTCAGCACAGATGGAAAGACTATTACATTTGATATGAAGGCATTTACAAATGCTACCCCAAATGTAACAGTAAAGGCCACCCTGAATGTGGATGCTTACGAGGGAACCTCCGGCGTAGCTACCTACACAGTGGGAACGGAAAAGGCATACGGAGACGCAAAGACAACGACGATCAATGTGAAGACTCCTTCGTATACAGCAACAGCAAGTGAAACGACTTCTGCAAACGGAAAATCTGTTTCTGTATTCAAGGGAGAAGAGAAAGTGATCTATCAGAAGGTTGCATTCTCTACACCGATCGATGCTTCTGCAGATCTGACGGTTACTTTGAAGCTGCCGGAAGGTCTGGCATTTACAAGCGCAGCGCTGCAGGGAAGCGCGACAAGCTGTACGGTTTCCGATGTGAAAGCCAATGAGGATGGCACCATCACCTGCAATGTTAAGAATTTTAAGTCTACCGGACCGGCATTTGTCTTAAAGACAACTGTGACCGCCGATACAGATATGGAGAATGGCGCTTATAAGTTAGAAGTAACAGCAGTGAATGCGGAAGGAAAGACTCCTTACGGAACCGAGCCCACAGCGACGGTTACATACAACGTGACCGACCCTTACTACGAAGTATATTTATACGGCAGAAAAATGGCAGGCTGGTATACAGGACTGAATTCTACTGCAATGGCTATCAGCAAAGTGAAATTTGTGGGTGGATCCACCGTGGACTCTTTAGTAGGACAGACACTTTCCTTTGCAACCTGGGATGTGGAACAGACAGTAGAAGGTCAGGTTCGTGTAGGCGAGACAGCCTATAACATTTATGATAACAGCAAATGGACTTGTGTCGGATTTGTGCCGACCAACCTTTATGCAGATGGTAAGACAGCTCTTGTGGGAAGCTTTGATATGGAGAAGTACTACGAGGATTACGTATTTGCCGATGAGGAAGAGGCAAAGGCATTTGTTGAAGAGAACGGATTTGCTTACGGCACAGTTCTTACAGAAGCAGATGTTGAGAAGATCAAAGCCAGCGATCAGGCATATTCAACTTATGGTCTGGCTGCGATCTGGTATGTAAATACTTCAAGCAGTGAGCTTAACGATATGGAGCATGGCACATATACAGAGGATCTTTTCAGCGGTGTGACACCGGTTGCGTACGAAGATACTACAAGTGGTGTACAGATCACTTCAGAGGTATCCGGAAAGACCGTTCATTATACCGTGACAATTCCGGAGGGTATGTCAGCAGATGAGTTGAATATCAACCTTCCTGCACACGAAGTGATCACAGGACTTGTTCCGGGAAATGAAGTTTCTTATACCGTGACCATCAAAGATGAAAGCGGCAACGAATATGTTTATCAGGAAGACTCGGGCGCTCTGGGAACCAGACCGGCAACCAGCAGCACCGCAGTCGGTTTTGAAGGATATGGAATCAATTCTCCTGGCGAGTGTGATTCGGACGGAGAGGTTCGCGCATACACGGCTTGGAGATGCTGGAATGAAGCCCTTACCAAACTGGCCCCGGCAGATCTTTCCGATGACAGCGTAGGTGCAGCACTTAAAGAGATCGGCTATGGCTCAGAAGAGATGAGCAATGCAGAGATTACTAAGGAGTACCTGGATGACTTCTACCTGGATTATTACAATACCTATCATCCGGACGGAGGCCCATACGAGAGCTTCAAGGATATGGCGGGCAACAACCTGCACGCGTTGAACCAGGCAGCATCTGCAAGCTATACAAGCAATGTGGAGGAGACCAACACAGTAGTAGCCAATGCACTATACTACTTGGAATATGCAGAGATCTTCACAGTAAACGGAACCAGTATTTACGGCTGGATGACTGAAAGCTCATTTGACGATGTTCTCTCGGGAGAGGCAGAGGATCAGAACTGGGCAGCAGGCGCAACAGACGGCGAGTACGAATTCACTTACACCTGGAAGATCGATGGACTGAAAGCCGGCAATGCAATGCAGCTTACCAAATCATCCTTTGGGGTTCAGTTTAAACTCTCCCGTTCAAAGGGAAGCTTAAAGATCAACAAGACATTTACCGATTACAGCGAGGCCCTTGACGGAGCCAATGCAGCATTCCGGGTAGTGGGCGTTGATAAAGAAGGAAATGAAATTTATAACAATGTAGTCGGCATGGTATTTACTTCGGCAGGAACGCAGTCAGTGACCATCGAAGGACTTCCGGTAGGCGCTACATTTACCGTAACTGAAATCTATGATGGCGCAAGCTATGAAGGAAGCAGCGCGGCGCAGAGCGTGGAGATCAAAGCGGATACAGAGGGAGAAGACGGAACAGCAATCGTCAACACCTCACCGGTAAGTTTCTCAGACAGCTATGATGACTCGCTGGTAGAGGGACACGGAACCGTGAACCACTACGAATACAGCGAAGAGTCAAACAGCTACGCGGTAACTCAGATCAATACTGTATTTGAAGGAATCTATAAGGTGATCACTTCCGAGCAGGAAGCACAGCTTTAAAAGGAGGCGGCAGATATGAAAATGAACAGCAGCAAGAAAAAAATAGTATTAGCCGCCTTGTCCCTTGGCATGGTGCTCAGCGTGTCAGTCGGCAGCGCATTTGCCTACTTTATTGACAGCAAGAGCGCCGCAGGCGGCTACGAGGTGGAGCTTGGCTCCAACACAGAGCTAAACGAGGATGCAGAGGGAATGCAGAAAGCAATCTCTGTCACCAACACAGGCGATTCGGATGCTTACATCCGTGTGATGGTAAGCGCAGGTGGTCAGCAGGATCTTTCCATTTCCGGTGATAACTGGAGTGAGGGAACAGATGGCTACTGGTATTACAGTGAGGTTGTAAAACCGGGTGAGACAACATCAACTCTCACAGCAGATATTGAAGCTTATGCAACATATAAAGACAACGGTACCGGCAATCAGACAAAAGAAAATGCAGACTTTGATGTGCTGGTTTCTTCAGAAAGCTGTCCGGCAATCTTTGCAGATGCATCGACCAATGAACTGGCAGCCAACACAGCATCTTACAAAGGATGGAGTTTGAAGGCCGTGATCATGAATTCGTCATCAGCTTCCGGATCAGAGGAGGTGGATAAGTAATGAAAAAGAATTCACTGAAATCAATTTTACTTCTGGCTGTTTCACTGATCCTGATCATTGGAAGTATCGTGGGAACTACCACCGCCCTTCCGTCAGCAGTCAGTGAAGACCGTATTGTGGATGCCCAGACGAAAAATGTGGAGGTTGCTCTTGTAGAGAACGGAACCACACTGGCAGATGAGGGTACGCTTTTGGATGGCATGGTAGGAGAGGATGAAAGTGTTCTCCTGGATAAGAAATATGATGAGCAGCTGGCGGTAACCAACCAGGGAAGCGTAGATGAATATGTCCGCGTTACCATTTATAAAAGCTGGTACTACAACGGCGAAAAAGATACAGAGTTGGATCCTTCTATGATCGATCTGAATCTGACGGGCAACTGGATCGAGGATACAGCGGCTTCTACAGAAGAAAGAACCGTGCTTTACCTGGCATCTCCACTTGCAGCAGGTGCCACATCAGCCCTCTTTGCTGATGGTCTTACCATTAAGAGTGATGTGGCTAATATCACAGGTGCAAGTGCAACGGCAGGCAGCAGCTTCTTCTACTGGTATGATGACTGTACATTTGAAGTCAGCGCTAAGGTAGACGCCGTTCAGACACACAATGCAAAAGAAGCAGTGACAAGTGCATGGGGTGAATCCGCTGCATCTTGTCTTGGATTATAGGAGGTGCGGTGAGATGAAGATGAAGAAAGTAATAGCAATCTGCCTGACCGCAGCTTTAACACTTGGAATTTCCGCCACTGCATTTGCAGAGGAGGAAGCTTACTCATGGACAGAGACCTACAGCGGTGGCAAGACCATCGACGGAACATTTGACCAGAGTGCGTTGGCTGATCAGCTTAGCAATACCCAGCCGGGTGATACATTTACACTGACGGCAACTATTCAGAACACATCCTCTATTCCTACCAACTGGTATATGGAAAATGAGGTGCTTGAGACGCTTGTGGATGCCGGCAATCAGACAGGAAATGCTGCATACGTATATGATCTTTCCTACAATGGAGAGACTATTTACACTAACAGCACAGTAGCAGGTGACAGCGCTTCGGTAGATGGAACACAGGGATTGCTCCTTGCGACAGAGGATCTGAAGGATTCTTTGATGTATCTGGATACACTTGAGACCGGCGGAACAGGTACGGTTACCTTGAGTGTGGAATTTGACGGCGAGGCAGTGGATAATGACTTTATGACCACAGCTGCAGAGCTTATGTTAGCCTTCCAGGTGGAGGATGCTTCTGCAACAAAGACAACGGTCTACAAACCGGGCGAAGTTATCACCAAGGACAGAGAAGTCACAGCAAAGAGTAAAACGGTCAAGACCGGCGACTCGAAGAGACTTCTGATCTTTTGCATGATCGCTCTTCTTGCAGGACTTTTGCTGCTTGTTATGGCAGTTAAGTCCATGAAAAAGAACCGTAGAGAAGGAGGCGTGTAAATTATGAAGAAATTTCGTAGAGTATTAGCATTTGCATTGGCAAGCGCCTTGATCTTTGCAATGTCAGGCATGTCTGTTCTGGCAGCCGATTCATTTAACAGAGAGCAGTACACATATACGGTAACACTTTCCGGCGGCAATATCGCACCGGAACTTAATGAAACGAAATCAGAAATTGCCTATGGAGATTCCTATAGCGCTAATGTTGCAGCAGGAACAGAATTCGGCGACTATTATGTGCGCGGAGTTGCTTACGCAGGCACAACGGATCTGATCCCAGGCAGTTTTACCGTTACAGAAGATACGGATCTGGTTGTGGTATGGGGTGTAAAATCCGACAACATGGCAACTTATACCGTAAGATATATCAATGCTGAGACAGGAGAAGAGCTTCTTGACTCTAAGACTTACACAGGAAAAGACGGCGACAAACCGATCGTCAGCTATGAGTATATTGAAGATTTTACACCACGTGATGCCTACAATCTGACAGGAACTATCACAAGCGGAACTGTATTTACGTTCTACTACGTGCCAAGAGAAGTGGAGACTACCGTAGTTACAGGCGAGACGACGATCAACTATCGTAACGTGCAGGGTGAGACCACAGAGGATGATACGGACAATGGCAATAATGCAGGCGGCGGTGACAACGCGCAGGGCGGGGACAATCAGACCATTGACGACACACAGACTCCGAGAGATCTGATCGACGTTGATGAGGAAGATATCCCGACAGATAATACGAAGCTGGATAGTGACAGTGACAGTGATTCTGCATCGGCAGCTGTGGCAACTTCAAAGCTTCCTTACATCGGCGGTGGCGTGGCAGTTGCAGCAATCCTTCTTCTCATCCTTGCTCTTAGCAAGAAGAAACGGAATGGGAACGCATAATCTGCAAAAGCCTTGAGACTAAAAACATGAAACAGAAGAAAAATAAAAGCCTAGCGTCTGCAATCTGCAGTGCGCTAGGCACTCTTATTATTATCATTTTAATTATTGTATGCCTGCCGATCGCGGTACCTAAATTCATGGGATTTGAGGAATTTACTGTGATCAGCGGAAGTATGGAGCCTGCGATTCCTGTGGGAAGTTTGGTCTATGTAAAAGAAACAGATGCAGAAGATCTAAAGGAAGGAGATGTCATCGCCTTCTATGGGACGGATCTTAAAAGTGATACGATCATCACCCATAGAATCGTGAGCATAGATCTTGGAGAAGATGAGATCACAACCAAAGGAGACGCAAACGAAGCACAAGACTTTGATCCGGTTTCGGCAAGCAATGTGATCGGAGTCGTGAAAATGCACATACCGGTCTTGGGATACGCGGCGCTTTATATTTCCACATGGGAAGGGAAGATGGCCATGATCGCATTGCTTTTGGTGGCACTTGTGATCAGCAACCTGCCGAAATTATTTGAGAAAAATTAAAAAGGGACACCCCGGAATGCAAAAAGGGACAGGGTGAAATGCAATTGGGGACGTACACTTTTTCAAAAAGTGTACGTCCCCAATTGAAATTTAAAATTCATTTCCAGGGAATTTCGGGATGCCGTCGAAGCCAACCTGCAGGTCTTCGTCGGTTGGGATGTAATCATCCATCTCGCCGTTGTGGAACTTCTCATATGCTACCATATCGAAGTAGCCGGTTCCTGTGAGACCGAAGAGAATGGTCTTCTCCTCGCCGGTTTCTTTGCATTTCAAAGCCTCGTCGATGGCTGTGCGGATGGCATGTGAGCTTTCCGGTGCCGGAAGGATTCCTTCGCATCTTGCAAACTGCTCAGCTGCTTCGAATACAGAGGTCTGTTCAACAGACACAGCTTCCATGAGTCCATCGTGATAGAGCTGTGAAAGGATAGAGCTCATACCGTGGAATCTCAGTCCGCCTGCATGGTTTGGTGAAGGGATAAATCCGCTTCCCAAGGTGTACATCTTAGCCAACGGGCAGATCATGCCGGTATCGCAGAAGTCATAAGCAAATTTGCCACGGGTAAAGCTTGGGCAGGATGCAGGCTCTACAGCGATGATACGGTAATCTTTCTCACCCCTGAGTTTCTCCCCCATAAACGGAGAGATCAGTCCGCCTAAGTTAGAGCCGCCGCCGGCGCATCCGATGATGATATCCGGTGTGATGTTATATTTGTCAAGGGCAGCTTTGGCCTCAAGTCCGATCACGGATTGGTGAAGCAGTACCTGATTTAAAACGGAACCAAGCACGTAGCGGTAACCTTCATTTTGTGTTGCAACTTCCACTGCTTCAGAAATGGCGCATCCGAGAGATCCGGTGGTTCCCGGGTGCTTCTCTAAGATCTTGCGGCCCACTTCTGTTGTCATTGAAGGAGAAGGTGTCACGTCGGCACCGTAAGTGCGCATTACTTCCCGGCGGAACGGTTTCTGCTCATAAGAAACCTTAACCATATATACTTTGCAATCCAGATCAAAGTAAGCGCATGCCATAGAGAGGGCTGTTCCCCACTGACCGGCACCGGTCTCGGTTGTCACACCCTTAAGCCCCTGCTTCTTAGCGTAGTAAGCCTGCGCCAAAGCGGAATTTAACTTGTGGCTTCCGGAAGTGTTATTGCCTTCGAACTTGTAATAGATCTTTGCCGGAGTGCCCAAGGCCTTTTCCAAATGGTAAGCCCGCATGGTAGGTGATGGGCGGTACGTCTTGTAATATTCACGGATTTCTTCCGGGATGTCTACATAGGCAGTGGTGTCATCCAATTCCTGCTGAATCAGTTCTTCGCAGAAAATCGGGGCCAGTTCCTCAGCCTTTAAAGGTTTCAAGGTTCCCGGGTTTAACAGAGGCGCCGGCTTGTTTTTCATATCGGCACGGACGTTATACCACTGCTTTGGAATCTCGTCTTCGTTTAAATATATTTTGTAAGGGATTTTTCTTTCTTCTGCACTCATATTGCTTGTGCTCCTTTCCTGCTATTTCTTTCCAGTCAATCTGAATCGGGCTTTACAACCTTCTCATAAGACTGTACTACCAACTGAGACTTATTATAAATGCTTTACATGTCGGATGTGAAATGATAAAATACGTATATGCAATAAGTTTTACTTATCACAATTGCGAACGAAAATTGATAAGAACCAGACATTTGAGCAATACAGTTTTGGCACATGAGATGCCGGTAAGATTGGGGAGGAGACTATGAACACCAACCAACTGGAATACTTTATAAGTGTGGCAGAAAATTTAAACTTTACCAAAGCAGCCGCACAGTGCTACATTTCCCAGACTGCCATGACCCAGCAGATCCGTGCTTTGGAAAAGACGGTGGGTGTCCCCCTCTTTATCCGTGACAAGCACCATGTAGAACTGACTACGGCCGGCCGGATCTATTTGAAGGAGGCAAGAGCTATTGTAAAGCGGAGCAATGAAGCTCTCCGTCTGGCAAGGACCGCCTCGGAAGGCATAGAGGGAGCAATTCAGATCGGTTATATCCGCGGATATGGACAAGGGGAACTTTCCGGGAAGCTCCGCCGCTTTCATGATGCATACCCAGGCGTTGAGATGACATTTGTACGAAATAACATGAGTGTTCTTATAGATATGGTAGGGAAAGGAATGTGTGACGTAGCATTTGCCATTTCCATGCATAAGCAGCAGTTTGAAGGGCTGTCCCATATGCATATCGGAAGCTTTCCGGTGCTGGCGGTGGTTTCCGATGGGCATCCTTTGGCGGACAGACCGTATCTGACCTACCCGGAGCTGGAGCATGAGGACTTTATCATGATGCAGCCAACCGACAGACCGAAAGACCAGATGGAGGAGTCTATGTTGATCTACGAGCGTGGGGGCTACCTTCCAAATGTGGTGGCCATCGAAGGCGACCCGGAGACCTTGCTTTTAATGATCTCCATCGGGCTTGGTATCAGCATTTTACCGGAGTACATTGTGGAATCCTATCCGAAGAAAGACATTGCCATTCTTCCCATGGTAAAGGAAGATGGAAGCGCAGAGACCATCGACCTGGAGGTGTACTGGCGGGAAGAGAATGAGAACCCGGCACTGGAGCAGTTTTTGGAAACGTTGTAAGCGCACGTGGTTGACTTTTTGGAGAAAACACGCTAAAATTATGTTCCGTGCAGCCGGGGTGGTAGCGGTACCTTGAACCTGCAATCCGCTATAGCAGGGGTGATGTTACGTGGAGGGCTTCATTTGCAGAGCTGCCTTCATTTGGCGGCGTTGATGTCCGGGTCTTACGCGACGGAAACTTGTGAACCGTGTCAGGTCGGGAACGAAGCAGCACTAAGCTTGACCTTCCGGGTGCCGTGAGGGTGCCTGGGCAGAGTTTGTCAGTGGAGTAACGTCTGGGAATGACTGTTCGAAGCGTAACGCACGTAAAGAGGATTGAATAAGCCTGTCGGATCCATCGGGTCCGGCAGGCTTTTTTCGTTTAATGGAGCGGAGGATCTTAGAATGCGGCAGAAAGCCACTTCTGATGGTTTGCGCCGGCGGATTTATGTTATACTACTCTTAGGGAAACTTTCGAGACATTTGCCTATGGGAGGTGTTGGTATGCGTATTGAATTTATAGGGGCAGCTCATGAAGTGACCGGAAGCTGTCATTTTGTAAATGTGGGAGATGTGAATCTCCTTGTGGATTGTGGTATGGAACAAGGCGCGGATCTGTATGTGAACCAGGAGGTTCCTGTGAATCCGGCAGATATCGATTACATTTTTGTGACCCATGCCCACATAGATCATTCCGGCCTGATCCCTCTGATGTATGCGAGAGGATTTAAAGGACAGGTCTTTGCCACCAATGCGACTACAGAACTTTGCCGCATTATGTTAAAGGACAGTGCACATATCCAGGAGTTTGAGGCAGAGTGGAAGAACCGGAAAAATGAGCGTGCAGGCAGGGAGAAGATCGAACCTATGTATACGGTGGAAGATGCCGATCATGCTATGCGGCTGTTTGTGCCCTGCGATTACGGTCAGATTGTGCATGTGTGTGATGAAGTGACAGTATGCTTCCATGACGCCGGCCATCTTCTTGGATCTGCATTTGTGGAAATGTGGCTGAAAGAGGGAGAAGAAGAGCGAAAGATCATTTTCTCCGGCGACCTTGGCAATGGAAACAGAGCCCTGATCCGCGACCCGGAGATCCCGGCAGACGCGGACTATATGCTGATCGAATCCACTTACGGCGACCGTCTCCACGACACACCACCGGATTATGCGAAGGCATTATCAGAAGTCCTGGAGAAGACATTTGCAAGGGGAGGAAATGTAGTGATTCCTGCCTTTTCCGTAGGCCGTACCCAGGAGATGCTTTACTATCTGCGCCGCATCAAGGACGAGGACCTGATCGACGTGAACAAGGATTTTGAAGTGTATGTGGACAGCCCCCTCTCAGTGGAGGCTACCGGCGTTTTTAATAAGAGTGTGATGGAGTGCTTCAGAGATGAAGATAAGGAGCTGATCGCATCGGGACACAATCCTATTGGGTTCCCCGGGCTTAGGACTTCCGTTACCAGCGAAGACTCTAAGTTCATTAACTTTGTGCAGAAGCCGATCGTGATCATTTCTGCGTCAGGTATGTGTGAAGCAGGACGGATCCGCCATCACTTAAAGCACAATCTGTGGCGGGAGAATGCGACTGTAGTATTCGTAGGTTATCAGGTTCCCGGAACCCTTGGATATAATCTGTTAAACGGTGCGAAAGAAGTGAAGCTTTTCGGTGAGACCATCGCCGTCAATGCTTCCATTGTAAATCTTCCCGGAATCAGCGGCCATGCAGATAAAGACCACTTGACGGCCTGGGTTGGCGCCATGAAGAAAAAGCCGGGGCAGATATTTGTAGTGCATGGCGAAGATCAGGTGACTGATGGATTTGCTGCCCATTTGGAGGAAATGTTTGGCAAGGACGGGGTGCATGCGATGGCGCCTTACAGCGGCGATGCATTTGACTTGCTGACCGGTGAGCAAGTGCTTGCAGGGGAGCGCAAACATGCGGAGAAGAAAGCAAAAGCAGCCCGCAAGTCAACGGTATATGACAGACTGCTTGCTGCAGGGGAGAGACTTCTTGCTATTATCCGTAAGAACAAAGAAGGAGCCAACAAGGATCTGGCGAAATTCGCCGATCAGGTGAATGCTCTTTGCGATAAATGGGATCGATAAAGAGATATAAAGATTCATATACCCCTGACCTGAAAAATTTCGGGTCAGGGGTTTTGGGCTTTTAAGGGAAATCAATCGATGCAGCATCCTTATGGATGTAAAAATGCAAAGGGATCTTCATCGTGCAGAAAATGCATCAGCTGATAGGCGGCAAGAAGCGCCACGTGCTCCTCTTTAAGGATCCGCTTCACTTCCGCCCGGTCTGCTAAAACAAGCTCGATGTCCTCGCTTTCTTCCATGAAATTCTTAGATGGTGTGCCGCTTGCGTATCCATAGACGGTAGCGCAGCACTCATCGGTCATGCCGACAGTGGTAAAGTAAGCATTTTCATAGATGGGATCCACTTTGATCGGAGTGAAATCAAGACCGGTCTCTTCTTTCATTTCCCGGATAGAAGAGAGGTGATAATCTTCCCCCTCTTCCACAAGACCTGCCGGAAATTCATAGACATAGCCGCCTAAAGGATAGCGGTACTGACGGATCAGCACCACTTTGTCATGGGCTTCTCCGTAGAGCGCATACATAGCAACTCCGTCCGTGTGTACCTTGCCGGTGGCAAGAAGCATATCGGATGGTTCTATGGTTCTGGAGGCCATAAAGTAACGGCTGTCCTTTCCGTTTTTGTGGGTCACATCCAGTTCAAAATAATTCAGGAATTTATTGTCTGTGATCTTATTTACCTTACGGATTCGTTTGTTCATGGGAATCTCCTTTTTAAAATAGTGCGAACTTTACCTTATTATAAATGAAATACAACGAGGAAAACAACATCCACACATGTTTTGGCGACATTTATTTATTCACGATAAGCTGCCTTGTATGGTAAGATGAGACAACTTCATTTAAAGGAGGAGCCTGTATGGTTTCGATCATAGAAAAGAAAAGCAGCGGTGCTGTGTATTTTGAAGTTACAACGGAAGAAATCCGTGTGATCTTTTCAAACCGTGGCGCCAGGATCATTTCCATATTTACAAAGGACCGAGACGGAAAAGAGGCTGACGTGGTGCTTGGGATCAAGGACCTGGAAGCAGACAATTACTATGAACGGGACGGAAGCTATATGGGTGCTGTTGTGGGACGTGTGGCCAATCGCATCCGGGGCGGTAAGTTTACCTTAAACGGCACGGAATATACCTTGGCCTTAAACAACGGACCGAACCATCTGCACGGAGGATTAAAAGGCTTTGATCAAAAGCTGTTTTCCTATAAGCTTCTGGAAAACGGAGTCCGCTTTTCCTGCCAGGCAGAGGATATGGAAGAAGGCTATCCGGGCCGCGTGATCTTAGTGGTGGATTATGTTGTAAAGGGCAACCGGTTAAGCATCATCTACAATGCCAGCAGCGATAAAGACTCACTTTTAAATGTCACGAACCACGCCTACTTTAATTTAAGCGGCGCCCATGAGACGGTTTTTGACCATCAGCTGTATATTGATGCGGATATCGTAGCCGGTGTAGACAGTGATTGCTGCGCTACCGGCGAGATGATCGACGTGACGGGAACGCCTTTTGATTTTCGGACGCCGGCATTTCTCGGAGAACGGATACAAGCAGATCATATACAGAATAAGAACGCAGGAGGCATCGATCACCCGTTCCTGTTCAATGGGCCCGGCACTATGTTCCTATACCATCCGGCTTCGGGACGGAAGGTGAGCATCCAAACAGATCTCCCTTCGGTCCAGATCTACACAGGCAATTATCTGAAAGACGGCAAATACCTGGCAAAAGACGGGCAGTATTATGATGATTTTGAAGGAGTTGCCATTGAAACCCAGTATCTGCCGGATTCCATACATTTAGAGGATCCGCCAAAGACCATTTTGAAAAAAGGAGAGACCTTCTACTCCATGACAACCTATACATTTACCGCAGAGTAGGAAAGAGCGGTCACATCCATCGGTGTGGCCGCTCTTTTCCTGCCTTTTAGGGAGACTTCGTCCTAAAAGAAAATGCCTGTGACAGCTCCTTTTTATATTTTATCGAAATGAAACCGGGTCTTTCCCGAAAATATCCGCAATCTTTTCGACTGGAATCTTCGGTTCCCGATCCATGGTAAGGAGACCGTTTACTTCCTGGAATACATCTGTCAGCTGGGTGTAGCAGTAGCCGTTAAAGTAAGGGGTCAGAAGAATCGCCTCCACCTGCTCCTTCATGCGCCTTGCGTAATCGCTGTCAGAAAGAGCGCTTTCGTGATACCCCCAGGCGCCTTCGCTTCCCAGGTCTTTTTTGAATGCGATACCTCCAAACTCAGTCATGAGGACCGGGTGCTCCACACCTTCCATATGCTTGGACATGAGCGGACGGTTAGTCATGCCGCGGGTAAAAGCCCGCTCCCAGTCAGCCCATTTTTCCTCGTAGGCCTCCATGTCCGCAAAATAGCTGTGCACGCCATAAAAATCTGTGGCATCCAAAAGCTCCCATCCGTCGTTGGTACTGATAAGTCTGGTGGGATCCAGGGCTTTTGTCAGATAGTAAATGCCGGTGGCAAAGCTTTGCTGTTCCTTACTTGTGCAGATATCTCTCACGCCCCAGGATTCATTGAAAGGCACATAGGAAATGATGGACGGATGATTGATATTCTGGCGGATGATCTCACTCCACTCGGAGGTGATGGCTGTGATCTCTGTGGCATTGAATTCATAAGCGCTGGGGAGTTCTAACCACACCAGAAGCCCCAGCCGGTCTGCGTGGTAATAGAGCAGCGGCTCGTCAATTTTCTGGTGCATGCGGAAGCCGTTAAAGCCCATGGCTTTGATAAGCTCAAGGTCATGAATGATGGCTTCCTCACTGGGGTTAGTGAGAAGAGAGTCTTTAAAATAGCCCTGATTTAAGATCAGACGCTGGTACAGCGGCCGGTGGTTCAGATAGATATCCGTCTCCGTGGCAACAATCTCCCGCATGCCGAAGTATGTGGTGACCTGATCTTCCTGCCCCGGGGCATTTGGCCGGGCGTACAGCTTCACTTCGTAGAGATTGGGCTCCTCCGGCGACCAATAGTGGACTTCATCCACATAATCCTCCGGGACCAGTGTGATAACCTCATGAATGTGCTGCCGGTCTCTTAAAGAAATCTCAGCCTCTTTTACCGGATTTCCCTGATAGCAGATCTCATAGCGGAAAGCGCCTGAAAATAGCCTGTTCAACTTTGCATCCAGGCGCACTTCTTTCCTTTCGATATCCGCAAGAAGACTTACATTTTCAAAATAAATCTTGCCGGTGTATTCTATCCACACCGGTTTCCAGATGCCGCTCATTGGTGTGTACCAGCAGCGGTCCGGTGTGTCCTTCCAATACTGCTTTCCTCTCGGGTGGTCCACCTGCCTGTCATCGGTGGCTTTTACGATAAGAAGATTCTCGCCGGCATGAAGGTAAGGCGCAATATCGCAAGAGATCTGGGTATAGCCACCCTTATGTGTCAGCGCGAGCTGTCCGTTGACATAGATAGCGCTTTCATAGTCGATGCCACCGAAATGGAGCAAAACACTTCCGCCTAAAAGAGCGGTGTCATCCATGAGAAGAGTTTTTTTGTACCACACGGTCTCGTGATAGGATATATCCCCGATGCCGCTGCCCTGACACTGATAAACAAAGGGAACCAGGATTTCTTTGTCATATCCTTCCCCTGCGATCAGGGAAGCTTCAGATTTCCCTTCGCCGAAAGCAAAATCCCATGTTCCGTTTAAAGACTGCCATTTTTCTCTTTTAAAGTCCGGTCTTGGATATTCCGGACGGATTGTCCTGGTTTTGTTCATTGCAAATCCTCCTGTTTACTCATCATTTTTAATGCGAAGACGGTACTGGTACGGTGAGATGCCGGTCACCTTTTTAAAGGCTCTGGAAAAGTAACACTCATCGGTAAATCCGACGAATGAGGAAATCTCTTTGATGGGATAGTTGGTACTCTCAAGCAATAGTTTGGCCTGGTGAATCCGGGTCTCCATCAAATATTCCTGGATGGTCTTCCCGGTCTCCTGATGAAAGATCTTGGAGAAGTAACTGCGGTCAAGACCGATAAACTGGGATACATCTCCCACGTGAATAGGATTCATGTAGTTTAATTTGATAAAAGAAGTGGCTTTTGTGACATGCCGCTTGATGGTGTTCTCGCTGGTGGCATCCCCCGGAAGATCTGAGTGGTAGGATTTGCTGATAAGTCCGAAGATGCTCCATATGTTGGCAGTCAGAAAATATTCGTTGGTCCCAACGCCTGCATCAATGAGATTGATGCTATCCATGATAATGTCGTGGATGGAATAGCGGGAGTGCAGGTGCCGTACGGGACTTTCATCAGACAGTCCCACATCTTTTAAGAGCTTGGGAACCCGCTTCCCGGAAAAAGCAATCCAGGAAAAATGAAAGGGGTCCCAGGGATTGGTGGTATAGCTTACGACCTGGCCGGGACTGATCAAAAAGATATCCCCTTGCTTTAGTGGAAATGTTCCTGCCGGAGATGTGAATGTGCCGCTGCCGGACATGATATAATGGACAAGATACTCCTGCCGGATATGAGGAGGGGCTGTAAAAGTGGGTTCACAGATTTCGGTTCCACAGTAGTTAAAGAATACATCTACAGAGTCTTTTGCTGTCAGTTTGTTATAGGATTCCTGTTTCATGGTGCCCTCCTTTCTTTTTTGACTTGGATATTTGTTGTTTTTATTATAAATGCTTGTACGATCGGTCGAAAAGGGAAAATGACTAAAAAACAACATAAGTCCAATTTATAGTCGCAAAATTTAATGGTAATGAAATTTAGACATTCTATAATTATTCTTATAAAAGTTGCACAATGAAAGTGTAAATTTTCGGAAAAAGATGTGAAAATTCACAAAAAGGAGGATAAGTTATGAAATTAAGAAAAGTAGTAGCCTGCGCAATGGTTGCAGCTATGACACTTGGACTTGCAGCTTGCGGATCTTCTTCAAGCACACCCAAGGATGAGTCAACATCTGAAGGTAAGAAAGTTGTCCGTTTCATGGTTAACGGATCTGATGAAGAGTTAAAGATCTATGACAAGGCTGTCACAGCATTCAACGAGCAGTCAGAGACAACAGAAGTTGAACTGATCGGTGTTACCGGTGATGATTACAGCGCACAGCTTATGACACAGTTACAGAGCGATGAGGCTCCTGATGTATTCTACTCAGAAGAGGGATCTTACGGTGAGCTTAACAACTCAGGCATGCTGATGGATCTTACAGATTATCTGAATGATTCAGAGTCAGCTCTTACATTGGATGAGATCCCTGAGAACATTCTCGCCAACTACACATTTGACGGACAGATCACAGGTGTTCCTGTAGATTCTAACCCGGAAGTTATCTATTACAATGCAGACCTCTTTGAAGAGCTTGGCATCAAGTCTCCTGCAGAGTATGTTGCAGAGGGAACATGGAACTTTGAGAACTTCTCTAAGGTTTGTGCAGAGTTAAAGGAAAAAGGAAAGATCGGTTTCGTTTGGGAGAACTGGTGGGGACCTGCTTATTCATTCCTTCTCAATGCCGGTGATTCACTTTACACAGAAGACGGCGAGGCTAACATCGATACAGAGCGTGTTAACGCAGGTATGGAGTATCTTGAGAGCAACATGGCTGACGGCAACTTCGTATATGCCGGTTCATTAGAGTCAGGCGAGTCTGCAGATTCGTTATTCCTGGCAGGCGACACAGCTATGGTTTACAACGGACGTTGGTCAGTTCCGGATTACAACGAGGCAGAGTTCACATATGATGTATGCTTATTCCCATATTATGAGGAGCCTTCACAGGCAGTTTCAGCTATGCCTGCAACTCCAATGGTTATGAACATCAACTCTCCAAATCCTGACAATGCATGGGAGTTCATCTCATACTACTGTGGCGCAGAGGGTCAGAGAATCCGTATGGAAGGACAGGGCAATGCCGTTCCTACCATCGACGGACTTGAGGATATCGTACTCACAGAGACACCTGCTAACTCACAGGCATTCTTAGATGCACGTGATATCGCTTTCCTGTATCCACAGGTTGAGAACACACATCCTGGATTGACAGATGCCCTGACAGGCGAGATCGAGTCTATGTTAGTAGGCGATCAGGATGCAGCTACGACAGTTAAGAACATGCAGGCAGCAGCAGAAGAGATTTTGGCAGAATAAGAATATGTTCTGAATTTTAGATACCACTGCACTGTATAGTGCAGTGGTATTATCTTTACCGGCGCGGGGCACATATGCATACCGACGATAGGAGAGAAAATATGAAACAAGAGAAAAAGAAACAGAATCCTTTGAAAAAGGCCCAGAACCGCTGGGGTGTGGCATTTGCTTTTCCGCAGATGATCAGTTTGTTCTTCCTGGGTATTTTGCCGGTGTTTATCGCCTTTGGGCTTAGTATGTTTGATTGGAACGGTTTCCGTGCACCGATTTTTGTAGGACTGCAGAATTTCAAGGATGTATTCGCTGCGAACGATACGGCGATTGCATTGAAGAATACATTTGTCTACACCATCGTGTACGTGCCGTGCAACATTGTATTGTCACTTTTGCTGGCAATCCTTTTAAATAAAGCAGCAGGAAAGCTTGTCTATCGAGCAATCTTTTTCCTGCCGCAGATCGTAACAAGTGTTGCGGTAGCGGTTGTGTGGTCCTGGATCTACCAGCCGGAATACGGTATCCTCAACATGATCTTACGGTTCTTTGGAAAAGAAGGCATCGGATGGCTGAGACAGACGAATACGGCGATGGGTTCTGTCATCGCTATGAGCGTCTGGTGGGGACTGGGATACAATACCGTATTGTTCTTGGCTTCCCTGCAGAATGTCTCAAGGTCATACGTGGAAGCGGCCATGATCGACGGCGCTACTTCGTGGGATGTGTTTTTACATATCACATTGCCGATGATCTCGCCGACTACGCTTCTTGTCACTATCACATCGCTGATCAATTCCTTCCAGGTATTTGACCAGTGCTATTTGTTGACAAAGGGCGGTCCGGCGAAACGAACGTACACCATGGCCGTGTATATATATGACGTCGCTTTTAAGCAGTTTAAGCTTGGCAAGGCTTCCGCTATTTCATTGATCATGTTTGTGATCATCGTGGTGGTTTCCATCATTCAGTTTAAGCTGTCAAACAAGTGGGTCAACTACGACGCATAAGGAAGGAGGAAGACAGATGGCTAAGAAAAAGCATGGCTCTATCACAAAGAAAAAAATTGTGACGACCATTTTAAGTCAGGCTCTCCTGATCATTCTGGCGATCATTTCGCTGTTCCCGTTCATCTGGATGGTTTCCTCTTCTCTGAAGGGAAATGCGGAGATGTTTGCATATCCGCCGAAGCTTTTCCCGGATGTGCCGAAGTGGAGCAACTATGTAAAAGCGGTGACAAGTGTAAATTTCGGCCGGGGCTTCTGGAACAGTACCAAGCTTGCGGTCATCAATACAATTGGCCAGGTGCTGACCTCTGCCATGGCAGGGTATGCCCTTGGAAAGCTTCGCTTCAAGGGAAGCGATAAGGTGTTTGCAGGTTTCATCGCTGTCATGATGATCCCTTACACCGTGATCGTGATTCCACTGTTTGTCATGTTCAACCAGGTTGGACTTGTAAACACGCATCTTGGAATCATTTTAATGACATTTGGCTACATGCCTATGGGCGTCTTTCTGTGCAGACAGTTTATCATGTCTCTGCCAAATGATCTGTTTGACGCAGCCTTGATCGATGGTGCCAACTACGGACGTATCTTCTTTACTGTAGTGCTTCCGCTGATCAAACCTGCCATTGCATCCCTGGCAATCTTCGCATTTTTGTGGAACTGGAACAGTTATTTCACACCGATGATCTTTTTGACATCCCAGGAACTGTACACGGTCCCATTGCTTGTGCAGATGTTTAAGGGTAAGCATTCTTCCGACTGGTCACTGATCATGGCGGCGTCCACACTGTCGGTTCTGCCGTCTCTGATCGTGTACATGTTTGGTCAGAATTATATTATTGAAGGAATAGCAATTACCGGTATGAAGGGCTAACGCTTCAGCCGTGGAAAAGGAGGGTTTTTATGCCAAAAGTAACGTTTATGGGTGCCGGAAGTACGATCTTTGCCAAGTCTGTACTTGGTGACTGTATTCTGACACCGGAGATCAAGGATCTGGAGATCGCGCTGTTTGATATTGATCCTGTCCGTCTGGAGGATTCAAGATCCATGCTCGAAAACATTTGTAAAAATGTGGGAAGAAACGTTCCGATTTTTGCAACCCTGAACCGCAAGGATGCACTGCGCGGCGCCAAGTACGTTGTCAATGCCATCCAGGTTGGCGGATATGATCCTTGTACCATTACAGATTTTGAAATCCCGAAGAAATATGGTCTTCGGCAGACCATCGCAGACACCTTGGGAATCGGCGGCATTTTCAGAGCACTTCGGACCATCCCGGTACTGGAGGACTTCTGCGCAGACATGGAAGAGGTCTGCCCGGACTGCTTATTTATCAACTATGCGAATCCGATGGCTATGCTGACAGGCTATGTACAGAGATATACCAAGATCAACACGGTAGGTCTTTGCCACAGTGTGCAGGTATGTATCCCGCAGCTGTTCAAGGCCCTTGATATGGAAGACCTGATCGATGAGACTATGTATGATATCGCAGGAATCAACCATCAGGCATGGCTGCTTCGCGTGCAGGACGGCAAGGGTAATGACCTGTATCCGGAGATCAAGCGCCGTGCAAAAGATTTCCTGGAAGGAAAAGCACCGCAGTACGATGCTGACTGGGATAAAGTCCGCTATCAGATGATGTTGAATTTCGGATATTACATCACCGAGTCGTCTGAGCACAATGCAGAGTACACACCTTGGTTTATCAAGTCTTCCCATCCGGAGCTGATCGAAAGATACAACATTCCGCTGGATGAATATCCCCGCCGTTGTATCAAACAGATCAACGACTGGGCTGAGATGCGCAAGGAGCTGGTCGGCAACGGACAGATCCAGCATGAGAAGAGCCGTGAGTTTGCGGCACATATCATTGAGGCCATGGAGAATGATCATCCGTACCGTGTACACGGCAATGTGATCAACAATGGCATGATCCCGAACCTGCCTCACAATGCATGCGTTGAGGTACCATGTCTTGTAGACCGTGCAGGAATCCATCCTTGCTATGTAGGAGATCTTCCGGAGCAGTGTGCAGCTATCAACAGAACCAATATCAACCCGCAGCTTCTGACCATTCAGGCAGCTCGTTCACACAGAAAAGAAGATCTTTACATGGCAGCTATGATGGATCCGCATACGGCAGCAGAGCTTACCATGGACGAGATCAAGGCTATGTGCGATGAGATGTTAGAGGCACACAAGGGCTGGATGCCGGAGTTTAAATAATCCGGCGCGAAAGGAGTACATATGGAAAAAGTAAGAGTTGCCATCGTAGGTATGGGCAATATGGGCCGTGGTCATTCCATGGACATGGTAAAGATAGAAGAGGCTGAGCTTGTGGCAATGTGTGATGCCAACCCGGAGGCTTGCGAGAGTTTTAAGAAGGAAAAAGGAATCGATTGCCTTGTATATTCTGATTTTTACAAAATGATCGAGGAGATAGAATTAGATGCAGTGTACATCTGTCTCCCACCATTCTGTCATGACGGTCAGGTGGAAGCGGCTGCAGCAAAGAAGATCGCTGTATTTATCGAGAAACCGATCGCTTTGGATGTTGTCCGGGGCGAGGCTATGAAAAAGGCCGTTGAGGAGAATGGAATCGTTTCTCAGGTTGGTTACCAGATGCGTTTTGGCAATGCCACGGAACGTTTTGTGGAGCTTTTGAAATCAGGAAAGGCCGGACGTCCGACTTTATTTACAGCAAACTATGAGTGCAACAGCCTTCACGGACCATGGTGGCGTGACAAAGAGAAATGCGGCGGCCAGGTATTTGAGCAGGTCATCCATTTGTATGACATGGCACAGTATCTCATGGGTCCTGCAACAGCTGTATCCGGACATGTGGCTAACCTTTGCCACCAGGATGTGCCGGGATACACTGTTGAAGATACATCGGTTGCCAACATGACATTTGCATCCGGAGCACTTGGCTGCATCACAGGAAGCAACTGCGCCATCAAAGAGCAGTGGAACGGTAAGTATCGTGTGATCTGTCAGAATCTGGTTGCTGATTTTACGGACCACAATCATGGTGTCATCACATACACAGATGAGCATGAGGGTTCTGTGGAGATCATCGATGGAAAGAATGATGTCACTTTGATGGAAGACCAGTACTTTATTGATGCAGTCCTTGGAAAGCATGAGCCATTTGCAACCATTCCGGAAGGATTTGCAGATCTGAAGCTTGTGGCAAGTGTTGTCACTTCTTCTGAGAATGAGGGAAAAGTGGTAGCAGTCTAAGGAATCTTTCGAAACGGAGCCTTAGCGGGTTTAACCAACAATGAAAGATATAAGAACTTTGCCCGGGAGAGGGGATTATCTCCGGGTCATTATAAAGAAAAGGAGAATACGATCATGTTAAAAGAAATCGTTTCATTGGAGCAGAGAAAATGTGTGTTACGTACCTATGAAGATGAGCCGTTGCAGCCGGGTTACCTTCGCGCAAAGGTAAAATATGCAGCAGCTAAGCACGGAACTGAGTTTACGCATTTCCGCGGACAGGATCCATTCCTTGAGAATGTATTTGACGAGGAGTATCTGCTCTTCAGAGAGAGCCAGGAAGCAAAAGACAAACCATACTTCATGCGCCCGGGCAACATGTGGGTCGGCGAGATCTGTGAGATCGGAGAAGGCGTAGAAGGATATGAGATCGGACAGCAGGTTGCCGGATACGGTCCATTTAAGTCAACTCATACATTTAAGGCAGGGGAAGAGCTTCACATGCCGGAAGGTATGACATGGAAACAGGCAATGTGCTACGATCCGATGCAGTTTGCACTTGGCGGCGTCCGTGACGGCAACGTTCGCCCAGGGGACAACGTAGTTGTATTTGGTATGGGCGCTATCGGTCTGATGGCAGCTCAGATCTGTAAGCTGGCAGGCGCAAGACAGGTCATCGTAGTTGACCCAATCGAGAAACGCCGCAAGGTGGCTCTTGAGAACGGCGCTGATGTTGCCCTTGATTCTTTGGACGGCGATATCGGACTTAAGATCAAAGAGCTGACAGACAAGAGAGGCGCTGATGTTATCATCGAGACATCTGCCAACTATGCAGCTCTTCAGCAGGCAATCCGCGGCGTTGCTTACACAGGCAATATCGCAATCGTCGGATGGTACAAAGAGTGCCATGGTTTCCTGAACTTAGGACGTGAGGCTCACTTCAATCAGCCGAACCTGATCGTGTCCCGTGCGTGTTCTGAGCCAAACCGTGATTATCCGAACTGGAGTTTTGAGCGTCTCTGCCAGGCATCCTGGGAAATGCTTGCAAAAGGCCTGATCAAATGCGAAAATATTGTTGATCCGGTTGTTTCCATCGATGAGGCAGCTGAGATGTATATGCATATTGAGCAGAATCCGGTTGAGAGCGTTAAGCTTGGTGTAGAATTCTAATCAGAGATTCGAAGTGTTTACTTTAAGAAGGTGGATCCTGTGTACGGGATCCACCTTCTGTTATAATCGTTTAGCAGCGGTTTATAGCAGGCTGCCGGATATGTAGAAGAAAGCAGGGAAATACTATGGGATTTTTTAATGGAAATCAGCAATTAAATCCGGACGAAGAGCGGGAGAGAAAGGATATCAGTGAAAAATGGGTATGGCGCGCCCTTACCTATTTTGCCAATCTGGTTCTTTTAAACCTGCTGTTTCTTTTGTGCTCGCTTCCGGTCATTACTATCGGTGTCTCCTATGGAGCTATGCATACCCAGCTTCGCAAGATGAAAGAAGGGGAAGATGTGGTGGTCGTGGGATTCTTCAGGGCATTTGCAGATCAGTTTAAGCAGACCACTATCAGCTGGGTTTTGTTTCTGATCCCCGGCATCTGGCTTATGATGGAGGCCAATATGCTGATCGAGACAGAGGCAGAGGTTCCGGTGCTTATCTATGTAAGTCTTATAGTTCCATCTATCGTCTATCTGGCACTGCTTCCCTGGGTGCTGATCCAGGCATCCTACTTTACCTGCACCACGGCGCAGCAGATAAAGAACAGCCTGCTGTTTGCTGTGCGTCTCCTGCCCCAGACCATTGTGATGGTGATTTTGGAACTGTTTCCGCTGTACGTATTTTTGATGAAGACAGTGGCCTTCTTCCGAGTCTGGCCGCTGTGGTTATTCCTGTATTTTTCAGCCTCGGGTATGATCGTGGTGAACATCACCCGCATTCCTATGGCAAGACTTAAAATGCAGCTTTCAGAAAGGGAGGATGATTAAATGAGAGAGAGGGTTAAACAAGAATTTGAACAGGTTTTTGGCAAAAAGGCGACCCATGTATTCTCGGCACCGGGGCGGACTGAAGTGTGTGGCAATCACACCGATCACCAGCATGGAAAAGTGTTAGCCGGAGCCATTGACCTGGAGGCGGTAGCTGCAGTCCGCAAAAATGATTCCCGGACGGTGCATTTCCTCTCAGAAGGGTATCCTATGTGTGAGGTGGATATCTCTGACCTTACTGTTTATGATGAGGAAGCGGGCACCACGAAGGCCTTGCTTCGCGGCGTGGCGGCAGCATTTGCAAATGCAGGAAATAAGGTGGAAGGATTTGACGCTTACGTAGCTTCTTCGGTACTTCCGGGAAGCGGACTTTCCAGTTCTGCAGCTATTGAGGTGCTGATCGGTACCATTTTCAACGGTCTTTTTGACTGCGGACGCACCTTTGTGGAGGTAGCGCAGTTTGGGCAGTATGCGGAAAATGTATATTTTAAAAAGCCATGTGGATTGATGGATGAGCTGGCTTCTTCTTCGGGAAGCCTTGTCTATATTGATTTTAACGATCCTGCGGTCCCTGTCATTGAGCGGATTCCTCTGGATGAAGAGAAGTTTGCTCATGCCATCTGCATCATTGATTCCGGTGCCGGTCATGCGGACCTGACAGATGAATATGCAGCGGTCACAAGGGAACTAAAAGAAGTCTGCCGGTTTTTCGGCAAGGACTTTCTGCGGGAGATCGATGAGGATGACTTCTACGGGAAACTGGCGGAAGTAAGAGCAGTCGTAGGTGACAGAGCCTGCCTTCGTGCCATGCATGTGTATGAGGAAAATAAGCGTGTGGACAAACAGCGGGAGAACCTGATAAAAGGTGACTATGATGCATTCCTTGCGGTTGAGAATGCTTCCGGTAAATCTTCAAGAGACAACCTTCAGAATATCACCCCGGCAGGCCGCAGGGAACACCAGGAAGTGGCATTTGCACTGACATTGGCAGAGAAGTTTCTTGGGGGCAGAGGAGCTGTGCGGGTGCATGGCGGCGGTTTTGCAGGGACTATACAGGCGTTTGTTCCGTTTGACATGGTGGATGACTTCGTAGCCTCCATGGACAGCGTGCTTGGAGAAGGAGCCTGTCATGTGCTTCACATCCGGGAACAGGGCGGATGTCTTGTGGAGAGCCTTTAAGGATGCCGGCTTGGAGGAAATGAAATGAAAAGGATAAAGAAGCGCCTTGCAGGGACTTTAGCGGTCCTTACGGGGCTTACGATCATAACGGGGTGTGCGATGACTGAAAAGACGGAATATACTTACAAGGAAGTCAAGAATCCGGTATATATCATTGCCAATGATCCGTGGGTAGTGCGCCACGAGGATTCTTATTACTACATTACGGCAGACCGCGGCATCTGTGTCAACAAGATCGACAACATTGATGATCTGTCCCTCACAGACACCAACACCGTGTGGCAGCCTCCGAAAGACACCAGCTATTCGGAGGAAATCTGGGCACCGGAGCTGCACTATATTGACGGAGAGTGGTACATTTACTTTGCCGCCACGGACGGGCCTAATGAGAATCATAGGATGTATGTGCTCAAAGGCACCAGTCAGGATCCTACAGAGCCTTTTGAATTTGTAGGACAGATCACGGATCCCTCTGACCATTGGGCAATCGACGGTACCGTATTGCAGTACCAGGGGGAGATGTATTTTGTCTGGTCCGGCTGGGAAGGAAATGTAGATGTGGGACAGCAGATGTATATTGCCCACATGGATTCCCCAACCTCCATTGACAGTGAGCGGGTACAGATCGCTGCACCGACAGAGGACTGGGAGCGGGTGGAACTTCCTATTGAAGAAGGACCTACTGCGCTGGTGGACAATGAAAAAGGGACCTGTATCATCGTATACTCAGCCAGCGGAAGCTGGACAGATGACTATTGCTTAGGATCCCTTACCTTGACAGGAGACGATCCGATGGATGCGGATTCCTGGACCAAATCCGACGGTCCGATCTTTCAGAAGACGGATGGCGCATACGGACCGGGACACTGCAGCTTCGTGGAAGCCTATGACGGAACACTGTGGATGGTCTATCACTGCAACCGCGTATCCGGTTCCGGATGGGGCGGCAGAAATGCCTGGATCCAGCCGGTTTCCTGGGACGGAGAGACATTGGACCTTGGGGAACCGATCAAAGGGGACACGAAAATGCAGCTTGCTGAGAAACCTGAGGAATAAAGATATGGACATATATGAGAAGAAGTTGGGATTTGGGACCATGCGGCTCCCCTTGTCAGATCCAAAGGATGAGACAAAGGTTGACATTAAGACATATCAGCAGATGGCCGATGCATTTATAAAGGAGGGCTTTGTCTATTTTGACACCGCCAAATGCTATCACATCAATCAGTGTGAGCCGGCCTTTCGCTTAGCTGTGGCAGACCGATATCCAAGGGATAGCTATTCGGTTACCGGGAAATTAAGCCTTTTTATGATGAAAAAAGCAGAAGAGATGGAAGGATTCTTTGAAAGTCAGTTGAAAGACCTGGGAATTTCCTATTTTGACATCTATCTGTTACACTGCCTTTCGGAAGCCAACGCCTGCCAGGTGGAGGAATGGGGTGTGTTTTCCTTTCTTGTAGCCCTAAAGGAAAAAGGGCTGACAAAGCATATCGGCTTTTCCTACCATGGAAGAGCAGAGCTTTTGGAGGAGACGCTGAAAGTTCACCCGGAGGTGGAGTATGTGCAGCTTCAGTTAAATTATCTGGACTGGGACAGTGAATCCGTGCAGTCGGAAAAATGTCTGAAGATCTGTCAGAAGTACGGAAAGAAAGTATTGGTCATGGAGCCTGTAAAGGGTGGAGCTTTGGTAAACATCCCTGAGGAAGCAGAAAAAATGTTTAAGGATTACGATTCCCATGCATCCACAGCATCCTGGGCCATTCGTTTTGCGGCGTCCCAGAAAAATGTGGTGATGGTGCTCTCCGGTATGAGTGACCCTTTGCAGATGGCGGATAACATGAGCTATATGAAGGACTTTAAGCCATTGAGCGAGGCGGAGATGGACTGCATAAAAAAGGCTGCCAAGATCATCAAAAGCAGCATTGCTATCCCCTGCACTGCCTGCCGCTATTGCATTGAAGGGTGTCCAAAGGACATACCGATCCCGGATTATTTCTCCATCTATAATAATCTGAAACGGTTTGGAGATAAGCAGAAGCTGGTGGCCGGCACCTACTATGAAAACCTAAGTGAAGTGCACGGAAAGGCTTCCCAGTGCATCAAGTGCGGTAAGTGTGAGAAGATTTGTCCGCAGCATCTGAAGGTCCGCGAATATCTTGAGAAGGTAGTAGAAGAAGTGGAACATATGTAGAAAAAAAGCTGTCGGGGATGCCCGGCAGCTCTTTTTCTACATGCAAAGAAGCCCCTGAGGGTATTGGGGGCTTCTTTACAACTTTTAGCATATGGAATCCGTTGGTAGACCCAACAAGGAAACACCTATAAAATGGTTTTCAGATATGCCACAGACTTCTTGACAGAGTCGTGGGGATCTTCCCAGTAGATGGAATCATTGATCTCTAAATCCAGGTAACTTGTGTAGTTATACTTTTCCAATGTATCAATATAACCTTTCAATTTTTCTTTCCCGTAATCACCATCCCCTAAGATCAGATGATGGCTGTCGGAATAGTGGATCCACTGAATCTTATCTTTGAACGCTTCAAAGTACTGCGGCAGATTTTCACCTGCAACTTCCATGGCGACTAAATCTACACAGACATTCATGGCAGGGGAATCCACTTCTTTGATCATCCGTTTCATATCTTCTATGTTGATGCATAAGTTGCTCTCATAAGGTTGCAGCTGTTCAAGCATCAGGCGGATTCCCATTTTCTCTGCACAGGCGCAAAGCTTTTGATAACTGTCTATACACCTTTTAAATCCTTCTTCCCTGTCAAGATCTCTTGGGTGACAGCCGGTGTTTAAGAACACCCGGTCCGTGCCAAAGGCTAGAGCATCTTCCATAGCATATTTCATATAGTCGATGGTCCTTGCCCGGAGGGGAGCCTGGTCAGTGCTGTAGCTGAAAGGGTATCCGAGGGTTTCCGGTGTGTAGATCACAACCTGCATGTCATAGGCATCCATCTGATTTTTTAACTCTCTTATCTTGGCAGCTGCTTCCATGGATGAGTTGTAATCCATGCGGAAATAGTGAGGAGCGCCGCCCCACATGTCTATGTTTTTCAGACCGCATTCTTTCATGGATTTTAAGTAATAGGGAAATGAGTGCTGTACATACTGGACGCTCATAACAGCAACATCATCTATTTTAATTCGTGACATTTTCTTCTACCTTTCCAACGGAACGTTTGTGCATTACAAGGATAGTTGCAAATAACAGCGCAAAGCTTACGATCAGTGTCAGGATCAGATTTCCGTCTGAGAATCCTGCCACCAGATAGCCGATCACACAGCAGATAGCAACGGTAATGGCATACGGCATCTGTGTAGTGACATGGGTCAGATGGTTACAGCCGGCGCCGGTACTTGAAAGAATAGTAGTATCGGAAATCGGTGAGCAGTGATCTCCGAAGATACTTCCACCCAGTGTGGCTGCCAGAGCGACGATCAAAAGATTCGGGCTCAAAGCAGTAGCAATCGGAACGATGATCGGGATTAGGATTCCAAATGTTCCCCAGCTTGAACCGATGGAGAAACTTAGGAATGCTGCCACAACAAAGATGATGGCAGGAAGTAAAGCTCCCGGGATATGACTGCTTGCAATCACATCTCTGACAAATTCTGCTGTCTGTAAAAGATCCCGGCAGACGCCTGAAATAGTCCATGCAAACAAGAGAATAGCATTGGCGCCGACCATATTCTGGAAGCCCTTTGTAACGCCGGTCATGAAATCTGCAAAAGTCATGAGCTTTCTTGGAATATACATGACAAATGTGACGATCAAAGCACCGAATCCGCCCCAGCAAAGCGCCTGTGAAGCGGTACAATTACCAAAGGCTCCGATAAGAGAATGATACGTCTCTTCTCCGGCTGCCCAAAAACCACCGTTATAAAGCATGCCAAGGATTGAGAGGATGATCAAAACAATGATCGGGAGCACCATATCAAGTACGGTGCCTTCTGCAGAGACCCGTCGAAGCGGCGGTACCAGATCGTCCGCTTTTTCAATATCTTCCGGTGTGTTTTTCTCATGCTCAGCCTTTGCGGCCTTCGCCTCCGCTTCCTGCGCACGGGCTAAGCGTTCCTCTGCAAGCATCGGGCCAAAGTCCAGCTCACGGATAGAAAGCAGGAATACCATGAAAAGGGTCAGCAATGCGTACAAGTTGTAAGGAATCGTTGAGCAGAATGCCATCAGATCGCTTTTGAAAGCGCCTGTTGTCTGCAGATTTGAGCCAACAGCAGCGGCCCAGCTTGAGACCGGCGCAATAATGCATACCGGAGCTGCGGTGCTGTCGATTAAGTAGGCTAATTTGGCTCTGGATACTTTATGTCGATCGATCAGCGGTGTCATAACAGTTCCAACGGTCAGACAGTTGAAGTAGTCATCCACAAAGATCAAAATACCTAAGATCATAGTTGCGACCAGAGTCGTCCGCTTGGTCTTTAAGAAGTTCTGCGCCCAGCGGCCGTATGCTTTGGAACCGCCTGAAGCCTGGATGACCTGCACCATAGCTCCCAGCATGAAAACAAAGAAAATGATGTGAAGGTCGATTTTATCGATGGCGGTGTTGAACATGACTTCAACAGGACCAACAATGGGATTCATGCCTGCGATCACACAATAGGTGACAGTGCCGGACAGAATTCCAAGCAGCAATGAAAAAATAACGTCTTTGGTTATAAGTGCCAGGATAATGGCTAGGATCGGTGGCAGAATTGACAACCACCCGGCGGAAATGGGTTCCATAATTTCTTTCCTTTCTTAGATAACTCTCATGCAGAAACGGTACACAAAAGACCTGTAAGGTGCCGGTGTACCGTTTCTTTTTATTTATTTCTCCTGATATACAATCTGTCCGTTGACAAGAGTCATCACAACTTTTCTTGAACGGATCTCCTCAAGAGAAGTTGTAAACAGATTCCCGTCAAAGACAGCAATATCCGCTTTTTTTCCGGGCTCTAAAGTGCCCAGTTCATTTTCGTTATAGAGGTTGTAAGCTCCGCCTTTTGTCCAGGCTGTCAATACTTCCTCACGGGTCAGCATGTTCTGTTTATTGAAGGCCTCCCCACCTTCCGGAAAGTACCCGCCTACAGCGTGGTAAATGGACTGGGGAATGTCATCGATCAGAAGAGGAAGATCTGTTCCACAGCTTAAGATCACGCCGGAATCGGCCATTTTTCTCCGGTTCCAGTAGTATGCGCCCCGTTCCATACCGATTTTTTCATCGATCATGGCAAGCTTATCCTTTCGGTTGGCGATGGACTGGATCTGTGGATAGATTTCCGCAATCACACCCATGCGCCCCATGCGCTCCAGATCTGCAGGATCTGAGAATTCCAGATCGGTGATGCTGTGACGGTTGATCATACGGCCCTTTTCATCCCGTTTACAGGTCTCATAAATGTCGAGGACCTTGCCGATGGCGGCATCGCCCTGGGCATGAAGGGAAAAGCGAAAGCCCTCCGCGTCAACAGTTCTCGCGTCATTTCCAAGGGTTACCCAGTCAATGTCCTGTGCACAGGTAGTGTCTGCACAAAGGTAAGGCTTTTTGAGATCTCCGCAGAGTTCGCTTATAGAGCCGTCAGTCATCTGATTGTATCCGGAGAAATGAACAAACTCACCGTTGAATTTCTCTCGCATTTCCTTACCATAAGAAAGATTCATAGGATCTTTAACAGGCTGGCTCATGAAATTGATTCGAAGAGTCAGATCCCCTTTTTCTTCCAGTTCTTTTAAAATGTCGGTGAATCCGCAGAAATCATCAAACCCCATTTCTTTAACAGAGGTGACGCCTTTGCTGTTCATCATCTTTGTGTAGCGTAAAAATTCCGGGATGATAAATTCGCGGTCTTGAAGGATATCCGGAAGAAGCCGCACATAACTTTCCGGGTAGCATGCATCCGGTGTGAACTGATAATACTCTTTGGCAGCTTCGCTCATGAGACAGGTTTCGCACCCATCGGCAAACAGGACTGCAAGACATCCGGAAAATGTCTCATCAATGACCTTTTGATTTTTTTCTGTTACAAGAGCCGGACTGACGCCGTGTCCCAATATTGGCTTTCCTGCCGGCAGTGTTTCTTTATATTCTTTTGCAATTTCTACTACATCTTCGATGGAAGCGGCATCAGAAAGGTCGCATCCTACAAATCCCACAGAATAACCGGTGAAGAAGCAGTGGACATCTGAAAAACCAGGGCAGATCGTCTGATTTCCCAAGTCCATACAAACGGTATCATTTGAAATCTCTTTTAAAGGGAAACTACCCTTTTCAACAGAAAGGATCTTCCCATCTTTGATCGATATATAACCGGCAAAGGGAGGCTCTCCTGTGGCCGTGAAAATGCTGTTTGATAATAGAATTAAATCTGCTTGTTTAGACATAAAACGAACTCCTCATGAATGATAAAAGACCGGGCTGATCTATCAGCCCAGCCTTCAAGTTTTGACTCGGGTAAAAGCCTGTGTCGGAATGGCTCTCCCCTGAATAAATATGGATTCCTTAATCAGAAAGGAATGGAAGGGTTTCGGAGGAAATGCACAACGTCTCCGAAACTATCTGCACTTTATCACAGGAAAGTGCCACCTGCCTATTGGGAGGATTACTGAAATAAAAAGCTTAATTTTTTAAGGTTTGATGAAATTGGCGTGAGAAAAAATGAGAAATTGGAACACTGATGGCAAAATGCATAATTATGCAAAGAATATTCATTCTTTCTGATATACAAAATGACGGAATTGGTATAAAACTGTAAAAACACCTGTAGCAATTTGGGGATTTAATCTAAAAATAAAATTTAAATTCCGTTCCTTTTGCGAATAGATTTAAAAAAGCGTATTCGTTTAAACTTTTAAGCAGTGAAGTATTCATTCTAAGGAGGAAATGATATGCGAGCTGCAATGATCGGAGATAATTGCATCGATGAATATGTATACATCGATGGAAAAGAAGTGCACAGACGTTATCCCACAGGAAATTGTGTCGATACAGGGGTAAACCTTCAGAAGCTTGGTGTAGACACTTCTATCATCAGCACCACCGGAAATGACGCGGACGGAGACTGGATGATAGAGGCCCTGACCAAAGAAGGTCTGGACCTTTCCCATTTAAAAGTAGGAGAAGGAAAGACAGCCATCACCTACATGGATTTAAACGGAAACGACCGGGTACATGGTGATTATATTGAAGGTGTGCTTGAAAACATAGAATTCGATGAGGAAGATATTGCATTTGCTGCAGACCATGATCTTGTGCATACAGCACTCTGGGGGAAGGCAGAAAACGCGCTTCCGGCTATTAAAGCCCGGGGAGGCAAGATCAGTTTTGACTATGCTGACCGTTTGGATCACCCGCTTATTGAGAGCACGCTTCCCTATGTGGATTATGGATTTTTCTCTTATCACGAGGAGAGAGATGCGTTTATCGAAAATTTCCTGAAAGATAAAGTGGACAGAGGAATGACCATAGCAGTGGCAACTTTCGGAGATAAGGGCAGCCTCGCTTATGACGGAAAGGAATTCACGGAATGCGGAATCGTTAAGGTGAATGAGGTGGTTAATACAGTTGGCGCCGGGGACAGCTATATTTCCGGATTTCTTTACGGAGTGCTGATGGGCGAACCGGTAAAAAAATGCATGGAAACCGGAGCCAGAGTTTCTTCAGAAGTAATCCAGGTGTTTGAGCCTTGGGTTACGGAATAATAACGTATACAGAAGAGAAAGGAACGAAAAAATCATGAAAATCGGAATGTTTACATCAGGTTATCAGAGAAATCCATTGGAGCACTGCTTCGCAGATGCAAAAGAGTATGGGTATGACTATATTGAACTTTGGGGCGGACGTCCACACGCATACGCCCCGGACTTAAAAGCCGGTGACATCAAAGAGGTGCGAGCACTGATCGAAAAGTATGAAATGCCGGTTGCAGGTTACACGCCGGAGCACAATGCTTATCCTTTCAATTATATGATCGGTTCGGAGTCTCAGAGACAGGACGCGGTTGAATATTTGAAGCTTTCTTTGGATATGGCGAAGGAAATGGGCGCAGGATTTGTCCTCACATCTCCGGCAAACGGCGGTTATCTGGCTACCTATGATGAACTTTGGGGACGTCTCGAGAAGACGATCAGGGAACTTGGGGATTATGCAGAAAAAGTAGGTGTAAAACTGGTGGTTGAAGCGCTGACGCCTTATGAGTCCAACTTCTTTACAAGAGCCAATGATCTGGTGGATCTGTTCAAACGTGTAGACAGTCCTTATGTGGTAGGCATGTGTGACATTGTTCCTCCCTTTGTGCAGCATGAGAGCATCATGGCTTACTTCGACAAGCTGGGAGATAAGATGGATCATATGCATATCATTGACGGTGAAAATGGTTCAGACACCCATTTGATCCCGGGAGAGGGAAATATCCCGATCAAAGAAATGTTATACGAGATGAAGCGTATCGGCTATGAGAAGACAGCAACCTTAGAGCTTGTGACAAATTACATTAATGAGCCAAGATTCTACGCAAAGAGAGCTATTGACAATATGCGTGCGCTCATGGCAGAAGCAGGTATGTGATTTTTCGGGAAGAAGGCGGAAAAATGTTTATTGATATTCGTGTAAGCCCGGCTTTTTATGAGCCGATCAACGAAGACCCTCAAGTGGAGGAAATGCGCCATAACGTATTGAATATACACAAAAACGGAACGGCACCTTTAGAACATATCTATAATCAGATGAATCTGGCAGGGCTTGATATGCTTGGCATTCATCCCATCGATTATACAACGGCCATCGGAAGAGCGGTTGTGACAAACGAAGAGATCGCTGAGCTCGTAGAGATGGGAAAAGGCAGATTTATCGGGTTTGCCAGCGTAGACCCGCTGGATGAAAAAGCCTGCGAAAAGCTGGAAAAAGCATTTACTGATTTAAAGCTAAAAGGATTAAGCCTTCATCCGGGCAGAGGGAAATATATGCCGGATGATCCGCACCTTGAGAAAATCTATCAGATCTGTGAGAAGTATGATAAACCGATCGTATTTCACAGCGGCTTGTCATGGGAGCCGGAGACGGAGGTGAAGTATTGCACACCGCTTGCATTTGAGCCTGTGGCATACAATCACCCGAATCTCCGTATTTGCCTGGCCCAGTTCGGCTGGCCCTTCGTCCGGGAGACTGCCATGCTGATGGTAAAATATGCCAATGTATACACAGATACTGGTGCCCTGTATTTTGACAATGCCACTGAATTTTATACCCAGATGCTTACAAAAGATATTCCGATCACATGGATCGACCGAAGCCTGCGCCATCAGGTCATGTTCGGCTCCGCAAATCCAAGGTTTGAACAGATCCGCATGGCAGAGGCCATCCAGAAGATGGGATTCCGCGAAAGCACATTGGAGCTTATCAAGGGAGTCAATGCCATGGATTTCCTTGGCTGGCTTTCGTAGGAAAGGGGGCACCAGTATGTATATTGAAACCATTCGCATTCTGACCAAATTGTACAATGAGATGGATGTGATCACCGATCAGGTGGAGGAAATCGTCAAAAGAAGCGGTGTGAAAAACGGGATGGTCACGGTCATTACCAAACACACTACAACGGGCGTCACAGTCAACGAGGCTTTGGAGTGCCTGGAGAGTGATATTGCTGTCGCTTTGGCACAGTTTGCACCGGAGGACAGGCCCTATTCACATGCCAGGATGCTAAAGGATTACGGTTCTACAGCCGGCAATCCAACTGGCCATTTAAAGGCGATGCTCACAGGCAATCATTGCCATTTCCCGATTGTTGACGGGGAAGTGGTGCGAGGAGGCGCTCAGGATATTTATTTCTGCGAGTTTGATGGACCCGCACAGCGCAATATCCTGGTATGCGTATCAGAACAATAGTTTATGGCAGCGGAGTCGGAACCGCTGTTGTGAATAGATAAGGAAATGGAAGCTTTCAAATGAAAAACTAAAAGGAACGTGAGTGGATCGGCACAGTCCATTTGCAATTCAAATTGAAAGGAGAGTTTTCATGTCAGAAAACAACACACAGGAACTTGGCCGTAAGTTAGGTCTTGGTGCCGTTATCGCTCTCGGCGTTGGTACTACAGTAGGTTCCGGAATTTTCTCATCTTTGGCAGAGGTAGCAAACGCTGCCGGCAGCAGTTTATTCCTGGTATTGGCATTCGTTATCGGAGGTCTTCTCCAGATCCCTGCAAACTTTGTATATTCAGAGCTTGCAAGTGCTTATCCGGAAGATGGTGGTCAGTATGTATATTTCCGTGAAGCAGGATCCCGCCCATTGGCATTCCTTTGCGGATGGATCAGTTTCTGGGCTACAGACCCGCCGTCAATCTCAATCATGGCATTGGCAATCGTTAACTACCTTGCATTCTTTATTCCGGTGCATGGTCTTATCCTGAAACTGATCGCCGTTGCATTTGTACTTTTCTTTATGGCTATGCATCTTCGCTCTGTAGAAGGCGGCGGCGCTTTCCAGACGATCATCACAGCTTTGAAGATCCTTCCGTTTGCATTGGTTATCGGACTTGGATTATTCCACTTACAGGGAGATATGCTTCTCTCTTCTACACCTTTGACAGGCTTTGCATCAGGCGGAATCACAGCACTGATCGCAGGTGTTGCTGCAACAACATGGTCTTATGATGGTATGGGTGCTGCCTGCTATATGTCAGGTGAGATCAAGAATCCGAAGAAGAATATGCCTCTTGGATTGATCCTTACAGCTGTTGTTGTACTTGCACTTTACTCTGGACTTACATTTGTAGCTTCAGGTATGCTTTCTATCGATGAGTTAGCTGCTTCTGACGCACCGATCGCACTTCTTGCTTCTAAGATTCCTGGAATCGGACAGTACGCAGGAACTATCGTTGCTGTTATGGCGATCATCGTAGTTATCGGATCACTTTCATCTTGTATCATGTATCAGCCACGTATCGAGTACGCAATGGCTAAAGATAATTTGTTCTTCAAGTCATTTGCCAAGGTTCATCCAAAATATGAGACACCTTATTTCTCGATCATCGTACAGTGCGCAGTTGCAATCGTTCTGATCTTTGCTACTAATCTTTCTTCACTTTTAGGTTACTTTACAATGGTAGCTCTTCTGAAGAACATTCTTACATTCTGTACAATTTTCGTACTCCGTAAGAAAGGCAAAGAAAAAGGATATGATCCGTCATACATTTGTCCGGGCGGACCGATCATGCCTCTTATTGCTATTGTTATGACAGGAACACTGATCTATGGTGAGCTTTCATACGCACCGGTTCAGTCTATCCTCTGTGCAGTTATCGCAGTTGTGACAGGACTTCCTGCATTCTACTACTATGAGAGCAAGAATAAAAAAGAGAAAGCTGCTGAATAATCGGCAGTAAATATGTACTATATGAAACAATAAAGTTTGGAAAGGATAGCAGGTATGGAGAGATTAAAAAAGATCCGTCCCCACGATCGGGCTGTGGAAATGCTTGAATGGTATATTCAGGAGAATCACTTGAAACCTCATGCAAAACTGCCTGGGGAGAGAGAGCTTTGCGAATTGTGGAATCTGAACAGATCGACCCTTCATTCTGCTATTCAGGAACTTGTGGAAGAGCACATACTCTATAGTGAAAAGGGGGCGGGCACTTTTGTGGCGCCCCCTCGCTTGGAAAGAAATCTGCAGGATGGAAAATCCACAACGGAATCCATGCGCAGTACCGGCTATTTTTTGTGGACGGAGGTGCTTGAATCGCGGGTGGAAGAAAGTGATGCCTATATATCAAAAAAGCTACGGATTCCGGCTGGCAGTAAGGTATTCTACCTGCGCAGGCTTCGCATGCGCGGGAACACACCGCTTATGATCGAGACGAGCTATATCAACTATGAGTATTGTGAAGGGATAGAATCCCGCAGTTTTTCTGAAACTTCTCTGTATCAGATACTGGAGGGCATGGGTGTTGCCATGGATTCCGGTGAGGAGTCGGTGAGCATTACATATGCCACGCAGGAAGAGGCAAAGCTTCTGAAGGTAGAGCCTGATCAGTTCCTGTATTATGTTTCCGGTCATATTGACGACCGGGAAGGAAATCCGATCGAGTTCTTTAAAAATGTGGCAAGATCGGATCAGATCCGCTATACCAGTGTGCTGAAAAGAAATACCGCAGAGTGAGGAAGGAGCGGCAAATGAAACTTGCAGCAATCGGTAGCAATTGTATTGACTACTATAACAACATAGATAACGGAAAAGCCTATCCGGGCGGCGGACCAGTCAATATGGCGGTTTATACCGTTCGCCTTGGAGAAGAAGCCGCTTACATCGGACCGGTAGGTGATGACACCTATGGGCAGATCATGATCGACGCGGTGAAAGGCAAAGGCGTTGACACATCCCATCTTCGCGTGGAACAGGGTAAGACAGCTGTCACTCAAGTAGAGCTGATCGATGGCGAACGTGTATTCGGCGATTATGACGAGGGTGTGCTTGCGGATTACGTTCTCACAGAAGAGGACATGGAATTTATTTCCTCATATGATATGGTCGTATGCGACCTGTGGGGAAAAGTGGAGGGACAGTTTAAGGACTTAAAGGAAAGAGGCATTGTCACCGCATTCGATTGCGCTACAGAGCCTGACAGTACGGAGTCTTTGACTGCAATCCCTTATGCAGATTATGTATTTTTCTCCGTTGATGACGGGGATACAGATGCAAATCGGGAGAAAATGAAAGAAATTCATGCAAAAGGACCAAAGCTTGTCATTTGCATGATGGGTGGGGAAGGCAGTATGTGCTATGACGGCGAAGTCTTCCACCGCTATGGGATTGTCCCCTGCGAAAACCTTGTGGACAGCATGGGCGCAGGCGACAGTTATATTGCAGGCTTTTTGTTTGGCATCGGAGAAGGACTCTCCATCGAAGATGCTATGCACAAAGGTGCAGCAAATGCAACGGTAACACTTGGCTACTTCGGTGGCTGGTAGAAACCATTTATGTTGCAGATAAAGTAACCTGATGATTATTTAGCCATGAAAGTGCGGGTTTACAGATGGGCGAGAATTATCAAAGATCCATAACGCTGCAGGTAAAGGATTTTATCCGCGGAAAGCTGGAAGATGAGATGACACCGGGAAGTGTTTTGCAGCCAAATGCTGTGATAGCAGAAAATTTCGGCGTGCAGGAGCAGATTGTCGGAAATGCGCTGGATATTATGGTAAAAGAAGGATATCTTGAGCGCATCGGCGACAGATATCAGGTCCGCGGGCATAAGCTGGAACGGAACATGGAAGAACTGGCCGGCTTTACGAAAAGTATCCGGGATAATGAAAGAGAACCATCTTTTAAGATCATTTCAAAGGATGTCCGGATCGCAGGCAATAAATATGCGGCCATGTTTGGCATCAAGCCGGAGGATAAACTGATCTATATAAAAAGGCTTTGTTTTGCGGATGATGAGCCAATATCTCTGGAGAGGACATATATTCCCTATTACCTGATACCGAAAATGGAAGGAATCGATCTTTCCATCTTTTCCGTGTATGAGATCTATCGGATGTTTGGGATCTATCCTGCAACAGCGAAAGAGACTCTGGATCTGGTAAGACCGGGAGTCAATGACGCAAAAATGCTAGGTCTGGAACCGGGATCGCCGACCATGCTGTTTGAAAGTATCACCTATGATACACAGGGGCGGGCGATGGAGTTTAACCGCAACTATACTCGTGGCGACAAATGCAACTTTAAAGTACATTTTTACAGATAATGTTTGCGGGTGTTTATCTGCAGACAGTTGTTACAGAAAATAAAGGAAAAATAATATGGGATTATTCGCAGGTGATTTTTATTCGGAAAATTTGAAAATGGCAACGCAGATCAAGGTGATCTTCCCGGAAGTGTCAAATGACGTGACCCCTTTGTACGAAGGGACACCAAAAGTGCTGTATCTGCTGCATGGCTTATCAGGAAGCAGTGCAGAGTGGACAAGATTTTCCAAGATTGAATACTATGCCAAGAAATACAACCTGCTGGTGATCATGCCGGAGGTGCAGCGTAGTTTTTACTCAAGTGGACAAGTGGGGCTTGATTATTTCCATTATGTTGCCGATGAGCTTCCGAGAATCTGTGGAACCTGGTTTAATATGGACCAGCGCCCGGAAAATACATTTATCGCCGGCGAGAGTATGGGCGGACATGGTGCGGTTAAGATCGCGCTTAACAGGCCGAATCAGTATGCGGCCTGTGCAAGCCTATCAGGAGTACTGGATTACATAGCCTTCACAAAGAGCGTACTGCAGGGCGGGTTCCCGGAAATGACAGCAGGAGAAATCTACCAGCTGTACGGAGCAGACGGCGAGCCTGAAGACTGGGAAGATCCGGTGAGTCTGGTGAAGAAGGCGGCAAAGCTTGAAAAAAGACCGCGTCTGATACAGCTGTGCGGAACCGAGGATTTTTTGTATGAGTCCAATCAGAACTTTAAGCGTGCGGCAGAAGAGGCCGGATACGGCCATACATACCTGGAAGCTCCCGGTGACCACGAATGGCCATACTGGGACAAAGCCATCCAGCGGGCCATCCAGTTTTTCCTGGGTCTTGATATTGAAAAGACTATTCTGTACTAGATTATAAGGAGAACAAACATATGAAATATGAAGCAAAAGCATGGAAAGAGGAAATGGGTCCATGTCTTCGCAATTTTGATGAGAAGGGACAGATCGACAGTGTAAATGGTGCTCTTGCCCTTCGTCCACAGATCGAGGAAGTGATCGATAAAATCTGGGATGACGGATTTGACGGCATCTACTTTATCGGTATCGGCGGAACCTATGCTTCAAGCATGCAGGTCGAAGTTTATATGAGAGGCCGCTCAAAACTTCCGGTATTCGTAGAGAACGCAGCAGAATTTTTGACAACCGGAAACAAGAAATTTACGGATAAATCCGTAGTGATCTATTCTTCTGTATCCGGCAATACCAAGGAAATGGTAGAGCTTGTGGACTATGTTCATAAGATCGGTGCAAAGGTATTTGCATTTATCGATACGCCAGGAAGTGTGCTGACACAGCCGGATAAGCAGGATTACCTGATCCTCTATCCAATGAACGAACAGCTGAAATTCTACATGGTAGCAAACTACCTGATGTACAAAAACGGTGAGTTCCCGGAGTATGACCGCTACAACAAAGAGATGGAAGCATATCTTGCCGATGCACTGGCACAGGTAGAGAAGGATGCAGACGAGTGGGCCTATGAGTATGCAAAGAACAAAGTGGCATTTTTAAATGATCACAAAGATCTTCCACATTACTTTATCGGTTCCGGCAACCAGTACGGCGCAACATATTCTTATGCAATGTGCTATTGGGAGGAGCAGATGTGGATCCGCACCAAGTCTATCAGCTGCCAGGAATTCTTCCATGGCATGCAGGAAATCATCGTGGCAGATACGCCGGTGACTCTTTTCATGGGAGAAGATGAGCAGAGACCACTCGCAGAGCGTGTTGCAAAATTCCTGCCTCGCGTGAATGCAAATTATACAGTGATCGACACGAAAGAGCATGAACTGAAGGGTATCAGCCCAGAGTTCCGTGGATCCATCTCACATCTGGTAATGCATGGCGTTAACAACCGTGTGGATGCTTACATGGAGTTATTCCTCCGTCATCCACTCTCGATCAGAAGATATTACAGACAGTTTGATTACTAAATATTTCAAAATATTTCCGGAGAGAGGACCCCCCGAAAGCGGGGTCCTCTCTCTTAGTATGCGGTGGAAAAAAAAATCTTGGGCGGCGATAGCTTCTGCCGC